>Ga0105164_10000686_pt1 | contig 22809 bp, 14 predicted proteins | sample VDWuncwatermetaG_FD_89674 | JGI IMG/M metagenome (GOLD analysis project Ga0105164, IMG submission 89674) | Wastewater microbial communities from Netherlands to study Microbial Dark Matter (Phase II) - VDW unchlorinated drinking water | ecosystem: Environmental > Aquatic > Freshwater > Drinking...
CTGGATTAGTCGATTCAAGAAGAAAAGCCGGAGGTATGCTTAAGAGTTATGTGGGAGAGTTTAGACGCTTTTCTAAGATCAGATGCCTTCCTTTCCGCATGGCAAAGGTTCTGGATGGTCCTTTCCTGGATTAGCATTCCCGTCACGCTTTTCCTCATCTGGCCCCTTCTTATTTCGCCCGGAAGAAAACTGACAAAACGGATTAAACAGATCGAAAGAGATATCCATTCTCCTGGGATGGAGGATGTGCGGCATTTCCTCAAACCCCTACTCAAGAAACTGGGAATTAAAGTAGACGATAAACATCACGAGCGAAACTGATGCAATCCGACATCGAAGAACAGGTCAGAAAAATTATCGTTGAGCAACTCGGGGTAAAACCCGAGCAAGTCGTACCGGAGGCAGACTTCGTTGACGATTTAGGGGCAGACTCTCTTGACACAGTGGAGTTGGTGATGGGATTCGAGGAGGAATTTAACTTCGAGATAGCGGATGAAGAGGCGGAGAGAATGAAAAAGGTAAAGGATATCATTGAGTATATTTCCAGAAGATTGTCGAAAAAGTGAAATTGAAAACCGCACTTACCTTTAACCATGTAGCATCATCCGTTGTAGCTAGATAATGGGATGGCACAGACCACAATTGAGGCAAAGAAGTCAGACGGAGCAATGCGCAGCAAAATAGAAGATTTTATTTACAAAAAAGTGATACGAAGTTTGATGCTCACAAGTAAATTGGGACGGCAAAGCGTTCTTGGAGAAGCTGCGACCGGATATAACTTTGACCACATGTATGAAAACAAGCCACAAGGATTTAATTTGATCGGTGGGCTAATCGACAGAGTTCTTTTGAATCTTCCGGCCGTGCGTGCTACAAGAAATAGGCGAAGGAATGTCGTCAAAATCCTCAGCAACGAAATCGAGAATCATAGAATGGAGAGTAAGACTACAAAGATCATCGATTTGGCCTGTGGCACAGGGCGCTATCTGAGCGATGTCACTAGTACTTTCCGTGGCGAAAAGGTGGAGATTGTCGGTGTGGATTACGACAGGAAGTCACTGCAACTGGGACAAGAATTGGCCCAAAAGCACAACATTCCTGAGGCGAATGTCCGCTTCGTTAAAGGCAACATATTCCGCTTAAGGCTGCTGAAACGATTCGGAAGGAACATTGATTGGAGACCCAACATAGTCGTCGCATCGGGATTGACCGTTTACATTGATGATGAAAAAGTTCTCGAGATGCTTAGACAGGTCTATGAAGGGTTGGATAAAGGCGGCCTATTCTTATTCGACAGCCAGGAAAACAATCCAAGCAGAAAGCTTATGGAAAAATTGGGTACGACCAGAGAAGGGCCGTGGGTTCTTTTTTATCGGCCGCCTAGCGTATGGCGCAAATGGTTGTCCGATTTTGGTTATACCAATATAGTCGTGAGCAGCGATCCATGGCGTATGTACAATCTCTGTACAGCCAGGAAATCATAGCATGCCAGACAAAAACAAAGTATTAGTGATCGACGATGATCACTTAGTCCTGAAAACGATCGGCGCCGTGCTGGAACATCAAGGCTACGACTATCGACTGGCTGATAATGCTGGGAATGCGGTCAATTACGCCTCAGAGATCGACTTCGACATTGTTTTAGCTGATATTCGGATGCCCACAATAAATGGTGTTGATGCTGTGAAAAAGATTCAAGAGGATCGCGAGAAGGCTAATAAGAAGGAATTGCCGATTATCTTTATAACAGGTTTTGCAGAGGACAGCATTCATTTGAAGGCGACAACATTTGGAGAGGTGATCCAAAAGCCTTTCGACTTGGATCACTTAATGACCACGATGAGGGAGTATCTGTGACAAAACGTGTTGTTGTGACTGGCTTGGGGGTGGTCGCACCTAACGGCACTGGAAAGAGGGATTTTGCCAATGCGATATTTTCCGGGAAGTCCGGCGTAGATTTTGTCACAAGGTTTGATCCCGCCAAATATCCTGTGAAGATTGCTGCTGAGGTAAAGAGTTTTGACCCCGTAGATTACATGCCGATTGCGGTAATGCGGAAAACCGATAGATTTGCCCAGCTAGGGTTGGCCGCAGCGAAGTTGGCTATCGATGATGCTAAGTTGGATCTTGGCGATAAACGATTTGAAAATGCAGCCGTGATTATCGGTTCAGGGTTAGGTGGAAACAATTTCCATGAAGAGGCAATGATTAGAATATTCAAAAACGATGATCCACGGAAAGCGCCCGCTAGTACTGTACCCCGAGTGTCCCCCAATGCCGTATCTGCTTATATCGCGATGCAATATGGGATCAAAGGGATTAATCAGGTCATCTCTACGGCATGCTCTTCAGGCGCCCAGGCAATTGGTGAGGCGTTTAACAAGATACGGTGTGGCCTTATTGACATGGCAGTTACCGGCGGCGTGGAAGCACCGATTACTGAGATTACTTTCGCCTGTTATGCAGCATTAATGGTTCTAAGTAGCGAGTGTCGTGAGCCCCAAAAAGCTTCTCGGCCTTTCGACCTGACCCGCGACGGCTTTGTCTTGGGCGAGGGGGCTGGTATTATGATTCTCGAACCATTAGAAAGTGCGCGTGCGAGAGGGGCTCCTATTTATGCTGAGCTATTGGGATTTGGTTCCAACTGTGGTGCTTACCATATGGTTACGCCAAATCCGAGCGGCGAAGATGCAGCTCAAGCCATAAGACTCGCTCTCCAAGATGCGAACCTGCAATCAAGCGATATTGATTATATCAATGCCCACGGCACCTCAACGCGCGGTAACGATGTTGCAGAGACCAGAGCGATCAAACTAGCCTTTAACAGCTACGCGAAAAAGATACCTACGAGTAGCATCAAGTCGATGATCGGACACACGATCGGGGCAGCCGGTGCCATAGAAGCCATCGCCTGTTGTTTGTCGTTGAATGAAGGCAAAATTCCTCCAACCATAAACTTGAATACAGCGGATCCGGAATGCGACTTGGACTATGTTCCGAATGAAGCAAGAAAGGTCAGTATAGAGGTAGCCATGTCCAATTCTTTCGGCTTCGGGTCTAACAATACCGTTTTAATTCTTCGGAGGCTATAGTTTGGCGGAACCTGAGTTATCAAGAGAAGCGATTTTTGAGGAGCTCAAGTCCTTATTGGTCGATCTTTTAAAAACAATGAGGGAGAAAGATCCCGAGAAACGTCCGGTTATATCTTGGGATACGGATCTTGTAGATGAACTGGGAATTGATTCGGTAGAGACACTGGATGTGCTGAACGCCATCGAGGATCGTTTTGATATTAACCCCGATATCCACGAAGCGAATTCCAAACGGACGGTTGGTGAAATCGTAGACTACATAATTGAGCTTAAGAAAAGCAAAAGATGAGTATCTCACACGTAACCAACTCCGCAGAAAAAGAATTGGTTATCCGACAATGTGAAAATAATGGAGAAATCTGGGTTCTGGTTTTAAATAACCCTCCGGTGAATGTCCTGACCGAAATCGTATTCCAGAAATTGGATGGTGATCTTGAAGCTTTTGAACGCGATTCTAAATCGAAGATTTTAATTCTTACAGGAGCAGGAGAGAGGGCGTTTTCGGCTGGCGTTGCGATCGATGAAATAATAAAGACAGAATCTGTGGAGAAACTTGTGCTTTTAGCCAAGAGGGGACAACAATTTTGTGATCGACTAGAAAAGATGGACAAGCCTGTAATAGCCGCAATCAATGCGCTTTGTTTGGGAGGTGGGAATGAAGTCGCCTTGGCCTGTCATTTTCGCCTGGCTTCAGAAAATGCAAAATTTGGACAGCCAGAGATAAACATGGGTTTCATTCCAGGTTTTGGAGGGACGCAAAGATTGTCGAGGTTGGTGGGAATATCTAGGGCTAGAAAGATGATATTAACCGGCGAGACGATTGACGCAAAAGAGGCCTTTCGGATTGGCTTAGTCGATATGATTTTGCCTAAGGACAAGTTTTTAAACGATGTGTTTGCATTTGCAAACAGGATTGCAGGCAAGGGCCAGGTTAGCATAAGAGTTGCTCAACGGGCGCTCCGTGAAGGCCATTCAAAATCTTTAAAAGAAGGAACGGCTCTGGAACTAGAGTGCTTTAAAGAGACGTGTGAAACCGAAGACATGAAAGAAGGGTTAAAAGCATTTGTGGAAAAGAGAAAGCCAAATTTTAGAGATAAATAGCTGCATATGATAAAAGGGTTAATTATTTTTGGAGACAGCATCTTGGCGGGCATGGGTGCTTCAACTCGTGATAATAACTGTTCAAAAATTATCAAGACAGCTATTAACATACCAGTAGCACTAAGAGCTCGCAATAGAGAAACAAGTAGAGACGGACTGACTAGACTTTCTCGGGACGTTCTTATGGGTCCAGAATGCTACCACGTGATAGTTCTCTTTGGGAATAATGATAGCTGGCTTCGCGATGACGACAGACCTGAAGTATCACTCGCAGAATTCGAGCAGAATCTGAACACGATGATAAGTCAAATTAGACATAACGGACAAGCCCCAATTCTTTTAAATCTTCAACCATTAGATCGCGATAAATTTTTAAAACGGTTTCCGATTTACCGAGACAAGATGAAGCTGCTGGGTTCCGATCCAGTTACTTGGCAGAAACAATACAGCGAACTTGTTCAAAACCTTGCAGCTAAGGGGCGGGTCGATTTTATCGACATCAGAACACCTATGGAGAAAGAAATAACTAGTTGCATTGGCGATGATGGGCTTCATCCAAATGATCTGGGTCATAAATTGATCGCAGAAGTAGTATTGGGTTATCTCAAATCCGTTGATAGTTCAATCGTCGTTAGGAACTCAAGTAGCCGTTGATTACCGATCAAAATGGTAGTGGCATTTATGTGCTCGGGGAAAAACCAGCATGGTTTCTTTTTATACTGTCGTTACCGGCTTAAACGCCTTACTCGGATTCGCCCTTGGGGCGTTTGTATTTTTTCATAAGCCCCGCACCCCCATAAAAGTCAGATGGTCCCTCTTCAGTTGTACCGTTAGTTTTTGGAGTCTAGGGTATTTTGTCAGCCTTTTTGGTTTCAGCTACTCTACTTCTCTCATTTCAAGCCGCCTTTCGCATGCCAGTGGTGCCTTGATCCCTGTTACGTTTCTCCATTTCGTGCTGGCACTCCTACAACGTAATAAAAAAGCAAGAAATATTTTGCTTTGGAGCTATCTTTTCGGATGGGCTATGTTCTTTTTTTCGCTAACCCCATGGGTTGTCTACGATGTGTTACCAAAAACAGGGATTCCGTATTACCCGGAATGGGGTATTTTCTACCCTCTTTATGCCGCTAATTACATAGTCCTGGTTGGATATGCGCATATTTTAATGATTAAAGCCATTTGTGAATTAAAAAGTCTTGAGCGATTGCGAGTCACCTACCTATGCGCAGCATCTGTCCTTGGATTTAGTGGCGGTATCTCACTTTTTTTGCTGATTTTTAATATTCCATTCCCACCCTACGGTAGCATGCTTATCTGCCTCTATCCGATCATCATGTCCTACAGTATCGTGAAACACCGCCTGATGGATATCGAAGTCATTATTAAAAAGACTCTTGTCTTTGCGGGTATCGTGGCCGCCGCCGTTTCTGTCATCGCACTTCCTTTTACTTTAATTCAAGCTGTAATTGGGAAAGCGTTTGGAGCCCCCAATCCTTTCATTCTCATGGCACTCGGAATCATTACAGCGGTCTTAATTTACCGTCCGGTGGAACGAGTTCTTGTCAATATCACTGACAAATATTTGTTTCAGAAAAAACAGGAGATCAAAGTAATTTTGAATCGCCTTTCGGAACGGGTTGTAACCATTTTGGACCTCAAACAGATTGGCAAGATAGTCCTTTCGACCTTAGAAGAAACATTTCGTCTTGAATCTGGGATGATATTTTTTCGTGATAGGAAGTCAGAAAAATACCGCCTCTTGGAATATTTTGGTCTCCAACCAAGTGAATTTGCGAATAGCGTAAAGTCTTTTTTTGAGCAATCCGACATCAGTAATTTTTTATTGAACCATAAACCAATTTTAGCTCTCGATCATTTCGATCCTCAAAGAGTCCCGAGTGAGATTAAAAATTGGCTGGGGCTGGCAAAAGCAAGGGTGTGCATCCCTTTAATGGTTGACGAGGATCACAAAGGGCTCTTGGTTCTTGGAAAGAAGAAGTCGGATCAGGAATTTGTGCAGGAGGAAACGGATTATTTTCCAACAATCGCGAGTCAGGTATCATTAGCCATTCAAAAGGCGCTTTTGGTTGAGACTGTTTTGGAAGAGAGAGAAGCCAAGATCAAAGCTGAGCACGTGGCCGAGAGAGTAAGATTTGCTAGAACGATCAAACATGAGCAGAAGAATTCCTTAGCAGGCATGGAATCACCTGCCCGTTTCTTGTCGATGTATCATATTCCTGATCTCAAGAAGGCTTTTAAGGAAAATGACGAAGAATGGTTTGTGGAGATCTGTTCAAAAATTGACAAGGTATCACAGGATATATGTAAAGGGGTTGATAAGGTTCTTGATATCGCGGAGGCATCTCTTGGCGGAATGGAAACAGGGGAACAGCCATTTCGGAAGATATCCTTCAAAGTCATTTGGGAGGACGCCAAAGAATCGAGTGGCGTTAAAGGGTGTGACTATGAAAGTACGATGCCGGATGGCTTTGCAGTTTGTGTTCGATATGCCCCCTTTGAAAGGGTGCTCGAAAACCTGATTATTAACGCGAATGACGCCATGAAGGACCGGGATCAGAAGCTGATTCGATTGAATTGTTCATACAGTGAAATAGACGGCAAGCAAGTTGCCTATTTTGAGTTCAAAGATAATGGTCCGGGAGTTCCCAAGGAGATCCACGACAAGATTTTTCAACAGGGATTTTCGACGAAACCAAAGCCCGACGATGCTAATTTATTGGCGACGGGATATGGACAAGGACTTTATGTCTGCAAAAATAATATTGAGAATATTCACCACGGTAAGATATGGGTGGAAAGCGAGCCTGGAGAGGGGGCCATTTTTAAATTCTGGATTCCCATGAGGGAAAACAATTAAAATTGGGGATCTGCTATGAGCAAAGAGAAGATATTGGTTATCGACAACGAACCTGAAATATGCCTTAACATAAAAGCTATGTTTGAACATGAGGATAATGAAGTGGATTACGCGACGACGGCAAAAGAGGCGTTTCAGAAGATGGATGAAAAGGAATACAGTTTGATTTTAGTTGATATTAAATTAGAAGGGCGTGTGTCTGGAATCGACATTATCAAGAGCTTCAAGGAAAAAGAAAAGAAGCCGAAAATCATCGTGATTTCCGCGGTGCCGCTTACTGCGCTAGACCCGGCTTTTGAAAAAGAGGGCATCGTGAGTCTGATAGATGGGTTTATTGATAAGCCAGGTTGTGGTAACCCTGAGAAACTGATTGAGATGGCAAAGCGGGTGTTGAGGTGATCATTCACTAGGAAGTTACAGGAGACCAACTATGAATGGCAAAAAAAGCACAATTTTAATCGTCGATGATGAAAAGCAAGTCATAGAGCTTTTGGTGACTCACTTCCGGCGCCGAGGTTATGAGCCGATTGCGACGGTTAACCCAGACATTGTTGAGCGGGCGCTACAGACTTACCAGGTCGATCTTATTATTCTCGATCTCCGCATGGAAGGGCGAGGCGGTTATGAGATTTTGGAAAGTCTCCGGCAGAAAAAAATCAAAATCCCCATTGTGGTCATGACCGCTTATATAGACGAGGAAAGAGATCGATTGAAGAAACTAGGGATTACCGAAGGCGATGTGATCAAGAAACCCTTCGGAGATTTTACCGAGGCCGAAGCTTTGATCAACAAGGCTCTTAACAAGGTGGTCATGCCCGGTGAGGTTGACAGCGAGTATGAGGAAAAAATATACCGCAACAATAAAACCAAGCTTTTGGTTGTGGATGATGAGGTTCAGATTAATGAGATTCTCAAGGAGTACTTAGAGGCCAGGCGGTATGAAGTGAAGTGCCTCACCAAAGGGGATGCGGCGCTTGAATATATTCGGCAAAATGAATGTCATGTTGCCATCGTCGATATGAAGATTCCTGGTCTGGCGGGTCACGAACTGATTAAAGAAGCGCTTCGAGTCAAGCCCTCACTTAAGATCATTCCGTTTTCCGGGGCCTACGCAAAAGAAATGAAGGACCTTCTCGCAAGCGTCGGCTTTGATCCAGAAACGCTCATCACCAAGCCGTTTGATCTCAATATCCTCATCGAACGGATAAAGGTGATTGCCACAGAAGCCGGCACTTTAAATCCCGCCGCTAAACCTGTTAAATCTAAACCCTAGATCAACAATTCGAGACGCGCTTAAACCTGAATCGCAGGATAGGTCCCGAGAAATGCCTTTGCCTGCGCAGTGACAGGATTTCTCAGCACATACCCGAGACTGGCATCAAAATAAATGCTCTCGCCTTTTGAAAGTGGAAGAGGTGTCCTTACTTTTCCCCCTACGGTGATTTCAAGCTCGCCCTGTTCAAGATAAAGGGCGCACATTGCCCAGTCCTTTCGCGCCCAGCCTTTCGTTTTTTTCCCTTCAATAAAAATCTCCCCACAAAGAAATCGGTTTTTGATGCCAGGTGGTGTCGCATGATAAATCCTAACCCCCTCGGTCAGATACTCTGTATTTGCTCTCGTGGCGGCTGTCGCCAAGTAAAAGGGTCGGGGAATCCGGTTATAAGACCACTCCAGGAAGTCTTCGATTGAGACTCCGGTTCCGCCTAGGATATCTTCAATTTTCTCCCAATACACGACTGAGGAATCTTTTCTTAGTCTTATAATGTTGTGGAGTTGCTGATAATCAATGCGGTCTGTGAGGTCTGCAAGATGTTGGACTGATAAAGGACGGTCAGGCCGGTTGGATGAGAATTCCCGGACACGCTCAATTCCCTGCGCGATGTTCATCTCTTCAAGCGTTTTTCCGCTTATCTGATAGGAAAGCCGTTCCTTGGCGTAGTTTGGAAGCTTTGTTATCAGATAAATTGTGGCGGCATGGTCTTCATCGTCATTGATAATCGAATGGGAAAAAAAGCCGTCAAGGGCGAAGGCCTGACTGCCTGTAAGGGGGTATTCTTTCTCGCCATAGGTGATTTTGAGGTTAAACCCTTCGGCAAGGAAGCCAACGACCGGGCTATGCGTTCCAAGAATTAACTTTTCAATCGAACGCTTTGGATGCAGGACGATGCGGGCGCAGAAGAAGTCCTTCCTTGCATTGATGGGCGCCGAAATAGGCGTGAGGTCAAAATCCTTGAAGCGAATCCGGACCGTTTCGTGCCATTCAATGGGCGCCCGCTTCCGGATCCTGATCCCTTCAATTTTCTGGGGTGCAGAGCGTTTGAAGGCAAAGTAATTGGCCTGATCCCATTCCCTCCCCATCAGAATAAGCCCCTCAATCGACACCCCCAGTGCCTGAGCGCATCTCTTTAGGTTTTCAACGGTCGTGGCTTGCTGATGGTCGTTTTCTATATTCTTGAGGGTTGATTCGTTGATCTGGACGGTCTTGGCAAAATCCATCTGGCGGATACCCTTATCGATCCGGATAGTCTTAATGACGGACCCCACCCGGGGTCTCCGGGCACTCGGGAAACCGGGGAACTCCCCCTTATATCTCTCAAAAATCTCTCGATACATAGGCCTGAAAACGGATTTTTCTGAACGCCTTCCTATCAGTTTTTCCTCACGAACCCTACCTAAGCCTCAAATATAACAGGGGATGGATAAGATATCAATAGGACTAGAAAATAATCTAAAAACTATCTTATCGGGTACTCTTGCCAATTTAATTAAGCCCTGCTAGGGTTCAATGTATTAGGAAGAATTGATTGGAGGCTAAAAGCGATGAAAAAGAAGGATTGTAAGGAGATAGAAAAGTTATCAGAAGGAAATCTAGAGGCGCCCCAGCCCGGTCGAGCAAAGGAGGGTCAGCTCATGGACCACTACGGAGACCAGAATAGGGGAATCGTGCGGATTGAGAAGGGGGCTAATGAATCTGAACAGGAATTCTATACGCTCCAGGAGCACCACAACGCAAACCATGCCCTCTATTACTTCAGCATGATCACAGAGGGTGTGCTCCGGGGAAGGACCACCGGGGATGACTGCGAAAAAATCCGGCGTATCAAAGAGCATATGATGACGCTTCGGGAATTTATCAGCGAAGATAAGGCAGAACTAAGAACCGTCATCAACTCGCTACTGGAGCGTCTTGAGAAATCCTCTCCGGTTCAAAGGAAACAATTCGCCGAATTCGTCTATAAAAACTGGTCATTGATCCTGCCTTTTGCGGAGGCCTATGGCCATCACGAAAGGTGTTTCCCGAAGGCTAAATACCAGAAGTTGCGGGATATTGTCTTGGGAACATGTTATTTCAAATTGTGGTGGTGGGAGTTGAGATTAGGAAAACTCGTCAAATCCTCAAGGCATTTTATTAAATCAGAATTCACAAAATATGTTGTGAGGAAAGACAAATCAGAACTTGTCTTCAAAGCCTTTTTCAATAATAAGATGACCGTAGCAATTCATATCCTAACGTTCCCTCAGATTAAAAGAGAACCTATCGTAGTTGAACGAATTATCAACAGCATCAACGATATTTTTCATCACTTTTGCCCACAGGATAGTCGTCTCGCGGGTCTTTTTGAGGAATTAATCGCACTTCTCAAAAAATACCCGGGTATCACAGAGAAAGATTCTCAAAGAGGGATTGGTATCGTGGAAGAGCTTTTGAAAGCTTTTGGTTCCCGCGTAACTCCGGACAGGAAAAAGGGAGAGAACAATGGCTAAGAAGCGCGTCAGCAATTGTGTCATTCTGAGTTGTCTAAACAAGCCGGGCGTGATCTGGCGTTTTTTCCGGCGATACTACTTCAATCGACTCAACAGGCAGATTGAAAGATTGCCGAGGGTCGCTAGAAAGTTTGGACAGTCTTATGCAGATTCGCCGCGCTCGTTCTTTGTCTTGTAATTGAGAGGATTTTAAAAGGGCAAACCCGCCGTGAGGCGGGGACGCAAAGCCAAGGATCTCAGAAGAGACAGCCTGGTTGCTGTTGAGGGAACGTAACCCCCGGCAATCAGGCATTTTTGTTAGGAGAATAAATAAGACAATGATGAAAGAAGAAAGATTGAACCAGAAACGTGGATTGGGAAGATCCAAGCCGGCAAGCTTCCTTCTTAGACTGACCGCTTGGCTTGTTCTCCTGACCTTCTCTACACAAATTACCTGGGCCCAGGGCCCTGTTCCGGCACAGACAGAGACCCTAGACCAGAGGCTTCCTGAAACAGGAATCACGAATCCTACAGCCTCTTCCCCGAATCCCCAGGTTCCTCACGTTGAGACTTCGACTGAATTTTTAAAAGATGAGTCTCCGCTCTTGCCAGTTGATAGGGATCAAAAGAAAAATGAAAAGCCTAAGGAATCTGACCCGCAAAGCCATTCCTTCGAATCCGTGCTGGGAGAGCTTCGCTCAGAATACGCTTCAGCCGTTATCCTTGAGGAACCCCTGACCCCGAAAGACCTCAAATCGCTTCTCAAACTTCCTTTTGAAACGGCCATTGCCGTCATTCATGGAGGAACCGTTCTTTTTACAACGGGCAATGAAGAGGAGGTCGGTGTTCTCGAGCCAGCACACCATCTGCTGGACGAAGCTGATTTTATTTCGCACACCCACGTCACCGAGGCCTCGCAATTTGGTCCGTCACCATTTGATTTGGACTACGCCGTCTCAAGTCCGAAGGTGGAATATGTCCTAAGCCGGAAGGGGGCGTTTGCCTATAACCGGGAAGGAGTACTGAGTAATGGAGAACCCCTCTCCATCGAGGCCTATGCCGGGATCCTGAGGAAAGCCGTCTCGAAATCCCCGGAAAAAGATCCGGCGAGGACCCGAAGTCTCCTTAACGAATTCATCCGTCAGATGGACCTTTACAATGAGGCATTGCCTGAGACGCGGGAGTCTTTCCGGCGTGCCGAGGCTCCCCCCATCTTTACCGATGGCTTCAGCGGATCATTAGCGAACTGGACCGCGATCAAAGGTGCCTGGGGAATCAAGAATCAGACCCTTTTCCAATGGACTGGGGCTCCCCGGGAAGGAGGCGTGGTTTATAACGGCACTCTTCCAACGAATGATTACGATTTGGAAGTTCAAAGCTATTTTTCAGACCAAGGCAATGCCCGGGGCCTGATTGCCCGCTACCAGGATGCAAAGAATTTTTACTACGCAAAGATTGGAACTTCGAATACAGCCTCGATTGTAAGAGTTCAAAATGGTGTGGCCACGACGCTCGGAAGTAACTACCCAGGTCACTGGCTTCCCTACTACACCTGGCACAAGATCCGCTTCACAGTCGAAGGCTCTAATTTAAAGCTTTACTTGGACGGCCAATTGAGAGTCTCCGCTCAAGACACCGCCCTCACTTCGGGAAAAGTCGGGGTCTACTCCGACCTTTATTCCACCAGCTTTGATAATTTCTCGATTAAGACTTTGGGGACAACGGTTCAGGCTCCCACGGTGACGGCGCCTTCCACTTACACCAATCAATCGGCGCTTCTACTTTCAGGGACCAAACCCGCCAACACTTCGGTTTGGGTGAATGGTGTCCAGAAAGTGGCTCAGGATGCCTCGACTGTCTGGTCTTACACGGAAGCCTTATCGGGAGGGGACAAACTCTACTCTTTCTCGATCGTCACAAAGGACAGCCTTGGCAAACAAAGCACCGCCGTCAGTATCTCCACCACTCTGGATCAAACCGCACCCACCGGTATGCTCCAGATTAGTAACGATGCCGTTTACACGGCTTCTGCCAATGTGACTTTGAATCTCACAGCTTCGGACGGCACAGGAAGCGGCGTGAATCGAATGAGTTTTTCAACGGACAACACGACTTGGACCACCCCCGAAGTTTACGCAACGTCCAAGACTTTCACCCTTCCCACAGGGGACGGGAATAAAACCGTCTACGTGAAGTATTTCGACAAAGCGGGAAACGTGAGCGCCGTCTATTCCAAATCTATCATTCTCGACACCCTTCCTCCTACAGGGACGGTCACGGTCAATGGGGGAATCTCCTTCATCAATCAGGCCTCGGTGAGTTTGAATCTCTCGGCCACCGATACAGGATCTGGGCTTGATAAGATGAGTTTCTCCTCAGATAGCGTTACCTGGACCATGCTGGAAACTTATGCGACCACGAAATCCTGGACCTTTTCCTCAGGAGACGGGAATAAGACCGTTTACGTGAAGTTTCTCGATAAATCAGGCCTGTGGTCAAGTCCCGTATTTGCCACAGTCCTTCTCGACACCGTTATCCCTGTGGGATCTCTCAGTATCAACTCCGGCGCGGCTTATACCAATTCCACCGCGGTCACCTTGAATCTTTCCGCCACTGATTCCGGAAGCGGAATCAATCAGATGAGTTTCTCCACGGACAACGTTACCTGGACCACCCCCGAAGCTTACTCGACTTCAAAATCATTCACTCTTTCTTCCGGAGACGGATCGAAGACTGTCTACGTCAAGTATTACGACAAAGCAGGAAACACAAGCACGGTTTCTTCCAAATCCATTACGCTCGACACCGCTCTTCCCACAGGCTCCATCAAAATCAACAACGATGCAGCTTACGCGAATTCCCAGACCGTCACACTCAATCTCACGGGCTCCGATTCTCTCTCAGGAATTGATTCCATGCACTTCTCAACAGATGGGGGAGTGACGTGGACTACATGGGAGGCCTTTGCTGCAACCAAGGCCCTGACGCTTCCCACAGGAGACGGCACCAAGGAAGTCCAATATCAACTCCGGGACAAAGCCGGTAATACTTCCACTTTCTCAGATACGATCATCCTTGATACCATCGCTCCCGAGATTATTTTTACTTCCGCTGGACTCACAAACCAAGCCGCTTACACCCTCACTTACACCGTTGACGGCACCCTCAAAACAGAATCCCGAACTTTGTCTCAGGAAGGCGCGAACCCCCTCACGATAACCGCCACAGACCCGGCAGGGAACACGACCACCGCCACGTATTCTGTTACGTTGGACACGAAACCGCCTGTGATTGTTTTTACATCTCCGCTGTTAACGAACCAATCAAACTACACTTTGGCTTACACCGTGGATGGTGTGGAGAAAACGGAACCCCGCACTTTAGCCCAGGAGGGGATGAATGTCCTGACCGTTACCGCAAACGATCTTGCTGGCAACAGCACGACCTCCGTTTATTCCGTCACTCTGGACACGAAACCACCCGTCATCAGTAACGTTGCCTCAAGCAGCATCACAACAAATGGAGTCACTCTTTCCTGGACCACCAATGAAGCGAGCGACGCTCAAATTGAATATGGGACCACGACCGCTTATGGATCGACGACGGCCTTAAGTGCTTCCTTGGTGACCAGCCATTCTCAAACCTTAAGCGGGCTCGAGGCGGGGACCCCCTACCATTACCGCGTGAAATCGCGGGACCAGGCCGGGAATTTAACTCTTTCAGGAGATTTCACCTTCACAAGCCAATCTTCATCAACGGGAGGAGCCGTTTCATTTACCGATGACTTCAGCGGATCATTAGCGAACTGGACCGCTATCAAAGGTGCCTGGGGAATCAAGGATCAGACCCTTTTCCAATGGACGGGCGTTCCCTATGAGGGGGGCGTGGTTTATAACGGAGCGCTTTCAACGAACGATTACGATCTCGAAGTCGAAAGCTATTTCACGGATCAAGGCAATGCCCGTGGCCTGATTGCCCGTTATCAAGACGCTCAAAATTTTTACTACGCCAAAGTCACCACCGCCAATGAAGCCATGATTATTAAAGTCCAAGGAGGCGTGGCCACAACACTGGGATACAGTAAAATTTATCCGTGGCTTCCCTACTACACCTGGCACAAGATCCGTTTCACGGTTGAAGGCCCCCAGCTAAAGCTTTATCTGGACGGCCAATTGAGAGTCTCCGCTCAAGACACCGCCCTCACTTCGGGAAAAGTCGGGGTCTATTCCGACCTTTATTCCACCAGGTTTGATAATTTCTCGCTGAAAACTTTGGGAGCCGCTCCGCTCCCTCCTCCGGCTCCACCCACGGTCAACGCACTCCCAGCCTACACCAACCAAACTTCTCTCGCCCTCTCCGGGACGAAACCCGCTAACACCTCGGTCTGGATCAATGGGGTCCAAAGAGTCGCCCAAGATTCCTCCGCGTCCTGGTCCTACCAGGCCCCTTTGAGCGGGGAGGGGCTTCAGTCCTTTTCCATCCAGGTGAAGGATAATCTGGGAAATGCAAGTCCTGGGGTGAGTGTTTCCACAACGCTTGATCTCACCCCCCCTCAAATTATCTTCACCTCAGCCACCAAGACGCAGGACCCCATCTATCTTCTGGCTTACACCCTCGATGGAATCGCCATGCAGGAGATGCGCTTCTTAGATAAGGATGGAGACAATGTCCTTTCCGTCACGAAGACCGACTTGGCTGGAAACCGCACCACCCAGGCCTACACGGTTACTCTTGAAGCGCCGGTTCCTACGAATACTTCCACTTCAAGCTTCAACCTCACTACCCAGAATGGCGACCTTCTCCAATACGTGGGAGGGACAGTGAGCGGAGCGAAGCTTCTCGATGGAACCAGAGTCAACCGGATCAATCTGGATGCGACCGGAGCTTTGAAGGATGCCACCGCACGACTTTCTGACGGCTCGATTCAGGTATTCCAGAATGGTCAAGTCCTGGTTTACCGGAAACCCGACGGCAGCCAGATCTTTTACACGAATGGCGAGGTCCAGAAGATGGTCACAAAAGACGGAGTCACGGAATCCTTCACTTTCACTAAAGACAACCTGGGAAACATTCTGGAAGTGAAGATCGAGTCGGACGAGTTTCTTGCTACTTACGACAATCAGGGAAGAATCCAATCCCTTCTGAGTAAGATCACGGGGATTAGGAAAGATTACACCAGTGGAATGCTCTCCCGGATCCTTGAGTCTGACGGGACCCAAGTGATCTATTCCCAGACCCTCCAATCAGACGGCTGGCTCGTGGCCCCTTCTTCTTTTACCGATTCAACAGGAGCCCCCTCTTCTTACACCGGAACCGGCAATCAACTCTCTCATCTGAAGTACACGCTTCTTAAATACGACCCCCCGACCTTTGCTCTGAAAGAGGCGCAGGACAAAGTAGGAAACCATTTCTTCTTTGAGAATGGAATCCTCACGAAGGTGCTGGATCCCCAAGGAAACCAGACCTCGATCTCTTTTAAGGAAAGCCCCTTTTTGAATCTGACCACCACGGAGATTCTCCAAAATGGGCTCACCTCCCAATACGACGGTGAAGGGAAGCTCTCCCAAGTTAAACTTAACGATCTCACCATCCATTACAAGCAAGATCAAAGCGGGATTGAGTCCATTGAAAAAGAGGACGGCACGATCTTTTCCAACCTTTCCTTTGATACGAACGGGAATCTTCTGGGCGCCCGGATCGTAAGCCCGGATGGCACGGTCCGGATCTACCAAAATGGCCAATTGGTCCAGCTCACTGAATCTGAGGGAACCGAGCTCGATATCATCGCTGGGAAGATCCAGAAGCTCAAGACCCCTCAGCAACTTACTTATGACTTCAGTTACACCACAGATTCGGCGCAGGCAGACCTTGAGGCAGGAGTCCAGGTTCCCGATGCCACGACCATTGTCCGGATGGAGTATGACCAGAACCTTACCTTGAAGAAAATGGTGAGACAGAACGGGGAAATTCTCTCCCTCTTCAATAACCAGCTCGTTCAGGTGGACGCTCCGAGTCAAGCTTCGGAGGTTTACTCTTACGAGAAAGACGCCAATGGAAACACCCTCTCAACCACCGTCACCAAGGGAAATGTGGAAACAAAGTATGATGCCCAGAATAATCCTGTTCAATCGATCATTCATCCAACGACAGACAATCCCCACACCCTTGAGGTCCATTACCGCTACGGAAAAATCCGCGAGGTCTTAAAAGACGGCGTCCTCACCTTTCAATACTCCTACTCCTTTGATTTGGACGGGAAAGAGCTCACTCAGATTCAGGATTTGGAGGAGAAGACCCTCAAGACCTATAAAGAGGGGAATCTCTTAACAAGCTTCAATCAGGACACCTCGCTTCTTTCCACTTATTTCTATGACACTCAAGCGAGAGTCTCAGAAGTGAAGGTCACCCGCCTCGGGAAACTCGTTCACGATTACCTCTATCAATACGCCAACGACCTCACGACCGTGACGGACGAGGAAGGAGTCAAAAGGACTTATTCCAAAGATCAAAAGCTCATCCAGCTTGAGAAAGAGAATCAGAAGTTTGCCTACTCCTATGCCCCGAACCTCGAAGGGGAGGAGATTGTCCAAGAGGAGCTTATTGAAAGGAAGTACTCAGACGGCTCCGTCGCCCACTATCAGGACGGGAGTATTGTCACCATCAATCTAGCCGATGGATCCCTGATCCGGAACCTCGTTCTCGATCAAGACCGCGCGATTCAATCGGGAGAGGTGGTTCTCCCCAATGGAACCCGGAAGCTCTTCCGTCAGGGCCTCTTTGTGGAGGAGTGGGACCCGGACGGCACTCACTTTCTTTTCGATTCCAACCGGATCTTAAAAGCGATCCGGCCGGATGGGACCGAGCTTGCCTACACTTACGAGAAAAACCCAGACGGAGCGATTCAATCCGTCTCGGTCCAATCAGGAGGAGCCACTCACCGCTACAACCCCTCAGGGGATCTCACGGAAGGCGAAGCCTACCCGGATTGGCTCAAGCTCCCTTACCTTTCCCTGATGAACTATAAAGTCGATAGCCCGGATGGCCTCACTCGGGAATATCAATTGGGAGCCTTGCGCTCGGTTTGGAAGGGGAGTGAGAAAACCGGAGATTACGCTTATGAATATAAAGCCGACGGGCATACCTACACTCATCAGACGGATTCTTTAAGCGTTCTCACGTTCGATGAAAATAAAAATGTCTTGAGTCATGTCCTGAATCAATCCCTCGTCACTTCCCTCAACACGAGCACCCAATACGCCATGAATGAGATTGGGATTGATGAAAAAGGAGCCATCTCAAAGGCCGTCCTCAGGGATCTTGCGACCGGCAATGAGTGGACAAGCCAGTCCGGGGAGATCTCCCAGGTAAAGCTCACCAATGGCTCCCAGGTCTTCTTCGCCAAGAACCTCATGTCACGGGCTGAGAGCACCACCTTTTATCAATCCGACTCCGAGGTCAATGGCAGCACCAGCCTGCAATCCATTGCAGCAGGCAACGGCCTCACCCTCAATAAGAATATCGTGGTGAAATTCATCTATGACGGGTCAGGAAACCTTACCACGGTCGATCTGGGGACCGATTCCCAGGTCTATAGTTCCATGTCCTCTGACGGCAAATACCTGCCTTCGAATGTCACCTATAACGTAAGAGACAAATCCCTTGAAGACTTCCGCATCTGGTACACCTCTTCCTCCTGTGCGGGGATGATGCCCTTTATCTGCCAGGTCCGTCAGAACGTCTACCGGGATGACGTAGAGGATGCGGCCGGGACTGACCTTGGGAAATACACGCCTTACGGCCAGGACCTTGCGTCAAGACAAAACACTTACGCAGGCCTTCTGGCTCCTTTTCAGTCGTCCGCTCAAGAAGCAGCAGGGAGAGTCAAAGACAGGGTCGCCTATTATTCGGATCTCGTCTCTCCCGTCTTCAATTCCAAGTCTTTCATGAAGGTGGCCGAGACGGCCCTCGTGGCTCCGGAGGAAGTTTTCAAACAGGAATACGCCAAAGCCGGAACCCTTGAGACCCAGACCAAGGGAAACGGGACAGTCACGATCTTCGAGGAGGGGAGGCCTTCCACCGTCTTGGACGCCCAAGGAAATATCCTGATCCAGTATAGTTATGATGCACTGGGGAATCCCACTCGCGTATTCTTAAGAAACGCCCGAGATGCCCTTCCGAATGAAGTAGCCAAGGTCAAGGCCCGGATTGAAGAAGAACGCCAGAAGGCCCTCCTTCAACTCGCGCAGCAAAAGGCCCTTGCCACAGCAAGCATCAAATCCCAAGCCGATCAAACCCGCGCCCAACTCAGCTCCTATATCTCCTCCCTCACACAACAATTGAATGACCTTGAAGGAACGAAGGTCCACGGCAGCAAGAATAAGAAAGCAAAATCGAACGCTCTTGATCAAATCCGAAGTGCCATTTCCCAGGCCTGGGGCCAGTGGGAGCAACTGCATCGAGCAGAGGCCGATGCTTATGCAGCTCTAGATGCACAGGTACAACAAGTTTCCGACAAGATTGAGTCCGATGCTACGGCCGCCCTGGGTGAGCTTGCCAACAAAGAAGCGCAGCTTAAACAAGAAATTCTCCATCAAGAAATCTCTCCTATCGTCTATGACCATTACCGGAGAATCCTGGGAAGAGATCCGAATCAGGCCGAGTACGGCTATTGGGTTTCTCAAGTCGATTACAATTCGGGCCAAACGAATGTCGAGATCCTCACGCTTGCAGGAATCCCTCTCACCCAAGCCCTCACCGGTTACATCAATTCCATGCCTGAGCTTGGGGAAAGACAGGCCTATGTCAACACAGTCAAACAGAATGTTACCTTGGGCATCAATGGATATCTTGGAATGTCTCAAACAGAGAGGCTCGCGTTTGCCCAATCCCTTGGCCTTTCATCAACTGAATTAATTGGTTTGACTTCCGATGATGCCTCCAAGATTGTCACCTGGCTTAATTCAAGGTCTCTTCACTTCGGCCAATCCGCCTTCCTTGCTCTCGAATCTCTCCTTGATCTGAATGGAATTTCCTACGTTAGAGAAGACCTCGCCACCAAAGCCATTCTCATTGATATTCTCACGGGAGTCATTTCTCCTCTGGATGACGGAGACCTGGTGATCTCAATCTATGCCCTGGATAGGACCGCGGCTCTCTACGGTCTGAATCTCGTGGGAGCCAAGCTCTCCTTCAATGACCTCAAGACCCTTTTCCTTAATTCTCCCACAGGGCGTGTCATTGCCCATATCAATGGGAATCACTACGTGATTGTGACGGGAGTAAGCGATACCTCAATTACCTACATTGACCCCGGCATTGGAAAGGACAAACAGAATGAATCGGTCACCGTCACCACAGATGCCTTCCTTAATTCTTGGAAAGGGTACGTGGTGGTGGAGGGGAGACGAACGAATGAGATCGCCTCCATCCAAGATAAACTCCTCACGAATGAAACCGCCCAAAGAATCCGGGGTGCTTTCTGGGGAAGCCTCCTGGGTTTCATCGGCGCCCTTCTCGTTCCCTTTATCCTTCCGTTGGCCATTCCCTTTCTTATTGCCAGCTTTGTTACCAGCCTTGTTGAAGGAGATTGGATCTCGGCCATCAGTTCCGCGGTAGCCGTTGGATTCAGTAGTTTCGGGATCAGTAATCTTTTGAAGGGAGTCTTCAATGGGGTCGCAGGGGCTCTGTCAACCGTGGGGAAGTTCTTCAGTAATCTTTTCAATCCCGTCGTGGGATTTCTGACGAAGGCCCTGGATTTCCTTCCAGGTATTGGGACTCAATTTGCTTCCAAGCTTGCCTCCCAGATTGTCAGCACCTCGCTCATTGTGGGAGTCAGTTACGGCGTCTCAAAGGGACTTGTTTCGTTGGGAGTTTCTCCTGAATTCTCCAGTTTCCTTGGTTCTCTTACCGCAGGTGCTCTTGTGGGAGGTCTTACTCCCATTTCAGACGCCCAGTTTAAAGCAGGTATTACCCGTAGCACGATGATTAAAGCCAGTGTTCTCCAGACCCTGACCTTAAACAATGTGGGAAGCTTGGGCCTTGAGCTTGGGCTTGATTCAGGATTCGCTTCCTTGATAGCACTTTCCTTAGGTGCCATCCAGGGAAAACTCATCACCAATCCAGGCACCACACTTGGACAGGTCTTCAAAAATGTCTTGCCCGACCTTTCCAAGAATTTTGCCTTGTATGGAGTTGAAAAATTGGGGACTTCGGTCGGTCTCGACCCTCGCTTATCCGCACTGATTGGCGTGCCGATTAGGGCGACAGTGGCTGGGCTTGTGAATGGGCTGGTCAATCCGAATGGGGGCGGGGGGCCTGGAGCGATATTTAACACCATTAAAGGAGCTCTTCTCTCTAAAGAAGTTATAGGGGGTGTCATTTCCTATGGCGCAAGTTTGATAACAGGAAATGAAACCCTGTCAGCGGCACTCGGAGCTTTTGGGGGAACGGTTTTATCTGGTGTGCTTCAAAATATGTTTGGAAGTGGATCCCCACCCCCGGTTCCAAAAACCACCACCAACGAACCGAAATCCACAGTTGAGCAGGTCTTGGACGATACTTCACGCTACATCCCCTACAGTTTTACGAATCTCGCAATTGCCTCCGAGGGAGAAAATCCCCCCGTAGATATACCTGGTCCTACAGATTTGCGCAGCTCTTTATTCAATCTTTTCATTCAAGGTGCGATTGCCTTAGCTCAGATTCTCCTTCAGAAGGGCCTTGATCGCACTGTAGAAGAAGTCGCTCCCCAAGTTTTTCAACGTCCCCAAATCGAAGCTGTTGCCCAAAGCTCATATGGTTCTTTTGAGAATCTCATTCGAGAGAGGAAACAATCCGCTCGAATCATCGATTATAAGGGCGGGAGTCAGAATGCAAAAGAGATCGATCTTTCCATAGGTGGGAGGACCATCAAGATTGTAACCTCGCTCGATCAATCTCAGATCCTTCTTATTCAGGACCACAACCGCATTCTGGAAGGGGAGTTTTATTTGGGTCCTAACCAGTCCCTCGTTCTGAAGAACGGAACCATCACAACGGATTTAGGAGACGGCCGGCAAGTGATTCAAGAAATAACGGAGTGGAGATTGCGGCAGGTAGAAGTCCGACAGAATGGCACCGTATTGGGGCAGCTTGGTGAATCAACGACTGGACAAGGAGTATTTATTGATCCTCAAGGAGTGCCGGTCGATGCCCTCATCAGTCAACTTCAGGATAAGAAAATCTCAATTGAAGTAGGCGCTCAAGGTATTGTAGAAATCCGTAGTTCCTTTGTCCCTCCTTTTGACGATGGGATGAAACAGGCGATCGCCGTGTTTAGCACAGGTGAAGCCGAATTTGCAAATGCTGTGATCAGCATCCAGCCGCAGCCGGATCACTCGTTCAAGACGCAACTCATCCTAGACAAAGTGGCGGGCAATTCTCAAGGGATAGACGCCATTTTCAAAGCCCTGGGTTATGTCGGCAGTGATCCCGCCAAGATTGCAGAACAAAAACAGGCCAATGAGATTCTTGAAAAGCTCCGGAACGGATTGCTTCGTTATGGCTATAAGACCGATCTGGAATTGGCGGCTCATAAACAGGCCGAGATTCAAAAAATCAGAGACAACCCAGGGAAAGCCTATATAATCTTAACCAAGACTGATGCTCCACTTTCTTTTGTGACAAGAGCGGCGACGGGAGATTTGACACAATCAGAATCTTGGAACCATAGTGCGTTGTATTATGGGGATGGCGGACATGTTCTCCATATCGACGCGGGGGCAAGCGCTCGAAACCTTCAAACTAATGGCATCAGCACAGATCTTGAGAACTTGCCCATCGATCAATTTGCTTCAAGGTATAAAGATGTGGAAGTAATTGAGGTACAGTTGCCATCAGGGCGTTCAATTAGTGACTTACAGAAAGTTATTTATGATCCGTATGTCAACGAAGTCACCAATCTTCCGAAAGCTGGTTATACTTATGATATCGTTCATGCTATCGGGGGGTATCTAA
>Ga0105164_10000687_pt1 | contig 22778 bp, 21 predicted proteins | sample VDWuncwatermetaG_FD_89674 | JGI IMG/M metagenome (GOLD analysis project Ga0105164, IMG submission 89674) | Wastewater microbial communities from Netherlands to study Microbial Dark Matter (Phase II) - VDW unchlorinated drinking water | ecosystem: Environmental > Aquatic > Freshwater > Drinking...
CTCGCTCGAAGAATATGATAGAAAGGTAGGTTTATAATATGCCATTTGTTATCGCGATTCACGTGATTGTTTGTTTTTTGCTTATTGCCCTGGTTCTTATCCAGAGAGGCAGGGGGGGTGGTTTGCTGGAAAGTTTTTCCGGCGTCGAATCTATGTTTGGTACAAAGACTAATGCCTTTCTGACCAAAATGACCACAATACTTTCGGTTGTATTTTTTATCACCTGCCTTGGTTTGGCAGTGCTTTCAGTCAGGCAGAGCAGGTCGTTGATGCCGAAGGCCGCGCCGCCAGCCGTGCTTGTAGAAAAAAGCGTTCCTGTGCCCGCAGCACCGGCGGTTCCTGTGGCAGAAGCGCCCGTTGCTCCACCAGCCCAGGCGACGACTCCATAATGTGAACAAAAAACTATTCTGGATCTATGCCCTCTGTAGCGGCGTATATTTCACTCAAGGCATAGAATCCCTGCCTTCCCAGAGCCTATTCTACTACCTTAAAGACACCCTCAATTTTTCCCCTGAAAAAATCATGGTCATGACCTCCATCACCACGCTGGCATGGCTCGTTAAACCGCCCATCGGTTATGCCATAGACAATTTTTTAACTAAAAGGGCCTGGATATTCATCTCGCTTGTCTTGGATATTGTCCTGGTTATGGTTTTGGGCCTGGCGAGCCTACCGCTTATCATGCTGGTAACAATACTTCTAGTTACTTCAAGTGACGCGGCTTTTAGAGACGTGGCAGTTGACGGGATAATGTGCGTGGAAGGCAAGGCAAGGGGCGCGACCGGAAAGATCCAGAGTGTGCAATGGATATCAATCCTCGTCGCCGGGCTGTTCTCCGGAATCGGCGGCGGCTATATCGCTGAACATTGGGGATACCAGGCGGCATTCCTCTGTCTAGTACCGGTATATATTGTAGTAGGTGTTGCCGCGTATTTTTATCAAGAGGAAAGAGGCAGTGGAGAGCGGCCGGCTTCCACTTTGCTCTCAGATATGAAAAAGCTTTTTTTCCACAAAAAACTGCTTATTGTCAGCCTGTTTATTTTTCTTTATAAGTTTTCGCCGTCTTTCGGTACGCCGCTAATGTTCATCCAGCGTGATACTTTTAAGTGGGGCAAGATCTGGATAGGCGTCTTATCCACGGTGGCAGTGGTTTTTTCAATAGCCGGAGCTATTTTGTATTATAAAGTGAGCCGTCGGATAAATATCAAAAAGTGGCTCTATATTTCAGTTTTTCTGGGCGCTGTCACCACTTTAAGCTACCTTTATTATACGCCGGCAACCGCTGTCGCATATGATGTGGTTTACAGCCTGCTGGGGATGTTTATTTTTATTATGGTGATGGATTTTATGGCCCGCAACAGTGTTAAGGGCCTTGAGGCGACCTCTTTTGCTTTTCTCTGCAGCGTGAGTAACCTGTCCCTGGTGGCCAGCAATTTCTCCGGCGCTTTCCTTCTGCCGGTCATCGGATTGAAATGGCTGATCATTATCTCGGCGCTAACCAGCTTTCTTTGTTTATTGCTGATAAATAAAATAGAGTAGGGACAGCATATTATGCTGTCCCTACAATATAATGTAGGCGAGGTTTAAACCTCGCCTACATACTTCCCTGGTAGGGGCGGGTTTGAAACCCGCCCCTACAGGCCGAGGGCGGCGGACATCATTAAATGATTTTGCTTGCCGAGCTGCGCGCTTGGTAGTATAATTTAACACTATGGTGGATCTATTGAAACCCTATCTGCTTACTTTTATCCCGCTTTTTGTGGCGGTGGATGCCATCGGCAATATTCCGCTATTTATCGGTTTGGTGGAGACGCTGAATAAGAAGCAGAGGCAAAAGGCGATCATGGAGTCGGTGGCCACCGCGACGATCATGGCGGTGCTCTTTATGTTTTTGGGTAAGGGGGTGCTGCGGCTTTTAAGTATTACTATCGCCGATTTCCAGATCGCAGGGGGTGCTCTGCTTTTCGTCATCGCGGTAAAGCTTCTCCTGCCCGGAACGCATAAGATGAGCCTTTCCGACGGACACGATAAAGACGTGGGCGTCTTCCCGCTCGGCACACCGCTTATTACCGGGCCCGCGGTATTGACCACTACCTTAATATTGATCGATGTCTATGGCGTTTTCCCGACGCTGGTTTCTTTGCTGGTGAATATGCTCATCGTCTGGATAACCCTGGCGCGCGCGGACCTGGTGATGAAAGTGCTTGGTATAAGCGGCACAAGGGCGTTTTCCAAGATTATGTATATCCTGCTTGCCGCCATCGCCGCGATGATGGTGAGAAGGGGCATCTCTAGCGCGTTTTTATCTGGCCAATGATGAAAACAGTCCTTACCTTTATAATGGCCGGTGGAAAAGGCGAACGCCTTTATCCCTTGACCAAAGACCGCACAAAACCGGCAGTTCCTTTTGGCGGAATATACCGTATTGTTGATTTTACCCTCAGTAACTGCATCAATTCCGGTTTGCGCCGGATCTATCTCTTGACCCAATATAAGTCCGCGTCTTTGCAGAGGCACATCCGTTTGGGCTGGAATTTTTTACCTTCGGAATTGGCGCAGTTTATCGAACTTCTCCCGGCACAGCAGAGAGTAGGCGATTCCTGGTACCTGGGCACGGCCGACGCGATCTATCAGAATCTCTACACCCTGGAAATGGACCATCCTGATGACGTGCTTATCCTTGCCGGCGACCATATCTACAAAATGAATTATTACTCAATGATCGATTTTCACCGTGAGCAAGATGCCGACCTTACCGTGGGTGTGGTGGAGGTGGAAAAGGAGAAATCCGAGCATCTGGGCGTTGTAGACGTGGATGATTCAGGGATAAAGGTGGTCGGTTTCCAGGAGAAGCCGCGTGTCCCAAAGACCACTCCTTTTAACCCGGATAAAATTTATGCCTCCATGGGGATATACGTATTCAAGCATCCGGTTATAGAAGAAGAATTGCATGAGGATGCCCGGCGCCATAATTCCACCCGCGATTTCGGCAAGGACATTATTCCGCAAATGCTTAAAAAGGGTTTGAAGGTTGTGGCCTATAATTTTATTGACGAAAACAGAAAAGAGGCAAAATACTGGCGCGACATCGGCACTATCGACGCTTATTATGAAGCGAACATGGACCTCATCCAGGTGGATCCGGTGTTTAATCTTTATGACAAGGATTGGCCGATCAGGACTTTTCAGGAACAGTTCCCTCCGGCAAAGACGGTATTTTCCGGAGAGCAGATCACCGGCAGGGTGGGCCTGGTGCTTGATTCCATTGTTTCCGGCGGCTGCATCATAAGCGGCGGCAAGGTGCAGCGTTCCATACTTTCGCCCAACGTCAGGATCAACAGCTACAGCAGTGTGCATGATTCTATCCTGATGGAAGGTGTAAATGTAGGCAGGTACGCCAAAATTAAAAAAGCGATCATTGATAAGGATGTGATCATTCCCCAGGGTACTGTCATCGGCTACGACCCGGAGCAGGATAAGAAAAGGTTTTTTGTCAGCGATTCCGGCATTGTGGTGGTGGCAAAGGGGACGGAAATCAAATGATCAGAAAAGCGCGCATTAAAGACGTAAAACAGATCCAGGCATTGATCAATGCCTTCGCTAAAAAAGACTTAATGTTGTCGCGGCCCCTAAGCGAGCTTTACGAAAACATCCGCGACTTCTGGGTAATTGTTGAGGGTAAGTCAATTATCGGCTGCTGCGCCCTGCATATTTTTTGGCAGGATCTGGCTGAGGTAAAGTGCCTGGCAGTAGCGGCAAATATGCATGGCAGGGGCCTGGGAAAACAACTGGTAACCGCCTGCCTCGCCGAAGCAAAATTGCTCGGGGCAAAAAAAATATTTGTGCTTACCTATAAGCCTGCATTTTTTAAGAAGTTCGATTTTAAGAGGATAAAAAATTCCGCCCTTCCGCATATGATCTGGGCCGAGTGTATTAAGTGTTGTAAGTTTCCCGGCTGTAATGAAATCGCCCTTCTAAAAATATTGTAAATCGGTAACGGCAACGTTGCCCGTATCGTCGTCCGTCTTCCGTCGTCCGTATGTCGTAGGCGATACGGAATACGGTATACGAACGACGAATAACGATATACGAAACGGGTATCGTAACCGATAGACGTAACCCGAAACGCAAACGGAGGCCGAATGGACTACTTATTGAATGATGAACAAAAGATGATCAAGGAATTGGCGCATAAGATCGCCGAAGAAAAGATCCGGCCGGTAGCAGCGAATTACGACCGGACCGAGGAATATCCTTGGGAAATAATCAAAGTTATCGCGGATGCCGGATTATTTGGCCTGTTTATTCCTGAAGAATACGGCGGAATGAGCGTTGGAGTGTTGAACCTCTGTATCGCCACCGAAGAATTATCGCGCGCCTGCGGCGGCATTGCCGTATGCTACGCGGCTTCGGCCCTGGGGACGTTTCCCATCGTGCTCTTCGGTAACGACGAGCAGAAGAAAAAATATCTTCCGGACCTGGCCGGCGGCAAAAAGGTGGCAGCTTTCGCTATTACCGAGCCCGAAGCCGGCTCCGATGCCTCAGCCATAAAGACTACCGCCAAAAAAGACGGCAGTCATTATATTTTAAACGGCCTTAAACATTTTATCACTAACGGCGGCGACGCTGAAACCTATGTCGTTATTGCCATGACCAATAAAGGTAAAGGGGCGCGCGGGGCAAGCGCTTTTATTGTGGAAAAAGGCACGCCCGGTTTTACATTCGGAAAAAAAGAGGATAAGTTCGGCATCCGGGCATCATCCACGCGCGAGCTTATATTTACTGATTGCAAGATTCCCGCGGAAAACCTTCTGTCTAAGGAAGGCATGGGTTTTATCGTGACCATGAAGACCTTTGATATGTCGCGGCCGGGTGTGGCAGCGCAGGCAGTAGGCATCGCCCAGGGTGCTTTGGAATTAGCGGTAAAATACGCCAAAGAAAGACAGCAGTTCGGTAAATCCATTTCCAGTTTTCAGGGCATACAATGGATGATGGCGGATATGGCCACACAAGTGGAGGCCAGCCGAGCATTGGTCTATGCCACGGCCCGCATGGTGGATGCAGGTATTAAAGACGTGGGCAAAGAATCGGCAATGGCAAAGATGTACGCTTCGGATACGGCAATGAAGGTTACTGTGGATGCCCTGCAGATATTCGGCGGCTACGGCTATATGAAGGATTACCCGATAGAAAAATACGTGCGCGACGCCAAGATTACTCAGATCTACGAAGGCACGAACCAGGTCCAGCGCAATATCATCGCGTTGCAGTTGATAAAGGAAATGGCAAAATAGTTGAAAATTGTTATTTGAAATAACCAATAACCAAGATACCCGCCTGGCGGCGGGCAGGCAATAACCAAACAAATTCCGATAATCAATATTCAATAATCAAACGTCAAGTTTGGTTATTGAGATTTGGTAATTGATTATTGTTTGGTTATTGGAAATTGGGATTTGGTTATTACTAATCGAGAATGTTATGAATATAATTGTTTGTATTAAGCAAGTTCCCGAAACTACCGAAGTCCGGATTAACCCCGAGACCAATACGCTTATCCGCGAAGGTGTGAAGAGCATCATCAACCCTTTTGACATGTATGCCATAGAAGAAGGTGTGCGGCTCAAGGAAAAATTCGGAGGCAAGGTTACGGCCATTACCATGGGGCCTCCGCAGGCGGACGCGGCACTCCGCGAAGCGATTTCTCTTGGCGCAGACGATGGGATCCTTGTTTGCGACCGGGCTTTTGCCGGCAGTGACACCTGGGCCACCAGTTATGTTTTATCCGGCGCCATAAAAAAAATCGCGGTGTTTGATCTGGTGATCTGCGGCAAACAGGCTTCTGACGGTGACACTGCCCAGGTCGGGCCGGGAATCTCGGCGCACCTGAATATCCCCCAAGTCACCTATGTCAAAAAAATAGAAGAAATCAAGGATAATTTGATGCGCGTAGAAAGAATGATGGAGGAGGGTTTTGAGATCATTGAAATACCAATGCCGGCGCTCTTGACTGTGGTCAAGGAAATAAACGAGCCGCGGCTTCCTTCGCTTAGGGGGATGATGAAGGCCAAGTCCGCCAAGATCACGCTCTGGACGCAGAAGGAGTTGGGCCTTGATCCGCAGCAGATCGGCCTGTGCGGCTCGCCTACGCAGGTGGTCAAGATATTTACCCCTCCTCAGCGCGCCGGCGGCCAGATGCTTGCCGGAGAAGTCCCTGAAATCGCGGCTAAATTAGTGGAATTATTGAAGAGCGAAATAGCGTACTAAACGGGGGACGTTCCCAAAGGGTGGTACCTGGGGGAACGTCCCCTATAATAAGATGGCTATACAAATAATAATCGAAAAATGCACCGGTTGCATCCTTTGTATCAAGGCCTGTCCATTTGGCGCCATAAGCGTTATGGATAAGAAGGCAGTGATCGACCTGAATAAATGCAACCTTTGCGGCGCCTGTGTGCCGGCCTGTAAGTTTAAGGCGATCCTGCTGGAGAAGCCGCAGGCTGCCTGTGTTCTGCCGGATATCAAAGGTTATAAGGGGATATGGGTTTTTATCGAGCAGAAGAACGGCAAGGTGCAATCCGTATCCTACGAACTTTTAGGCAAAGCCCAGGAATTATCAAAAAAATTAGGCTCGCCTGTCAGCGGAGTTCTGATCGGGCACAGCATGGACGACCAGCTCGACGAATTGATCTGGCGCGGCGGAGACAACATATATCTTGTCGAGGCACCGGAACTGGCAAATTTCCAGGATGAGCCTTACACGAACATCCTGGTGGAGTTGATAAAAAAACATAGGCCTGAGATTTTGCTTTGCGGCGCTACTGCCATTGGCCGTTCGCTTATCTCGCGGGTCGCAGTAAATATTAAGACCGGCCTGACTGCTGATTGCACCGGCTTAGATATTGACCCGGAGAAAAAAATACTTCTGCAGACTAGGCCCGCCTTCGGCGGCAATATTATGGCCACGATCATTTCTCCGAATTACCGGCCGCAGATGGCCACTGTCCGCCATAAAGTGATGCAGCCGGTTGAGCCGGATAAGCATCGCAAAGGTAAGATCATCAAAGAAAGTTTCAGTTCAGAATTATATGCTTCGCGCACTAAACTTTTGGATATAGTGGAGGAAATAGAATCGCTGGTGAATTTAGCCGAGGCGGATATTATTGTCTCCGGCGGCCGCGGCATGGGCGGGCCGCAGAATTTTAAACTCCTTGAGGAGTTGGCCCATGTGCTGGGTTCTGCTGTGGGTTCATCGCGCGCGGCAGTAGATGCCGGATGGATGCCGTATTCGCACCAGGTAGGGCAAACCGGCCGCACAGTTAGCCCCAAGATATATATTGCCTGCGGAATTTCCGGCCAGATACAGCACTTAGTCGGTATGCAATCCTCAAAGATCATCGTCGCCATTAACAAAGATCCCGAAGCTCCGATTTTTAAGGTCGCTACCTACGGTATTGTCGGCGACCTGTTCCAGATCATTCCCGCTCTTACAAAAAAATTCAGAGAAGTATTTCGTCGTTAAGAAAGCGCTTCCTTTTTCGGAGAGTTTACCCTTGAATATGCCTGTTTTAGAGTATAAAGTATATATAGGTCAGGGTAGGTTTTAAGGGAGGGGAAAGGCAGGCATTACCACGGCGTGAAAAGAGGCCGAAATGAGTGGCGATGATTTCCGCGAAAAAAGGGCATATACCCGCTTTGAAGTAAACATACCTGTGAATTATTTTATTCACGACCATAGCGAGCCGGTATATTACGGTAAAACCAATAATATCAGCCCGACAGGGCTGGGTTTGCTCTGCGAGCAGGACGCTGGAGTGGGGCAAGGTATTATTTTAGATATCTGCCTTAGAGTTCCCGACAGCCAATACCTCAAGCTGAAGGGCAGAGTAGTTTGGACCAGCGCCACTGTTGATGGTAAGTACAGGATCGGCATAGAGTTAGAAGGGGAAAAATTGAAGCCGATCCCAATTTTATTACAGGTGATCAGGTCGCAGAAAGGTATCTAACCCTTTATGAATAATACGGTTATAGAAAATTATAGCCTTTTTTTTTGTGTTTTTTCTGCACTTTTTAGCATATCAATGTCAAAGAATGTATAAATTTTCCTTGACAAACCCGCCAAAATCGTTTATAGTCAAAAATCATATCTGTAGGGGCGGGTTTGAAACCCGCCCCTACAATGAAACGCAGGTTTTGTAGGGGCAGCATAGTATGCTGTCCCTACAGGAGCGGATAATTATGATCAATAACGAATTTATGACCATCGAAGATCTTGCGGATTATCTTAAAGTGACCCGCCGCACGATATATGAATGGGTAAAGCATAATAAAATACCCGCGGTGAAATTGATCGGCCAGTGGCGTTTTCGGAAAGATAAAATAGACGCCTGGATAGAAACGCGGTCGTTTAATTAAAATTGTAGGGACAGGTTTTAAACCTGTCCCTACAAAGAAAACATCTAGGAGAAGACAATGTATTTTAAAAAATTAGAATTATTCGGATTCAAATCATTCTGCGAGAAAACCGTCTTAAATTTTGAACCCGGCGTCACCGCTATCGTCGGCCCAAACGGCTGCGGGAAATGCCTGCGTTACGATTCATTGGTGACCTTAAGCGACGGCTCCCGCGTCAAGATCGGTGATCTGGTGGAAAGTGAACTTAAAAATTCGGCCACGATAGAAAATTTGGACGATGGTTTTGTGTCCGCGGGTAACAAGCGGAATATAAATATACTATCTTTAAATCCGCGTACGCTTAAAATTGAGGAACGCCCGGTTTACGCGTTTATAAAAAGAAAGGCTCCTGAATTTCTGCTTGAAATTATGACCGGGTCCGGTAAGACAGTGGTTACCACGCATTATCATCCGTTTTTCACCATTGATGACGGCAAGATCATTGACCTTAAGGCGGAGCAATTAAGAATCGGCTGTAGGATCGCAGCGCCGCGTCAACTAGGCGGACTAAAGTCAAATTCTAGGTTGAACCTGCTTGAAATTTTTAAGAAATTTAAAGAAGAGGATCAGGTTTACCTGCCTTATTCAGAAGAGTTGGCGGATTTTCTGCTATCGCTTAAATCGTGCTTTGATAATTTTAATGAAATGGCTGATTCCACAAGCGTCAAGGTAACGGCGCTTAAAACGGCAATTGACGGCCAGTCCATAAACATAGCAAATTTCGTTAAAGTTCTCGAATGCGCCAATATTAGAGAAGTGCCTGATTTTGTCACGCGCATCAAATCTCGCAGCAGCGGAGAAATTACTCTGCCGCGGAAAGTAACTCCTGAGATTGCAAGATTTCTCGGGTATCTTATTTCGGAAGGCAGGACTACAGATTCCAATCAGGTCCGGTTTGTGAATGAGGACAGGGAGGTTGTCGCGGATTTTATTGCGTGTGCCCGCGAGGGTTTCGGAGTTGAAGCCAAGGCATTCAATTATAAGGACTGCGCGCAGGATGTATTGATTTTCTCCAGCGTCTTATGTCAATTCCTGGAAAAGGCGTTTGATCTTAAGAATGAAGGTGTTTCTAGAGAAAAAAATGTTCCTCCTCAGATATTTAATGCTGACAACCGGATAATCGCAGCTTTTCTCTCGGCTTCGTTTGAAGGTGACGGATATTTATCCGTAGGCAGGAAAAATAGCGGTGTCTATTTTGAATACGCGAGCGCCTCGCATGCGCTAGCCCATGATATAGCCAGTTTATTATTGCGTTTGGGCGTGCAATCCATTATTAGAAATAAGGTCAAATATGCCGCCAATACGAAAGAAAAAATAAAGAGGACATATTATTCGGTTTTTGTCTACGGTTTAGAAAATGTTCAACGTTTTGCCAAAATTTTGAATTTCGCCGGGGCTAAATCCGATAAGTTGAAAGCGATCAGGAATCTAAAGCTTAAAACAAACCTCAACCTTGATCTTATTCCCGGAATCAACCGGATTTTTAAAAGTTTAGTAAAAGAGGCGGGGATTAATGTCAAACGGCTTAGAAAGATTTCACCTAGATTGGCCGCATATTATGAGGATAGATGCCTTCCTACGCGCCAGGGGCTCTCGGAAGCGTTAAGCATAATTGCCGAGCACGGCGAATTGAATGGGCTGGGCGGGATAACCTATGATTATCTTAGGCTAATAGCCGGTTCCGACATTTACTGGGATGAGGTTGTAAGTATTAAGAAGATATATTCTGAAGATTGGGTTTATGATTTATCTATCCTGGGTAATCATAATTTTATCGCTCAGGATATGATTGTGCATAACAGTAATATCTTCGATAGTATCCGCTGGGTGCTGGGAGAGCAGTCGGCTAAATCCCTGCGCGGCTCGGAAATGCAGGACGTGATCTTTAACGGCACGGATAATAGAGAAGCCGTGGGCATGGCCGAGGTAACGCTTACGTTAGATAACAGCCGGCGTTTTTTCAATGTGGAACACGAAGAAATCGCGATTACCCGCAGGCTTTTCCGCTCGGGAGAAAGCGAATACCTTTTAAACAAGTCTCCGGTGCGCCTGAAGGATATCCTTGATATATTGATGGGCACGGGTATTGGCGCGGAGAGTTATTCTATCGTGGCGCAAGGTAAGATAGACCTGGTTCTAAGCTCACGCCCGGAGGACCGCCGCCTTGTTTTTGACGAAGCCGCCGGCATCACCAAGTATAAAGCCCAAAAAAGAGAGACCATGCGCCGGCTGGAAGACACGGAGCAGAATCTATTAAGAGTCAACGACATCATCACCGAGGTCAGGCGCCAGATCAACAGCCTTGAACGCCAGGCCAATAAGGCGCGGCGCTACAAGGAGGTGTTTGAGGAACTCAAGTCCAAGGAAACAATCATGGCGCTGTCTCAAGAAAAGGCGCTGATAAAACTTAAAGGCGAGTCAGAGGCGGAGTTAAAGCGCCTTGAACTAAGGCAAAGCGAATTATTAGATAAGTCATCTCAGGAGGAATCAAAGGCATCCGAGCGCCGGCTCCAATTAAAGGCGCTGGAAGAGAATAGGACGTCTATAAAGAACGAGATCTTGGGTATGGAAAACCAGATCGTCATGAACACTGAACGCGCGGCCTTCAATAAAGAGAAGATCGCCGAAATATCCGCGGCGCAGGAATCGTATCTGGAGCAGATCACCCAGCTTGTGACAAGGCTTGCCGCTGACCAGGAAAAGATCAGCAGGCTCAAGGATGAATACGCGGCGATCCAGGAGAACATCAATCTTAAAAACGTGGCCTTGGCGCAAAACCAGGAGCAGATAACAGCGCTGGCATTAGCCGTTAAAGCCGCCTGCGATAAAATATCAACCGTAAAACTTGATATATTGGAGCTGGCCAAAAAAATAGCCAATACCAAAAACGAGATCACCGAATTTAGTTCCAAGGAGCAGATATTTCAGGCGCGCAGGAAGAGGCTGGAGGTAGAAAAGATAAAGGTCTATGAAGAAAAAGCCATTGCCGGCCAAGGATTGAATTCCGTCACCCGGGAAGTGGAAAACACAAAAATATTCATTGAGGAAGTTAACGCTAAGGCCGCCGTGATAAAAAACGACAACGACAAGGAAAACGCCGGCCTGGCGGATATCAATCTTCGGCTCTTGGAGGCCGACAGGCAGAGGCTGGGCCTTGAATCGCACAGAGAATTCCTGGAAAAATTAAAGACAAAATATGAGGATATCAGCGAATCAATGAATGCGGTGATATATCTTGACCGCCTGCCGCAGGAGAAGTTGAGCGGCCTTGTGATCAAGATTAAAGACAATATAGATTTCACCGACGGCACGAGGCCGGCTGAAGAGCCGGTGAATTTCAGGCTGTCCGGTGAGGCAAAGCCCGTAGACCTGGATATGCGTAATATCAACGAGAAAATAGAATCTCTGATCCAGCAGGCAGAGGCCCTAAAACAGGAAAAGGCAGTTGTTGAAAACCGCATCCAGGCCTTGAGCGTTGAGGCCGCCAGCCTTGCCGGCATACTGCGCAAAGAAGAGATCAATCTCGCCAACAAAGAAACGTCCAAGGTGACCATACTTGAACAATTTAATAAGGCAAAGGAAGAAGAGGACCTGTTAGTGATGGAGTTACTGGAGACCGAAAAAGAAATCACCATCCTCAACAAAAAAATAGCCAGCTGCAGGAATTATTTGTCGGAATTGAACAAGGAAGAGCAATGCCGGCAGGAGCAAATTGCCGCAGAAGAGAATAGCATATCCGCGAACGCTTCTAAAAGGGAAGAGATGCTGGTGGTGATTACCCGGACCAAGGCCGAGATCGAGGCTTTAAGCAAAAGGGTCGCCTCGGACCGGGAGACGCTGGTCATCCTGGAAAACGCTTTTTGCCGCGATAAGGAAAGCAAGGCTGCGGCAGAAGAATGTGCAGCTTCGGGCAAGAAAAAGGTAGAAGCCTTGGAAATGGAGATCTTAGACGGCCTTGAGAGGATAGGTGAATTTAAGCGCGGTATTAACGCCAGGAACCAGGCGTGCGCCGATACGGAAGAAAAATACAAACAGGCCTCTATTGATTCCGCTGAGGCCGCCCAAAAAATTGAAAGTATAAGAATTGAGATGGATGCTCTTAAAAACAGCGTTCACCGCCTGCAAATGTCTTGCCAGGAAACGGATTATAAACACGCGGCACTTATCGAACGGATGATGTCTAATTACAAGGTAGATATTGCCAATGTAGGGGCGGGTTTGAAACCCGCCCCTACAGGCGATGGTAGTGCAGGGACAACATATTATGCTGTCCCTGCAGAAACGGATCCGCCTGTAGGGACAGGTTTGAAACCTGTCCCTATGGAGGACGAGATAAGCGAAGATGTCCTTCGTGAGGAAATCCAGAAGCTCAAGGAAAAAGCGGATTCCTATGGCGCTGTGAATCTGGTAGCGATTGAAGAATACGATGAATTGAAAAAACGCTATGATTTCCTGATCCAGCAGCAGGCCGACCTTGCCTCTGCCAAAGATTCTCTGCACCAGGCAATCTTGAAGATAAACCGGACCACCAAAGACGCTTTTCTGGATACGTTTGAAAAGGTAAAAGTGGAGTTCCGCAACTATTTCCGCCTGCTCTTCGGCGGCGGGGACGCGCAGGTGTTCCTGGTTGACGAGCAGGATCCCCTGGAATCCGGCATTGAGATCATCTGCCGGCCGCCCGGGAAAAAATTACAGAACGTGCTTCTTCTCTCCGGCGGTGAAAAAGCGATGTCGGCTATTGCGCTAATATTTGCGATATTCAAGGTTAAACCGTCGCCGTTCTGCATATTAGACGAGATAGACGCCGCCCTTGATGAAGCCAACGTTGACAGATTCGGCAAGATCCTTCAAGAATTTACCGGCCATTCGCAATTTATCGTGGTCACCCATAATAAGAGGACCATTGCTAACGCCGACGTGATGTACGGTATTACCATGGAGCAATCGGGAGTATCCAAGATTGTTTCCGTCAAGTTTTCTGAAGATTCAGTTAATAAAGATAAAGACGTCAGCGCAGCGGATGATGTTGCAACGCCTGACGCGCAGATAGCGTAGGGGCGGGTTTGAAACCCGCCCCTACATTGAATTATGCGATGTAGGGACAGCACAATATGCTGTCCCTACGGTATTATTAACAGCAGGTATTGTTCTTGCCCTTGTGTTTGGCAAGATAGAGTTTTTTGTCCGAGGCGGCCACCAGATCAGATGCAGCTTGGCCGTCTTCGGGAAATGATGAGATCCCCATACTTACGGTGAGTTTTTTCCGCGGCAGGATCTCTTCTTTGACAAAAGGGTAGGCGACAATGTCATTTCTGAGGCGTTCAGCAATAATGAACGCCTCTTTTTTTTCGGTGCGCGGAAGGATGATCGCTATTTCTTCTCCGCCGTAACGGCAGATATAGTCCATGGTGCGGCACTGGTTTTTAAGCAGGGCGGACAATTCTTTTAACAGCCTGTCGCCGAACTGATGGCCCAGGACATCGTTATAGACCTTGAAATCGTCAATATCCAGCATCAGGATACTCAGCGGTTTTTTGGCCGCTTTGGCCTTGTCCAGCTCCGACTGCAGCAGATATTGGAAATAGCCGTGGTTCCAGAGCCCGGTCAGGTAATCGGAACGGGCGTCAATGACCGTTTTTTCGTATAATTGCGAATTCTCAATGGCAAGGCCGGCCTGGTTTGCCAGCATTACCAACATCCGGACATCGTCTTTACTGATCGGTTTATGGGTAATAAAATTATCGGCCAGGATCAGGCCGTTTATTTTTTCTTTTGATTTTAAGGGGATGATCACCAGTTCCTGGCTGTTGAGTATGTGTAGTACGGGGTCGTTGGGATAACTGCGGATTTTTTCTTCATTTAAATGCAGCTGCATCCCGTCTAAGACCGCCATCGCAAGCAACCCGCCGTTATGTTCGCGCAGGGGAAGCCTGATCGAGCGCACCTGGCGGTTAAACCCGGATTCCAGCGCCACGTTGGAGGTCTTATAGACGCTGATAAGGTCCTCAAGGTTTGTTTTTTCGTCTTCTATCTGTGTCCAGATGCGGTTGGCGTCCTCACCTGAGTCCGGGCCGATGGCCATGCGGCCCTCAATAATATTTTCCTTCTCGTTTACCAAAAAAAGCATGGCCCGGTTAAAGCCAAGGCCGATGTGCGCGGTAACCCCGGTGAGGATGATATAAAGGATCTCATCAAGCTTGAGGGTAGTATACATCGCGTTGGATACTTCATAGAGTATACCCAGTTCAAACTTGGTGCGCTCAAGTTCTTCTTTGATCCTGGTAAGTTCGTCCATAATTGTAAAATTTAGCATACTTTTGCCGGGATGTCAAGACAACAGGCAAAAAAGGTTGCATTAACCTCTATTTTGTAATACAATTATACATTCAATGCAGGGGCGGGTTTGAAACCCGCCCCTACAAAATACAGAGGATAAACAATGGCAATAGACGATTTAACCGTCGGATATGTCGCGCACCTTGCGCGTATTGAATTGCAACCAAAAGAGTTAGAAAGATTATCCCGGCAGCTGCAGGGCATATTGGATTTTATTGATAAGCTTAAATGCGCCGATATCCGGGGTGTCAACCCTACCAGCCACGTCTTGGCGGTCCACAATATTTTTCGTGATGATACCGCGGGCCTTAGCCTGCCTGCGGAGGATGTTTTAGAAAATGCGCCACAAAGACAGGGCGATTTTTATGCGGTGCCGAAAGTAATTGAATAAACCGTAGGGACAGGTTTCAAACCTGTCCCTACACAGGGAATGCTTATGGAATTATACACTCTGACCGCCCATGAACTATTGGAGAAGATACATAAAAAGGAGATTTCTCCGGCGGATGTCGTGCGTTCGCTCCAGGATAGAATAAGAGAGGTAGATCCTAAGGTTAAAGCTTATGTCCGCGCTGACAAGCTATCTTGCAGGGACAGCATAGTATGCTATCCCTGCAAAGACGAACAAAACCCGCAGGGTTTTTTGAAGGGCCTGCCTATATCTCTTAAAGACAACATCTGCACCAAAGGTATCAATACCGAATGTTGTTCCAGGATCCTGGAAGGTTTTCAGCCGCCGTACGACGCAACTGTGGTTAAAAAATTAAAAGCGGCGGGCGGGGCGATATTTAGTTTAAAGACAAATATGGACGAGTTTGCTTTTGGTTCGTCCTGTGAAAATTCGGCATTCGGGCCCACGCGTAATCCCTGGGATATTGAGCGTGTTCCCGGAGGCTCATCAGGGGGGTCGGCGGCGGCAGTTGCCGCGGGCACGGCGGTCTGGGCATTGGGCTCAGACACCGGCGGGTCTATCAGGCAGCCGGCATCTTTTTGCGCAGTTGTGGGACTCAAGCCTACCTATGGCCGGGTTTCAAGGAACGGCCTTATCGCATTTGCTTCCAGCCTCGACCAGATCGGCCCTTTTACCAAGGATGTGACTGATAGCGCGCTATTGATGAAGGCGATCGCCGGCCACGACCCGAGTGATTCAACTTCGCTTGATGCGCCCGTGCCTGATTATACCGCCGCACTTACCGGCGATATCAAAGGTTTAAAAATAGGGGTGCCCAAGGAATATTTCAGCCAGGGCCTGGACGCGGAAGTGAAAGTTATAATAGATGCTGCGGTTGATAAACTGCGCGGCCTGGGCGCTGTTCTTGCGGAAGTATCTCTGCCGCATACCGAATACGCGGTGCCGGTTTATTATATCGTGGCCACTGCCGAGGCAAGTTCAAATCTGGCCCGTTTTGACGGAGTGCAATACGGGCTGCGTAGTTCCCAAGGCGGTAATTTGATTGATATGTATAAAAGGACCAGAGGCGAAGGTTTCGGCCAGGAGGCAAAAAGGCGCATCCTCTTGGGCACGTTTGTGCTCTCGCACGGTTATTATGACGCTTATTACCTGCGCGCGCAAAAGGTGCGGACGCTGATCAAGAATGATTTTGACCAAGTGTTCAAACAATTTGATTGCCTGGTAACACCGGTTTCACCGACTCCGGCCTTTAAGCTCGGCGAAAAAATAGAGGATCCTCTGAAAATGTACCTGTCGGATATCTGCACCATATCGGCTAACCTGGCAGGAGTGCCGGCAATATCCCTGCCTTGCGGTTTTACTAAAGCCGGCCTGCCGGTCGGCCTGCAGATCATGGCGCGGCCGTTCGGAGAAGAAACGATCTTTCGTGTTGCGCATACTTACGAACAGAATACAGATTGGCATAAAAGGAAACCGAAATTATAATCTGTTATGTAGGGACAGGTTTAAAACCTGTCCCTACACTATTGCATTGTCAGCGTAAATTATGAATACCTACGAACCGGTCATCGGATTAGAGGTCCATGTGCAATTAGGTACCCGGACTAAAGCCTTTTGCGGCTGTTCCACGGAATTTGGCGCCAAACCCAATTCACATGTCTGCCCGGTTTGCCTTGGCCTGCCCGGAACTTTGCCGGTTTTAAACAAGACAGCATTCAATTTTGCGATCAAAGTCGGGCTTGCGTTAAATTGCCGGGTACAGGAATATACCAAATTTGACCGCAAGCATTATTATTACCCTGACCTGCCCAAAAATTATCAGATCTCCCAGTATGACCTGCCGGTCGCCAAAGGCGGATTTCTGGAAATTGAGCTGGAAGGCTCGCTCATACGCATCGGTATCACCCGGGTACATCTTGAAGAAGACGCCGGAAAATTGATCCATAAGCCTGATGCAAGCCTGGTTGACCTTAACCGCGCCGGCATTCCTTTACTTGAGGTTGTCAGCGAACCCGATATACATTCAGCGTCGGAAGCCTACGAATATTTGAGTTCATTAAAAAGTATAATCAAATACCTGGATGTCTCCGACTGCGACATGGAAAAGGGATCACTGCGCTGTGATGCCAATATTTCAATCAGGCCAAAGGGCCAAACTCAGCTGGGCGTTAAGACAGAACTAAAGAATATGAATTCTTTTAAAGGGGTCAAGGACGCGCTGGAATTTGAAATACAGCGCCAGGGCTCTGTTTTGGAAGCCGGCGGGAGTATTATTCAGGAAACCAGGCTCTGGGACGCTCAAGAAGGCAAAACTTATATTATGCGCACCAAGGAAGAGGCCAAGGATTACCGTTATTTTCCCGAACCCGACCTGCCGCCATATATTGTCACTAAGGAGCAGATTGAGGAGAGCGCTAAAAGCATCCCGGAATTGCCACAGCAGAAGTCTTTGCGTTTTCAGCAGGAATACGGCTTGTTAAAATATGATGCCGGTATTCTTGTCTCTGATAAGCAAGACGGGTCTTACGCCGAAGAATGCCTGAAGAATTATCCGGGAGCTAATAAAAAACTTATCGTTAACTGGTTGATCGGGCCGTTGCTATCCGTTGCCAATACCCGCGGAAAACGCATTTGGGAATTAGGAGTTTCACCGGCCGGCTTAATTGAGCTGACGGGTTATCTCGACCGCCGGGAGATATCCAACCTAACGGCCAAAACAGTGCTTACGGAAATGATTGAGACAAAAAAAGCGCCTTCTGTTATCATCAAGGAAAAAAATCTTCTGCAGATCTCCGATACCGCCAGCCTCGAAACAGTAGTTGCAGATGTGCTCAAGGAAAATGCCGATGTGGCCCAGGAATACCGCGGCGGCAAGTGCAGCGCTCTGATGTTTTTAGTCGGCCAGGCAATGAAAAAAAGCAATGGTAAAGCGAATCCAAAACTGATGCAGGAGTTATTAAAACGGAGGTTGGCGGATGCCTAAAAAGATTATCCTGGTTTTACTGGGCCTGGGCCTGGGAGTATTTGTTGTCTCTTCCATGGCGCTTTCCGCGGGTGCCGACAGGAAAAAAAAGGAAGATCTTTACCAGCAGGTCGGGCTTTTCGCGGATTCCCTGGCGATCATCCAGACTGAATACGTGGATGAAACAAAGTCCAAGGATCTCATCTACGGCTCGTTAAAAGGGATGCTTTCTTCGCTTGACCCGCACAGCCAGTTTATGGACCCGGATACTTACGAGGACCTAAGGACCGAGACCGAGGGTAAGTTCGGCGGGCTGGGGATCGAGGTCACCGTTAAAGACAGCTTGTTGACCGTGGTCACCCCGCTAGAGGGCACACCGGCCTGGAAGGCGGGTGTTAAGGCAGGCGACCGGATCGTCCGGATCGATACTGTGATCACCCGCGACATGAGCATTACCGATGCGGTAAAGAAATTGCGCGGCTCACCGGGGGACCCGGTAAATATCACCGTCCTGCGCGAGTCGGAAAATAAAATCCTTGATTTTAAGATCATCCGCGCGGTGATCAATATAAAAGATATTAAACAGGCCAGGATCCTTGAAGACGGCATCGGTTATATCCGCCTGGTGGAATTTACGGAGAACACCGAGCGCGATTTTACCGCGGCGATGAAGAAATTATCCAAAGAAGGTATGCGCGCTATTATTTTGGACCTGCGCAATAACCCCGGCGGGTTGCTGGAGACGGCGGTAAGAGTAGCGGAGAAATTCATACCCAAAGGCAAGATGATCGTCTATACTAAAGGCCGCCAGCCTTCCCAGGACCTGGAATTTATCGCCGGTTACGCGCGCCCAAACCTTGATCTTCCTATGGTGGTTTTGATCAATGAAGGTTCGGCTTCCGGCAGCGAGATAGTTGCCGGCTGTTTCCAGGATCACCGCCGCGCCATAATCGTGGGGACAAAATCTTTCGGTAAAGGTTCGGTACAGACGGTGATCCCTCTTGGCGATGGTTCTGCGTTGAGGCTGACTACCAGTAAATATTTCACTCCTCTTGGTAAAGTGATACACGACAAAGGGGTCATCCCTGATATAGTCGTGGCGGAGGCTAAGTTAGAGGATGCTTCCGAAGAACACGAGGAGTCAGTTAAGGCGCGCCAGGTTTTTGAAAAAGTAGAAATGAAAGATAAGCCTGCGGCGCCCCCCGACAGTTTTGATTATAAGAGCGATAACCAGTTAATGCGCGCGGTAGATATCCTCAAGGCCCTGAATTTATATAAGTTAACATGCCCAAAAGCCGCCGAGGTAAAGTGAAAAAAGAAAAAAGATATCAAATAGCTATCACAGCACTGGTCGCGGTCATTATTCTGCAGTGGGTGTTTATATCCCTGGGCCGGCCGCGGCCAAAAAAGCCGGTCAAGAGGCCGCCTTCTGTTCCTGCCCTGGCATTCAAAGGAAAAATCGCCATTGTCCTTGATGACTGGGGGTATAATCTGAATAACCTGCCGCTTGCCGCAAGTATAAAATACCCCATCACCGCTTCGGTATTGCCGAACTTGAGCTATTCTAAGAAAGCCGCCCGGGAATTGCATCGCCGCGGCTGGCAGGTCATCCTGCACCTGCCGCTTGAGCCGCATGATCAAGTTCGCCTGGAAAAGGATACTATTATGGCCTCTATGGATAAGGCCACGGTCAGAGATATCCTGGACCGTGATTTAGCAGACATTGATTACGTGATGGGCGTATCCGGGCATATGGGGTCCCTGGCCACCGAGGACCCGGCGATCATGGAAGTGATATTTAAGGACCTTTTAAGCAGGCAGTTTTTCTTTCTGGACAGTTTCGTTACCTCAAATTCCGTCTGCGCGCAGGTGGCACGTTCGGTCGGGCTGCCTTTTATTAAAAGGGACGTATTTTTAGATAATAAACTAGAGCCCGAATATATTAAGAAGCAGATCTATCAATTGAAAACAAAAGCCCGGATCTACGGCCGCGCCGTGGGCATAGGCCACGACCGCAGGGCCACTCTGCAAGTCTTAAAAGAAATAATGCCGCAGCTTGAGAAAGAGGGCTATAAATTTGTTTATGTGTCGGAATTAGCCAGGTAACCAGAAAGTAATATGTTATGTCAAAAGGAAAAAGTCAAAAGGCAAAAGTACAAGTAAAAAGTTAAAAGTGATTCTTCTAATGTTTTAAAGATTTTGCTTTTTACTTTTGACTTGTGGTTTTACCTTTTTACTTTTGACTTTTTACTTAACTTTCAATTTTGGATTCTCCCATAATTATGAACGTACTAGGTATCGAGACATCTTGCGACGAGACGTCGGTAGCGGTAGTCAAAGACGGCCGGCAGATCCTTTCTTGTGAAGTTTCCTCGAGCCTTCAAATTCATAAGCTCTACGGCGGGGTCATCCCGGAGATAGCATCGCGGGCGCAATTAGAGACCATATCCGGCGTTGCCGAGCAGGCCTTAAAAAATGCAAAGGTCGCCTTGGAAGATATCGGCTTGATCTCTGTAACCACGGAGCCGGGCCTGCCGGGTTCGCTTTTGGTGGGTGTAGCTTTTGCCAAAGCAGTAAGTATGGCCCGCGGCATCAGGTTAATCAGCGTGGATCATGTTTTAAGCCATATTTACGCGAATTTCCTCAATGGAGAAGAGGTAAAAATTCCTTTCATCGCTTTAGTTGTGTCGGGTGGTCATACGAATCTGTACCTCGTGAAGGCTTTTAATGATATCAGGGCCCTGGGGCGCAGCCAAGATGACGCCTGCGGCGAGGCTTTTGATAAGACGGCAAAAATACTGGGATTGGGTTATCCCGGCGGCCCGGCGATAGAAGAAGCGGCCCTGCGCGGCAACGCGAAAAGCATTAAATTCAAATGTTGCGGCACGTCCAACCCGCTGGATTTTAGTTTTAGCGGGATAAAGACCGCGGTATTGTATTATGTAGGGGACGGTCGCGCCCGTCCCCTACGGACGAACGACGAACGACGAACGACGAACGACGGAATACGGACGACGGACGGCGGAAGACGGACGACGATATGCGACATCGCGGCGTCATTCCAGGAGTCTGTGATCGAGGCATTAGTCAACAAGTCCGTCCTAGCTTGCTCGTCGCATAAGATAAAACGGCTGGTAGTCGGGGGCGGCGTGGCCTGCAATGGAAGATTAAGGGAGAAATTCCGCCGGGAATGCTCATGCTACGGTATAGATGTCTTTTTCCCGGTCAAGAGCCTTTGCACTGATAATGCCGCGATGGTGGCGGGATTAGGTTATCGTTTATATAAAAAGGGGAGGCAGTATGCTCAGTGATATTGATGTTATTTGGCGGTTGCTTCTATCAGTCATCCTTAGCGGGTTGATTGGCCTTGAGCGCCAGTCTGTGCGTAAGGGTGCCGGTTTACGCACGCATATCCTGGTGAGCCTTGGTTCCTGCCTTATAATGTTGACATCGCTGCGTGTTTTTGATATATATAGAGGCATAACCCCTATGGACCCCGGCCGTATTGCCGCGGGGGTGATTACCGGCATCGGTTTTTTAGGCGCAGGTACGATTATCAGGGACCGTGAAGGCATACGCGGTTTGACTACGGCCGCCAGCCTCTGGGTAGTCGCCGGGATCGGCTTATCCGTAGGCGTTGGTTTTTATATTGCCAGTATCTTTACTACGATCCTGGCGCTGGCTGTTTTATTCTTCTTAAGGTATCTTGAGCGTTTTTTATTTGCCGGCGATAACCGCAAGGAAACAAGCTAACAAGGGGGTGGCCCATGGCTTTTAAGAAAAAGGCGGAAGAAAAGATCCTGGACGTGGATGCTTCCATGCAGGGGACATTGAGTTTTAAGGATCCGGTTAACCTGCGTATCAACGGTAAGTTTGAAGGCAGCCTCCAGACAAGGGGTAACCTGACTATCGGCAATACCGCGGTAGTCTCGGCCGATATCAGCGGCGATAATATCATTATCGGCGGAAAAGTAAAGGGCAAGATCACCGCGCGCGAGCGCCTGACCCTTCTGCCGACCGCGGTTGTTGAAGGCGACATTTATCCAACCAGGCTCAACGTCGCCGAGGGTGCTATCTTTGAAGGCAGGTCGTCTATGTTCAACGAATACTTAAACGCCGAAGGCGTGGCGCGTTATCTCGAGGTAGATCTCAAATCCATTATGGAATGGGCCAATTCCGGGAAAATGCCCGGTTTAAAAGACGGCACTGACTGGAAGTTTGACCGCAAAGAGGTGGATCTCTGGGTCGCCTCCGGTAAAATCGGAAAATAGTTCATCATGGCTGAAGAAAAATTTTTGACGGTCCGAGACGCCGCTTCAATTTTGGGTGTCTCGGAGAAAGAAGTCGTGGACCTGGTGGAAAAAGGCACGCTTTCCGCCTACAAGATCGGCGGCATATACCTGCGGTTCAAGAAAGAACAGATCCAGGAATTCAAAAAACACAGTCATCCGTCATTGCCTAAGCCCGAACCGGCAGTTGATTATCCGGTCTCGGACAGATTCAATGATTTCTTTTATTTCAACGATTTCTATATCGTTGCCGTCATTGTCATAGCTCTTTTACTTTACGCGATTTTTCGGGGATAATAATAAATGGAAGGGATAATGTAGGGAC
>Ga0105164_10000693_pt1 | contig 22676 bp, 21 predicted proteins | sample VDWuncwatermetaG_FD_89674 | JGI IMG/M metagenome (GOLD analysis project Ga0105164, IMG submission 89674) | Wastewater microbial communities from Netherlands to study Microbial Dark Matter (Phase II) - VDW unchlorinated drinking water | ecosystem: Environmental > Aquatic > Freshwater > Drinking...
ATGGAAGTCTCCTTCATATCCGTTTGCCAATGTTGGCAAACAATATCTTTACTACGTTTCAATCCTTGTTTTAATGGAAGTCTCCTTCATATAGCATTTTTACTACCTTGCTTTATAAAACAAGCAGTTAGTTTAAAATCAGAAAGCCTCTTTTTAATGTTTTTCACCCCCTTTTTTGCCCAAAATAAGCTGATTTCACAGCCCTTTTGCATACTTTTCAATCCGAATTATATCACATTATCAATAACTTAAAAACATAATTCTACTTTACACAAATATTTTTATAGCAGCAGTCAATGCACCTGTTTTTTGAGGATGTCCTTTTTGGAAAATGCCCCTTTTGTATTATATCAAGCATAACACTAATAATCTGCTCCGCAACCTTAAAGTCCCTCTCCTTGTAAATTATCTCTTTAATAAAGTTTTTGCTCCTTACATAGCAGATATAGCCTTTTTTAACATCCTTTTTATATGTATCCCTTATCAGCATTGCATAAAGCACAGACTGATACTTATGCGTGCGGTATAGCGTATCTTTATACTCGGCATATTTATAATCAAGCGGAGCAAGTGTGCCGTCAGAAAGATACAGCGCCTCGTCCACCTTGCCCTTTATATGATGCATATCTGATGCCATATACACATCCAAGTCCCTGCCAATACAGCCGAGCTTTTTTCTAACATAATCAGGATTGTCCTTCATCCTTTCTTCGTGAACCTCCCTGCCTTTCAAGACCTTGTATCTTTTGTCCTCATTCTGTGAAATATCAAGACAGTTCATAAAATATATAAACCGCGGGCAGTAGAGATATTCAATCACCTCTGAAGGCGTAATATATATGCCCTGTGTCTCAACAGTATTCATAATCAGAAGAACTTTGCCAAGACCTCATCTGTTACCAATTTTTTATCAAATGCCTGCCCAAGCAGCTTTACCTTTTTAAAATCCTCATCGCACATTGGAAAGATATAAACAGAATCCTCATCAGGATTAATAATATCCTCGCATTTTAATGCAAGCTCGTCAATCTGATTTTTATTCAGGGTTCCAAGAAACACGCTCTTCTGCACGCGATAAAGGCCGTAGCCTTTACAGGCCTTCGCAATTTTTGTTCGTTTAGGGGTTTCAACTATATCGTATATAACCCATGTAAGCATAATTGTTCGTCATCACTTTATCAATCTATTTGCAATAGAGTGGCATTCAAACTGGATAATATCCTTATTCTTTATATTCCTTCCGCGATAGCGGACGCTTTTATCAAGGGTCTCATTCATTGCCTCAATTAAAGACGCCCTTCCTTCTTTATTTAAAATAAAACCGCTCTTTGGCTCATCAAAAAATTCCTGCTTTACCTTTCTCTGGCTTATGGAATACACCACTGTCTGGTCAGCAAATATCCGGAACATCTCAATTAAATCAAAAACCAGTGATTTTTTATTGTAATTATCAGTATGAATGAATCCAATATAAGGGTCAAGCCCAGCAATAATGCACGCCTTCTCTACAAGAGAGTATAACATTCCGTAGCCATAATTAAGCAGGCAGTTGAACTCGTCCTTTGCCGGCTGCCTGCTCCTTCCTTCAAATCTATATCTATCAGGCATAATAAAGCTTATCGCCTCAAAATATGCCCTGCCTGCAGAGCCCTCAATGCCCATGATGGTATCCCTTTTCTCATCAATAGCGCCTGTAAGAGCTGTTAGCTTTTCCTTTGCCTCAGCAAGCCGCTGGACATAAATATTTAACTGCTCCTCCTTTTCCTTTCTTGAGTTCTTTAATTTCTCAAGAAAGTCTATCTGATTTTCAAATTTTCTTGCCACCCACTCCTTTGCAAGCTCAAGGCCAGATTCATTCTGGGCTATCTCAAGCTGTTTTCTCCTAATCAATGTTGTGCTCCCAAGCTTTGAATGCCACACCCTGCCGTATGGGTCTCCGAACTCGTCAAGAAAGATAATATCAATATTATTTTCCATGGCAAACTTTATGGCGTCTGTGGAGATATATGCAGCAGTTGTAATCATAATGCTATCCACCTTTTTAACAGAGATCTCCGCCACCTTATCATCGTTCTTTACAAGGAAGCAGTCTCCATTTTTCCTCAGATATGAACCGTATGTATTAATTACAAGCTGCATAGTATAAGTATAGTTTATTGGTTAAAGAGTTTATGCGTCAGAGAGTAAGCGAAATTTTATCTTCAATGTCTTTCAGTATTTCTTCGCAAGAAATATGATAACTTGGCAGGATATTATTACTATCATGAACATGATGTGGATATGTTGCAATATGTCTGTGGTGCCCTGCATTATCCCACCGCATCAATAGCCGTCCCTTAGAATCCTGCCAATGATATGAATAGTTTCTTTCATTAATATCAGTATATTCTCGTATATACAACTCAGAATCATCAGTCAATAAGGCTTTAATTTTTATATAAAAACCGCCTTCAAAGACTTCAAAGACAAGAACATCATATTTTTTAATTATGCCGGTCTTCTCAATACACTTTATAATTTCCAACTTCCAGCTCCCTCTTTTCCTTGTTCAGCCTTTGCAGAACCTTTTCATACCCCTTCCATTCCATGTAATCATCCCATTTTTCAAAATCTTCCTTTTTGGAGCTTTTTATGTCCTTTTCAAATTTATCAAATGACACACCGTATTTTTTTTCAAAAAGCCTAATCTTTTCAGTAGCCCTGTGGTATTCATACATCAGGTTGGCATAATACATATCTTTTACCTTCTCTTTGCTAATTACTGTCATTTTAACCGCCTCCTTTTAAGCAATTATATCATAATCCTTGCTTCCCGCAGGCTTTATTTTCCTTCCAGTTCCACTTTTTTGACTTATATCTGTCGTCTGAATATCTTTCATCTGTTGTCTTATTGTCTGTTGTCCGTCCTTATAATCGTCCCAAACCCCCTTGATACCGACTTCCCGATTCCCCAGTAATCAGGGATTTCAAAATTTACAGAGAAAGCGCCGAGGAAACCGAGCATGGGCGTGCCTTTGAGTTTGGTTTGGACTTCTTTCATCTGGCCGATGTTTGCTTTAATCGGCTCTGGAACCGTATATCCAAGGCTCTTTGACATGGAAATGATATTGCCAATAAGAATCTTCTCCAGAAGTTCCTTTTTCTTCGCCCAAGCGCCGAGCTTCTTGTATTGCTCATAGTTCTTCTCGTTCAGCGCAAGCCAAGGGGTAAGGAAGGAGTAGGGTGCCATTATATTCGTTGTTCCATAGTGTAATTCCTGAAATGATACATCTTTTTTTAGAATTCTGAATTCTTGACGAAAGAATGTAACTGTTTCTCCGATTAAGTTTAGATTATTAATAACCTTTGCACCCTCGTCAATACCTATAATTAAGCAATTGCCTGAAATATATTTATATTGCACAAGCGGGTAATTATATTTGACAGTCCCATCTTCGTAATGTTGATGAAGGAGTATTTCATTCGGATAAAGCCCTGCAATAGCGCCACGCAGGTCTTTAGATTGGACATCCAAATCATCAGTTGAATTATTGAGATGCAAGCGGACAAGACAACTCAATACTTTCATATTATGATTGCTCCCGATGGTGTTTTGTAGTTAAATCCAATTTCATCATCATAATACCTTGCCTCCAAGAAATAAAAATTACCTTTGCCTTTATATGCTATCTCGTCTGGATTAAACATGTAAGCATTCACAGATATAGAGTTCATCGCAATCTTACCGGAGAGTTCTTTTAATTTTCTTCTCCGTTCCCATCGATCCATATCTTCCCTAAAAATCTGTTCAATTTCTTCTTTCAACTTGGGAATATCTTTATCAACTATCAGATTATACTGTCTTAATTCTCCTCTTAATTCTGCCTTTATATCAAAATTATGCTGTCTTCCATTCTTTAGATATTTATGAGAAAAATCCAAAAGGCATTCTGTTCTATTCTTGCCTAAATCCTTACGCTTTAGTTCATTAAAATATTTTTTTGCTAAACCAAAAACATGGCTTTCTAATATCTCGTTGCTATGACATTTATTTAGTATGTCAGTGGTTGCATCAATAGCAAGTGGATCATAGACCATTGCGCTAAATTCTCCGCTTGGACAAAAACTGCTTTTTGCGTCAGGGTCGTATAATCTGACAATTTCGACAATCTTCCGCCTTTTTTTTCCTTCCCTGTTGCATCTTCCGGCAACCTGAATAATTGAATCCAGTGGTCCAAAATCACGAATTACAAAATCCATATCTATATCCACTCCTGCTTCAATGCATTGAGTAGTTACAACTAATACCCGTTTCGAATCCTTAATCCTATCAATTCTACTCAGCCTTTCAAAAGGGATTACATATGATGAGAGAAAATAAGTCTCTCTATCTTTTGCAACATCTTTAAGGTTTTCATAAACTTTTTTGGCTGAATCGCGTGTGTTAAGAACGATCATAATCTTGTCTTCATCCATTTTAGGTAGTCTATCCTTCATCTCACTGATAAATTCATCAATGCTTTTAATATCTTTATGTTTTAGAACCAATCTGTATCTCGATAGTTCCTCAAAGTATTTTTGAGCAGAAGGCACAAGCTCTATTGCAGTATCTACGATTTGAGGCTGAGTTGCAGACATGAGCAAGAGATAACTTTTACCTATATCAGTAATGTATTTAATAAAAGTCGAGAATGGATGCCAGAGATGCGGGGGTAAGGCTTGCACCTCGTCCATAATGATTATGCTATTTAAAAGATTGTGAAATCTCATAAGATGCTTTGGCCTATCGCTGAAAAAGGCATACAATAACTGGTCAAAGGTTGTCATTACTATTTGAGACTTCCATATATTCACAAAAAATTCTGCTGTATTGGCTTCATAACCATTGAAATCAAAAGATGAAAGAGAATGAGTTTTAAGAAACATCTCTTCATCAGGATTGTTGAGAAATTTCTCATACTCTTTTGCTGTTTGGTCAATTATTGAAAGAAACGGCAATGCCACAATAATTTGTGGAGTAAAACCAAGTTCATCTTGCACCTTATTTCGCAGCTTAATCGCCCATGATGCAGCCAATAAGGTTTTGCCCATACCTGTAGGGAGAGTGAGCGTAAATATATGATTATTCAAATCAAGAACATTTAATCCGGTCAAAACTTCTTTATATGCCTTTTCTCTATCAGTGTTTATCTTTGCCTCTTTATTTTTAAATATTTTCGCTTTATACTTGTCAATAACTTCGGTATCAACTTTTATAGGTTTCCGCTGGTATAATTCCTTGTTGTTTACCGCCAGATATGCCTTGTCTGCCTCTAATAAAAGAGAATAGATAAATAAAAATAATAACCGAAACTCAATTTTTTGTTCATCAGTAAAATCTGACATATCTGAAAAAAGGTTTTCAAAACCACAATCTATTTCAGTTGGATTTATTGAATCAATCTTATCTGTTAATCCCGCATCACTTAATAGCGGTAAAGTCAAAATTTCTTTTTTAAATTCCTTTAAACGGGCATCCATTGCCGAATCATTCGGAAATTCTTTTTTAAATTCAGAATGATGAAACTGCATAGCCATTAATGGCGCCAATGCGATGGATTCATTCAACTTATTCTTTTTACAGTAAGTTATAAGAGGGTTATATGCAAGCATTGCAGATAGTCCTGTATGCTGATGTTCGCCATTCGGAAATTTTTTGCCTGTCTGTAATCTTTCTTGAAAATATGTTGTTGCCTTGCCCAAATCATGGAACAGTGCAGCTCTTATAATAAGCTCTTTTAAGTGTTCTCTTGTGAGGTTAAGAGATGGGAAAGAGACTTGTTTATTTTCAAGAAGGTCAACTGCGATCTCAGTGACCTGTGTTAAATGCTTTTCAAGAGGTAAATCAGGATGTGATCTTATATCAGAAAATTGGCACATTTTTATCCCATGCAGGTATTTTAAAAATATTCTTCGCATTTTTAAGCGGGACTGCGCCTCCATCCAGATTCACTGTAAAAACTGCATGTTCAAAATCTCTTGGAGGTTTTATCCCTCTTAATCCTTCAAATTCGGTTATGCGCAACTTGCTTTCTTTTGGCATTTCATTTATTTTTTCAAAATCCAATTCTCCATGACGTCCTCTTATAAAAGCACCTGTTACATCAATATCAACATTTTCTACTATTTCACAATCTTTATTTTCTATTGTAGTTACTTGAAAATCCGTGCTTGCTATTAATTGTGCAAGTCCAAGATAAGGAGTAAAAACAGGCTTCTGCTGAAGCATCAAATCGTGAATCTTTAAAAGTAATTCATCATTCCCAGTGATATATACTCTATATTTGGGATTAACTATTACCTCTACCGATGTCCTTGAAGATTCACTATTTGCGGCACTTCCGGGGAATCCCTGTCGTGTGAGATACGGCATAGAAATTGTGCGATATTCGCTACATATTTCTACACCACATTGAATTTTCTGATAGAAACTCAGATCGTCTTTTTCAATGCCCAAGACTGAGCCAACAAAACCCATTATTGCTGTTTTCGTTGGGCAAGGTTGTGTCAAACGGTAAACGTTCGTATAAGGAGAGCAAAAGTGGGCAAAGCGCCCATGCATCATAAACGATAAAACTTTCATACCGGCTCCATTAGTCAAAATCAATATCCGTAACTTCAGTAACCTTATTTTTCAGATTAGCGTTCAGCTCCTGTCTGAACTGTTCCATTGTTATTAGTCCATTGGAAGCAAACTCGATAGAATTAATTATTGCTTCTCTGGTATTAACCTTCTTATAAAAACATGCTAAAGCCAAAGTGAAATCATCAATGCTTCTATAGGCTTCTTCTTCAAGTGGTCTTCCATTCCTCTCAACAGGATTTAACTTAACGCTATTGACAAGGTCTCCAAAATGGAAAGGCTTGTTATACTCAATATCTATCAACAATCTCGGAACCTGGTTTTTGCTGCGAGTATGCCTGTCACGGATACCCCGCCATAAGGCTTTTAAAAATTCCCCATGGTCAGTATCAGTAAGTCCTGTAAATCGTGCTGCATTTTCATTGGCAATAGCACTTGTGGCAAAAAGACCATATTCAATGCAGTGTGTATCTCCAATAATACCAGCCTCTTTTTCTTCTTTGCTGCCCATAACACTGGTGATTTGCTTGTTAGATTGTACTACACGATGCAGTGATGTTCCAACTTCTATTTGAACCGGACCAGTAAGTGGGCCTCCTAAAATCTCCAAATTGCCTTTTAATGCCAGCACGCTTCCAAACATACGTAAATCTTTAAAGATGCCACATAAATGCGCTCTTAAGGCATCAATAATATCTTTAAGAATAATCTCTGCTGATACATCTCCAATTACCATGTCCTTTGTCTTCTTATCACCCATTTCATCCAGAAGCTTTTTTAGATTTTCTGATAACGGCTTTCCAAGAAATGTTTTATATGAGTCTTTATCTATGTTCAATCTACCGTTGATCACCTCCTTTATCAGTTTTAATGTGCCTGCTAATTTATTACTGTTAAACAAATAACTGGCAATCCTTTCATTAAGAGTTACGGTTTGAGATGAATCTTCTCCAAGCTTTGTAACTAACAGGGAATCGATGCCATCCTTCACTGCCATGTAGTTTCTAACTGATCTCTTAATACATACATCAGTTACATCACATTTCTTTGTATGCCTATCTATGCGAGGTTCATTTCCATTGGGGTCGCCATTGGGATTGCTTTTACGCACATCCCATAAGAATAAAGTCTCATGCCTGTTTGATAAGGTAGAATTAGCCATTGTTTGTGCCTCCTTCTTGTTTTGTTTTTTCTATCTTTTCTTTTTTCTTATAAATAAAATCCCTGCCAACAGCCCATCCATGACAAAAAGCTACAAGGGCGACTCTGTTGTTGTCACATCTTCCTTTATCATAATAAGAGATAGTCTTCATAAGTTCCTGAAGCCGTGGGCTGGCCACAATCTTTTCTTTATTCGTAATGTAATTTAAAACTTTTGGATAAATATCCTGCAAGATGTCTTCATATGTCAGCGCCATTGTCCCAAGCCAATTATATGCAGCCAGTCTGCTATTGTCTTTCTGTAAGCCTTCTGCATATGAAAACAAACAGCCAACAAAAAATGGTGCAAGATATTGAGTATCCTTAAATAGAGGATGCATCTCAATAAACTTACCCAGCTCTGGCATAGCGGTGAGTTCAAGTTTTTTATTTTCTGTCATATTTTTCACCTCCTTATTGGACTCTAAATTTTCCAATTTACTAATAAAAACCATCAAAGACAAAACATCTCCTATGTAATTGGATAATGCATATTTGTCGTTATCATCCTTACCAGTTTTGCTCGTTTTAAATGCTGACAAAAGATTAGAATAACAATCTTCTGCTATTTCACGATGAGAAACCGCTTGTCCATAAAAGGTTGCTCTTAAATATCTTTCCATTTCGGGTCGTCTTAAACTCTTATACCGTTTTCTGTTTCTGTCTTTATTCTTTTTATCTTCATCCCATGATGGATGAAACAGTTCTTGAAGCAACCGGAAATCGTCCCAAACACGCCATGTACAATTCCGAGTCCTTCCTGTTAAAGACCACATAACACGGAGATGTTCGTTGACATCTTTTATTGCATTTGCAATTTGCGAAAGTCTGCTCGGAAGAACATCGGGGAAGATAATATTCAATTCGTCCAACCTTCTTACATTTTGAGATTTACCCATTGTAATATAGTCGCCAAAAACAAACGTCACAGTCGCATACGATGGTAATTGCCCGAGCCTGAATAATAGTCTTTTTTCTGCTGATGGTATGTCTCCAGATGTGGTCCACAGCCCTTTAAGATTTTCGTATAACCTTATCTTCTCCTTTTGTTCCGATGGCATTAACTTGATAGACGGCAAAATCAAGCATTCATTACCGCCTAATCTGCGTGTCAATGTTTCAAGTAAATGCTGTTTAAATATAAACAATAAATCTGCACAGCTTTGACAGAGTTTAAACGCTGAAGAAGGAAAAGCATATGAGAGATGATTTTCATTTGTAGTCTGATAAAAAGATAATTCTGCTGTACTCTGCCACTGGTCTAAAAAAGGCTTATTCCTATTACAGGCGGGACATACGCCAAGAAATTCTTTAATTAACACTGAAAAAATCTTATTTTTAAACCTGTCAGCACCTTTCTGAATACCCGCCCTTGTTCTTACGAACAGCAAATAACGTCTAAACAGCTCATAATCACCAATTGGCTTACCATTAATGGTTAATCCAACAAAAACTGATTCTCCTGGCTTTAATGATGGGAATTTGCTTTGTGTTTTTTCTTCACCCTTTACCTGTTTATCTATTTCCTCTTTGTTTTTTTTACTATTTACTGTATTAATTATATTTTTTAGCCATTCCGTTTCATCTTTCTTATTTTTATTCCAAAATAGAGGCCCAGTTTCTTTAAATTGCTTTTTCTTTCCTTTTCCTTCCTGAATCCTGCAATAATCCTTCCATACGGTTTTAAGGGGTGCAATAAAATTATCTGTAGAAAAATCCCCTTTCTTTGAATATATCTTATGTGGTGTATTTCTGGCTTTATCGCTCTGCGCCCCACCCGACCCCTGCCAGAATAAGTGGCTTGACCAGTTATCCACTGCGCCTATTTCAACATAATCTTTTACCTCACAAGTCTGTTTTTTCGTATCAACATTAACAAATAATGCATATTTACATTTATCTTTTGGATTAGCATCAGCCAAAAGGCCGATAGCATCTTGAGATGCATTTCGAATCAACTCATCATGAAAATCGCTCCATGACTTGTCTTTTGGCAATAATTCATTGGAATGCAAATATAACTCAGTAAGCTGTTTAATATCTTTAAGCACTTTTCATCTCCCCATCCCCCATAAAACTCCAGCAATATGAGTTTAGGAACTGATGAGTTAAAGGTTTAAAACAGTGGCTGTGTTGGTAAAGGACGATTATTTATCCCGGATACACATTCCCTACCTCCAGAGGATACCACAGTTTCCCTTTTCTTCCAACAACAAGATTTATGGTGTCGCATTTTTTAAGAAGTTTTGCGATTTCTTTTGTAATTTGCACCGGGCCTGTTTTTTTATCTTCATATTCATAATGAAGATAGAGCTTGTCTTCAATGATACCTGTTACCTCTCCGTAGCCTTCATTATAATCTTCATCATCAAAATCAACGGCTATAAATCTATCAGAATTTTTATTGCAGAGCTTATATAGCAAGGCGGCTGCCTTTTCTACTCTCGGCAGGTCTTTGGCGGCTTTTTTAGCTGTCTCAAAGGCGTCATCCATTGCTCCTTCGGCAAGAAGTCTTCTTTTATCCAGCCATTGGATATATTTTTTAATAATACCGGGCGCTGAGGTGTTCAGCCATGCTGGTCCGATGACCTTTCTTATCAGGAACCATTCAAGAAAATTTGCCACCTGTCCATCATGCAGTTCCTGCGTATCGGCAGTCAAAACTATACCTGTATCTTTGTTTTCCTCATGGGACAATTCAGCGTAATTTGCGAGGTAATCATGGAACAGTTCCAAAACATATTGATACTTGTTCGCTGTGTTTTTGCTTAGTTTTCCTGACGATTCTTCCAAAAAAGCATCTATGCTTTCATTGATTCTCACAATTCAAATTCCCCTTTATTATTTTATTCTGCTGCATATTCCCCAAAATCCCCTTACAGCCTTTCCATCACAAGTAATGTTAGTATTCAGTGTAAGTGTCGGTGAACACCCTATGAGCCATAAAATCTAAAGCGCCACCTTACGCCTTACAGTTCTGTATTTTACCCTGCGCTCCCTTACAACAAATCCGATTTCCTTTTTCTTCGGCTCTGGCGGAGCCATGAGTTGACGAATGGCATCAAAAACAACCTTGAACTGTGAGTCGTATTTCTTCTCAAGGTCGTCTAATCTTCTGGCTAAATCCTTATGAGTAGCAATCAACTCTCTGATCCTTGTAAAAGTCCTCATTATCTGGATATTGGCCTGAACGGCTCTTTTGCTGTTAAGGACGCTTGAGAGCATAGCAACACCGTTTTCGGTAAAGGCATAAGGGAGTTTGCGGGTGCCGCCCCAACTTGATATTCCAAAATGGAATATCAAGTTTTTGAATTCTTCACTGGTTAGCTGAAACATAAAATCTTCAGGAAAACGATCAATATTACGCTTGACCGCTTTGTTAAGGTTAAAGGTCTCAACTCCATAAAGCACTGCAAGGTCTTTGTCCAGCATCACCTTCTTGCCTCTGAGCAGAAGTATTTTGCTTTCAATGATTTCCTGCGGAATCAAATCGTTCATAATTGCGCCCCTCTTTGTCGGCGGCAGTTGTCAGCATCATTTGTATAATTTTTCAATCTTCATTATGGAAAATTTATTAATTATCCCTCTTTCTCACTTAAAAATCCAATCTTTTTTCTTGGCTTTTAAAAACTATGATAGTTCAGCCGTTCCCTTCAAACGCTTCTCAAGTCCCTGCCATTCATACGGGGAATTTACCCCATGTTTAGCGCTATTTCTTTGGGAATAGCATCTCTTTGCTCCCTTCAGCCTTTCTTCTGTTTTTTTAAGTACTCTATTTAATTTGTGAGTCCTTTTCTACAGCATCTGCAAAATAGCGCATTTTAAATATGCTGTTTCTTTTACAGCAAGAAGTATTGGATGGTCTCTTGCCTGCGTCCTGAACTCAATAAGTCTTGCATCCTTTTTTATATCAACTGCTGCATTGATTAACATATCAAGGAATTGCTCGCGGCTGACATTATATGAGCAGGAGCAGGTTATCAGATAACCGCCGGGTCTTAGCAATTGCATCGCCTGGAGGTTTATTTCTTTATAGCCTTTAATGGCGCTTGCAATCTTTGCCCTGCTCTTTGCAAAGGCTGGCGGGTCTAATATAATAACATCAAACTTTTTCCCTTCTTTATTAAGCCCTCTTAGTCTCTCAAAAACATCCGCTATTTCAAAATTACATTTATCCCCAAGACCATTTAATAAAGCGTTTTCCTTCGCAGTACTTATAGCCTTTTCAGATGAGTCAATTCCAACCACGTTTTTAGCGCCATATCTTGCGGCATGTAAAGACCAGCCGCCGATATAACAGAAGCAGTCAAGGACATCTTTACCTTTTACAATATCTGCAAGCCTCTGGTAATTCTCGCATTGATCAAAGAAGAAGCCTGTCTTCTGGCCGCAGATAATATCTACTGTAAACCTTAAACCATTTTTTTCAATAATTAATTCATCAGGCAGCTTACCGTACAGTATCTTCGTTTCAGGTTGTAAACCTTCAAGCTCCCTTATTCCTGCATCATTCCTTGCTACTATTGCCTCTGGCCTAAATTCCTCAATTAGAATATTGCAGATATTATCCAACTGCTTTTCAATGCCTGCATTGAGTGATTGAATTACAATGACATTATCATATTTATCTGCAATAAGGCCGGGCAGAAAATCGCCTTCGCTATATACAATACGATACGCTTTTTCAGATGGGAATATTTCCTTTCGGTGTTCATAGGCGGCTTGTATCCTCTTTTTAAAGAAAGCTGTATCAATCTGCTCTTTTTCCCTTGTGAGTATTCTAACAGATATAAGTGAGCGGGGATTAAAATATCCCCTGCCAATAAATCTGCCTTTGTAGTCTTCTATATCAACATTAGTCCCGGGCTCAATTTGTGATGAAAAATTTTCTATCTCATTGCTAAAGACCCATGGATGGCCATTTAGTATCCTTTTCTCTTCATTTTTCTTTAATTTGACAATCTGCATAATTAAAAAATAACAATCAGCACAACACCGATTATCATCAAAATGCTCCCCAGCAGCCGCTCCCTTATTTTTTCTTCCTTAAATAAAAAATAGCCATAGCCTGTGCTGAATAGAAGGCTTGTCCTCTTTACAGCAATCATATATGTTACCTGCGTAAGGCTCATGGCAACCATGTGGGTTATTACCATCAGGGAATGGAAAAAGCCGAGAAAGCCAAAATACTTATAATTTTTGATTATCTGGCCCAAATTGTTTCTTGATTTAAACATAACTATTGGTGTAAAGGCAAGGGCTAAAATAATAAAATATACTGCGCCGAAAAATATAGGGCTTGAGTGTAGTATTGCGAGTTTTCCGAGGCTTGAGGTTATGCTGTAGATAAATGAAACAATCAGCATCATGAGAGAGCCTCTTTCTTTTATAATAGCCTTTATCGGTTTTAACAACCCCTTTTTTCTCATATGAAGATTCAATGTATACGCGCCTGCAGTGATTAATAGCACGCCTGCGGCGCCTGATTTATCCGGAAGCTCTCCTAATATTAAAAAAGATGTGAATATTAAAAAGACCGGGGTAAATGCAAGAAATGGTATTGTAAGTGATAAAGGCGATTCCTTTAATGCCCTGATATAAAGTATAAAGGCTGTTACCTCAAGGGGCAGGGCAGCAATTAAGGCTGTCCAGAAGGTTGAATCTGTTTTTGGGATCTCAATTATAAAAAGCGCGATAATGAGATACGGAACTGAGCTTAACAGCCTGAGCCATGCCACAATATATTCATCTGCCCTCTGGAGGGTCTTTTTGGTAATAGCATCGCTTGTTGCCTGAGAAAAGGCTGTTATGATTGCGTAATAGAACCACATAGTGTTTAAATTTCAGATTCCGTTTTCTGTGCGGTGTCTTATAAATAGCTTTACACCCTTTGTCATTCCTGCATGCTTCTGGCAGGAATCCAGTCTTGTCTATTTCCTGTCTGCCGATAGGCAAGGTGGATTCCTGCTCAGAAACGCTGCGGGAATGACCCTAAAAAAATAAAGCACTTGCCTTTACTCACTGTGCGAGGTCGTGATGCTCCTTTTTCAGCATCCAGAAAACAAGGGGATAATATAAAACATAAGCTGTAACCTCAAGCAATGAGGGACTTCCATTATAGCCGAATAGCGCCTTTAAGAATGAGCCTATTGTCCCCTTTTCATTCAGGATATGATTAATATCCCATACATGCTCAATTATAGGCGGCAGGATGCCGGCTTCCTCAAATTCATGCACACCGCCTGCGAGGAGTCCGGCTGATATGATAATAATCACCACACCTGTAGCCCTGAAGAAATTTTTTAAATTAACATGACTAAATCCTTTGAAAAAGACATAAGCAAGAATAATAGCAGTAATTATGCCCCCAAGGGCAGCGAAGATAGAAGAAAAATAATTTGCGCTGCCTGCTCCCTTATCTGATGCCTGCTGTATGAAAAGGGCATATAAAAACAAGACCGTTTCAACACCTTCCCTGAATACTGCTATAAAGGCGAGGACAGAGAGCGCCCAGAGGTTCTTTGACTCTATTGCAGCGTCTGCCTTCTTTTTTAACTCCATGCTGATGCTTCTGCTTTGATGATGCATCCACACAACCATGTAGGTAAGGACAATAACAGCAAAAAACATAACTGACCCTTCAAAAAGCTGCTCTAAACGTCCGCTCAGGCCGCCGAGAAAAAAGCTGAACAAATATGCTGCAATGCTGCTAATAAACAGGGCAGCAAATACCCCGTAATAAATATAACTATTATATCTGCTCTGATTAGTTTTGGAGAGATACGACAATAGTATCCCCACAATCAGGGCAGCTTCTACGCCTTCCCTTAAAGTAATCAAAAAACTTCCTAACATCTTTTATACCTCCTTAACATATATCTCCTTTGCAATATCCTCATCAAGGGCTAACTCTGTCTCATCAATCTCCAATACAAATGACGGTTTTTTCTGATGGACCCTCACTATGCTCCCGGGGACAATGCCCAGAGAGCTTAATTTATCAAGCCTTGCGTGATGCTTGGGTGTAATAAACACAATCCTCCCTTCTTTGCCGGGTTGAAGATTTGTTAACGGCTGAACAAGTGGCTTTATCTCTACCTGAAATTTTTTGCAGCACTCGCCTCTCGGTATTGGTTTTCCATCAGGACAGATTGGCGGATGACCCAGAAAAGTGCAGACGCTGTCTGTGACCTCAGGACTAAGGATATGTTCAAATGTGCAGGCATCGGCATGGGCCTGTTTTACCTCAAAGGCAAATAGGTCTGAGAAAAGCCTCTCAGCAAGGCGGTGGCGCCTGATTATCTGTTCCGCCTTTTTTTCGCCTTTATTTTTAAAACTTATCTTGTCTTCATCAATTGAGATTAGTCCATCCTCAATCATTTCATCCATGAGCGCCTCTGCTTCTCTGTCTTCAGCTCTTTTCAAGAATTCCTTTAAATCCTTTACCTCTTCCTCCCTCATCATCCAGAGGAGTTCAAGGAGTTCATCAATACGCTGGTCTCTTTCTTTCATCTTTCCGCCATGCCAGCCGTACTGCCTGCCTTCCGGCCTTTTCATATCAGTTCTCCTTATAGTTTAATGTTTATTGCCCTTAATATAAAATTCAAGACACCGCCTGTCAAAAACGCAAATGGGAAGATAAATGCAACAATTGCTATAGCTGTTTTAAACCCTCTCTCTTTTATTATCATAAATAGATTTGCGATGCACGGCACAAATAAGGTAATTGTAACAAGGCTGACAAGGATCTGAATATTGTCAAGCTCTCCTTTTTTTGCCATGGCAAAAAGGCCTGCTGCGCCATAGTCTCTTCTTAAAAAACCAACAATAAATGATTCTGCTGTCTTTGCCGGCAGGCCCAGAAAATCCACTACAAGAGGCGTGGTAATCCTTTCCATTGCATTCAGCAGACCGAGCTTGTGAGATAGAAATAAGATTACAGTTCCAAGTATAAATAAAGGCACTGCCTCCTTTAGATACCATTCTACCCTCGCCAATGTCTTGATAAGAATATTGGATAATTGCGGTATGCGAATGGGTGGAAGTTCAAGAAGAAAGTCAGACTTTTCACCGGGGATAACCTTTTCAGCAAGATAACCAACAATAAAAATAATAGCCATTATGACTCCGGCCCAGAGGATGACAGCCTTAAATGAGAGGCTGGCTAACATCCCAAGCACCACCCCAAGCTGCGCAGAACACGGAACTCCAAGGGCAAGAAGAAGCGTAACTATAATCTTCTCCTTTCTTGTTTCAAGAATCCTCGCAGTTAATGTTGCCATTGTGTCGCATCCAAGGCCAAGAATCATAGGAAGAATTGCCTTTCCATTAAGACCCATAATCTTAAAGGTTTTGTTTGCCATAACAGCAAGTCTCGGCAAATAGCCAGAGTCTTCCAGAACTCCAAAGGCTATAAAAAATGTTCCGATAATTGGAAGGATGATTGCAATAGCGTATGTTAGCGCCATTGTTATTATGCCATAATCCCCAACAAACAATTCCCTGAGAAAAGGGAAAGGTATAATAAGGTCTGCAATCTTTATTGCCCAAGGGTTAAGATATCTTCCAAAGATATTTTCCTCCAAAAACCTAACAAGAAACTGGGCGCCCAGAACGCCGACAAATTCATAAACAAGGAATAAAACAGATGCCATAATTAGAATTCCCCACACAGGATGCATAGACCATTTGCCAATGGATTCCTTTATCCCTCTTACCCTTTGCAGAGCAGGAGTAAAAACCGACTGCAGGATTTCGTCTGCGGCCATTAATCGGCGCTGATTTATCAGATAGCCTAATTGCTCATGGCGCTTCGCCTGAGTCCTTTGATATATTGAATCTATAGCCTTTATAACAGAGTCGCTTATCTTAGAATGTAGCCATTCCTTAAGGCTTTCATCGCCTGCAAGGAGCATGATGCCTAATGAACGTTTGGATATATTTGAATCAGGAAGGAGAAGCATTATCTCCTTTATTGCATCCTCAAGCTGATCATCATATTTAAAAGAGAAGTTTGAGCAGGAAGGCGCAGCGATATGCTGTAATAGCAATGGTATCCCCTGACGCTGTGTGGCTACTGTCGGTATTATTGGCACAGATAATATTTCTGAAAGTTTTTTATTATCAATTATAATTCCACGGCTTCTTGCCTCATCATCCATGTTAAGTATGAGGAGAAAAGGCAGCCCCATCTCAATTATCTGAAGCGTAAGCAAGAGCGCCCGCCTTAAATTTTTTGCATCTGCTATTTGTACAGTTGATGCGATCTTTTCGTTTAAGAGGATATCCCTTGTTACCTTTTCGTCCTCAGACATGGGTATCAGGGTATTTGTTCCAGGCGTGTCAATTATCAGAAATCTGTCCTTCCTGCCTGCTTGGTAGACAGAGTTCAGATTTAGGTTTCCATATGTTACCTCAACAGTGGTTCCCGAATAATTGGAGACAGCAACATATTTGCCTGTAAGTATTCCAAAGATAACGCTCTTGCCAACATTAGGGTTTCCTATGAGGGCTATCTTCTGCATTTCCCTTGGCAGAGATATCTTCTTAGCGCTGTGGCATTCCATAACTCATCCCTTCAAGATTGATAATCATTCTCAATTAAAAATAAAAAATCATCTGCTGCAATGTTTGCAGTAGCCAAACAGTTCAAGCCTGTGGCTTAAAACCTTAAACCTGTTCTTTTTTGCAACCTCCATCTGAAGGGTCTCAATGGTTGGCTCGTCAAATTCAATCACCCTGCTGCATTTCAGGCAGATTAGATGGTCGTGGTGCATTGCCTTGCTATCCTCATAACGGCTGCATCCGTCGCCGAAATCCCTCTTTTCAATCAGGCCCCTCTCCTTCATAATCTGCAAGGTGCGGTATACAGTAGCAAGCCCGATTTTAGAGTTCTTTTTATGGACAAGCTGATACAGCTCTTCTGCCTTGATATGTTTGCTGCTTTTTAATAGGGTTTCAGCAATCAGCTTGCGCTGAGAGGTAAGATTAATACCTTTTTGGCTGAATAATTCCTTGATAGTAAGCGGCATATCTCCGACCAATAAGAATGATTTTCATTCTCAAACTTTTGATATATTATCATACTGCAATGTACGCTGTCAAGCATTAATTTACCCCATTTGAATGCATTCTGTTTTGACATGGGATATGAATAGCATGCGGCGTTCTAAATGGTTTACTCCTCATCCGGCATATTGTATTTTCTCATCTTTTCCCAGAGGTTTTTGCGGCTGATGTTTAGGATTTTTGCTGCCTTTGTCTTGTTGCCCTTGGCCTTCTTTAATACAGAAACAATATAGTTTTTTTCTACTTCTCCCATTTTATCCTGAAGCGGCACTAATTTGTCCGGCTCTTTTTTCTGCAAGCCTTTAGAAGATCGCGGACTATGTTCGCTATCTGCTGCAGTTTGCCCATATACCCTGTCTTCGCTGCCTTGCCTTCTATCTTTTAACAGGGGCAGATATTCCTTGCCTATTAATTGGTTTGGACATAAGGCAATAGTTCTTTCAATAGTATTTTCTAATTCCCTGACATTACCGGGAAAATCGTAGTCAAGGAGACATTTCATTGCTTCATCAGAAAAAGCAGTTATTTTCTTATTCATTTTTTTGGAATATATTTTAATAAAATGATTCATTAGGATTGGGATATCCTCTTTCCTTGCCCTGAGCGACGGAAGGTGGATAGGAATAACCTTTAAGCGGTAATAAAGGTCCTCTCTGAACCTTCCTTCTTTTGTCTCTTTTTCAAGGTCGCGGTTTGTAGCGCAGATTATCCTTACATCCACTTTTATAGTTTCTGTGCCGCCGATTCTTTCAAATTCCCTTTCCTGCAGGACCCTTAATAATTTTACCTGCAAGGCCTGCGGCAGGTCCCCGATTTCATCTAAGAAGAGTGTCCCATGATTTGCAAGTTCAAACCTGCCGGGTTTTCTTTTCAGGGCGCCTGTAAATGCGCCCTTTTCATAGCCAAAGAGTTCGCTCTCAAGAAGCGTCTCTGGAATTGCTGCACAGCTTATCTTTATAAAGGGCTTATCCCTCCTCGGACTTGAATAGTGAATGGCATTTGCAACTACCTCTTTTCCTGTGCCGCTCTCTCCTTCAATGAGGATAGTAGAATCTACCCCTGCCACTGTCTTTGCAAGCTCGCGTATAGCAATTATCTTGGGGCTTACTCCCAATATCCTCTCTGCCCCAAAGATTGTTTCGCACTCCTGTTGAAGCCTTGTATAGTCTCTTTTTAATTCCTGAAACTCCACAATCTTGTTTATTCTTAGTGCGAGGTCTTCCATTGAGAATGGCTTGGTAAGATAATCGCTTGCACCTAACTTCATTGCCTCTACAGCATCCTTCACCTTTCCATGCCCTGTTATAAGAATAACGCTTGTTTCAGGCCTTTTTTCCTTTGCCCATTTTAGAATCTTGAAGCCGTCCCCCTTTGGAAGGACGATGTCCGTTATAATAATGTCGAAATCTCCTTCATTAATGGCGCTTATCCCTTTTATTCCATCCTCTGCTATAGTTGCCTCAAAACCTGCCTTTGTTAGCGCATTTTTAAGGATATTCCTCATTATAGGCTCATCTTCAATTATCAGGACATTTTTATTCATATTTAAAGTTTACCTGCTACAGGCCATTGTGTCAAGGGATGGTGATACCATCTATGCACGGTTTAAACCGTGCATACAAGAAGCCATGACTACCCTATGTCAATAAGTAGATTGGAAGGTTCACTCCCTTACTATAATCAGGTTGGTTGGCGCTGCATCTGTTGGAATTTTTCTAATCCCCTTGTTAGTCTTAGCATCTATTATTGAGATGCTCGCCTCTCCATAATTGCATACATATAATCTGCCTGTTTTATCATCTACAGCCATGCCGAAAGGCTGTATGCCTACTGCAATATTGGTTATGACATCCATTGTTTTTGCATTAATCACTGAAAGGCTGTTTGATGCATAATTTGCAACATAAATAGTATTGCCATCCGGTGAAAGAAGCAGATTCACAGGCTCATTTCCAACTACTGCCTTTCCAATTATATTTCCGCTCTGCAAGTCCATGAACAATAAAAACGAATTTTCCTTGTCCAGAATAAATAAACGCTTACCATCATGGCTAAAGGCAGCGGCAGAGGGCTGGCCATTAATTTTAATGTTGCGGGAGATATTATCTTTTAGAACATCAAGAAAGATTATATTGCTTGAATTTAAATTCGGAATAACAAGTGTGCTGCCGTCGGAAGAGAGCATGCCCTTCTTGGGCTGTATGCCGAGCATTACCCTTTTAATCAGCTTCCATTTACCTGTTTCAATAATATCAACATAATTCATATTGCTGTCAACAGCGTATAGTTTCTTGCCGCTATTATCAATGGTCAAATATACTTCACCTGTTTTTTTATATCTGCCCACAATGATAGACGGAGTCAGCTTTACTTTACCTGATACAGAATCAATGATCTTCAGGTAGTCTGCCCCAGCCCCCTTATGGCTTACGGCAATTAGTTTTTTATCCGGAAGCATCGCCAGATGAAAGGGTGATTCTCCTATTGATATATTTTTAATAAACTTTTCAGAGTCGGCATTGTACACTGAGACCCTTTCCTTTGATTCATGGGTAACATAAAGAAGGGTATTTGCAGATGCAATATCAATAGAAAAGATGATTATGAAAGATGCAGTTAATAATATCTTAAGGAACATACACTAACCTTGTGGGAAATTTACCTGTTGGCAGTCTGTATATCTCCCTTTTCTCTTTAAGGTTTATTATGGATATCGTATTCTCATTATAGTTTGCCACATATGCCTCTGTCCCATCGCTATTTAATGCCACACCCCATGGATGAATTCCGACAGGTATATTTGCAACAGCCTTCATCTCCAGTGGATCAATTACAATAAGGCTATAGGAAAAACGACAGCTCACATAAAGAAATCTGCCATCCTTTGCAATTGCCATATCAACAGGCTCTGTTCCAGTTACAATATCTTTTAATACCTCAAAGGTGGCGGCATCAATTACAAGAATCTTTGATGCGGACTTGTCTGCAACATACAAAACCTTTCCATCAGGGCTGTTAACAATAGAAGAAAATGTCCCTTCCATGTTGGCAGACTTTTCCACCTTTTCAGTATCTAAATTAAATATTATAAGGGCTGGGAATGCCCTGTTGATAATATACAAAAACCTGCTGTCAGAAGAGATGGCCATTCCCTCCGGAGCAAGATTAAGCGGGATTGTTTTTAATAGCCTCCAGTCATCAACAGAGATTACATAAAGCTCTGGAGAATAGCGGTTCAGTACAAAGAGCCTTGTGCTGTTCTTCGAAAATGCAAAAAAGAAAAAACCGGCCTTCTTCCCTTTCATCACTGGAATTTTCGCTGCAATCCTTTCATTTTGGATGTCCAGCACCCATACCTTTTCTTTCTCCTCGCCATTTCCAATGACAATATATCTGTTAGAAGGGTCTGCTGCTATGTTTATAGAAGAACTTCCTGAAGGTATCTCCTTAACAACCATTTCTGAAAGCGTATCAATAAAATTTATTGTTCCGCTTTCATTTACCACATAAAGCCCCTTTGCTTGAGCAAAGGAAGGCGCAGTTGCAGCAATTATAATTAAAAAAATAATGGTTTTTATGTTCATCTTTAGATTTAATTCCCAAAATAATTATACACAGCCTCTATGCCGCCTCCGCCCATGCCGCCCATGCCTCCGCCAGCGCCGCTCATAATCACATTATTATGGCACCTCAGGTCGCAGCGCATATTAGCGCCGTCATACCACCATCTCGGTTTTGAATAAGCATTAGGTTGTACAATAGGAGAAAAATTTATAAGCCTTGTCCCGCCATGAGACGGTAATGCGCCGCCATTGCCGTCGCCATATATCGTGTTGGATGCCTCTACATTTGAATGGACATTGTAGTGGCAGTTTGCGCAGGCAGTATACATGCCAGCAATAGCATCCCACATACCCATGCCGCCTCCGCCACCCATGCCGCCCATGCCTCCGCCGCCTCCGCCGTCATTAAGGTGGACTACATGAAGATTAAGCGCGCCCCCGCACATGAAACCGCTCATCCTGAAATTGGTTCTTATAGAGGTTGCATTGGCAAACGCATCTATATTATGGCAGTTAAAGCACAGGGCAAAATTATTTGCATCAAAGGTGTTAAAGGGCGGGTTGCCTGCTGTAGTAGTGCTTGTTATATTTGTTGCAAGGGTTGTGTTGTAATTTGCCCTTAGTATCCTGTTGTTTAAAGAGCCATGCGGCCCTTTTGCCTCTGTGGAAGAAAGATTATTAAAAAATGCCGGTCCACGATTTAAATCACTAAGTGTTCTGCCGGATTCTATATAGCTTCTTAAGCTGCTTTGAGTAATAGGCCCGGCAAATGTTGGTGTTGCTGTTGTGCCTGTAAATATCCCTGCTCCAAGCGCATTAGTATTATGGCAGTCCGTGCAATTGATAGTGTTGTTTCTTGATAATCCAGAGGCTGTCAAGAGCCCATATCGTGTTGAATTTGCAGGGTCAAAAACGCCTGTCTGATTTCTTCCTGTTGTTGCAACAGGGTGGAAGGCTGCATTATAATTCAAACTGCCTGTCCCTCCGAGTGGAAATGTTGTGTTAGGATTAAACTCCTTCTTCTTGTTGCTCCCATGAGTATTATTTGACGCAGGATTATTAGCAGTGCTCCTTGTTGGATGCGATTCATTTACAACTGTACCGGTTGTAAGCCTTCTCAAATAGCTGTTATACAATGTTGGTATAAAAGTGTCATAAGTATCTCCATGGCACCTGAAACATACCTCAGGTATCTCCACCATATTCCTGTATGTCCCTGTTGTGCCGCTGTTTGCAACACTCTG
>Ga0105164_10000694_pt1 | contig 22659 bp, 19 predicted proteins | sample VDWuncwatermetaG_FD_89674 | JGI IMG/M metagenome (GOLD analysis project Ga0105164, IMG submission 89674) | Wastewater microbial communities from Netherlands to study Microbial Dark Matter (Phase II) - VDW unchlorinated drinking water | ecosystem: Environmental > Aquatic > Freshwater > Drinking...
GATTATAAGAACGGTACCTGAAGTTGAGAGGGTCTTTGGTAAGGCAGGCAGGGCGGAGACTTCCACAGACCCCGCGCCTTTTTCCATGATGGAAACCACGATCGTATTGAAGCCGGAAAGCCAGTGGCGAAAAGTGCACCGCTGGTACTCATGGTTGCCCGGAATATTGCAGGCTCCATTCAGACCCATCTGGCGGGACCGCATTACATGGGATGATATTGTAAGCGAGCTGGATCAAAAATTGAAAATCCCCGGCGTTACCAATGCCTGGACAATGCCCATTAAAGCGCGTATAGATATGTTGTCTACAGGCGTGCGTACGCCTGTCGGAATAAAATTATACGGAGCTGATTTAAAAGAAATAGAAAAAATAGGCACGCATCTTGAAATGATACTGAAAGACGTAAAAGGCACGCGCAGTATTTATGCCGAACGCGTTACAGGGGGTTATTTTGTAGATTTTAATATAAAGCGCGATCAGATAGCAAGATACGGCCTTGCGGTAAAAGAGGTTGAAGACGTGATAATGTCCGCGATAGGAGGGGACCCTGTTACTACAACCGTCGAGGGCAGGGAGCGCTATACGGTAAATGTGCGTTACGCAAGAGAATTGCGTAACGACGTGGATAAATTGCGCAGGGTCCTGGTACCGACAGAGTCAGGGGCTCAAATACCTTTAGGCCAGTTGGCGGATATACGCCTGGTGTCCGGGCCTGCGATGATCAGGGATGAGAACGCCATGCTTTCCGGATATGTGTATGTTGATATAACAGGCAGGGATGTCGGCAGCTATGTCGCGGAGGCAAAAAAAATAGTGCAGCAGAAACTTGAATTGCCCACGGGTTATTCTTTGCAGTGGAGCGGACAATACGAAAATATGCTCAGGGTCAGGGAGCGGCTAAAGATAGTTATCCCGGTCACAATATTCCTTATATTTATATTGCTTTATATGAATACAAAATCTCCGGTTAAAGCGGGAATAGTCATGCTGGCAGTGCCGTTTTCCTTAGTCGGCGCGGTTTGGTTTTTGTATATCCTGAAATATAATGTTTCCATCGCAGTATGGGTCGGCATGATAGCGCTGATGGGGCTGGATGCAGAGACGGGTGTTTTTATGCTACTGTTTTTGGATCTTTCGTATTATGACATGGTAAGGCAAGGCAGGATGAAGACCTACGAGGATTTAAAGGAGGCAATAATACACGGCGCCGTAAAACGCATAAGGCCGAAGATGATGACAGTTACAGCGATGTTTATGGGCTTGGTTCCCATTATGTGGTCTATGGGGGCAGGCGCTGATATGATGAAGCGCATAGCTGCCCCGATGATAGGCGGGGTGTTCACAAGTTTTATAATGGAATTACTGGTTTATCCGCCTATTTACGCGATCTGGAAATGGCGGTATGAAATGAAGCCTGCCCGAGGAGGCAAATAAATTGGCGCAATTTATAGCAGTAATAGAACATTACCTTATCGAAATAATCCCTGCTTTGACCATTGGATTTTTTTTAAGCGGGCTCATACATGAATTTGTCCCTGATAATTTTGTTGAAAAACATTTAGGCAAGAAAGGTTTAAGACCTATATTTTATGCGACGATAACAGGCACGTTTTTGCCCATATGCTGCTGGGGCGCTTTGCCTGTCGCAGTCAGCCTTTACAAAAAGGGCTCAAAGATGGGGCCTGTGCTGGCATTTTTGATCGCGACGCCAGCCACTTCGATAAGCGCTTTGCTGGTAACATACCGCCTACTCGGCCTGAAATTCGCCGTTTTTATATTTTTTGCCGTCATTTTTATGGGGATGCTAATGGGCATAATCGGAAACAGGCTTACTTATAAGCGCCGCGATTTAAGAGAAGACATCTGTCCGCACTGCAATGAAAATGGCATGCACAAACATAATAAAAATTTTGCCGGGCATATGAAATCGGTTTTTAAATTTGCGTTCTGGGACATGCCTAAGGAAATAGGGCTTGAGACGCTTTTGGGCGTAGCGCTGGCAGCCGTCGTTATGACGGTATTGCCGGTAGGTTTATGGATTAAACATAATCTTTCAGGAGGTTTTGGTTATTTTTTCAGCCTTGCCTTAGGCATTATCATGTACGTATGCTCCACTGCAACCGTGCCGCTGGTAGACGCTTTTATCAAGCAGGGCATGAGCGCAGGCGCCGGCATGGTTTTTTTACTGGCAGGGCCTGTAACAAGCTACGGGACCATACTTGTTTTAAGAAAAGAATTCGGAACAAAAATATTGCTGATTTATCTTTCTGTTATCAGCGCTTGCTCATTGTTCTTGGGATATATATTTGGATTGATATAATGACAAGGAGACGGTATGCGCGTATTAATTATCGAAGACGAGAAAAAGGTAGCTGATTTCATAAAACGCGGGCTTAAAGAAGAGGGTTACGCCACGGATGTCGCTTACGACGGAGAGCAGGGCCATTTTTTAGCAACAACCAATGATTACGACCTGATTGTGCTGGACCTCATGCTGCCGAAAATGGACGGTGTGTCTTTATGCAAGGATTTAAGGCGTTCAAAAATATACGCGCCGATAATTATGCTTACCGCGAAAGACGCAATAGAGGATAAGGTAAAGGGCCTGGATTCCGGGGCAGATGATTATATGACCAAGCCGTTCGCGTTTGAAGAGCTTTTGGCCAGGGTGCGGGCTTTGCTGCGCAAAAAGGACTTAAAGCAGACAACTAGGCTTCAGGTGAATGATTTAGTCCTGGATACGCTGGCTCACAAGGCATACAGGGCAGGCAAAGAGATTGTGCTGACGGCAAAAGAATACGCGTTGCTGGAGTATCTTTTACGCAACACAGGCATTATTGTAACAAGGACAATGATTTCTGAGCATGTGTGGGATATTAACTTTGATACCTCAACGAACGTGATAGATGTTTATATAAATTATTTACGTAATAAGATTGACCAGGGGCATAAGAAAAAACTGATAAATACCTTGCGTGGAAGCGGGTATGTTTTAAAAGGTTAAGAAGTTATGTTTTTAAAATCCATAAGATTAAAATTTATAGCCTGGTACGCTGCGATTCTGGCCGTTACATTTCTGTTGTTCAGCATGATTCTATATTATAATTTCAGTCGCAATTTATATGCCCGGCTGGATGATTTACTTCAGACAAAGGTAGAAGGCATTTTCAATTCTATCGATACTTACTGGGAAACGCAAAAATTAGAAGCGATAAAATCCGGCGCCGGCGAAAGTGTTTTCAGCAGGATAAACGATATCAATTTTGCCAAGATAGCCGAACGTTTAGTGAATGAAAAATTACATGACCCTGAATTGATCAATATGGTTGTGCAGATACTCGGAGCTGACGGGAAAATAATAGTTTCCTCAACCAACGTGGTAAGTATACCTGACATATCATCGGAAAAACTGAAATATATAGTAGACGAAGACGGGCTTTTTGAAAATTTTGCCGTAAAACTCGCCGGAGCGAAAAGCCTTCAGTTTAGATTACTGACCGCGCCTGTTATAGAAAATGACAAGGTGGCTTATGTGGTGCAGGTTGCGAGCCCTTTAAATTCGATAAATACCGCGTTGAGGCGGCTTAAGTTTTTATTGTTTTTACTTCTGCCGATAACAGTGCTGGTAACAAGCATAGTCGCCGGCGAATTTCTTGCGAGCGTGACGCTAAGACCTATTAATAGTATAATAAAAACAGCGCGTCAGATAACAGCGGAGAATATGAAGCTAAGGATAGATGCGCCTAACAGCAAGGATGAGATCAGGCGCCTGGCAGATACGTTCAATAATATGCTCGATAAAATAGAACGGTCTTTCGCGGCACAGCGCCATTTTATGCAGGATATTTCGCATGAGTTAAGGACGCCTCTTACCATATTAAAAGGCGAGCTGGAGGTCGCGCTTAAAAGAGACCGTTCCCAGGACGAATACTCTTCCATACTTAGAAGCAATCTCGAAGAAATAAATAATATTAACCGCATAGTGGAAAATCTCTTGATGCTGCTCCGTTTTGACGCAGGCGAGGCTGCGCTTAAAAAAGAACCTGTTGACATAGCCGCGCTTTTGGAAAGCGTTGTTAATGATCTGCGTACCATGGCTGTACAAAAAGGCCTGGCAATAAATTTTTCTTACGACGGCAGCGAAAAAATAATTTTAGAGGCGGATAGAGAAAAATTAAGGCGTGCCTTTCTCAATATTATTGACAATGCGGTTAAATATACGCCCCAAAAAGGGGTTATTTCCGTTACGCTGGACAGGGAGAGGGATTTCGTAAGAGTTGTATTAAAAGATACCGGCATAGGCATAGCGAAAGAGGACCTGCCATTCATTTTTGACAGATTCTACCGCGCAGATAAATCCCGCACAGACAGCAGCTTTGGTTTGGGCTTGAGCATAGTGAAATCCATCGTCGAATCACACCGCGGATCTGTTGAGGCCGAAAGCGTGCCCAAAGAAGGAACCGTTTTTACGGTGCGCCTGCCGATGGCTAAAGATTAAAAAAAATTAATTTTGTTCTAATCTTATTCTAATCTTTATACTATATAATAATATAAAGAATATATAAGGAAGTCCCTCTCCCACACCTTTAGATATTCAAATAAATATGAATAATAAAAGGTGCGGGATCGGGATAAATTTTCAACCAAAGATATTCTAATAGAAAATTTAAAGGAGGTGAATAGGATGAAAAAATCAATGATATTAGCACTCGCATTAATAATTTTGCTTGGATTTGCAACGGTTACATTTGCAGAAGAGACTAAGGCAGTGGTTAAGACGCCTGTAAAAGCCGTTGCTGCGCCTTCTGTGCCTGCGAAGGCAGTGGTTAAGACGCCTGCAAAAAAAGTAAAGAATAACCTGAAAAAGTCACAGACAGCCTCGGATACAACCGCGGCTTGCGCAGCATGTGCCACAAAGTAGTTAGATAACAAACAAAGGAGATAATAACATGAAAAAATCAATGCTATTTGTATTCGCAATAGTTGCTATGCTGGGATTTGCGACAGTAAGCCTTGCGGCAGATATGCCTGCAACAGATCCTATTGCTAAGAAGCCGGCTAAAACAACCGTAAAAAAGGCGAAAAAGACAAAAAAGTCATCGGCTAAGTCAGCGGCAACACAGTCAACTTCGGCAGCAATGCCTGTTGAAACGACAGTTCCGGCGACAAAGTAACGAATCGGATTCCGATGTAAAATGCGGCAAATGCTATTGCGTTTGCCGCATTTTTACTATATAATATAATATTATGAAAAACGCTTTAAATATAAGACATATAGTGTTATTGGCGCTATTTTCCGTATTTATTTCTATGTTCGCAAACGGTTCAATAGCGTTTACCAACCCGGATGAAGTTTTTTACGCCCAGACGGCAAAAGAGATGTCGCAGCATCAAACATGGATGGTGCCTTATATCTTCGGCCAGCCGCAATTTGAAAAGCCGATATTTCTATGCTGGCTTTTACGGCTGTCATTTCTGCTTTTCGGAGTAACGCCTTTTGCAGGCAGGTTTTTCCCGGCGCTATTCGCTGTTTTCGGGGCATTGGGCATATATTTTTTTGGAATTCTCGGTTTCCGTGACTCCAAAAAGGCTTTTATATCCGGCTTGATATTTATAACATCCGCTTTATGTGTAGGCCTTGCAAAAACAATATTTACAGACCTTATTTTTTCGGTTTTTATACTCTTCAGTTTCCTGGCGTTTTTCTGGGGATATACTTATGAAGAAAAAAGGCCTTTATGCGTAATATTATCGTTTGTATCCTCCGGATTGGCGGTTTTGACAAAAGGCCCGCTGGGTTTTTTAATCCCTGCTTTATGCATAGGCGTTTTTCTTTTTATAAGGAAAGATAAAAGATATATTTTAACCAAAAGCCATTTTTTTGGCCTTTTGATTTTTGCCATAATAACCGTACCGTGGTACGCGTACGTTACTGCCAAATACGGCCAGGCCTTTATCCATGAGTTTTTTTACAATGACCACTGGCGCCGCTTGATAGAGGCGGAGCATATGCGTAATGACAAATGGTATTTTTATCCCTTATCTACGATAGGTTGTATGTTTCCCTGGAGTTTTTACAGCGCTGCCGCTTTATTCTATCTATTCAGGCGAGATAAATACTCCAAATCCGCTGTACATGTTTTTCTCGGCAGCTGGATATGTCTGACTTTGTTGATCTTTCAGGTGTGCCACTCAAAATTAGCCAGCTATATATTCCCGCTTTTTCCGGCAGTTGCGCTTATTACCGGCGATTTCATTTGTGATTCCGCGATTATAAAAAAAAATATGATAAGAAATGTTTATATGCTGGCATTTTTACCGTTTATGCTTGTGTGCGCAATTCCGTTTGCAGCCGGCAGGATCGAGCCTTATGTCTCATCAAAACTTTCTTCGGAATATTTATTAAAAAATTATAGGATAAATAATGCCATTCTTTGTTCAAAACCCTATGTGCGCGGCGTAAGATTTTATACGGATAAAGATGTCGCGGTGATGGATGTGGGGGGAAAAGATTTTTTCAGCCCGCACCCTATCCCGTTTTTAAATACCGAGCAAAAGGTTGTAGATTTTCTGCGGCGGCAAGAAACCACATACTGTGTTTTTAAGAAATCAGCCGCAGAGGATATCGGTAGAATACTCGGCAGACAATTTACAATTGAAACGCTGAAGGTGGAAGGCAACGAATACATAGTGAAAATAGAATCCCTCGCATGAATAAAATATTTTCCTCATTGAGGCATACAAATTTCCGCTTGTTTTGGTTCGGGCAGATGATTTCGTTATCAGGCACATGGGTGCAGACGATCGCCCAGGGCTGGCTTGTGCTCGAACTGACGAATTCGGCGTTTCTATTGGGCATGATAAATGCCATAGCCGCGTTGCCCATAATGCTTTTTTCTCTTATCGGCGGCGTGGTTGCCGACAGGTTCAACAAGAAACGCATACTTCTGACAACCCAGATTTTTTCCATGATACTGGCGTTTTGCCTCGGGATTTTGGTGTCATTAAAAGTAGCTCATTTCTGGAATATAGCCATAGTGGTAGCGTTTTTGGGCCTTGTTAACGCGTTTGACGTGCCGACAAGGCAGTCATTTGTTGTCGAGATGGTCGGCAGGGATGATTTAAATAACGCGATCGCACTGAATTCGCTTTTATTTAACGCCGCCAGGATAATAGGGCCTGTGATAGCCGGTTTCTTGGTCGGCTTTCTGGGGATCGCTAGTTGTTTTTATGTAAACGGGATAAGTTTTCTTGCGGTAATAGTAGCGCTTATTTTTATAAAAGGCGACTTTAAGGCCAAGGATTTATCGGACAGGACTATGGTTGAAGGCGTAAAAGACGGAGCGAAATATATTTTATTGCATAAAAATGTTCGCTCGCTGGTTATCATAACCGCTATAACCAGCATATTCGGCATGGCCAATGTAGTACTTATGCCGATATTTGCAAGGGATATATTAAAAGTCGGCATAACTGGTTTTAGTTTCCTGATGGCGTCAATAGGCATAGGCGCTATATTAGGCGCGGTCACAATGGCAAGATTCAGCCATTATGATAAGAAGCATATTTTCATAAAAAGCGGCACCATTGTTTTGGCCTTGAGCTTGATTTTATTTTCGCTGTCAAAAAATTATTTATTTTCGATTGTCATGCTTTTAGGCGCGGGGTGGGGCATAATAACACAGTCAGCTACCATTAATACGCTTTTGCAGCTTGAAACACCTGATGAACTGCGCGGCAGGGTGATGAGTTTTTTTACGCTGATGTTTTTGGGCATGACGCCTGTAGGCAGTTTGCAGGCAGGTGTTTTTGCGCACTGGTTCGGCGCGCCTTTGGCGCTTTTATTCAGCGGGTCGGTGTGCTTATTGTTGACGCCGATATTTTTTAAGGATATATAATGTAGTCCCTCGTCCCGAGCCGTCATTGCGTAAAATAGTCGCGGCGAGGGACTCGGGACAAATTTTGCTCCTTGAGGGAGCAGGCAAAATTTGGAGGTTTGAATGAAGAACACGGCAAAATCCAGCGCAGCATTGTTAATACTTGTGGTGATCCTGATTCTTGCGGCATGTTTTCTTTTTGCGCGCAATATTCGATGCGCGAACCTGGCTGGTTTAAACGGGTTAAGCGCCGGGTGGGACGCGAAAAAGCAACTGGATTTCGCCGAGACTCTGGCGAACAAAGGACTCAAAAAAGAGGCGCTGATCGCGTTTGACGATTATCTGAAAATTGCCAGGATAAGCGCTATGGAGTCAGCGAAGCTACTTTACAGGATGGGTAATATGTACATGGAGCTTCCGGATTATCAGAAGGCGGTATATTATTTTTATAAAGCAGAGGCAGCGGACCCGAATGCCGGTTTTAAAAGCCAGTTAGACGCTAAGCTGGTTGCTTGCCTTCAGAATCTCGGTATGACAACCCAGGCGCAGCACGAATTGGAAGAGAGGACGTCTTTGGATTCAGCTGTCAAGAAATCAGTCAGCGGCACAGTAGTAGCCAAGGTAGGGGATGAAGAGATAACGGATACAGAGATAAATGAGGCAATAAACGCCATTCCCGAATGGGCCAGGGAAAATTTTATGCATGGCGAAGGAAGGGTGGAATTTGTAAGGCAATACGCCACAACCCAGGCCCTGTACAAAAAGGCTATGAGGACGGGCCTTGAGCAGGATGAAGACGTGCAGCGCAACATAAGAGATGTGACTAAAAAACTTCTGGTACAGAAATTTTTGGAGAATCAGCTTAAAGATAAGGTTTCAGTGGATCCGTCAGACATCGAAACCTTTTATGAAGCAAATAAAGACAAATATAAGCAGCCGCCGGCAGCGTCTCTAAGCATGATTAAAATAACAGACGAAAAAAAGGCGCAGGACGCGCTGCACAAACTGGAAGCCGGAGCTGATTTTGCCAAAATGGCAGCTGATATAAGCGAGGATGAAAGCACGAAGGCAGGCGGTGGATTGTTAAAATTCGACATAGAGAAGGAAACGGAGATCCCTGGGGCAGGTTTTTCCAAAGAGGCCAGTGAGGCGGTATTTTCGAAAAAGGAAGGCGAAATTGCAGGCCCTGTCAAAATAAAAGACGCTTATTATGTGTTTAAGATAAATAAACTGAACCCGGAGAAACAGCTGACTTTTGAGGAGGTAAGAGACCAGGCGGAATACGAATATAAGAACAAAAAAGTCCAGGAGCAGATGCAGGCGTTTCTGAAGAATATTTTGCAGGAACAGCAAGTTGAGGTTTATGCAGACAGGATACTAGGTAAAGAAGCACCGCAGGCACAAGCAGCTCCGCAGGATGAAGCCAAACCGCAAGACAAGAAGAAGTAGTATTAATTGACTTATGTAGTATTTATGGTAAAATATTACGCAATTATGTTGGTGCTGCCGGGGTAGCTCAGTGGTAGAGCGCGGCCCTGAAAAGGCCGGCGTGGGGGGTCCGATTCCCTCCTCCGGCACCATGTTCGCCGAAGGCGAACATGATTCTGAAGTGCCGTTCGGAATTACTAATTTCAGATAGCTTGAAAACGATGCGACCAAAGGGAGCATCGTAGGCACTTCAGAACCTTCGAGTACAGATAGTTATAAGTAAGTATTTTTCTAAGGTCCTTCGCCGCCTACAATCCTCACTATTCGTTCGGATTGTTTTACGGCGGCTCAGGATCCGATTTTGCTTCGCAAAATCGGGCGAGTGGTGGAATGGCTTACACGAAGGACTTAAAATCCTTTGGCCGCAAGGTCTTGTGGGTTCGACTCCCACCTCGCCCACCATGTTCGCCGAAGGCGAACATGGCTCAGAAATGCCGTTAAGCGATGCGACCAAAGGGAGCATCGTAGGCATTTCGGAGCCTTTCTCAGCGCGGTACGTTAATAAAGGTCCTTCGGCGGCTACAATCCTCACTATTCGTTCGGATTGTTTAACGCCGCCTCAGGACCCAATTTTGCTTCGCAAAATTGGGCGATTAGCGCAGTTGGTTAGCGCGTTTCCTTGACATGAGGGGCGTATGGCGCAGTTGGTTAGCGCGCCACGTTGACATCGTGGAGGTCATAGGTTCGAACCCTATTACGCCCACCACTTTAAAAAAGATGATAAATAAAAATAAGCTTTATTATCTTTATTATAACAAAAAATTATCGGTAATTGATATAGCTAAAAAACTTGGCGTAACGCCGGCTACTATTAGTTACTGGATGGATAAGTATAGCTATCGTCGCAGAAATCAAAGCGAAAGCGCTTACGTAAAACAGAATGCCTTCGGCGATCCATTTGATATTAAGAAAAAGCTAACGCCAAAAGAAAAAGAACTTTTTATCGCTGGTTTGATGCTTTATTGGTCAGAGGGTGCAAAGAGTCAAAAATATGTTGCTCGATTGGGCAATCTTGATGGTAAGATGTTACAGGTATTTTTAAAGTTTTTACGTAAGATTTGCAGGATTGACGAAAGCAGGCTTAGACTTCAGGTTAGAGTGTATCAAAAATTTGATAGAGAAAAAGCAAAAGCCTATTGGGCAAAGCTATTAAAAATGCCCCAAAATAATATTTCAGTACATCCACATACGGATAAAAGAAGCAATGTTATTAAGCAATGGTCTCCATATGGAATTGCCACTTTAGAATTTTGCAATATGAAGTTTAGACAGTGGCTTGATAAAACAATCAGTGAATATGCGAACGTGCTAATAAGGTAAGGTTAAAAAATGGAGTTACAAACTTTAAGACATAGTGCTTCACATATATTGGCAGATGCTGTACAGCAATTGTTTTCCCGCGAAGAACGGCCTAAACTTGGCATAGGTCCTGCGATAGATGACGGATTTTATTATGATTTCGACGTCACAAGCCGGGGTTTAATGCCATTTAAGGAAGAATTTTTGCCAAAAATTGAAGAAAAGATGAAAGAAATTATCGAAGCAAATCTTCCGTTTGAAAAAGAAGTTTGGTCGAAAAATGAAGCAAGGAAGTTTTTCAAGGAGAGAGGGGAAGATTACAAAATTGAATTGATAAATGAGATACCTGACAAAGAAGTTACTATTTATAAACATGGTAATTTTGTGGATTTGTGTAAGGGGCCTCATATCAAAAAAACAGGCGAGGTAAAGGCCTTCAAGCTTTTAAGCGTTGCGAGCGCATATTGGAAAGGTAGCGAAAAGAATGCTACGTTGCAGCGTGTATATGGTACTGCATTTTTTACCAAAGAAGAGCTTGATAAGTATTTATTTATGCAGGAAGAAGCAAAAAGGCGCGACCACAGGAAAATAGGCAAAGACCTGGATCTTTTCAGCATACAGGACGAGATGGGCGCAGGGCTGGTTTTCTGGCATCCGAAGGGCGCCTTTATCCGCAAACTTATCGAAGATTATTGGAAAGAAGAGCACATAAAGCGCGGGTACAAGTTGGTAAATATACCGCACATAGGCAGGGTTGATCTTTGGAAGACAAGCGGGCACTGGGATTTTTACCGCGATTACATGTATTCTCCGATGGAAGTAGATGAGCAGAAATATATCATTAAGCCGATGAACTGTCCTGGCCATATACTGATTTATAAAAGCCAATTGCACAGCTACAGGGAGATGCCTATAAAATTCGCAGAAATGGGAACTGTTTACAGGTATGAACGTTCAGGCGTACTGCACGGGCTTATGCGTGTGCGTGGGTTTACCCAGGATGACGCGCATATATTCTGCACAGAAGCCCAGGTCAAGGAAGAGATAGCGAAGATTCTCGACCTTACCTTTGAGATGCTCGGCAAATTCGGTTTCAGCGAATACGATATATACGTATCGACTATGCCTGAAAAACATGTTGGTTCAGACGACGTCTGGAAGCTGGCTACAGTAGCTTTGGAAGATGCGCTAAAAACAAAAGTCGGCACAAAATATACGATAGACCCGGGCGAAGGCGTTTTCTACGGCCCCAAGATTGACATAAAAATTAAAGATGCGATCGGCCGTTCGTGGCAATGCACGACAATTCAGGTTGATTTTAACCTGCCTGAAAGATTTGACGTTAATTACATAGACGAGAGCGGCCAGAAAAAAAGGCCTATCATGATTCACAGGGCGATACTGGGTTCTCTGGAAAGATTTTTCGGCGTGCTGGTCGAGCATTACGCAGGCGCATTCCCCTTATGGCTTTCGCCTGTGCAGGCAATAGTCATTCCCATAAAAGATACCGTAAAAGATTATGCGAACGGCATTAAAGATAAATTGAACGCAGCTGGTATAAGGACAGAAATTGATTTGCATTCACAGACGCTTAATTATAAAATAAGAGACGCGCAGACTAACAAGATTCCTTACATGCTTATTGTAGGTGAAAAGGAGAAGGAAAAAGGCGTTGTTTCTGTCAGGTCGCGCGCAGGCGGCGACCAGGGGCAGATGCAGTCAGAGGAGTTCATTAAAAAGGTTGAGAGTGAAGTCCCTCGTCCCGAGACACCAGCGTGTTAAATTGTCGTGGCGAGGGGCTCGGGACAATTTTTCAAACCGAGATAAATGGAAAAATCGGAGGTAGGCTATTCAAAAACGAATAAGAGTTAACGAGGGAATACGGGCCCAGGAGATAAGGGTTATCGGCGCCGACGGAGATCAGCTGGGAGTCATGCCGCCGCAGGACGCGATTAAGCTGGCGCAGGAAGCAAAATTGGATTTGGTTGAGGTCGCTCCGAATACTGCCCCTCCTGTCTGCCGCATAATGGATTTCACGAAATTCAAATACGACCAGGAGCGTAAAGAGCGTGAAGCGCGCAAGCATCAAAGGGGCGGGCACCTTAAAGAGATACGCCTAAAACCTAAAATTGAAGAGCACGATTATTTATTCAAGATCAACCACATAAAACGTTTTCTGGAGCATAAGGATAAGGTTAAGGTCGCGCTTATATACCGCGGAAGAGAGATGGCACATCCTGAATTCGGCGAGCGCGTCATAGACAGAGTTATCAAGGACCTTTCAGGCGTAGCGGATATAGAGAAAGGGCCTTTTAAAGAGGGCAGAAGCATAATCATATTCTTTTCACCCAAATAATTCTGCTTCGCCCTTAGCGCGGGAAAATAGCGGTGGGGCTACGCAGGAATAATAGACAGGAGAAATTATAATGGCCAAAAAACGAAAGACAAACAAAAGCGCGGCAAAGAGATTCAAAATAACAAAATCAGGAAAGGTCAAAAAGGCGAAATGCTTCAGGGGCCATTTATTGACTTGGAAATCGAGCAAGAGAAAACGCAAATTGGGAGGCGCAAGCTATTGTTTTGCGTCGGATGCGAAGAATATAAAAAAGTTGTTACCATATTCGTAATTAAGGAAGTCCCTCGTCCCGAGCCGCCATTACGTAAGATAGTCGCGGCGAGGGACTCGGGACAAATTTTACAAATCGGAAAAACAATAGTAAAATTTGGAGGTTGGAAATGCCACGAGTAAGTCATGCAGTAGCGAGTTTAAAATCCAAAAAACGTATGTTCAAGAAGACAAAAGGTTTCTGGGGCGGCAGGTCTAAGCTTTACAGGAGCGCGGTTGAGACGCTGCAGCGCAGCATGGCGTTTTCCTACAGGGACAGGCGCGATAAAAAAAGCGACTTCCGCCAGCTCTGGATCGTAAGGATAAATGCCGCCTGTGTAGAGAACGGTATCTCTTACAGTAGATTTATCGACGGCCTTAAAAAGGCAAGTGTGGCCGTTGACAGAAAGATTTTGTCTGAATTGGCTGTAAACGATAAGCATACGTTCGCGGAATTGGTCAAGCTTGCGAAAGATGCGCCGAAAAAAGAGAAGGCAGTCAAACCAAAGGCCCCTGGCCTGACCAGGGCAGGCCAGAAGTAACTAAAGAATGCAAGACAGGATAGAGCAATTAAGGCAGGAATTTTCCGTTAAGCTGGGCCAGGCCGCATCAAAAGAAGCGGTTGAAGGCCTGCGCATAGAGTATCTCGGAAGAAAAGGCATTATGCGCGACCTTCTGTCTGCCATGGCCGGTTTATCAGCCGAAGAGAAACCGAAGGCCGGGTCACTCGTCAACGTCTTTAAAAATGAAATAACCGCTGCTATCGACGCTAAATTCAAGGAGTTTTCGGTTTCAGATGCGCCGGCCAAAAAGGCCGGCGATTTTGACATTACCATGCCCGGCATAGCGCCGGGTATCGGGCACAAGCATCCATTGACCCAGGTTACAGAGGAGATCTGTCAGATCTTTGTGCGCATGGGTTTTGAAATCGCGCAAGGGCCTGAAGTAGAAACCGAATATTATAACTTTCAGGCGCTGAATATACCGAAAGACCATCCTTCAACAGACGCATTCGACACCTTCTTTTTAGACCTTGCTCCCCACAAAAAAAATAAAATCGATCATAACTGGCTTCTCCGCAGCCAGACCTCAACAGTGCAGATAAGGGTAATGGAAAAAAGAAAGCCGCCCCTTAAGATTATAGCGCCTGGCAGGGTTTTCAGGCCTGACGCCACTGACGCAAGCCACAGCTTTATGTTTCATCAGATAGAAGGCCTGTTGGTGGACAAAAAGGTAACGTTTGCCGAATTAAAAGGCGCCTTGGCGCTTTTTGCCAGCCAGATGTTCGGCCCTGGCACAAAGACAAGATTCCGCCCTCATTTTTTTCCGTTCACAGAGCCAAGCGCAGAAGTCGATATATCGTGCATTATCTGCTCCGGTCGTGGCTGCCGTGTGTGTTCGCAAAAAGGCTGGCTTGAGGTTCTCGGCGCAGGCATGGTCAATCCTGCTGTATTCGACGCAGTGGGATATGACAGCGAGAAATATACCGGCTTCGCGTTTGGCATGGGCGTTGAGCGGCTTGCGATGCTCAAATACGGCATCACGGATATCAGGTTGTTTTATGAAAACGATTTAAGATTTTTGAGGCAATTTTAATGAAATTTACTTATTCCTGGTTAAAAGATTACGTTGATATCACCTTAAAACCGCAAGAGCTGGCTGATAAGCTGACTATGGCAGGGCTTGAGGTTGAGGCCTTGAGTCAGAAAGAAGGCGAGTGGGTTTTTGAGGCAGAGGTAACTACTAATCGTCCGGATTGGTTGAGTATCATCGGGATAGCAAGAGAGGTTGCGACGATTACAGGTTCGTCATTGCGAAAGGTAGGGGCGGGGGCGGCCCCCTGTGGCCGCCCTGAAAAGGGCAGGCACAGGGGCCTGCCCCTACAAGAACATAATGGCGGATTAAAAGTCGATATTCGGGTGTTGGACGCTGTCGCCTGCCCACGATATACAGGCCGCATAATAAGTAATATAAAAGTAGGGCCTTCGCCGGAGTGGCTGCAAAAACGGATTAAGGCAATAGGCCTTAGGCCGATAAATAATGTAGTAGATATATCCAATTTTGTCCTTTTTGAAACAGGCCAGCCATTGCATGCCTTTGATTTTGATAAATTGAGCAAGGGCAAAATTATAGTGCGTAAGGCGAAAGAAGGCGAAGAGATTGTTTCAATAGACGGTATAAAAAGAAAATTAAATTCGCAGACGCTTATTATAGCCGACGATAAATTGCCTGTCGCTATCGCCGGTATAATGGGCGGCAAAAACACTGAAGTCACGGAATCAACAAAGACAATACTTGTGGAAAGCGCGTATTTTAATCCTGCAATGATAAGAAAGGCGTCAAAGTCCCTTGGCCTGGGCTCTGACTCATCATACAGATTCGAAAGAGGCGTTGATTTTCAGGCAGTCGGCGCGGCATCAGACAGGGCAGCAGCGTTGATACTTCAGTCAGCAGGCGGTGAAGCCGGGAAAATGGCTGACGTGCAGGCAAAAAAGATGCCTCCTGTAAAAATTTCAGTCAGGCCGCAAAAGGTAAATGATTTACTGGGAATGGATATTCCAAGAAAAGATATAATAAGGATTTTAAAGGCGTTAGGCCTAGAAGATGCGCGTAGGGGCACGGCGCGCCGTGCCCCTACAACTGCGAAGTTGGTTTTTATCGCGCCGTCATGGCGGCAAGATTTAAAAACTGAAATAGACCTGGTAGAAGAAATTATAAGGATATACGGATACGAAAAAATTCATGTAGTAGCGCCAAAAGATATAGGAGTACTATACAAAGAAAATATACCAAAGGAACTTGGATATCAAACATTAGTTAGGGATACCTTGGTTTCTTTTGGTTTGGATGAAATTTTGACTTATAGTCTGGTAAAAAAGACTGACGATGAACTGTGTCAGGAAATATCAGCAAGGCCACGCATACACTTAAAAAATCCTCTTAGTTTAGAATTGGCAACTCTCAGGACAAATCTTATAACAGGTGTGCTTTTGACTGTTAAACGAAATTTGAACAGAGGTTTAAATGATATAAAAGTATTTGAAATAGGGCCAGTTTATTTGGCTGGAAAAGTAGACAAACAGGAAGATAACCATCTTGCAATTTGTTTGTCAGGCATAAGAACTGATAATTGGCAGGATGGAATAAGACCAGTAGATTTTTATTATTTAAAAGGCATTAGTGAAAGGTTGTTTGAAAAAATAGGCATAGAAAATTATAAGATAAGGCTCACTCCGTCGATAGGTAGTAAAATTTTTGATGATACAGAAAAGATGAAAATAGATATAATAGATACTAATGGTCAGCCAAATGAAGTAGGAGTTTTTGGCAAAGTGAAAAAAGAACTTCTTGAACAACTTGATATAGAAAAAGATTGTTTCCTTTGTCAGATAAACCTGGATGCTGTTTATAAGTATATCTGCCTTGATAAAAGATTTTCGCAGCTTCCTAAATTTCCTGCTATTTACAGGGATATTTCAACTCTAGTAAGACAGGAGATTTCATCGGGTGAGATAGTCAATCTTATAAAAGAAACAGCAGGAGTTATCGTAAAAGATATAAAGTTATTTGATGTCTACCGCGGCCAGCAGATCCCCAAAGGCCATAAAAGTCTGATATACAGGCTCACATACCAATCACCTGACAAGACCCTCACCGATGCTGAAGTTGAAACAGTCCATTCAAAAATCACATTTTTGTTAAAAGAAAAACTAGGTGTGCAAATCAGATAATCCTTGATTTTTTCCAAAACGGTGCTATATTAAAATCAGATCCCTGTGGTGCGCGTGGTGAGTGAGTACATATAGAACCAACACCTATATTAAAGGGAACCTGCGTTAGAAGGTACCCACTTGTGAAAACAAGGTTCATAATTATTCGCTCTTCACGGCATTTTCGGGGATCTTTATTTTTATGGATTTATTTCAAAAGGAAAACATAAAAGTATCACAAAAAGTGCAGCCATTGGCGATAAGGATGCGGCCAAGGACGCTGGTTGAATACGTAGGCCAGGAGCATATAATAGGCCCTGGTAAGCTCCTGACGCGCGCGATAGAGGCTGACAGGATCTCGTCTTTAATACTTTACGGCCCGCCCGGATGCGGAAAGAATTGCCTTGCATACTGCGTAAGCAGTGTGACAAAGGCGTTTTTTTATGAATTGAATGCCGTAACAAGCAATGTCGCTGAATTGCGTAAGGCCATAGACGCCGCCAAAAAAAGATTAGAGGCGTCAGGCCAGCGCACAATACTTTTTGTAGACGAGATTCACCGCTTCAATAAGGCGCAGCAGGATGTATTGATGCCTGATGTAGAAAGCGGCACTGTAATACTGATAGGCGCGACAACGCATAATCCGTTTTTTTCAATCGTATCCCCGCTATTGTCCCGTTCCATAATCTTTCAGCTTGAGCCGTTAAAAGAAGCCAGTATCATGGCTATTTTAAACAATGCAATAAAAGATCAAGAGCGGGGATTGGGAAAACTTCAGCTTAAAGCCGACAAAGAGGCCTTGGCGCATTTGGCGAAATTATCCGACGGAGACGCAAGGCGCGCCTTGAATGCCTTGGAGGTCGGAGCGCTGACAACGCCCAAAGATAAAGACGGATTTGTTCATTACACATTAAAAGTTGCCGAAGAATCGATTCAGAAAAAGGCAGTTGTATATGATAAAGACGAGGACGGCCATTATGATACGATTTCAGCGTTTATAAAATCGATGCGCGGCTCAGATCCTGACGCAGCGCTTTATTGGCTTGCCAAAATGCTTTACGCAGGAGAAGACCCGCGTTTTATCGCAAGGCGCATAGTTATTTGCGCTGCGGAAGATGTCGGGAACGCGGATCCGCAGGCAATTGTTATTGCCAACGCAGCTTTAAACATTTCAGAATTTGTCGGTATGCCTGAGGCGCGAATACCGCTTGCCCAGGCAACGGTTTATATCGCCTGTGCGCCGAAATCAAATGCCGCGTATATGGGCATTGAAAAAGCAATGGAAGATGTTGAAGCCGGCCGCACGCTTGAGGTGCCGCGCGCTCTTCGCGATACAAATTACAAGGGCGCTGCTCAATTCGGGCACGGCGAAGGTTATCAGTACAGCCATTCATCAGAAAAGCATTACATAAAACAAGATTTCATCCCGGCCCCCCTGCCGGGGGCAGGCAAAAAGAAATACTATATCCCTACCCAAATGGGCTACGAGAAGAAGATTTCCGAATGGCTCAAGTATCTTGATTCGCTGCCAAAACAACAGTAATTAACAGCGGCCACAAGGGGTTGGTGTCTCGTTATACTGGCAGCCATCGCGGGCATGGTGTCTCGTTCACTACGTTCTCTGTGACACCATGCCCTTGTGGCTGCCTACTTGGACACTGCCCATCATTTGTGGTCGCTCGATGTTTTATTTAGACAGACTCGTCTTTATCGGTTAGGGTGAAAGCCGATTTTCGGTTTTTCAGGTACCGGAGGCGGCTCCAGGAGTTTTTTAATTGTTCTGAATACTATTCTGAATTGGTCGTCGTATTTCATTTCCATTTCATCCATCTTTCGTTTTAAACCGGCATAGGTTAATGTAAACCTTTTTAGATTTACGAATGCGCGCATGATTTGAATATTTACAGAAATAGCGCGTTTACTATTCAGAACGCTGGAAAGCATTGCCACTCCTTGTTCAGTAAAGGCGTACGGTAATTTTCTTCGGCCGCCCCAACTTGATGTGCCATTTTGGCACATCAAGAATTCTTTTTTTGTCAGTACGAACATAAAATCTAATGGAAATCTGTCTATGTTCCTTCTGACTTGACGCGTTAATCGCCTTGTTTCGACACCGTAAAGATCAGCCAGATCTCTATCCAGCATTACCCTATGTCCACGCATCAAGAATATCCTTTGTTCAATGGCCTCATGCGAAATCAATTTTTTCATAAAATCACCTCCCTCTACTATATAAGACACACTTTTGGACCAAATTTATTCATCCGCCACCAGAACTTCGGCGGATGATGTTTGGTGCCTGGTACCTCCCAACTAATTTCTGCGTTGTATGGTACCAGGCACCTGCTTTTTAAGAGGGACAGGTAGAATCTTGAATCTGGGACAGGCTTGAGCACGAATTCTGAAACGGCACCAGCTTTTAGGAAAACCAAAAAGTTAGATAAAAGTGGGAATATTTGGGCGGTTCAATTGTTATATATACTACAAGATATGTCAAAATACTACCAATTAACAACTAGAATAGTATCTATAATAACCCTGGCAGCGTTTTTGGCTACGCAAAGCGGGCTGGGTTATGCCTATGAGCCAGCTTTCCGTCCAACAAGCTCAAAAATAAGGCCAGATGCAGGAGGTGGAACGTTTGGTAGGCGGAGCGACAGGTAGTTCTGCCAGCGCAATAGGCGTAAGCGATACGATTTCGCCTATTCCGGCGCGAGAAGGATTGATTGAATTGCGCGATAGAATCTTTAAAGTTTTAAAAGATATTGAGTCAGGAGAAAGGCATGAGCCGTGCATGGTAGTAATGGACGGTTGGCAAAAAGTCGGTAAATCATTTCTATCAGATAGTATTAAAGGCGCTCTGGAAGATATGGGTTATCCGGTTATTTTGCTGAGGCCGCAATTATGCAAAGACGGAAGCGTTGCAGTTCTTGATGGTCCAACAGAAGATGAGGTAGCAAATGCCAAAGTTGTTATAATTGAAGAATTCGGAGGATATCAAGCTTCGCTGACTCTAGGGGTATCTCCGGATATTTTTACAGAGATTACTGCCGATAGGCCTACCAGATACAAAAATTTATACAAATATGGCACAAGATATTTTCCAAGGCCGGTTGAATTTTTACTTCGGCTTGTTTTATCTCTTTCTTACCGCAGATTGTTTTTTGAGCCAATACCGTACAGTAAAAGCATGGCTCGTTTCAACCAGGAGGTTATCCCGGATATATATATTGATAATAGCGCAAAATACCAGTTGTCTTCAAATGGTATTAGAGAAATATTTATGCGTATGCCATCCGCTGCCGCCGGCGAAAAAGCCGCAAGCGCAACAGGCGATGTGGAAAAGAATGCTGGGGAAATATGGCAATGGGCAGAAGGCGATTCGCAGGGCGCTGCGCCGGTGTGGAATGAGAATTTCGATTTTGACACCTTTGCTGAAATTTTTTATAGGCATTATCTTAAAGATTATAAGCTTGATCAAGAGCATAAATTAGCAAAAATAATAGATTATTCTGTTTGGGATATTTTAATAAAAGAAAAACCGCAGTATAGAGATAAATATTCTCATTTCTGCCAATTGGTAGATTATGCAAAAAAGCATGGTGGAACTTTAGATGGTTTTGACGATATGACAGATGAGGATAAAGAGTTGATAAAAGATTTTATGAAAATAGGGTTTTCAGAAGTACATTTAAAATTGCAGATAGGCCGTTATCGTTATCAACTTGATCATCCTGATGGTTTGATTGCTTTGTCGAACGGCGCTACCATAACAGTAACTACGCTGTTTAATGTTTTAGCAAATATTGATATAACTTTCTTTAACGAGCTAACGGACGAAAATAATTTTAATACTAACTTGCAAATGGGGATATTGTGTTTGGATTCCAGATATATTGATGTCCTTAGAGCTGCAGATATCCGTTCAGGTAAAGCTATAGAGGAAGTAGTTGAATATGAGAAAGTAGTGCTTGATCATAGCCTTGAGTACTTCTCAAGAGCGTTGAATGTGTATCCGAACGATACGCGCAGGCGACAGGAAGTTTTGGCTGTCCTTGCTTCCCTTGCCCTTGGTTCACAAGGTCCGGATGTTGCCCGCCGCGCAAAAGAGGTACTACGACAACTGCCGGGGATGTGGGAGGGATTTGAGAAAATTGTAGCTCCATCAGAAACTGTTTCGAGTGCAACAGGCAATCCAGTTGTCGGCGCAAACGCCGCAGGCGAAAAAGCCGCGCAGGCAGTGGGCCGCACGATATTTGTAATTACAAATGTGCCGGATATAGAAAAAGCAATCAGGGCAGAAGGCGCTGGCTTAATATCGGATAAAGATGCAATAGTGCCTATACAGGTTTTCGGAATAAGCGGGGTAGGCGACGCACTGAATCAATTAAGTAAATTATCAGAAAGAGACAGGGTATTAATGTATATGCCTGATGACACAGCGCAATTGGCACAGGGCATTGCCCATGCAGCAGGTTTAAAAGGTATATCAATAGTAAATCTGTCAGAGAATAGGGCCCAGTGGCATGGCCAGATAGAAGAGTGCCTGTAATCTGTTCCTTGACCCCAGACGATAAAAATGTTATAATACATTTCTATGAATACCAAAAAACACAAGGCAATAGCGCTTTTAAGCGGCGGCTTAGACAGCATCCTGGCAGCCAGGCTTATTATGGAGCAGGGCATAGATGTCCAGGCCCTTAATTTCAATACCGTGTTCTGCACCTGTACCAATAAGGACAACTCCTGCCTGGCGTCGCAGTCAGCCGCTAAAGAGCTCGGGGTGCCTTTGAAAGTTATCAATATAACAAAAGAATATCTTGAGGTCGTAAAATCGCCGAAACACGGTTACGGCAGCAACATGAATCCGTGCATTGACTGCCGCATATTTATATTTAAAAAGGCAAAGGAATACATGGAGCAGCAAGGGGCGTCTTTCCTGATTACTGGCGAGGTTGTGGGCCAGCGGCCGATGTCGCAGAAAAAAGCTACAATCCGGCACATAGAAAAAGAGGCGGACTTAAACGGGCTTGTGGTCAGGCCTTTATCGGCAAAGATTCTTGAGCCGTCAATACCGGAGAAAAATGGCTGGGTTGACAGGGAAAAATTTTTAGATATCGCGGGCCGCGGCAGAAAGCCGCAGTTTCAGCTTGCAGCTGATTTTAACATAAAAGATTACCCGTGCCCTGCAGGCGGCTGCCTTCTGACAGACCCGGGTTTTGCCAAAAAGGCGAAGGATTTAATAGATCACGATGAGTTTACTGTTGAAAACATAAATCTCATTAAAACAGGCAGGTTTTTCAGGCTGTCAGATGATTTAAAGGCAATTGCCGGAAGAAGCGAGGACGAAAATGCCAGGCTTTTAAAAATGGCAAAGGCAGGAGATTTAATTTTTAAGGTTTTGCGCCATCCGGGCCCTATTGTATTAGGCAGGGGCAGGATAGACGCGGAGCAATGCGAGTTTTTGGCAGGTATTGCAGCAAGATACAGCGACGCTCTAAAGGGCGCACTTGTTGAGGTCGAGTATTACAAATATCCTGCGAACACGGAGAAATCCGTAATCAAGACGACAAAGTGCGAGCAGGATTTACTGGAAAAAATAAGGGTATAGTGTAAATGACAAAATCCCAAATCCCAATTTCAAATAAATCTTTAAATATCAAATCATTTAATATTTGA
>Ga0105164_10000696_pt1 | contig 22653 bp, 15 predicted proteins | sample VDWuncwatermetaG_FD_89674 | JGI IMG/M metagenome (GOLD analysis project Ga0105164, IMG submission 89674) | Wastewater microbial communities from Netherlands to study Microbial Dark Matter (Phase II) - VDW unchlorinated drinking water | ecosystem: Environmental > Aquatic > Freshwater > Drinking...
AGCGCCAGGACGTGCGAGGGAATGTCCTGCAGGACGTGAAGGGCGCCGCCGAGCGCGGATTGGAGCGCGTGATCGGCGACCGCGGGGGGCAGCGGCAGCCGCTTCGTGAGCTGCGCCTGCTGGGCGTAGGCGGTTTTCTTGAGCTCGAGGAAATACGCCGGCGCGCGGGTTTGGAACAGCTCCGTTTCCGAGACGATGAGCGACTTCAGCCCGGCGTAGGCGACGACCAGGAGGATCGCGGCGGCCGCGTAGCCCATCACGACGAGCTGGGCGCGGCGCAGGCCGCGCGCCTCGAAGTAGCTGACGATCGGGTTAAGCACGTAGGCGAAGGCCGCCGCGAGGACGAACGGCGTCAGGGCGTGATGCAGGCGGGCGAAGGCGAACAGCATCGCGCCGCCCACGACGAACGTGGTGAGAACGGGGAATTGACGGCGCTCCTCAGTCATTCTTGCCCAAGACGACCTTGTGGTCCTCGTTCATGCGCCGCAGCCGCGCGGACAGGAGGCTCGCCAGGTGGGACATGATCGTCACGCCGATGCGCGGCTCGGCCAGCAGCAGCGAGTCGAGCTTGCTCTTGTAGAGCAGATGCAGTCTGGTCTTCTCTGTCGCGGTGGCCGTCGCGGTTCTCGGCAGGGACTCGAGCAGGGCCATTTCCCCGAAGAAGTCGCCGGGCTTGAGCTGGTAGAGGACGTTGGGCGCGCCTCCGGGAGTCGGGCGGGTCAGCTCGACCCCGCCGGTCTCGAGCACGAACAGGGCGCGCCCGATGTCGCCCTCGACGAAGATGACCTCGCCCTCGCGGTAGGTCCGGGAATGCAGGGCGGCGACGAGATATCCGAGCTCTCGGTCGCGCAAATCCTTGAAGATGTCCAACGAGCGCAGGAACGTCTTCTTGCGCTCGAAGGCCGGATCGATGAACCAGCGCGAAACCGTCTTCAGGACGCTCATATCAGCGGCGGAAGAACGACATGGCGGCGGAGGCTACTGTGCCCAAAGTCCGGCCCCAGCCGGAGCGCAGGGTTTCGCCGACGGAGAGGACCTCCTGGTCCACGCGGTAGGCGGCGACCTCGACGGCGGCGGCGGCGTCCTTGACGCGCAGCATGACGAAGGTGAAGACGGCGATCATGACGGCGAGCTCGAGCACGATCAGGGCGAGACAAACGGCGATAAAGGTGTCCATGGAGGGCATACTATCAAAATTTGTAGGATGGGCCATGCCCGAAGCTCGCACCGACTGGTCGGCGACGATCAACCTGCCGAAGACCGATTTCCCCATGAAGGGGGACCTCGCCAAGCGCGAGCCCGACCTCCTTAAGGTTTGGGAAGACACCGGGCTGTATCAGAAGCTGCAGGAGCGGCAGAAGGGCCGCCCGCCCTTCGTGCTCCACGACGGCCCGCCATACGCCAACGGCAACATCCACATCGGCCACGCGCTCAACAAGGTTCTGAAGGATCTGACGGTCAAAGCTCGCGCGCTCATGGGGCATCGGGCCCCGTACGTGCCCGGCTGGGACTGCCACGGGCTCCCCATCGAGACGGCCTTGCTCAAGGAAATGAAGATGAGCAAGCGCGGGGTCACCGACATCCCTAAGTTCCGCAAGGATGCCGCCGCGTTCGCCGAGCGCTTCATCGGCCTCCAGCGCACGGAGTTCAAGCGCCTGGGCCTGCTCGGCGACTGGGAAAGCCCCTATAAGACGATGTCTCGCGAGTACGAGGCGAAGATCCTGCGCGCCTTCCGCCTGCTCGTGCAGAAGGGCCACGTCTACCGGGGCCTGAAGCCCGTGCTGTGGTGCCCGACCTGCGAGACCGCGCTCGCCGACGCCGAGGTGGAGTACAAGGACAAGAATTCCCCGTCGGTGTACGTCGCGTTCAAGATCCGCCCGTTCAAGGCCGAGCTCTCAAAGGGGGACTTTCTCCTGCTCGAGGGCGCCGAGCTCGTCATCTGGACGACGACCCCCTGGACCTTGCCCGCGAACCGCGCCGTCGCCTTCAATCCGCTTCTCAAGTACACCTTGGTCGCCGCCGAGATCGGCGGCGCGAAACGCTCGCTGCTGATCGGGCGCGATCGCCTTGAAGCCGTCAAGGCGATCGTCGGCGCGACGGGCTGGAGCGAGATCAAGACCTGGGACGGCGCGTTCTTCGACAACCCGGAGATCGCGTACGCCTTGCCTTTCCCGCCGTCCGTCTCGGACAACAGCGGCCGTACCGTCATCGCCGACTACGTCACCGCCGAGGACGGCACGGGCCTCGTGCACACGGCCCCCGGCCACGGCGAGGACGACTTCCACACCGGAATCAAGTACGGCCTGCAGATCCTCAACCCGGTCGACCACTCGGGAGTCTTCACCGATAAGGCGCCCCAATGGAAGGGGAAGCACATCTTCAAGGAAGGCAACCCGGAGATCGTCGCCGATCTGCTCGAGCGCGGCCTGCTGCTGGCCAAGAAAGATATTTCTCATTCTTATCCTCATTGCTGGCGCTGCAAGAACCCGGTCATCTTCCGTACCACCGAGCAGTGGTTTCTGCGCTTGGACGAGCCATTACGGAAAAGCCTCCTCGCGCAAATTGACCGTGTAGAGTGGGTCCCCGCCGAGGGCCGCAACCGCATCGCCGCGATGGTGAGCAACCGCCCGGACTGGTGCCTGTCGCGTCAGCGCGTGTGGGGCACGCCGATCACCGTCCTTTACTCGGTCAAGACCGGCGAGGCGATCCTCGACGACGCCGTGCTCGAGGCGATCGAAAAGAAGGCCGCCGCCGACGGCACCGATTTCTGGTTCGAGAGATGGGGCGAGGTCCTGACGCGCAAGGACTGGGGCTTCCTGCCCGATCTTCCGGCGTTGAGCGAGGGCTTCCGCCGCGAGTCCGACATTCTGGACGTGTGGCTCGACTCCGGGGTCTCGTGGCTGTCCGTGCTGGGCGAGGACGCCGTCGCCGATCTCTATCTAGAAGGCTCAGACCAGCATCGCGGCTGGTTCCAGAGCTCGCTCGTCATGTCGACGGCTCTGCGCGGGAAGGCGCCGTATAAGGCCGTGCTCACCCACGGCTTCGTGCTCGACGAGAAGGGCCGTGCCATGCACAAGTCCACCGGCAACGTCGTGGCCCCCCAGGAGGTCATCTCCAAGTGGGGCGCCGATCTGCTGCGGCTCTGGGTCGCGCTGTGCGACTACAACGACGACGTGCGCATCTCCGACAACCTGCTGAAGGGTCCGGAGGACTCGTACCGCCGCGTGCGCAACACCTTCAAATATCTCCTCGGCGCCTTGGAGGGGTTCGACGCGTCGAAGGCCGTCGCTTACGACAAGCTCCCCGAGATGGAGCGCTATCTCCTTCATCGGCTCGCCCTCGTTCAAAAGGAGACGCTCGAGGATTACCGCGCGTACCGCTACCGCGACGCCGCGCGCCGCCTCGTGGACTTCTGCGCGTTCGATCTGTCGTCCTTCTATCTCGACGGCATCAAGGACCGCCTGTACACCTTCAAGCTCGGTTCGCAAGAGCGCCTCGTCGCGCAGACGGTGATGGCCGAGGTCCTCGCGCGTCTGTGCTCCCTGCTGTCCCCGATCCTGTCCTTCACGGCCGAGGAGGCCTGGCGCTTCTGGCCCGCGCGCCCGGCCGAGAGCGTGTTCCTCTGGGATCTTCCGGCGCCGGACGCGCGCTGGACCGACGAGGCCCTCGCCGCCCGTTGGGGCAAGGCCCGGGAGCTTCGCGAGCGCGTCAACAAGAAGATCGAGGAGGCCCGCACGGCCAAGCTGATCGGCAAGTCTCTCGACGCGAAGCTCGTCCTTCCCGCGTCCGAGGCGGAGCACAAAGCCCTCAATCTCGAGGAGCTGTTCATCGTGTCCCAGGTGGAATGGGGTGCTGAGCTGTCGGTGGTTCACGCCGAGGGCGCGAAATGCCCGCGCTGCTGGCGCTGGCAGACCGACCTCGGCACGAATTCGTCCTTCCCGGAGCTATGCGGACGCTGCGCGCGGCAGCTTTAGTCGCGCTGCTCGCGCTCGACCGCGCGACCAAGATCTGGGCCGTGGCCTCGCTCAAGGCCGTGGGCACGATCCCGCTCATCCCTTTCTTCGACCTGACCTACGTCGAGAACACGGGCGCCGCCTTCGGCATGGGCCGCGGCGCCAACAAGCTTCTGACCGCCGTCTCGGTGGCTCTCGTGATCGCCCTGCAGGTGATCAGCCGGCGCTGGCCGAAGAACGATCCGTGGCTGCAGTGGGGGACCATGCTCGTCACGGCCGGCGCGGTCGGCAACCTCTACGACCGGCTCGCGTTCGGCTTCGTCGTGGACTTCCTGCATATCCACCACTGGCCGGTGTTCAACGTGGCGGACTCGTGCATCACGGTCGGGGCCCTGATGCTGGCGTGGGGGATGAAGGACGAGCCGCCGGCTAAGCCGTAAGCCGGGAGAGGCCGTAGCCGATCAGGCCGCCGACGAGCACTCCGATTCCCAAGCCCGTCATGCCCCACAGCGAGCCGACGAGCAGGCCGACCAAGGCGCCCTTGACGCCCATGAGGAGATGCTCCGACTTGCTCCATTCTTTGGGCTTGGGCGGCTCGATCTCCTTGTCCGGGCCCGGCGTCGTCGCGGCGAGATTGGCGCGCGCGTCCGCCTTCACCTGCTCGTCCTTGGCGATCTGTTCCGCGGTGCGCGTGTCGGCGGCGGACCCCGCTCTCACCAGGTTGCTTTCGGGGCGCGCGTGGGCGCCGTCGAAGTTCGTCGGGTCGTTGGACACGGTGCGAGCCTGCGTGAGAGCGCCGGCGGCGGCGGCGCGGACCGGGGCGGCCAGGGCGGCGGCGATGGCCAAAAGCGGGAGGACGCGGGTGTTCATGCCCATAGGATAGCGTCCTTCAATCCGTCCCGTAAGGGTCTTCAGGCCCCGCGCGGGCTGGGTCCGAAGTCCTAGCTCGTGATCTTGGTCAGGCCGTAGAACGCCGCGGCCCCGAGCAGCGGTCCCGCGACGAGCCCGACCGGCCCGAACAATGACCCGATCAGGAGCCCGACCAGCGCGCCTTTCGCCGCGCTCGTCAGGAGATCCTGCGTGAGCCACTTGCTCTTCTCCTTCGGCGGGTTCTCCATGTCCTTGCCGACGGGCAGGGGGACGTCGGCGCCGACGGTCGGCTTGCCGCCGCCGGGGGTGGTCGTGACGGGCGGCGTCCGGTAGGGCTTGCACGCGTCCACGGTCCAGTCGGACGCCGGGGCGTCGCTGGTCGTCGTCGTGGCGCCGTTCGCCGCCGCGGCGTTCGCCGACGACTGAAGCTGGTCCTTCGCCTTTCCGCTGCCGCCGAGGTCGGTGGCGCGGACGTCGCCGGCCGCGTCGCTCGCGGTGGGCCCGCGCTCGGAGCAGAACTTGCGCTTCTGCCAATCCGGGAGCTTGTCGAACTCCGCCCGGCTGGTCGGCGCGACGTAGGGCGGGGTCTGCCCGCGGCCTTCCTTCGCGATCAGGTCGCGCAGGCGCTTGGCCTCGTTCTGGAGGTTCTTGTCCTTCTCCTTCGGGGCGGGGGCGGAATTGTAGATGCTGTTGTAGGACGCGAGCTCCTCCGGCGTGAGAAGCTTCTTCTCGGCGTCGGTCAGAAGCGGCACGAGCTCGCCGTCGCCAGGCGGGGGCGTGACGACGGGGCCCGTCGGGCCCGCGGCCTTGCGCGCGGCCTCGGCGGCGAGGTGCAGCGCGACCGCGTCGTAGCCGGACGCGTTGAACTCCGGCTTATCGTTCGTGCCGATGTTGCCGTCGGCCCCGGCGCGGGCGTCCTCGTAGGCCCGCAGCGCCGCGACGTTCTTCGACGACTTCAGCACGTCCCATTCGGCCTTCGAGAGCTGGACCTCGAGCAGCTTGGGCTCGGGCTTTTCCTGGAAGGGCGCGACGACGGCTCTGACCGCGCCGCCCCACATCTCGACCTTCTCGATGGCTTCCTTGATCTTCGCGGGAGCCTCGGCGGCGGGAAGGGCCGCGGCCGCGGCGTAGGCGGCGGAGGCTTCGGGGCGGATCTGGGCTTTGACGAGGGCGCGATATTTGTCGTCGACGGCCTTGCGCGCGGCTTCGTCCTTGGCGCTCTTGCGGTCCGCGGCGTAATCCGCGGCCTGGGGCTTGGTCAGCCAGCGGGTCTCGACGGCGTCGAGCACGAGCCCGCCCGCCGTCGGGGCCTCCGGGGCTTGCGCGGCCGTGACCTTGACGAAGCTCGCGCCGCCGAGGGCGTCGGGCAGCGAAGGCTTTTCAGTCACGGTGACGTTGGGGACGGTGGTGTTCATCGTGACGAGCTTTCCGTCCACGTACGCCAGGTCGAACTGGACGTGGTGGTTGCGCACCTTGAACTTCTTGCCGGAGGCCTCCTGGGTCGCGTCGTCCTTCGGAGCGGTCCAGCTGACGCATTCGACGATGTAAGGATGCCTGATCAGGTGCGCCGTGAGGGTCTTGTCGCTTCCCATCTTCTCGTGGTAGCAGTAAAAAGTGAGCGCGGGCAGCGGGATGGACACGGGGCCGACCGGCAGCTTCGAGGTCTGGATCGCGCGCCACTCTCCGACCCCCGTGACGTTGTCCCGCCACTTGCCGGCGGTTTCGAGCTTGTGGAGCCTGCGGGGCTGCACCGGCGGCTTGCCGGGGATGCCTCTCGAGGGGGGCGGCGTCGACTCGCCCGGCTTAACGACGTCGTCGGCCGTCTTCGCGGGGGGCTGCACGGCGATCACGGCGCCCGTCGCGGAGACGTAAACCGTGTTGATGTCGGTGGTGGCGGGATACTTGACGCCGCCCTGGACGACGACCAGCTCCTTGCCGCTGTTGTCGAGCTTGAAATTGGATAATTCCGTCGTGTAGCGCGTGCGGTGGGAGTCGATCACCTCGGGCACCTTGTCGTAGGGGCCGTCGGTGTGATAGCGCGGGTTCCACTTGCTGCGCTCGACATACTTGTAGATCGTCGCCCGTATGGGCTCATTGCCGCCGGACTGCTTCAGCACGTAGAGATTCGACTGGGCCTTGTTCTTGGCCGGATCGCATTCGGAGTACTTGCACCGCAGGGTCTTGTGGCTGTTGCCGACCTTGAAGCTGATCGTGGGCCAAGCCCGGAAGCCCTCGTCGACCACGGGCCAGGTGGGCAGGGAGGCGTTCGCGGCGGGCGCGGAGGCGAATGCCAGGAAGGCGATCAGGGCGAGGCGAGGGGTTTTCATGGGGGTCCTCAGTTAAATTGCCTATTAGGGAACGCTGACTTCAAATATAAGCCCAAAACCGCCAAAGCGCAAGGCCTTTTGGCCCCGGGTCGCTCTAGGCCTAAAGACCTATTTTCGGTCCAGCAGGCCGACGAGCTCGACATGGCTGGTCTGCGGAAAAAGATCGACGGGCTGCACCCGGCGCAGGACGTAGCCGGAATGGGACAGGAAGCCGGCGTCGCGGGCGAAGGTCGCGGGATCGCAGGACACGTACACCAGCCGCTTGATCTTCTTGTCGGTCAGGAAGCGCCGCACCGGCTGGGACAGGCCCACGCGGGGCGGATCGACGACGACGCAGGTGTTGTCGGGAAGCTCATTGGCGAGCTTGGGCAAAACGGACTCGGCGCGGCCGGCCTTGAAGCGGGCGTTGCGCACGCGGTTGCGCTCGGCGTTGCGGTAGGCGTCGCTGATGGCGTCCTTGTTCTCCTCGACGCCCATGACGCGGGGAAACACGTCGGCGAGCCACAAGGTGAGCGTGCCGACGCCGCAGTAAAGATCGAGCCCGATGGGGAACTTCTTGCCGCCTTCCTTGACGGCGTCCTTGGCCGCGTTATAAAGGACCTCGGCCGCCGGGGTGTTGACCTGGAGGAACGCTCCGGGCGAGGCCGAGAAATGAAAGCGGCCCAAGGTCTCCTCGAGCTCGCGCTGGCCCCACAGGCGGCGCCAGACGGGGCCGAGCACGACCGAGGTGCGCTCGGGCTGGATGTTCTGGTGGATGCCGACGATCTCGGGGAAGTTGGCGCGCAGCTCGGCGGCGAACACCTCGCGGTCGGAGAACTCCTGGTGGGTGGTGACGAGGGCGACGAGCGCCTGGCCCTCGGCGTTGGTGCGGATGTAGAGATGGCGCAGCCAGCCGCGGCCGGTCTTGCCGTCGTAGTAGGTCCAGCCGCGCTCGATGGCCATGGCCTTGACCTTGAAGGCGATGCGCGCCGACAGGTCCGGCTGGATCGGGCACTCCTTCATGTCCACGATCTCGCGCGAGCCGGCGGAGAAGAAGCCCATGCGCGGGCCGTGCGGGCCCGCCATGAAGGGAATCTGGACCTTGTTGCGGTAGCCCCACGGCTTCGGCGCCTTCAGCGTCGGGAGGACGAGGGCGGCGGCGTCGGAAAACTTGCCGATGCGGCTGACGCAGTCCACGACGACCTCGCGCTTGTGCTTGAGCTGGCTGTCGTAGGCGAGGTGCTGCCAGTCGCAGCCGCCGCACGCGGGGCCGGGGCGCGAGGGCGCGGCGTGGTGCTGGCAGGGCGGGTCGATGCGCTCGGGGCCCGAGGAGAGGACCTTGGTGATGCGCGCGCGGGCGAAGTTCGACTTCGCGTCGAACACCGTGACCTCGAGGCGGTCGCCGGGCGCCGCGCCGGGAACGAACACGACGCGGTTGGAGCCTTCGGCCTTCGCGAGGCCGTCGCCGGCGGGGGCCATGCGGTCCACCTTGACGGTCAGGACTTCGCCGATCGAGGGGGAGGCGGTTCGCGGTTCCACGAGGAGATCATACCAGTTTTGCGGCGGCGCCAATTTTATAGAATCGCCGCATGAAGACCACCGCGAAGTCCAAGTCCGCCGCCCTCTGGGAGGAGCGCTCCCGCCTCGTCTCAAGCGGCACCGCCGCCTACACCGCGCTCGTCCTCGATCGCGCCCTCGGCGCCAAGGTCTGGGACGTCGACGGCAATGAGTACCTCGATTTCGCGGGCGGCATCGGCGCTCTCAACGTCGGCCACTGCCACCCGAAGGTCGTCGCCGCCCTGCGCGAGCAGGCGGGCAAGCTCCTGCACACCAGCTTCCACGTCGCCGCCTACGAGAACTACCTCGAGGTCTGCCGCGAGCTGATCGCCGTGGCACCCTGGAAGGGCGAGAAGAAGGCGATCCTCTTCAACAGCGGCTCCGAGGCCATCGAGAACGCGGTCAAGTTCGCGCGCGGCTTCACCAAGCGCAAGACCGTCATCGCCTTCGACAACGCCTTCCACGGCCGGACCTTGCTGTGCCTGGCGCTCGACGGCAAGCACAAGCCGCTGCGCCAAGGCCTCGGCCCGGTGCCCGGTGACGTTTACCATTCCCGCTTCCCGTACGCGTACCGCCCGCCGCATGGCGTGTCGCCGGCCGACCTCACGCAGCATTGCCTTGAGGCGCTCGAGGGGTTCTTCCGCGTGACTTCGGCTCCCGAGGACTGCGCCGCGATCGTCGTCGAGCCCGTGCAGGGCGAGGGCGGCTTCATCGTTCCCACGCCCGGCTTCTTGAAGGGTCTGCGCGCGATCTGCGACAAGTACGGCATCCTGCTCATCGTCGACGAGGTCCAGACCGGCTTCGGCCGCACCGGCGAAATGTTCGCCATCGAGCACGATGGCGTAGCACCCGACCTCATGGTCGTGGCGAAGTCGCTGTGCGGCGGCATGCCCTTGTCCGGCGTCGTGGGCCGGACCGAGATTATGGACTCCGTCGCGACCGGCGCCATCGGCGGCACCTACGGCGGCAACCCGATGTCCTGCGCCGCCGCGCTCGCGGTGTTCGAGATCTTCCGCGAGGAGAAGCTCGTCGCCGCCGGCAAGCGGATCGGCGAGACGGTCAAGAAGCGCTTCGATGGCTTCGCGGCGAAGTATCCGATCGTCGGCGACTCCCGCGGCCTGGGCGCCATGCGCGCCATCGAGCTCGTCTCGGACAAGAAGACCAAGGCTCCGCTGCCGCCCGCGCGCGTCAAGGAGATCCTGCATGCCTGCGAGGATAAGGGACTCATCGCCATCAAGGCCGGCGTCCACGACAACGTGATCCGGACCTTGATGCCGCTCGTGATCTCCGACGCGGACCTCAACCGCGGCCTCGACATCCTCGACGAAACCCTCGGCACCTTCAAGCTGTAGCGCGGCCAATGTCGTAGAATGAAGGCGTGAACCGTTATCTGCGCCTGGGGCTGGCCGCCGCCTTGCTCGCCGCCTGCATCCCCTATCCCGGAGAGCTGCCCGACGACGGGCGCGGGCGCTCGTACACGGGGATCATCGACGGGATATTCCCCGGCCTCGACGCGGGCGCGCAGGAGAACTCGAGCCTGCATTTCAAGGTGAAGGCCTACGGACAAGATACCGTGCTCGGCGTCTCGGCGATGGCCGAGGCCGCCTACGTGCGCATCATGACCGACACCGGCCTCAACTCCTTCATGCCGCGCGGGCTTTACCCGATCTACGTGTACGGAACGCAGGACGAGTACCGCAAGAAGACCGGCCAGCCGGAGTGGTCCGGCGGCGTCGCCGTCGGCAACGCGATCTACACCTATGTTTCGCCGCGTCTGGAGGCGGTGCTGTCCCACGAGATCACGCACCTGATCTGGCACGAGTACATGGCCCATATTAATCCCGATCACCGCTGGATCAACGAGGGCCTGGCCGTGTTCCAGGAGAATAAGGCCCTGGGCACGCGCGGCCAAGGCGACCTGTTCTCGACGCTGCGCGGCAACCTGCGCTCCCAGACGATCCCGATGGACCAGATGATCCGGCTGGTGCCCGCGACGGAGCGCGCCTACGAAGTCAGCCTCTGGTACGCGCAGGCGGAGAGCATGACGCGCTTCATGATCGAGCGGGGCGGGCGCCTCGGCTACTCCCAGTTCCTGGCCGCGCTTCGCTACGACAAGAACTTCGATCAGGCGGTCGCCGAGGGCTTTCCCGGCTCGTGGCGCACGCTCGAGGAGCTCGAGCGCGACTGGAAGCGGAGCCTGCAGTGAGCGCGGCGCCGGCCGCGGGCCAGAAGCGCGTCGTGCTGCCCGTGCGCGGCATGCACTGCGCGTCCTGCGTGTCGAAGGTGGAGGGCGCGCTCACCAAGCTCGCCGGCGTGGGTGCGGTGACGGTGGACCTGCCCTCGCGGACCGTGTCCGTGTCGTTCACCCCGGTTCCGGGCAAGCTCGACGTGCGCGCCCTGCGCCGCGCGATCGAGAAGGCGGGCTACGACGTGCTCGGCGAGAGCGAGTCGAGGACCCAGGCCGAATCCATGAGCCTGCTGTCCCAGCAGGCGGAGCAGCGCGCGCTCATGATGCGCCTGCAGGTCGCGATCGTTTTTTCCGTGCCGCTGATGCTCGCGCACTGGCTCAACCTGTCCTCCTACAGCGCGCTGTTTCTCGCCGTGCCGGTGCAGGTGTGGGGCGGCTGGCACTTTCATCAGGGGCTGTCGCGCGCGCTGCTGCGCCGGCGCGCGGACATGGACGCGCTCGTCTCGGTCTCGACCTGGGCGGCGTTCCTCTACAGCGCCTACGTCGTCCTCTTTCCGGAGACGCTGCCGCCCGCGGCGCGCCTCACGCAGTGGGACGCGGTCAGCGGCCTGGTCGTGTTCGTGACCTTCGGCCGCTGGCTCGAGTCGCGCACGCGCGGCAAGACCAACGAGGCGGTGGCCAAGCTCATGCGCCTGGCGCCCAAGACCGCGCGCGTCGTGCGCGACGGGGAGGAACTGGTCGTGCCGCTGGCGGAGGTCGAGGTCGGCGAGACCGTCCGCGTGCGCCCCGGCGAGCAGATCGGGACCGACGGCGAGGTCACGTCCGGCGCGTCGACGATCGACGAATCCATGCTGACCGGCGAGGGCCTGCCCGTCGAGAAGGCGGCGGGTTCGCGCGTATGGGGCGGCACCCTCAACAAGGGAGGCGCCCTCGAGGTCCGCGTCACCGCGCCCGGCGACGAGTCCGCGCTCGCGCGCATCGTGGAGGCCGTGCGCGAGAGCCAGGCCACCAAGCCCAAGATCCAGCGCTACGTGGACAAGATCGCGACCTGGTTCGTGCCGGCCGTGTTCGTGCTCGCGATCCTGACGGCCGCCGTCTGGATGCGCTGGGGCCCCGAGCCGAAGTTCCTGCTCGCGATGACCTGCGCGGTGTCGGTGCTGGCCTCCGCCTGCCCCTGCGCGCTCGGCCTGGCCACGCCGCTGGCGGTGGTGGCGGGCATCGGCCGCGCCGCGGAGATGGGCGTATTCCTTCGAAACGCCGAAATCCTCGAGGAGGTCGGCAAGCTCGACATCGTGCTGTTCGACAAGACCGGCACGCTCACCGAGGGCCGCCCGCGCGCGGCGGGCGCCATCACCCTGCGAGGGACCGAGGATGAGATGCTCGCGTGGGCGCTCGCGTGCGAGGAGCGCTCCGAGCATCCCTTCGCCGCCGCGATCGTGGCGCTCGCCAAGGAACGCAAAATTAAAGCTCCGAAGGTGGACGCTTTCGAGGCCCTGCCCGGCCGCGGCGTGATGGTCCGCTCCGGGGAGCGCACCGTGCGCGCGGGGAGCCTGCCGTGGCTTAAGGAGGAGGGGGTGTCCATCCCCGCCGACCAGGCGCTGAAATTTTCGGAGTTCGGCTCCCTGCTCGGCGTCGCCGTCGACGGCTCCCTGCTCGGAGCGTTCCAGATGGAGGACGCCCTGCGTCCGTCCGCGCCCGCCGCCGTCGCCGCGCTCAAGGACATGGGCCTCGAGGTCTACCTCGTCTCGGGCGATCGCAACGCGGCGGCCTATCGCGCCGCGGAGCTGTGCGGCATCGGCACCGTTTTCGCGGAGATTAGGCCGGAGGAAAAGGCCGGCATCGTCCGCCGCTTCCAGCTCGAGGGCAAGAAGGTCGCGATGGTGGGCGAGGGCTTCAACGACGCGCCCGCGCTGTCCCACGCCGACGTGGGCGTGGCGCTCGCCGGCGGCACCGACGTCGCCATCGAGTCGGCCGACATGACCTTGCTCAACCCGGACCTGATGACGCTCGCGCGCGCGATCAAGCTCAGCCGCCGCATCCGCCGCGTGATCCGCGAGAACCTGGCGTGGGCGTTCGTCTATAATCTACTGCTGATTCCGGTGGCGGCGGGCGTTCTGTATCCCCGCTTCGGAGTGCTGCTTCGTCCCGAGTACGCGGGCGCGGCGATGGCGTTGAGCTCGATTTCCGTCGCCTTGAATTCCCTGAGACTGAGGAGAAAAGATGTCTAAACGCGAGAAGGCCCCGCTGATCTACGGCTACAACCCCGACCTGTCCCTGTCCGGCGCCGACGCGCCCCTGCCGCCGATCGAGACCTGGCCGAACCAATATAAGGGATACGAGATCAAGATCGAGGTCCCCGAGTTCACCTCCGTGTGCCCCAAGACCAAGCTCCCCGACTTCGGCGCGATCACGGTGCGCTACCTGCCCAACAAGGAGTGCCTGGAGCTCAAGAGCTTCAAGTACTACATGCTCGGCTACCGCAACATGGGCATTTTCTACGAGAACGCCGTCAACCGCATCTGCGACGACGTCGCGAAGGCGACGAAGCCCGCCTGGCTCGAGGTCGTCGGCAAGTTCACGCCTCGCGGCGGCATGCAGTCCACGATCACGGCACGCTGGCCGCGCAAGGCCTTCGGCCCGCGCTGAGACGGGCTCAGGCGGCGAGCAGGAGGAGCAGGGCGAGCGCGGCGAGGCTCGCTCCGGCGAGGCCGAGGCCCGCGTAGACGCTGGCCGGCGCGTAGAGGAAGCGGACCTCGGACTTTCCCGCGGGGACGGCGACCGCGCGGAAATTGTAGTCGGCGCGGAGTATGTCCGCGGGAGCGCCGTCGACGGCCGCCTTCCAGCCGGGATAATAGGTGTCGCGCAGGAGCAGGAGGCCCGGCCGGGAGGCATGCGCCTCGATGACGACCTCATCGGGCGCGTAGCGGATCACGCGCGCGCTTGAGGCCCCGGCGGACGTCGTGGAGGGCTTCGCCGGCACGGCCGGGTCCCGCTCGAGCAGCAAGGTTCCCTTCGGTCGGCCTCGCGGCGAGCGCATGCGCTCGAGGATTTCGGGGGGAGGCGCGACCTCGTAGCGGTGAAATATCTCGGCCCGCTCCCGAAACGATTTGTGGCGATAGACGGCGATTTCGTCCGAGTAGACCTTCTCGAAGTCCGCGGATGGCGGCGTCCACCCTTGGGCGGCGAGCAGGTATTTCACGCCGAGATCGGCCAGTGCCGGAGGAAGCGTGGCGACCGTGTTGTAGAAAAAGAACGCGCCCGAGCCGCCGGTGATGAGCTCCTCGTAACGCTTGACCGTCGCGAAATCCTGGCCGCGGACGTCCTGCAGGCCGTAAACGATCCCGGTATTGGGCGCCAAGGTCCAGCCCAGCCCCAGCACGCGGTACAGCGACTCGTCCTTGCTCAAGAACTCCAGCGCCTTCGTCCGCGGATAATACATGGAACGCTCCGCGACAGGATTGTAGCCCGCGCCGTAGCCGATCAGCTCGAAGGCGCACCAGAGCAAGGCCGCCGCCTGGGCCGCGCGCGGACGCGAGGCGGCCAGAAGTGAGACGACGCTCACGGCGAGGGCGGCGCCGAAAAAAAGCGGGAATTGACGGAGCAGAAAGCTCTTCTCCTCCGGCGTCAGCTCCGGAAGCAGCGGGTGGAAAGCGGCCCAAACCCAGAGCACGGTCAGGGCGACGGCGGTCCACGCGCCCGCGAGCCAGGCGCGCCGCGGGCCATTTTTGCCGAGCCGCTCGAGCGAGTCCAGGCCGAGCCCGGCCAGGATCGAAAGGCCGAGCGAGGTGAAGAGCAGGAGGCGCGTGGGATTGATGCCGTTGAGGATGGGGATCAGCCGAAGCATCTGCGGCACCGGCGGCAGGCCCAAAATCACATACGAGCAGAGCAGGATGGAAGCGCCGATGGCGAGCGTGCGCCGGTCCCTTCGGTAGTAAAGCGCCACGGCGGCCAGAAACAGCGACAGCACGCCCACGTAGCCCGCCCGCTCGTTGAAGTTGTCGTAGGGGCCTCCCGTGATTCCCATCGCCAGGCCGAGCGTTTCGAAGCGATGCGCGGGGCTGCCGGAGATCAGCGGCAGCAGAAGGTGGGTCGCGGCGCTCAGCGGGAGGTGGTAGGCCCAGCGCTGCATCGCTTTGCTGGCTTCGGCCGTGGAGCTGAGCGAGTAGTATTCGAGATAGGGCAGCAGCTGCGGCGCGGCGATCGCCGCTCCCGCGAGGAGGGCCAGCGCGAAGCCCAGTCGCTGCGGCCCGCGCGACGTCCGCGGCGACGCCGACAGCCTGACGAAAAAATAGGCCGCCAGCCCCAGCGAGATGTGGATGATGGTCGCGGGGTGCCCGCCCAGGACCATGGCGCCGTAGGCCAGGGCGAACCAGGCCCACGGCCGGGGCCCCGGCTCCGCCTGCGCCTTTTCCAAAAGATAGAGGAGGAGCGGGAGCAGGCAGGCGGCGTTCGTGTGCGGGTGGCCGAGCCAGACGATCATGTAGCCCGACAGGCTGAAGGCGAGCCCGGCATAAAGCGAGGCGGGCAGGCTCGCGCCCAGCCGCCGCATATAGAGGACGGTGAAGGAGCCGGCGATGAACAGCTTGAGGAACGCGGAGAGCCCCGCCGCGTAAAACGGGTGGACCGGCAGCAGCAGCAGGTTGATCGGGAAAAACGGCGCCGCCTGCATCGAGCCGATCGCGGGCGCGCCGCAGGAGATGAAAGGGTTCCAGAACGGAATCGTCCACGCTCGGAAGCTCTCGTAGAAGAAATGCCGGAGGGGGAGAAAGGTCAGGTACTGATCGGACAGGAGATGATTGGAGGCCGGGCCGTGAGGAAGGCTGTTCCATGGAGGAAGGCGGAATATCCCGTCGACCGGTATGAGCCCCTTTCCGAAAAAAAGCGGCTCGTAAAGAAGCACGCACAGTATCCCCGCCAGGCATAGCAGCGCCGCGGCCGTCCTGCTCGATGCGCTCGTCATCCGCCATACGGTAACACTTCTTCGCGGGCCTTGAGTCTGGGTCTTAGGGCCTATTGACGAATAGGTCTTAAGGGCTGGCGCGGCGGCGGTTCTTCCGCTATTCTACGGGGGATGACTCGTCCCCTCGCGAGTAGCCGGGCCCTGCTGGCGGCCCTCCTGTTGAGCGCGTCGTTCCCCGCGCGGGCGGAGGAAGCCCCCGCGGTTCCCCTGCCGAACGCGGACCCGCGCACGAGGGAGCCGGCCAAGCCCGTCGATCCGCTCAAGAACGCCTGCGACTCCGAGGCCGTGGCGGTCCGCCTTTCCGACCCCGCTTTGCCCGACGGCTTCATCGGCCCGCCTCCGGACCACGCGCCCAAGCGCGCCAAGGAGGCCCAGGGCACCGCCAACCGGCTCGGCGCCGGCGTGGAGAGCGAGACGGACGCCTCGGGGCAGACTTTGTCGTGGAAGCGCAAGGGCACGCCGAAGCAGTGCCGCGAGAAGCTCGCCCGGCTGCGGCGTGATTTCCCCGGCCGCGTCACCTTCGAGCCGACGACGGAGGAGCGCGTCGAGGAGGTTCGCCGCCGCCGCGACGCCCTGATCCCCGAGCGCATGCGCAAGAACGCGGCCAACGCCGCATTGGGCGGCGCGGTGTTCGACGGTGCCGGTTTCATGCTCGGCGGGAGCTTTTCTCCGATCGCCGCGGCGCCGTTCCTCGCGCCGCCGGCCGCGAAGCCCGCCGCGACGATCGCCGCGAGCATGAAGCCCGTCGTCTACGCGCCCACGGCCCAGCTTCCGGCCCGCCATCGCGGGCCCGTGTCCTACCCCGTGCCCGCGGCGACGAGCTACTCGGCGCCGACCTTTACCCAGAGCGTGGTCGGCGCTTATGAGGCTACGACGAGCTACGTCTCGGATCGCCTTGACGAGGCCGGCGCGTACGTGACCGGCGTGGCGCGCACCGTGAGGAACTACTATTACAGCGGCATCGAGATGATCCAGGGCTACGGCTATAAATTCATCCACGCGGGACGGCAGTCGAATTGGGGGACCAAGCCCCTCGTCGACGGCCTGCGCAAGATCGCGGCGTACATGCGCGGCGCCGGCCGCGCCGAGACCGACCTCGCGATCGGAGACCTGTCGAGCGCCCGGGGCGGACAGCTCGGCGGCCACGCGTCGCATCAAACCGGCCGCGACGTGGATATCGGCTATTACATGACCGATGAGAGCGGCAGGCCGGTCGACGCCCAGGGGTTCGTGCGCTTCGCGCAAGGCAGCGACGGGCTCACCGGCTACGCCGGGGGGAAGAAGGTCCGCTTCGACGCTCAGCGCAACTGGTTCCTGATCCAAGCCATCCTCGCCAACGAGGATCCGTCCTTCAAGCCGAAGCACATCTTCATCGCGAACCACCTCGAAAACGCGATCCTCGCGGCGGCCGGCGACAGCCCCGAGCGCGGCCGCGCGGCCGCGCTGATGTCCTACTGGAAAGGCCACGACAACCACCTGCATCTGCGCGTTCACTGAGAAGTGGTAAGATGCGCGCGTGCGAATCCTCCTCCTCCTGCTGTTAGCCCTCCCCGTCCGCGCCGAGCACATCGCGGGCGGCGGCGGCGGCACGGTGTCTGTCGCCGCGGGCGACCTCCTCTACACCGCGATGCCTCTGACCGGTGGGATCAACGGCCAGTACATCGTGCGCCGCTTGTCGGCCGAGGGCGGGGTCTTCTGGGAGCTTAAAACGGGGCTTGGCCGCGGCGAGGAGCCCACCGCGATCGCGACGGCTCCCGGCGGCGGCGTGGTCGTCGCCGGCGCGCATAAAACCGGCTGCTTCGTCGCTCGCTTCGACGCCTCGGGGCGCTCGGTCTGGGACATCTCGCCGAGCGCCTCGGGCCAGTGCCGGCCGGCCGGCGTCGTGACCGACAACGAGGGGGGCGCCTACCTTCTCGCGACGGTCGACGGCCGCGCTGGCTATGATGCGATGGTCTGGAAGTTCACCCCTCGCGGCGACGTCGCGTGGTCCTACCGGCATAGCTCGGTCGACCCGTTGTACGCGCAGAACCTCTACCTCGACCCTCGCGGCGACCGCCTGCGCGCCTTCATCCTGCGCAAGCGCGGCACGGACTTCATCGAAGAGTTCTTTCGCCTCGATCTCGCCGGCCGCCTCCTGCAGTAGGAATTGCTTACGTTACCCCGGACATGATAAGATCGTTCTCGTCGCCCAGTTGGCGCAGTGGTAGCGCGCTCCCTTGACATGGGAGAGGTCATAGGTTCAAATCCTATACTGGGCACCATTTTCGCGCCGAGGCCCGTTCCGGTCCGTCATCCGGAGCGGGCCTCGCCTATTTAAAAGGGAAGGCGTTCTGTAACATTCCCGTGCTTGTCGTCCCCGTATTCGAATGTTATCATGAGCGGGCAGATCGAGACGCCTCGGTTGTCGTTTCCGTCATTATTCATGATTATCAACATTTTTTCGGTCCAGGAGCCTCGCTGAGCATGCCCGCAGCCGACATCGTTCGCGCCGCCGATCCGAATTCCCAAGAAGCCCTCGACGCCTTGCGCCACTCCTGCGCGCACGTCATGGCCCAGGCCGTGCAGGAGCTGTTTCCCGGCACGAAGATCACCATCGGCCCCGCCATCGAGAACGGCTTCTATTACGACTTCGACTCCGAGCACCGCTTCGCGGAGACAGACTTCAAGGCGATCGAGCGCAAGATGCTGCAGATCGTCGAGGGAAACCACGAGTTCTCCGGCAAGGAGGTGACCTACGAGGAGTCCAAGAAGTACTGGACGGAGCGCGGCGAGCCGTACAAGCTCGAGCTTCTCGAGCAGTTCAAGGACCAGAAGCTCACGCACTACACCCACTCGACCTTCACCGACCTGTGCCGCGGCGGCCACACGCCCAGCACCAAGCAGATCCGCCACTTCAAGCTCCTGACCGTGGCCGGCGCCTACTGGCGCGGCGACGAGAAGAACCAGATGCTGCAGCGCATCTACGCGACGGCCTGGCCCACCAAGGACCAGCTTCAGCAGCACCTCAAGATGCTCGAAGAGGCCAAGAAGCGCGACCACCGGAAGCTCGGCCCCGCGCTCGGCCTTTTCTCCATCGAGGAGCTCGCCGGCCCCGGCCTCATCTTCTGGCACCCGAAGGGCGGCCGCATGCGCCTCATCATGGAAGACTGGCTTCGCGCCGAGGCGCTCAAGCGCGGCTACCAGATGGTGTACTCGCCCCACATCGCGAATAAGGACCTCTGGGACGTCTCCGGCCACACCGGTTTTTACCGGCAGAACATGTTCGGCGAGATCGAGGTCGAGAAGGCCGACTACATGCTCAAGCCGATGAACTGCCCGTGCCACATCCTGATCTACAAGGGCGGCCTGCGCAGCTACAAGCAGCTGCCGATGCGTCTGGCCGAGCTCGGCACGGTGTACCGCTACGAGCGCTCGGGCGTCCTGCACGGCCTGATGCGCGTGCGCGGCTTCACCCAGGACGACGCGCACATTTTCTGCACGCCCGAGCAGATCGAGGCCGAGGTCGAGGGCTGCCTCGACTTCGCGCTCGAGGTGTTCCGCGTGTACGGCTTCACGCAGTACAAGATGGAGGTCTCGACCTGGGACCCCGAGAAAAAGGAAGATTTCGTCGGCGAGGCCGAGGAGTGGGAGCGCGCGACGAACGCGCTCGTCTCCGTGCTCGAGCGCCGCGGCACGCCGTACAAGCTCTGCAAGGGCGAGGCGGCGTTCTACGGCCCGAAGATCGACGTCAAGCTCATCGACGCCATCGGGCGCCCGTGGCAGCTGTCCACCGTGCAGTTCGACTTCAACCTGCCCAAGCGCTTCGAGATGGAGTATGTCGGCTCCGACGGCAATCGGCACCGGCCGCTGATGGTGCACCGCGCGCTGTACGGCTCGATCGAGCGCTTCTTCGGCATCTTGGTCGAGCACTACGCGGGCAACTTCCCGTTGTGGCTGGCTCCCGTGCAGATCAAGATCCTGACGCTGACCGAGGAGCAGGACGCGGCCGCCGAGGCGCTGCGCAAGAAGCTCGAGGGCGAGGGCTTCCGCGTCGAGGCCGACCTGCGCCGCGAGCGCATCGGCCACAAGATCCGCGAGACGACTTTGGAAAAAGTACCGTATATGGTGATCATCGGCCCCAACGACGTGGCGTCGGGGACGATCTCGGTGCGCCTCAAGGACGCGCGCCAGTTCAACGGCCTCACCGCCGATGAGTTCATCGCGAAAATCAAGATCGAGGCCGGCGAAAAACGCACGGTCTCGGACTGGCCGGCGCAGGCGCCGGCCCAAGGAAAAGAATGAAAAAAATTCTGATCGCCGCGCTGCTCTTCTCGCTCGCCGTTCCGGCTCCGGCGGCGAAGCCCGATTTCGACGCGGCGGCCGAAGAGGCCGCGTTCAACGCCGCCACCCAGATGTTCCAGGAGACCGGCCGCGACAAGCTGGCGGTCGTCCAGGCCTTCGAGAACTTCACCTCGCAGTTCCCGCGCTCGCCGCGCATCTCCGACGCCGACTTCCTGATGGGCGAGGCGTATATGCAGCACGCGCTGTCGATCCTGAAGGCGGAGGCGACCGCTAAAAAGAGTTCTTCGGCGCGGCTTTTAGCGCCGAAGAATCCCGCGGCCGTGAAGGCCCTCTCGGACGCGCGCAAGGCCTATCAGTCCGTGCTCGGAGACAAGAAGTCCGGGCTCGCGTCCTCGGCGCAGTATCGCCTCGGCGAGGTCGCCTACAACGAGAAGGACTGGGAGAAGGCCGTGTCGGAGCTCAAGGAGGTCGACCGCCGCTACCCCAAGGCCTACATCAACCCCGAAGCCCTGATGGGGATCATCTACGCGGACCTGGCGCTCGAGCAGTTCTCCCAGGCCGAGGCGAACCTGTTCCTGCTCGGCGAAACCTTCCCGACCTTCCTGAAGGAGCCCGTCGTGCTCTACGCGCAGGGCATCGTGGCCCTGCACAAGGGCGACTACTCGAGCGCCGAGCGCGCGCTCAAGCAGGTGAAGACGGCCGAGGCCCAGTACTACCTCGGCAAGACCTACCTCCTCTCCAAGCGCGCCTACCTCGCGGCCGCCGCGTTCGAGAACCTGATCCGCGACTACAGGGAATCCGACTTGAAGGAGGAGGCGCAGTTCTTCATCGGCGATTCCTTCTTCCTCGCCGAGGACTACAACGGCGCCATCTCCAAGTACCAGACCTTCATCGCCCTGTACCCCGAGAGCCCGCTGCGCGTCTCGGCGCTCTTCCGCATCGGCTCCTCCTACTTCCAGAAGAAGGATTACGTCGAGGCGCGCGCCAACTTCCAGGCCGTGCTCGACCGCTACCCGAAGGACTTCTTCGCGCCGCTCGCGCAATTCTTCATCGCCGAGTCCCATCTCGTCTCCGGCCAGGTCCGCGAGGCCCTGTTCTCCTACACGAAGGTGATCACGCAGTATCCCGACGCGGTCAAGATCACGCCGCTCGCCTACTTCAAGCTCGCGTGGTGCCAGCATCAGGTCGGCGACTACATGCAGGCGATCCAGACCGGCGCCAACTTCGTCGCCCAGTATCCGAACCACGTGCTGGCCAAGAACGTCTACCTGATCATGGCCAACGCGCAGATCGCGCTGAAGCGCTACGTCGAGGCGACCTCGTCGCTGCAGCGCATCATCGACCTGGCGCCCTCCTCCGACATCGCCGAGCAGGCGCTGTTCTCCATTCTCAAGAACCAGTACGACCAGAAGGCGTTCAACTCGATTCTGACCTCCTATCAGTTCATCTTCCGGCACCTGCCCCCGTCGAAGTCCAAGTGGCGCTCGATGAGCTACCTGTACGCCGCCGAGGCGTACCTGGGCATGAACCAGGTGGACGAGGCGTCGGTGATCTACGAGATGATCTTGAAGGTCTACCCGGACGATCCCGCGGCCTTCTATGCGCAGGACGGCCTCGCCTGGTGCCACTCCTACAAGGGAGAGGACACGCTCGCCCTCGACGCGCGCCAGAAGCTCAAGGACATGATGGCGGTGGCGACCTCCTCGTTCTCCTTCTCGGGGCTTAACGAGCTCGGCATCGCCGACTCGATGTTCAACCAGAAGAACTACGAGGACTCCTACCAGCTTTACGAGAAGTTCGCGCGGGAGAACCCGTCGGCGCCGGAGGCGCCGTCGGCGCTGTACCGAGCGGCGATGAGCTCCTACCACCAGCGCTTCTACACGCAGGCCATCGACCTGTGGAAGGCCCTGGTCGCGAAGTATCCGGCCGCGAAGGACGCGCCGGTCGCGCGCTCGCAGATCGCCGACACCCTGTTCCGCGCGCAAAAGTACGGCGAGTCCATCGCCGCGTACCGCGAGATCCTGGCCGCCGACCCCAAGGGCGCCGGCGCGCCCATCGCGCATCTGCGCATCGCGCAGGCCGCCTACAACGCCAAGGACGACGCGGCCGCGATCAAGCAGGTGCAGGAGCTCGTCGCCCATTTCCCGTCGGCGCCCGAATCGACAGACGGCCTCGACATCCTCGAGGGCGTCTTCGACCGCAGCCGCGGCCTCGACTTCAAGGCGAGCCTGCGGCAGATCGTGACCGGCCAGCCCGGCACGCCGATCGGCGGCGAGGCGCAGTTCCGGCTCGCGCGCCGCGCGTTCGAGGCGAAGGACTGGGCGACCGCGGCGGTCGACTTCCAGAAGTTCTCGGTGGATTTCACCAACCACCCGGAGCTGCCCAAGGCGCAGTTCTACCTGGGCGAGAGCTACTTCAACCAGAGCAAGTGGCAGGACAGCATACCGGCCTTCGAACGGCTGCTGAACAACTTCGACAAGTCCGAGGACACGCCGCTGGCCGTCTTCCACCTCGCGAGCGCCTACTACAACCTCGAGA
>Ga0105164_10000697_pt1 | contig 22609 bp, 23 predicted proteins | sample VDWuncwatermetaG_FD_89674 | JGI IMG/M metagenome (GOLD analysis project Ga0105164, IMG submission 89674) | Wastewater microbial communities from Netherlands to study Microbial Dark Matter (Phase II) - VDW unchlorinated drinking water | ecosystem: Environmental > Aquatic > Freshwater > Drinking...
CAACCTGAAGGTCGATCTCACTGAGGATATCTTCGCCCTCATTGCGACCTACGGCCTCACCTCTGAATGGGATGTGGGATTCGTCGTCCCCGTGACCCATATCCGCCTCATCGCTAAGGCCCATGCTGGGATTTTCGATCAGTTCGGCAATCCCGGTGGCACCAAGATTGGCGACCTCCCGATCCACCGGTTCGGGCCCAACTCCACCCAACCAGACGCCTCCGGAGGTGGCGATGAGACCGGTCTCGGGGACATCATCCTTCGAACGAAATACAACTTCTTGCGGAACTACGACGGCCTCATTCCGGACCTGGCTTTCCTGGTCGAAATGAAGCTGCCGACGGGGGATGAGCAACGGCTCCTGGGAACCGGCGGGACGAATCTGACGGGCCTCCTCGTGGCCTCCAAAACCTATGGGCGATGGTTCACCCCTCACATCAACCTCGGCTACGAGATCGACACCAAGGACACCCAGCAGAACACCATCAGGTATGCCCTTGGCTTCGACGCGCGCCTCTTGTCAGAGTTGACCTTCGGCGCCGACGTGATCGGTCGCCACAAGCCTGACGGGAGTGGAACCGGCGACCATATCGTCGACCTATCGCTGGGTGTGAAATGGAATCCGATCCAATCATTGATCCTCCGAGCGAACGTGCAAATTCCGCTCGACAAAAATAGCGGCCTTCGAGCGGATTTCATTCCCACGGTAGGGATCGAGTATATCTTTTAAATTCTCGGGATCTCCTGAATGCCAATCCTGCCAACTCGAATGATCCGCTTTGTCTCGGCAGTCTTGCTCCTGGCTGCCGTCGCGTCCTTCCCATTGCCTGGAGAGGCGGCGAAGATCGTTGCTCTCAAGAGCGCTGATGTCGATGTCTATAATGAGGTGTTGGAAGGGTTCAAGAGCATTTCCCGCCGACCTATTATCTCCGAATACGATATGGAGGGAGATTTCCAGAAGGGGCAGAAGTTCCTGGCACGGCTCAAGTCCGGTCCCAAGCCCGACCTCATTCTTGCCATAGGTATCTGGGCCTTGCAGGTTGTGGTCGAGGAGATCCGGGACATCCCAGTTGTCTTCGCCATGGTGCTGAACCCCACGACAGTGATCGGACAAGAAGCCCACAACATCACTGGTGCCAGCATGAACGTTCCCATCGAGCAGCAGATTGCTCTGCTGAAAGGGGTGTCCCCCCAGGTGAAGAGAATCGGTGTCATCTACGATCCCTCGAAGACCGGATTCCTGGTTAGGCAGGCCGAACGGATCGCCCGCGATCAGGGCGTCAGGCTTGTCACAAAGGCCATCGCTTCATCCAAGGACTCCTTCGCCGCCCTCGATGCGATGCAAGGTGAGATCGATGCTCTCTGGATATTGCCGGACCTAACCGTTCTGGCACCGGAGTCGGTCCAGTACATGCTGCTCTTCTCCTTCCGGAACAAGATCCCGGTTCTGGGCCTCTCGGAAAATCAGGCCAGGATGGGTGCCCTCCTCGGCCTTTCCTTTGAAAGCGGTCGGGACATAGGGAGCCAGGCCGGTGAGTTGGCGAACGAGATCCTTGCGGGAAGAAGCGCTGAAGAGATACCATTCACGACAGCGAGAAAGGTGAGACTGACTGTGAATCTGAAGACCGCCAGCAAGCTCGGCTTGCAGATCCCGAAGGAGATCATCGACCAGGCCGACGTGGTGATCCGATAGACCCAACGGAATCCAAAGGTTGCTAAGGGGCAAGAGGATGGTGATGGGGCGGGTGACCAGATTCAGGACAAGGGTCCTGTTGTCGATCATTCCGATGATCCTGGCGCTCTGTGTTCTCTTCGGTGGGATATCGCTCTACCAGCATAACCAATTGCTGCGGCGCGAGTTCGTCAAGCGGGGAAAGGCTCTGGCCGGCGATATAGCCGCCAGCGGCGAGCTGGGTGTCTTCAGCGAGGACGAGCGGCTCCTGAATGCCTCGCTTCGCGGGATCACTGGTGAAGAGGACGTAGCCTATGTCTTTATTTATACCGATGCTGGCAGGCGCCTGGTCAGTGGAGGCAGGGCGTTGGTCCGAGCCGAGCCCGGCTCGGCATCAATCGCCGAGGCCTTGAGCGAGGAGGTCCGCACACGCATCTTGGCCGACCGGCAACCTGTTAGGAGAACCATCCGCGGCGCAGGGGGCGAGTCATTCCTGGAGTTTTATGCTCCGATCATTTCGGCTGAGGTCCGACTGGTCGAGGAACAATTTTTCGGGATGCCCAGGCCGGGTCAAGCGCCCGGTGAAGATCGGATTCGGGTCATCGGGATTGCCAGGGTGGGCCTCTCGCTGCGGAACATCGATGCCCACTCATCTTACCTGATCAAGCTGTGGGTCATCCTCTCTATAGTCCTCCTAGCTGCAGGCACCCTCGCCGCCTACGCCCTCTCCCGGAGGATCACGCAGCCGATCACCCGGCTGACAGAATCGACCGCGAGGATGGCCGAAGGAAAGCTCGATCAGGAAATCCCTGTCACCTCTCGCGACGAAATCGGGACTTTGGCGAAAACCTACAACGAGATGGCAAAGGCCTTGAAACGAACCCTCGATGAGCGGGAGCGCGTGGCTGCAGAGTTGAGGGACCTGAACCGGAGCCTGGAAGATCGGATTCGAGAGCGGACCTCCCAACTGCGAGAACTGTACCATCTCGGCGTTTCGATGCAGGAGCCGCTGCCCTTGTCGGAGCGTTTGAACCTGATCCTGAAAGGGGTGCATGAAGTCATCGGGCTCGATCGAATCATCGTCTGGCTCCCGGACCAGGAGGAGACCTATCTCGATATGGCTGCTGCCGCTGGATTTGCCCCGTCGTTGCCCAGAGCAGTCCGCGTTCCAATCTCCGATGAGGTGCCCACCTTGGCGCGGGCTTACCGGGATCGGGTTGAAATCATCGTCGAGGGTCTGCCCGCGGTTCCGCCAGAGCTTCGGGTAAAACCTCCGTACGACAAGCTTGCAGTGCTGCGCTCACGGGATTTCGTGGTCTTACCGCTGATCTCTCGAGGCCGATCCGTTGGAGTCTTCGCCGCCGATAACGCCGTGAGTCGAAAGCCGATCGCTCCCCGGCTCGACCTGTTCCGCATCTTCGCCTCTCAGGCCGCAGTGGCGATCGAAAACGCCCAGCTTTTCCAAGAGGTGGAAGAGGCCAACCGCCAGCTCGCGCGGGCAAGCCGTCACAAATCGGAGTTTCTGGCCAACATGAGCCACGAGCTGCGGACGCCCCTGAACGCGATCTTGGGGTTTACCGAGCTGATCATCGACGGGGTCTACGGGGAGGTTCCGGAGGACTTGCGGGGGTCGATCGAAGATATCCATACGAACGGTCGGCAATTGCTCAGGCTCATTAACGATGTACTGGATCTCTCCAAGATCGAAGCCGGGCGGATGCCGTTGAACCTGTCCGAATACTCTGTTCAGGAATTGATCGACTCCGTTCTCTCTGCGACCCGATCGCTGGCAGCAGAAAAGCAGCTCGAGCTGAACAGCCAGGTTGACGAGGATCTGCCGCCGGCGTTCGGCGACAGCAAGCGCCTTACTCAGGTGCTGATGAACCTGGTAGGCAACGCCATCAAGTTCACCCCGGCCGGCGGTTCCGTGACTGTCGCCGCGAAGGCCGTTCCGAGTCCCGAGCTCCAAGTTCCGGGTTCAAGGCCTGGAACCTGGAACCTGGGACCTGGAACGGCGAGCGCGAGCGAGCAGATTGAAATCGCCGTGACGGACACCGGGATCGGCATTCCGGCTGAGGAGCTGGAGAATATTTTCAGCGAGTTTCGCCAGGTCGATAGCTCCATCACTCGGGAATACGGCGGGAGCGGTTTAGGACTCAGCATCGCCAAGCGGTTGGTCGAATTGCATGGGGGGGCCATCTGGGCGGAAAGCCAGGTCGGACAGGGATCAGTGTTTTACTTCAGGATCCCTCTCAGGACGCAGGGGGAGGGCGCGTCGTGAGTGGGAAACTGATCATGCATGTCGAGGACAACGAATACAATCGGAAGATTATCAGAGACCTTCTGTCAAAGAACAATTATGAGCTCGTGGAGGCCCAGAATGGGGAGGCGGCGCTCGATGCATTGGCGCACCGACGCCCCGATCTTATCCTGATGGATGTTCAGTTGCCGAAGCTTTCCGGCCTTGAGGTTACCCGCATGATCAAGGCCGACCCAGCGCTTGCGCACATCCCGGTCATCGCCATCACCTCTTTTGCCCTGAGCGGCGATGACCGGCTGGCCCTCGAGGCCGGTTGTGACGGGTACATCGCCAAACCCTTCCGGCCGCGAGACCTCTTGGAGATAATTAGAAGGTTCATAGGCCCATGAGCGCTTGCGTTGAGGAGAGCCCGTGGAAGTCCGGGATCCCAGTCTCCTCTCTTGGGGGAACCAAGAGCAAGAGGTGGTCGGTAAGTGCTCAACAATTCCTATGATGGCCGACACCCGCCGGATCGGCAAACTCCTCGCAAGCATCATACTGATCATTGTGGAGATCGTCGCGAGTATGCTGGCAGATCATGGATCCACTAGTGCGCGCCGTACCTGTGGCAGCGGGGGTGAGGGGAGATGGGGGAGTACCGAGCGAAAGTTCTGATCGTCGATGATGATCCATCGGCCAGGAAAATCCTTGAGAGTCGATTACGGTTCATGAACTTCCAGGCCCTTGTCGCGTCCAGCGGGGCCGAGGCCCTGGAGCAAATCCGCCGGGAGATACCTTCGGTTGTGCTCCTGGACCTGCAGATGCCGAAGATGTCCGGAATCGACGTCCTCAAGTCGCTGAAGCGCGAAGGACTGGAGACTACGGTGATCGTCGTGACCGCGCACGCGACCATCGAAACTGCCGTGGAAGCCATGAAGCAAGGGGCCTACGACTTCATCACTAAACCGGTCGATCCGAAGCATTTAGAGATCGTCCTGGACAAGGCTTTCGAGCGAGAGTCCCTGCGAGCGCAAAATCGATTCTTGCAGACAGAGATCGAGGGTCGCCAGGTCGAGATCGTTACAGAAAATCCAGCTATGAAAAGCCTGCTCCAGCTCGCGCATCGCGCTGCAGGAAGCAATTCGACGATCTTGCTGTTGGGGGAAAGCGGGACAGGGAAAGAAGTCTTGGCCAGACGAATTCATCAGTGGAGTCCTCGGGCGAACTATCCGTTCACTGTCGTGAACTGCGTGGCCATCCCGGAGCAGTTGCTGGAAAGCGAGCTGTTCGGTCACGAGAAGGGGGCCTTCACGGGTGCCCACCAATTAAAGAGAGGGAAGTTCGAGATCGCCGATCGCGGCACGGTATTTCTTGACGAAATCGGGGAGGTCCCAGCAAGCATACAAACGAAACTGCTTCGGGTCCTGCAGGACCATGAGTTCGAGCGGGTTGGGGGAACCCGTTCGATCAAGGCCGACATCCGCGTCATCGCCGCCACCAACAGCGATCTCGAACAGGCCGTGAAGGAGGGTCGCTTCCGGGAGGACCTCTACTATCGGCTTAATGTCGTCAGTATCAAACTGCCTCCGCTGAGGGAGCGGAAAGAGGATGTCCCGGCCTTGATCGATCACTTCCTGCGAAAGTACGCCGGGGAACTGAAGAAGCCCATGAAGCGACTGACCCGGGAAGCGCTGGACAGCCTGATCGCCTATGATTGGCCGGGAAACGTGCGCGAGGTAGAGAACGTCATCGAGCGGGCTATGGTCTTGAGCACGGGGGACCAGATCGGCCTGGACGACCTGCCGCCCCAGATCATCTCTGGCCTTCGCCGAGAACCGTTCCGGGGAAAGGGGTTCCACGAGGCTGTTAAGGAGTTCAAGCGCTGGATGATTCAGGACGCGATCAAGCAGTCCCAGGGCAATCAGACCAGGGCGGCGTAACTCCTCGGACTTCAGCGTACGTACCTGGCCAAGCTTGTCCGGTTGCTTGGGATCAGGCCGGGCCTGCGCTCCAGCGAGAAAGACGGGTCTTAGGCGGCCATGCGCCCCGGGTTCTTCGTACCCCTTTTGATTCTGGAATGTATCTAATTAGGTACTATCTGCAGATCCCTGAATGAAAGGCCCCAGGTGCGCCCCTCCTGCTTAATCCCTCTTTAGCCGAATAAAATCATAGCATTGGGCCAAATTTTTCCTCTGAGGGAAGTCTAGGGGACCGGGGGCTGGTCTGGCACGCCAGTTGCTCTTAATCCGTGCGTACTCGGGTCTGTCGAGTAACATAATCTACGATCCAGTCACCGAGGTTCCACATGTACCCGACAGCCATCACGGTACTGCTGCTTTTCCCCTGGTCGTTGGTGGTGATTGCTGCGATCGGTTGTCTCCGACACCGTGAGGGTCGCAGGGTCGTCCAACCGGCGACCATTTCCCCAACACGCTCGTCGCGTCCACAGGGTTAAGGATGGGGGCCTCCGCTTCCCCCCGGAGGTCCCCGTCCTAGCCCATTCTCCAAACGCCCCCGGTTCTCTCCTCAACCTTTGAGACTTGCAAGCATTTCCCTGTAAGAGCTGGGTAAGGTAGGCACCGGATCGGTCTGTCCTCTGCAATCACTTGAAAAGCCTCAGAGGGTCAGTTTAGCCGAGGTTCTCCAACTCTTGTTGCGAGGTCAGGGCGCGCACAGCAGACCGTACCGATGAGCGGGTAGGGGGGCGGTGGCCACTTCGCCTATCGGGAGAATAACCCCTACGGGCAGGAGACGCCGCATGGTGGCGGCCGCATTGAGCAGCAAGGCTCCAGCTCCCGGGACTTCCTGGATCGCCCTTTCGCCTTTCTCCTGAAGACTTGTCTCTTCGAGATCCAACTGGCCTTTCACTCGGTGGCAATATCTGTGCAAGTACGAGAGCGACCAATCGACTGCTGGAGTTCGTCCTGCTGGGCGTGGCGGGCTCTCGCCGGACTGACCAGCCAGGCATCAAAACCGCTTGACTTGATCAGTGTCGTATGATATGGCCTGACGTGTTCACTGCGCTAAATTGCTCGATTCTCGAAAGGCGAGGCGGCGAGGGGCAGGCCCAAAGCGGTCCGAGGTGGCGTCGTTTCCGATCGGGAGCATGGTAAGATGGCTTGTCAAACCGGAGGTAGAGTGTCGGAAGACGAATCTCGGCCCGCCATGTCAATTGAGGACCTGATTTGGGCGAAGGTTGGTTGGACGAGTATCGCTGACCTGACGATGCCGGCCCAAGACGTCCCCTCGTTTCTGAAGGCGGCAAAGGCATAAAGAAGACAGCGATCAATGTGGAGGTGCCGCAGATTCCATTCCTTCAGAAGAAGCGAATTCCTCTGCTCGTCAAGCTCTCCGTTTTGATCACTCTGGTCATCTGTCTGACCACAGCGGTGATTGGCTATGTGGTGCTGGGGCGACAGGCGCGACTCTTTCGGGAGGAGCTGACCGCCAGGGGGCAAGCCCTTATCCAGCACTTGGCGGAGAACGCCTCCACGCCGCTGTTAGAGCGCGACGAGCTGGCCCTGAACTCACTCGTAGAAGAAACGAAAAACAACAAGGACGTGGCCTACGCTGCTATCATGGACTCTCACCAGGTCGTCCTTGCCCACAATGATCTCCGCCAGATCGGCCAGGTCCTCTTGCCTTCAGCCACCGGGGAAAAGGGGGAGCTTCTGGAGTTCGTTGCCCCGGTGCGATTCCAGAAAAAGCAGCTTGGCCGGGCCCAGCTCGGGCTGAGCGAGGTAGGGCTGCGGCGGAGCCTCCGCGATGCCCGCCTGTTCATCTTTGCCCTGATGACGGGCATCATCGGGCTGGGAATGGGGACCTCGCTGTACACCAGCATCATCTTCTCACGCCCGATCCGTCTGCTGGTGGAGGGAACCAGGGTGCTCGGGCAGGGAGACTTCCAACATCGCCTGCCGCCGCTTAGCGTAGGGCAGGGGCGGGATGAGCTGACCGATCTGGGCGTTGCCTTCAACGAGATGGCCGAGGGGTTGCGCAAGAAGGAGCTGCTCCAGGATTCCTTTGGGCGGTATGTGAGTCCGGAGATCGCCGAGATGATCTTTAAAAGCGCGGGCGGGCCCTGGCTTGAAGCGACCCGGCGTGAGGTGACGGTCCTTTTCGTGGACATCCGGGGATACACGCACTATGCAGAGCACACAGCCCCCGGTGTCGTCATTGAGATGCTGAACCAGTTTTTTGGGTTGGCAACGGAAGCGATCATTCGCAATGGAGGATTCATCAATAAATTTCTCGGTGACGCGATCATGGCGATCTTCGGGGCCCCCGCTGTGCAACCCGATCAGGCATACCGCGCCGCTCTGGCTGCCCTCGAGATTCAGTCGGGCGTCGAGGAGTTTAATCGAAAGCTCCTGGGGGAAGGGAAAGAGCCGGTCGTGGTCGGGATTGGGATTAACCGGGGTGAGGTCGTTGCCGGGACCGTAGGGTCGGCCGCCAGGATGGAGTATACAGTCATCGGCGATGCGGTAAATGTGGCGTCGCGACTGACCGGCGCCGCCAAGGCAGGGGAGATCCTGATAAGCCGAGCGGCGCTGGAGCCCGCCGCAGGACGGTTGGAGGTAAAGCCCCTGCCTCCGCTGCAGGTTAAGGGAAAGGCCGAATCGCTAGAGGTGTTTTCTCTCGTCGGGAAGAAAGAGCCCTCAATGTCGGAGGAGCCCCATGAGACCTAGTCTGCTTCTACCGGTGGGGTGCATCCTGCTGTTCTCGGCATGTGCCCCTGCGCTGCAGGAGGTCAAGGAAGTCCGGGAGGTCTCCGGAACAGCCGAAGATTTTGTCGTCGTCGAGGCTCGTGAAGGCGACACGGCAGAGACCCTGGCTGGCAAATACCTGAAGGGCGCGGACCGGGCCTGGGTAATCACGGAGTTCAGAGGCGGCGCACCGATCAAGCCGGGCGATGTCGTGGTGATCCCGCTTCGCCCCAGGAGGCTAGGAGGGATCGAAGCCGAAGGGCATCAGGTCGTGCCGATTCTCACGTACCATGACATCGAGGAGGTCAGCAAAAGCCGATTTGCCATCACTTCGGCGCTGTTTGAGCAGCAGCTCCGATATTTGAAAGAGAATGGGTACGTCGGGATCACGTTGAATGAATTGGACCGCTTCCTACGGTATGAACAGCCGCTGCCGAAGAAAGCGGTGGTCATTACCATCGACGATGGATACAAATCGGCGAAGACCATTGTCGCGCCGCTGTTAAATAAGTACGGGTTTCCGGCAACCTTCTTCATCTATACCGACTTCATTGGAGGAGGGAAGCACGCCCTTTCCTGGGACGAGGTGCGCGAGCTGAAGGCCGAGGGCTTCGACGTGGAGGCCCATTCTAAGACCCACAGTAATCTTGCCGTGCCCCCGGTGAACGAAAGCCCAGCGGATCGGGCTGCCAGGCTGGATGCGGAGATCGTGGCGCCAAAGCATCTGATGCAGAAGCGGGTTGGCGCAGAAGTGCGCTATTTTGCCTACCCGTATGGGGGCTTCGATCCAGAGGTGGTGGCAAGAGTGAAGGCCGCCGGCTACCAGGTAGGTTTTGGGGCCAAGAAGGGCTCCAACCCGTTCTTCATCGATCGCTACCGGCTGAAGCGCTACAGTGTGTTTATGGAAAAAGACTTGACGAAATTCATCCGGATGCTCGAGACCTTTGTGAAGGACTAAGCCATGGCAACGCCCTGTCGTCGTCAACTCTTCTTAGGGATCCTGGCGTTCGCCCTTTCCGCGTGCGCCGCGATCCCGGCCTTGCCCACCCGAGAGGATGTCGCGCGAAGAAGTCGGGAGGAGGCAAAACGTTTCGAGCAGGATGGGCGCCTTCAGGAGAGCCTCGAGCGCTGGAAAATCATCTTGGCGATCGACCCTCAGCAGACGGAGGCGAGGCAGAAAGAGAGGGAATTAGAGGCGAAGATCCGGGAAGGGGCTCGGCGGCATATAGCCGCCGGCAAGGAACAGTTGCAACAGCGGAAAAAGGAGGGAGCCCAGCGAGAATTCCTAGCCGCCCTGCGCCTCGATCCCTTTAACCGGGAGGCCCTGGAGCAGCTCTACCTGAGCGAGGAGCAATTGGGGGAGCAGACGGCTTTCGCCAGACCTCTTCGGCAGGGCGGGACCCCAGCGAAGATCCAGCCCAGCGGGGTCGCCATGGGGAAGCCGGCGCCCGATGAGGAATCCGAGGAAGAAGAGGAATCCGGGGAAGAGGTGAGCTTTGCCGAGGCCGCAGAACTGTTCCGTCAGGGGGATTACCTGGCCGCCATCGATGCATTTACCCGGGTTCTCGCGAAGCAGCCGGGGCTGCGCGAGGCGGTTGAATACCAGAAGCTGGCTTACTACAACCAGGGACTGGCCTACATGAAAGGGGAGAACTACGCCGAAGCCTTAAAGCTGTTCGAGCAGTTGAGGAGGATGCAGCCCGACTTCAAGCGCCTGCCCCACTACATGCAAACGGCCCGAGAAAAATTGGCCGATCTTCACTACCTGGCCGGCATCCGCCACTATAAGGAGCAGAAGCTACAGGAGGCGATTGAAGAGTGGAACAAGGCTTTAGCCCTGAACCCGAGGTTGGAGAGTGCAAGGCGGCACCAGGAACAGGCGAGAAAGCTTCTGAAGAGACTCGAAGAGATCAAGTGACCGGGGCCGGCAAGGTCGTGGGGCCCTGTCGGATCAAGAAGAGAAGGGCCTCACGCTTCGTCCGTGGCTTCAGTGATTGCAGCACAGAACCCGCCACTCAAGCGATCGTCTCTAAAGAGAGCATGGCAGACCCAAACGCCTTTCTTAGCCCTTCAGATTCAACTCTCCCGATATTTCCTTGACTTACATATATCCTCTGCTGTAAAGTAATTTTGTACCAACCAGTCAGTTATTTCGGGGGAATCATGTCCAATACCAAAGAGCTAATCATCGAGGCAGCTTCTCGCCTTATGCACCTTCAGGGCTTCAACCACACCAGCATTGACGACGTCCTGAGGGAAAGCGGGGCCGGGAAGGGGAATTTCTACTATTATTTTAAAAGTAAGGAGGAGTTGGGCTACGCGATTATAGAGGGCAACTTGAAGCGTTTTTCTGAACATGTCATGGGAAAAGCCTTTGACAATCATAAAGATCCCCTGGCGCAAGTGGATGATTTCCTGGATATCATTCTTGAGGTGCATCGGCAGCGGAACTGTTCCGGCGGCTGCCCCTTGGGTAACATGGCCATGGAGTTGAGTGATATTCACGAAGGGTTTCGAAAGAAGTTCCAAGAGGTTTTTGCTGGCTGGCGGGTCCAAGTGGCAAATGTCTTGCAAAGAGCTAAGGCATCTGGCCAGCTTAATGACAATGTTGACCCAACACGGCTGGCGCAATTCGTCATAGCAGGTGTCGAAGGCGGGATCCTCCTCATGAAGGTGAAGAAGAATATCAAGGTCTTGGAAAGCTGCTTCGAAGAGCTCAAGAAACATATTCGTATGTACGTCGGCCATGGCGGACTCAAGGCTGACTAAACGAATCTGCCCAGAGGAGAGTCATATCGTATACGGAAGTGAGACGAGCGAGAGGTTATTCCACTGAGTGTGCCAGAATTCTTTGGGTGTCTCTATAACTATCAGGAACCAATAGATCTTACGGGAGCAGAAGATAACATGGCCACGATTGTTGAATACACCGATGAGAAAAAGCCAGCCAACGGCTATCCGAAGCGGATCATCTCGCCGCTTGCACCGGGCATCTGCTGCTACTCGAAGATGGAGCAGATCGGAGGTGAACAGCGCGAAGAGGGATGGAGCTTCATTTATAAACGTTGTAAAAAGTGCGGTTTTACAGTCCGCCACGTGACCGCGCGAGATCCACAAGTTATCACAAAGAAAGGCTCTCGATTCGATCACCAGGAGCTGATGAGCGGCCAAAACTAGTCCCGTTAGTCATCCCTACAAGCTGGCCGAAAGGGTCAGCAGAATTCGGGAAGCAAGAGTCACTTCTTACTTGACAAGATATCTTTTCTACCGGAGTATATATACCAACTAGTTGGTATAGGAAGGCTAAGGATGGGTCAGGGAGTTCTGATTAAAAATTCGTATCTGAAGGTTCTCGTTTTTTTTTGTAAAATGTTGTGTACTGACCAGTTAGTATATTCCGGAATATTGGGAGTGATCGAAGGTCAAAAAGGAACTATGCAAGTGATTGCTTATTACGGTGACATTTATGTGTCTCGATGTGATGTAGTCCTTTGGTGATCAGGAACTCAGCCAAAAAGCAGTGCGAGGTTTGAACGGCAGAGGCAGTATATGCACGTCGAGCTGTTAATGAGAGGCTCGGGAAAAGGAGAAAGGTCGATGATAAGCATTGTGGACTATGATGAGCGAAAAGTGGCAGTCAATGCGTACCCTGAACGGATTGTTTCACCACCCCATCCTAGCGATTGCTGCTCCTCAGGCATGGACCAGGTTGGAGAGGTGGAGCAGGATGGAAACTGGCTCTATGTCTACAAGCGGTGTCGAACCTGCGGTTATACGGTTCGCCATTTTCTCATGATGAGCCCCGAGGGGCTCCGGAAGATGCGGGGCGAGATCCTCCGCACCTTGAACTAGGAGTCGAAGGAGCCGATGATAGAGGCAGGTTCGCTCATCGCGTATCGCAGTGACTCAGATCTCGTGGCAGGGCTTCACGGTGAGTGGACCTATACAATGGCACAAGATTCTGGCGCGCCTGCAAAGCAACAACAGTCAGGGCGTTGGCCTATGAGAATGGAAGTTCCCGGCCTGATTCAATGATCTCGACTCAAAACTAGCTTCCTGCGCTCCGCGCAATCTTATGGTATAATTACTCCCTGAGAAGGCGTAACTGCGGAGGTAAGGAATGGAAGTCGAAGCGGTCGTCGAAGAGTCTGAGCTGAGCGCCCTGATCGACCTTGAAGAAGAGATTCAGCGCCTGAAAAAAGATTTAAATGCGGTGATCCTGGCGCATTACTATCAAGAATCGGAAATTCAGGACGTGGCCGATTTCATCGGCGATAGCTTACAGCTCTCGCAACAGGCGGCGAAGACGAGCGCCGATGTAATTGTCTTCGCCGGTGTGCACTTTATGGCTGAAACGGCAAAGATCCTGAACCCCTCAAAGCAGGTGTTGCTCCCGGACTTGAAGGCCGGGTGCTCACTGGCAGAAGGCTGCCCGCCGCATCTGTTCAGGCCCTTTAAAGAGAAATACCCGAACCACATCGTCATCAGCTATATCAATTGCTCTGCTGAGATCAAGGCGATGAGCGATATCATCTGCACCTCGAGCAATGCAGAAAAGATCATCAACCAAATTCCTCCAGATCAGCCGATTATTTTTGCGCCTGATCAGAATCTGGGTCGGTATCTAATCAAAAAGACAGGCCGCAGCATGATATTGTGGTCGGGGATATGCATCGTTCACGAAATGTTTTCCGAGAGAAAGCTGGTCCAGCTCCAAGTACTCCACCCTCGCGCCAAGGTCCTTGCACATCCCGAGTGCGAATCGCGTGTCCTTCAGCATGCGGACTACATTGGCTCAACGAGCGGCATCCTGAATTACGTGAAGCAGAGTTCGGACAGTGAGTTCATCATTGTAACCGAGCCCGGAATCATTCATCAGATGGAGAAGGCCTGTCCCAACAAGACATTCATTCCGGCCCCACCGGAAGGTGATTGCGCCTGCAATCAGTGTCCCTACATGAAACTCAACACCATGGAGAAACTCTACTTGTGTATGAGATACCGTGCGCCAGAAATTACGCTGGATGAAGAGTTGCGCCTTCTCGCATTAAGGCCGATCCAGCGTATGCTGGAAATGACCTGACGCCTCTCCCTGATCCACCCAGTCATGTTCCAATCGCTCGCGCCGACGGCCCGCCGCGAAATCCTTAGGAAATTTCTCGAGGAAGATACCGGGCGGGGTGACATCACCACCCTAGCAATTGTTTCGGCTGATCAAGAAGCGGTTGCATATTTTGTGGCCAAGGCACCTCTCGTGCTGGCGGGGATCGAGCTTGCAGTCGAAGTGCTCACCCTTCTGGATGAAGGCTTAGCTGTTGAGAGTTGCCATCGTGATGGTGATTACCTCAGGGAGGGCGATCGGGCGGCGGAGGTTCGGGGCCGGGCCCGGGCATTGCTGACCGGTGAACGTGTGGCGACAAACCTGCTCCAGCGATTGAGCGGAATTGCAACGCTGACGAAAAGGTTCGTTGATGCTGTCCACGGGACGAATGCGAGAATTGTCGACACACGAAAAACGACGCCAGGGATGCGGGCGTTTGAGAAGTACGCTGTGACAATAGGTGGCGGGATCAATCACCGTTTTGGACTTGACGACGCGATCCTAATTAAGGATAACCACATCAAGATTGCAGGTGGCGTCCGTGCGGCCATTGAGGCTGCCAGATTCGCCGAGAGCCGGACGTACCGGTTTTTTGAAGTGGAGGTTACGTCGCTTGAAGAATTGCAGGAGGCCTTGCAGTATGAACTTGACGCCATTCTCCTCGATAATATGAAACCGGATATGGTTCAACAGGCCGTGGAGATTGTGCGTGCTCACCGCAGCGATAGGAAGGTATTGGTCGAAGCATCAGGGGGGATTACCCTCGAAAATGTTCGGAGATTTGCAGAGGCCGGCGTTGATTGGATATCCATCGGGACTTTAACGCATTCCGCTCCAGCTGTTGACATGAGTTTCAAAATTCAACCCGCGTAATCCATCTCTGGCCATGTAGTATGTCGCTCGTGAGAGGAGACACGGAGCACATCCAGCACCGCGGTTGGGGCAAAGGATTGTTCGAGTGAACAGCAAGGCTATGGTGACGGATATCCTGATAATCGGAAGTGGCCTCGCCGGGTGTGCCGCGGCATTGGCGGCTGCCAAACGGAACGTTGAGGTCACCCTAGTGACGAGATCGTCTCAGCCGGAAGAGAGCAATACATTCTGGGCACAGGGTGGGATCATCTATCAGGGAGAAAACGACTCTCCGCAAAAGCTGGCGGCCGATATCCTCGCCGCTGGCGCAGGCTTAAGCTCTCCGGAGGCAGCAGCGCTGCTTGCCCGTGAGGGCCCAACACTTGTGAAGGAAGTTCTCATCGATGAGCTTGGCGTTCCGTTCGACGAATCGTCAGGGGATTCGACACGATGGGATCTGACCGCCGAGGCCGCGCATTCACTTCCACGCATACTTCATCACAAGGATCAAACGGGCTCAGCGATCGAGCGCGCGTTCGTCGAAAGGCTGTCTTCTCATCCAAGGGTCAAGCTGATCTCGGCAGCCACCGCGGTCGACCTTCTCACGATTTCCCATCATTCGGTCGAGCCACTTGATGTCTATAAGCCGCCTACGTGTATTGGGGCATACGTGCTAGATCAGGCGAGCGGAGAGATCTTCCCTATCCTCGCGAAGGAGACGATCCTGGCGACCGGGGGACTCGGCCGCGTCTATCTGCACACCACCAATCCTCCGGGCGCACGCGGCGATGGCATTGCAATGGCCTACCGGGCTGGCACCCGTTGCATCAATATGCAGTATATCCAGTTCCACCCCACAACGCTCTTCCACCCCAGCGGGCGATTCCTCATCTCTGAATCGATGCGTGGTGAAGGGGCCCACCTTGTGAATGGCAAGGGCCGAGAATTCATGTCAGAGTTTCACCCCGATGGATCGCTTGCCCCACGGGATGTCGTTGCGCGCGGGATTCATCAAATGATGCTGGAATCGGGTGAGCCCTGCGCGTATCTCGACATTTCCCATAAGCCGACCGATCAGGTGCGCGAACGTTTTCCTGGGATTTATGCGCAGTGTCTGAGATATGGGATCGACATTACGAAGGAGCCGATTCCCGTCGTGCCCGCCGCGCACTACAGTTGCGGCGGAATCGCCATCGACGAGTGGGGACGATCAAACCTGCATCGCCTCCGCGCCGTCGGAGAGGTTGCCTGTTCGGGGTTGCATGGGGCCAACCGCTTGGCCAGCACGTCGCTGTTGGAGTGCCTGGTCTGGGGAACACGGGCCGGCGCGCATGCTGGAGAGCCCATTGCGCGAGGTGAGGATTATTATTTTCCTCCTATCGCTGAGTGGCGATATGAACGTGAGGCAGTCGATCCAGCGTTAATCGCACAGGACTGGCTGAGCATCCGACAGACCATGTGGAATTACGTGGGGCTCATTCGCAGTGCAAAGCGGCTGAACAGGGCCCATGAAATCTTGAGGGAGCTGGATCTTGAGATCTCCAGATTCTACGAAAAAGCCGAAGTGACTGATCCTATGGTTGGGCTCCGTAACGGCATTCAAACCGCGCTGGTCATCCTGCTCGCTGCAATGGAATCCCGGCAGAGCCGGGGCTGTCACTACCGCATAGACTAGTGCCGTTCCAACAATTTACGCCGAAACAGCGAGGCTTCAATGAAAGAGGCGTATGTGCTGCATACCGCTGCCATTAGCCGCAATAAGTTGGAACGGCACTAGCCTCTTTTGTAGAGCCTGCTTCTCGGGAACCCTCCCCATTGCTATTCACTCCCGATGGCACCCGTGCAGCTCGCACTTCCTGGAGCCAACGAAGTGCTCAACCTTCACCCGTTTGAAGGGTTGAGTCGTGCGCGCCCACGCCCTCTTGTGGGGGGCTGCTCCCCTCCCGGAAACCCCTTTACGGAGGCCGCTGACTTTGCTATCCTGCTCGCGCATTACTCCCGTTCCTGATCCTGTTCGCTAGCCTTGAAGCCGACGTGTCGAAAGACCGCCGCAACGAGGTTCAACAGGATTGGCTTGACACGTATACCGAATTTCCGGGTTCGAGGTTAACCATGGCACTCTCTTGTGAAAATGAGGAGAACGGCTGATGAAGGCTGTCCGATTTCATGAGCATGGTGGACCTGAGGTCCTGAAGTATGAGGACGCCCCCGACCCTGTCATCGCCCCGCATGAGGTGCTGGTGAAGGTCAAGGCATGTGCCCTCAATCATCTGGATGTCTGGGCTAGAGGAGGGATGCCAGGCGTCAAGCTCCCGCTCCCTCACATCTCCGGTTCCGACATCTCCGGTGAAGCGGCGGCGGTGGGAAGCATTGTGACTCGAATCAAGCCCGGACAACGGGTGGTCGTCTCACCGGGGATTAGCTGTGGGCAGTGTGCCCACTGCCTCTCTGGACGTGACAATCTCTGCCCTTCCTATGAGATCATCGGCGGATACCGGATCGACGGCGGATACGCTGAGTACGTGAAGTTGCCTGAGGTGAATATCCTGCCGATGCCAGAGGGGATGAGCTTCGAAGCGGCGGCGGCGTTCCCCCTGACCTTCTTGACCGCGTGGAATATGCTGGTCACTCTCGCGAGGGTCAGGTCAGGCGATGAGGTGCTGGTCATGGGGGCCGGAAGCGGGGTTGGGAGTGCCGCGGTCCAGATTGCCAAGCTGTTCGGCGCCCGCGTCATCGCGACGGCCAGCACCGACGACAAGCTTGGCAAGGCTAAGCGGCTTGGTGCCGATGAGGGGATCAACTACGCCAGTCAGGATCTGGTTGGGGAGGTGCGACGCCTCACGGCCAAGCGGGGGGTGGATATCATTTTCGAACATGTGGGCGGACCCGTGTTCGAGAAGCTGATCCCGAGCTTGGCGTCAGGCGGGCGACTGGTGACCTGTGGGGCTACATCCAGCTACCTCGTCCAGACCGACCTCCGCTATCTCTTCATGCGGCAGGTGTCGATCATGGGTGCCCATATGGGCTCCAAGGCCGACCTGCTCCGCATCGTGAGGGAACTGGAGCGCGGGAGGCTCAAGCCGGTGGTAGACCGGGTCTTCCCGCTAAAAGAAGCCGCTGAAGCGCAGCGTGCGATGGAGGACCGGCGGGTGTTTGGCAAGTTGGTGCTGGTGGTCTAGTGACCTTCGAGGGCCAGATGGAAAAGGAATGGTGGAGGCAGGTTCCGCCCCTGACACTAGATCGAGAGGGGCGGTGGTATGACCAGGGAGCACAGGTCACGAACCCTCGTCTCGCGGAGTTCCTGCTGATCCACCTGAGCAAGGACGAAGACGGACGCTACGTAGTGGCGGTCGGCCGGGACAAGCGCTACGTTGAGGTAGAGGACGCGCCGTATCGGGCGCTTGGGATCGAGGTCGGCGGAGGTGCGGAGGGCTCGGAACGGCTGTTCGTCAGGCTCAACGACGGAAGCCTTGAGCCATTCGATCCGGCCACTTTCTGGATCGGCCGGGATGGCACGCCTTACTGCCTCGTGAGAAGCGGTCTCCACAAGGTGCGGTTCACAGCGGAGTCGTACCGACAACTCTCTGCCTATATCACCGCAGAGCCTGACACCGGCCGATACCTCCTACAAATTGGGTCTCATCGGATTCCTGTGCCAGCCGCTAACCCGTAAGGCCTGATCCGTGATCTTGTCTCCCCTCCTCCCGCTATCCTCGCTGCGAGATCTCCAGGAGGTATCCATCCGGATCTTTCAGTATGAACATCATCGTGGCCCAGGGGGTTGCCGTAGGGGTGGTCAGAATTTCGGCCCCGATGCTTGCCAACTTTCCGTAGGTCGCTTCGAAATTATCGGTCGGAAACGTGAGGTAGACGCCCCAGCCCCGTCGCTCCGGCATCGGATCAACCTTCCAGATCGATTTCTCCGGGGGCGTGAGATCCTCATGGATGGTCAGGGAAATCTGGCCGAGGTCGAAGCGGGCGTGCCGCGCATCTTCAGATGCGGGCGCCCGTTCCAGGAGCTCGCGGTAGAACTGAACCGAGCGAGCGAGGTTGCTGACGAGCAAAAAGACGTGCGAGAGGCCGGTAATCATTTTTCCCCTCCGAAATTCAGATCCCACGTTCCGGGGTGTCGGGTTCCATGTCATCCCGAGCCTTGAACCCTGAATCTGGGGCTTGGGACCCAAAACCTGTCAGGAGCAAGATCCCTCACTCGCGCACGCTGCGCTGAAAGGACCTGCCGGCAAATGCGCGCCGGATTCGCCAGAGGTCCACAAGCATCTGCGCCGGGTGGCGCAGCAGGGTCACCTTACTCTCCGGATCATTGATCCAATTCACTGGCAGCTCGCGAACGCGGTATCCCAACTGAAGTGCGATGAGGATGGCCTCGACGTCGAACGCGAAGCCATCGGTACATACGCGCTGGAATACGGCATGGGCAGCCTCCCGCCGGAACAGTTTAAATCCGCACTGCGTATCTCGAAACGGGATCGGGAGCAGGGTTCGCATAAGGCGATTGAACAGTCGTCCCATTACCTCGCGCAGGCGATGCTGGCGCACAAGGATCCGTGATCCAGCCAGCGCGCGCGATCCGATGACCACATCGCTGCCCTCTTCGAGGAGCTTCAAGGCGCCCTCTATCTCCTCGATTGGTGTGGAGAGGTCCGCATCCGAGAACAGGACGACCTCTGCGGTGGCTGCAAGCATGCCGGCTCGAACGGCGGCGCCTTTGCCCTGATTGTGGGAGAAGTGGACCAGCTTCACCTCCGGTGCCCTCGCCTTAACCTGTTCAGCGGCTGTAGCCGTGCTATCACGCGAACCATCATCCACCACGATGATCTCAAACCCCCCTGCCCCATAGCGGCCACGTAGGTAGTCCACCACTCGCTGGAGCGACGGGCCTATCCGGCGCGCCTCATTGTAGGCGGGGATTACCACGCTTACTTGCATCGCTTCATGGCCTGCGACATGGAAATCACCTTTTCAAGCAGGCGGTGGCCGCCAGGATTACTCTTACGATGTGATGGACACGCACACAAGAGCCCGAAAACTCAAAACTCGCTACAGGTGGTGGGGTCGCTGGGGTCGAGTGCAGCATATCCCTATACCCTAAAATGGTTTCCTTCTCAGGGCATCGGAGGGTCGCCTCGCGGGTAAGTTCATCTCTCGTGGAAGAGTACGCGGACGTCGTATGCTGAGCTTCAGGCGAGCATCACCAATGAGATCGAAGTAGTCTAACAGAAAATTGAACTTGCCAGCCTTCAGATACAACGTGACGCTCTTTTCTTGGTATGTATGGATTCCACCATTGTCGAGCACCAATGTGCCATCCAGGTAAAGTAGGCTTCCGTCATCTGAACTGAGGTCGAACCGGTAAGTCCCAGGTTCAATGATGTTCATCTGGCCTTCCAGGCGTAAAGAGAAAGACGGGTCCCAGGGCTTTTCCGACGTCCCGGGTGTGCTTGTCCATAGCGCCTTGATGGACTCTCCTACTAGAATCTCCCCTCCTGTTTTTTTCTCTTCGCCGCTCCAGTCAATATTTTTATAGTACCGTCCTTTGACCCCATCAGGGAAGAGCGAGGCGATGTGCACGGTCTCGAAACACAAGCTTTTGGGACTCTGAAGAGCGTTTTCATCGATCCGGTATATATCCACCAGAAGCCGTGCCACACGCACTGCACCTGTGTAAGCGACCTCCAGTTGGTGGCTGCCTCTCTCCAGTGCGAACGAACATTGGGTGAGTTGGAAAGGAGGTATTCCACTATTGTCTATGAGGGTATGACCGTCCAATTTGAGGATAGCGCCATCATATGAGCCTAGCAGGAAATCGTAGAGCCCCACCTCCAAGACGCGCATGGTGGCGGAAAACTTTAGTGAAAAAGGATTCCTCTCCCAAGGCCATTTGAGGAGATAGGGAGTGCCTGCCACCGGCTCCTCAACCCAGGTAATGTCCAACGGGAGCCCGCGCCAGGCGAAGGGCTTTTGGCGAATTGGACCGTTCGTGCGCTGCTCGTATTTGCCCTTATTGGTCTCGATGACGAAAGCCTGTATGGATGAATCCCTGTAATTCCTTTCCGCTATTTTGAAGCGCATGAACCTAGACCCTTTTGGTGATTCCAGCCTTATTGCGAATCGCTTACGGATCTCAGCAAAGATCCTGGCCGATTCCAGTTCAAAGGTATGTCTGTAGGTCGGCGTTAGATCCTGAAGATAATAAACGGTTACCACTGCTGGAGAGATTGCCGCACCCGCACGAATGCTATCTAGTACAGTGCCGAGCTCTTCCAAGGGGCGGATTGGAAGGCAGGAATATCGGCACTTGACCGAGCCGAACACGAAAACTGTGGCCAAAAAGCGGTCGTGGCCTAGGTGTAAGTAAAGACGCTCTAACGCGCCCGCCGGGTCGGTGGTGTTTTCAGGATAGGCGGAAAGATTGTAAATAAGTAGGAGCTTTTCCCCTGTTTCCACTCGCGATCGGGCCTCCAGATACCAATCCACCTCTGAGGATGGCACGGTATAGTCCGCCTGCGAGTACGTGAAGGGCATTGGATAGGGCCTTTTGTGGACAGGTACCTTCACGTACTCGATTAAGTCTGCAATCTGCCAGATATTTCCCAAAATTAGCAAACAGACGAGCGCAACCTTTGGTTTCTCCCCAAGCCTCGAAACGATGTCGGATTCGCGGTACATGCTGGCGATCGACACGATGCAGTAGAACTCAACCAGCAGAAAGCGCCGTGGCCTTATCCAGTCGGGACCTGCCATCGCTAACACAAAGACGAGCCCAATTTGGAACATGAGGAGTCCGAAAAGCAATGATCGGTTGCTTCTAAAAAAGAAGAAACTGAACACTCCTAGGACAAAGAGGACTGGGATGTCGAGTGTCTGATAAGCGAAAAGCGCTTTGCCAAGGTTCAACATGCCGGTGCTGATTCCATGGCTGTCAATAGGAGCGAGATTAAGCAGCGTGCCCACGGTCCCGCCCTGGTGTGAAAGTACCGTCAGGAGTTGCGTTGCGGAAGCCAAGAGCCATACTGCGCGCGAGCGAAGAGGCACATTGCGATGCAGGATAGCCGCTGCGATGAAGACAACAAATAATGTTCTACCAAGTTCGTAAAGATGCCACGAGAGTTCATTGGCGACTAGACAAAGCAACAGGCTCAATAGCCAATTCTGACGAATCCGACGGTTTAATGTGATCCAGAGTGCAAGGGCGTGGGGCAGTAAGCCTGTCACGTATGGATAGCCTGCAACAGAGAAGGAGAGCAGGGCTGGGGACGCGCCCCATGCAAGAAGCAGAATCCACCACTGCCGGACCGGAAGGCCAATCAGTTTAATAATCAGCCAAAGCGTAAGTAAAAAAAGAAAGAAGGTAAGCAGGTGTGCCCAATACTCCCATGGCCACAGGGAACCCAGATAACCGGGGATCAACGTGTAAAGAAGGCTGTTGGTGTGATTCCAATATTGAAAGTTTCTGGTTGAGTGAAACACATAACTAAAGGCATCCGAGAAGGATCGAGTAGATACCAGGAAAAGCCCATGCGCCGGACCGAGTATGTCCCAGCCTGGATAGTACGGCCCTCGATAAACCAAGCGCATCGCTAGAGAAAAGGTGACGCTTAGTAAGGCAAAGGAAGGGAGCAGGATCTTCTGATGCCTGAAATAGAGTGAATACAACCTGGACGTGCTGAGTATCCTTGGATTCATTCTTGCGAAGGGTTCCATAGTGAGTGAAATCGGCGTCCGGTTCAGCCCAGCGCCAGAATCCTCCGCTTTGGCGGCGTCCGCCAGCAGGAGTTTCTCCAGACTAGGCCGCCTGCAGCTACGATAGGATGGGGAAAATGGCCGAATAGCGCATCGCGTTCACTTCCCTCCGAGGCGGCCTCTTATCACCCGTTCTTGAAGCCACAGTAGAAAAAGGCTGCCGAACCGATAGACTCCCTCACGAGGTAGGTTGAACTTACTCCTCCGGAGGTCTTCACACCAGACCGGGATCTCGGTGATGACTGCGCCGTCCCGCTTCGCCCATGCGATGAGCTGCA
>Ga0105164_10000699_pt1 | contig 22581 bp, 21 predicted proteins | sample VDWuncwatermetaG_FD_89674 | JGI IMG/M metagenome (GOLD analysis project Ga0105164, IMG submission 89674) | Wastewater microbial communities from Netherlands to study Microbial Dark Matter (Phase II) - VDW unchlorinated drinking water | ecosystem: Environmental > Aquatic > Freshwater > Drinking...
AAGCCTCCGGTATCGTCATCCGTCTTGACCACGTGGATCGTCAGGCGCACGAGAACAGTCACACCGTATACCTGGCCTACGAAGGGCCGCTTCCCGGCGGGCCAGGGAAAAGCATCAAGACCGACATCACCATCCGAGAGCGCATCGTCTTGCCGCTTGAGGAACGTCCAGTGCTGCGCGGATATGATGAGTACCGCGATCTACCCCAGGATGCCCGGGTTCGAGTCTACTCCCTGGATGAGGTGGCGGTTGAAAAAACGGTTGCCCTCATGGACCGGGCGCGAACCGAGCCTCGCGATCTCTATGATCTCTGGTTTCTCACGGCCAACGGCCATGTGCGCCTGCCGGATCTGCTGGATCACGTCGCGCAGAAGCTGGAGTTCCGGGGGCTGACGCTGGCACAGGTGAGCCAACAGTTCCGTGCCAAGGAAGCGCGCTACAAGAAACTCTGGCACATTCGGCTTGAGGCCCAAATGGCCGAGCTACCGGAGTTTGACGGGGTGTACCGCGCGGTTCAGCGTGCCCTTCGGCAGGCGGGCTTCTTCAAATAGGGGAGATGATCCGCTTCCGGCGGCGCCTGCGGTAGACCAGGAAGGACGGGTCAAGTAGAATCATATGAGGCGGCTGTTCGGTGGCTTCCTCCATGTCAGGGCTCCAGAGCAAGGGGCTCTGGTGGCGCTCGCGTCTGGCGGTGGACGCGCAGGAAGATCGCATTTCCTGACGGATCGAGCCACGGGGCCGGCATTTCCTGCCATTTTTTACTGCTCCATCTCACGAACGCTGTCTCCACCCAGCACTTGACGATAGAGTATGTTTGTGGTAATTAGTTAGTATTACATTAGTAGTTAGTGGAGCATGATCTAAGGTATAACATACTGTAAATGAACGAGTTGCTAAGTAACTACCTCATGAACTACTACAATAAGAAGGAAGTTGGTTACCGGCTTCTTCCTGAGGTCAAGCTCGAAGCATTCTGGCCTGAGCTGGTGAGGTTCCGCCAGGCAAAGGCGGAATTCTTGCCCTTCAAAGACCAAGCGGAGAAGCCCTTTTGGTTTGTCCTCACGCCGAAGCTCCAGGAGTACCTGCACCAGGTGGACTCGCGCGGGAAGGACTCCCTCTACAGCGTGGTGAAGGAGGAGATTCAGGCGGAGCTTACCGAGCAGGCGCTGGTCGAGGAGGCGATGTTCTCCAGCGTGATCGAGGGGGCGTTCTCCACCATCGCGCGCGCCAGGGAGTTGATCGTCGAGGGCAAGCCGCCGCGGGATACCAGCGACCAGATGGTTGCGAACAACGGCCGCGTCATGCGCTATGTCCTGGAGCAGCGGGAAGCAGCCTGCTCCATCGAGTTCATGCACGCGATCCAGCGCAAGGTGACAGAGAAGACGCTGGAGGACGAGACGACTGCGGGCCGGTTTCGTGAGGGGCCGGTCTTTGTGGTGAATCAGCGCCGGGAGACCGTCTATGAGGCGCCGCCCGCCGGCACCGTGCACCCGTCCATGGAAGCACTCGTCAACTGGATCAATGCAGAGGGGCAGCAGCCGTTCATCCACCCGATCCTCCGGGCGGCCATCATCCATACGTACCTGGTCTATGTGCACCCGTACGTCGATGGGAATGGGCGGACGGCCCGGGCGCTGTTCTACTGGTATCTGCTCAAGCGCCGCTACGAGTTCTTCCGCTACTTTTCCATCTCCTCGATCATCCAGGAGACGCGAGAGCGGTACTATAACGCGCTCAAGGATATGGAGGATCACGAGGCCGATGCGACCTACGTGCTCCTGTACATGGCCGAATCCATCGTGCGAGCCATTGACGTGATCCTCCAGCGCATTACGGAGCGCTATCGGAGGGACATTCTGTTCGCCACCCTTCGCGAGCGGAGCATCATGCTGAACGCGCGGCAGACCCGCTTCCTTAAATCCCTCACAGTGTCCAGGGAGAAACGGGGGACGATTGCCAAATACCAGCGCGATTTCAAGGTCGTCTACGAAACCGCGCGGCGGGACCTGGCCCAACTCGAGACTCTTGGGATTCTCGCCAGGGGGAAGCAGGGCAGGCAGTTCATGTATACCCTCAACCCGGCCTTTCTCACAGTTGGGAAGGTCAGTGGCGCCACAACTGAACATCCTCGCCTCCCCTCCGTCTGAGATCGCAGCCCCGCAGTATCGCGAGGCCGTGGCGGCGCTGGGCAGCCGCACGCTTGCCTACACCCTGCGCGAGAGCCGTCGTGCACGGCATCCCAGCTGCTGGATGGACCCAGCCGCCGGCCTCGTCGTCACGGTGCCGATCGGCGCACGGCCTGAGGCGGTGGAGGCGTTCCTCGCGCGGCATCAGCGCTGGATCCTGCGCTGGATGGAGCGCTTGGAGCGCCGCTGGCAAGGCCTGCCGAAGCGTTGGCCGTATGGCGAGCATCTGTTCTATCGCGGCGAACCGCTCACCGTGCGCATCATCCCAGGCCGGGCAGGGACAGTCCAGCGGGTCGGCTCGCAGTTGGTCGTCGCCACCCGCACACCCGGCATCGAGGGTGCGCGGCGTGTGCTCATGCGCTGGCTGAAAGCGCAGGCCGTGCAGACGCTCACCGAACGCACCGAGATCCTGGGTGCTATGATGGGCCTTGCGCCCAAGCGCATCTACGTGCGCGCCTTGCGGCGCAAGTGGGGCAGCTGCTGGCCGGGAGGGTCGCTGAGCTTTAGCGTCCATCTGATCATGGCCCCGCCCGAGGTGCTCGACTACGTCGTCGTGCACGAGCTGGCCCACCTGAAAGAGCGCAACCACTCCCCGCGTTTCTGGGCGCTGGTGGCCGCCTATCATCCCGAGCTCAAGGTACGCCGCGCCTGGCTGCGCACCCACGGCCCCTGGCTCGCGTTCTAAACACGCTCCGTAAGGAGCAGACCGCGGAGCGGTTTCTTGCTATAATGGTTTTTTAGCAGCTTCACAGCGTCAGGGAGGGTAGATGGCTATCGCAACGGCACCAGGCAAGAGCCAGGAACGCGTTGGCGTCGTGACGTTTAAGGGCAATCCGTTGACTTTGGTCGGGCCGGAAATCCGCGTGGGCGATCCTGCCCCGGAATTCCAGGTGCTGGGGCCTGGCCTGTCCACCGTGAAGCTGTCGGACGCCAAGGGCACGATCCGGCTCCTGAGCGTCGTGCCGTCGGTCGATACCCCGGTCTGCGACGCCCAGACGCGGCGCTTCAATGAAGAGGCCGCCCGCCTGCCTGGCGCGGAAATCTGGACCATCAGCATGGACCTGCCGTTCGCCCAACAGCGCTGGTGCGGCGCGGCAGGCATCGACCGCATCAAGCTCCTCTCCGACCACCGCGACGCCGACTTCGGCACGGCCTACGGCTGCTTGATCAAGGAGCTGCGCCTGCTGGCCCGCTCGGTGTTCGTCATCGACAAGCAGGATACCGTCCGCCATGTCGAATACGTGCGCGAGGTGACCAGCCATCCGAATTACGACGCCGTGCTGGCGGCGGTCCGCAAGCTGAGCTAAGCAGGTCCCTCCGCCCGCATGCGGAGTTGGCTCGATCCCTTCCTCTGGATCCGGATGCTCGGCATCGCCGCGCGGCTGGCCTGGCCTCACTGGCTCGCCCCCTGGCGCTCCCCGCTGCTGCGCTGGCGGATGGAAACCTACGGCGTCCGGGATGCGCACGGGCGGCTGCTGGCCGCGGATGCCATCGATGTCCGGCGGTTTTTCGCCTTCGTCCTGGTTCATCGCGGCCCACTGCTGCGCTTCCTGCATTGGGCAGCTACCCTTTGACACCGTCGGTGCCCGTCCAGTAATATAGTAGAGCTATGCTCCGTCAAATCTCCCTGCAAGATTCCGTCGTCTACGGGCCGGTGCGCTCCCGGCGGCTGGGCTGGTCCCTTGGGATCAACGTCCTGCCGGTGAGCTACAAGCTCTGCTCCTCGAATTGCGTCTACTGCCAGTACGGCTGGACCAGCCCCGCCCCCGGCGGGGAGAAGATTAAGCGCGCCGCCCAACTGCTGACCGAGATCGAGCAGGCGTTCCAGCAGTTTGTCGAACAGAGTACGCCGGTGGACTGTTTAACGCTTGCAGGAAACGGCGAGCCGACGCTGCATCCGGATCTGGAAGAGCTGGTGGTCGGCCTGAAGGAGCTGCGCGACCGGTACTATCCGTCCGCCAAGGTCGGCATCCTGTCGGACGCCACGCAGATCCACCGTCCGCAGGTCCGCCGGGCGCTGGAGCAGCTCGACGTGCGGTACATGAAGGTGGACGCCGGCGACGAGGCGACCTGGAAACGGATCAACCTGCCGCTCGGCGGCGCGGATTGGCAGACGATGATCGGCGGCTTGAAGGCCCTGCCGGACCTGATCCTGCAGTGCATGTTCATCCAAGGCAGCTACGACAATACCGACGACGCGCATATCAACCGTTGGATCGCCCTCGTGGGCGAGCTGCGCCCGTTGAGCGTGCAGGTGTACACGGTGGACCGCGCGCCTGCGGACGCCGGCATTTCCAAAGTCCCCCGCGAGCGCCTGGAGGCGATCGCCGCGCGGCTCACCGCGCGCACCGGGATCTCCGTGGACGTCTACGACTAGTCAACCCCCCTCATCGCCATGAAACATCGACAGCTGGGCACGACCGATCTCACCGTGTCGGAAATCGGCTTCGGGGTCTGGACCGTTTCGACGACGTGGTGGGGCGTCAGCGACGAGGCGTTGGGCGTGCGGCTCCTCCAGCAGGCCTTCGACCTCGGCATCACCTTCTTCGACACCGCCGACACGTACGGCAACGGGCTGGGGGAAACGATCCTGGCCAAGGCGCTCGGCGACAAGCGGTCGCAGATCACCATCGGCAGCAAAGTCGGCTATGATTTTTACAACAATACCAGCCGACGCGGCCAGGAAGAATTGCCGCATGACTGGAGCCCGGCGTACGTCCGGTTCGCGCTGGAGGAAAGCCTCAAGCGCCTGCAGACCGACCACATCGATCTCTACCAGCTGCACAATCCCCGCCTGGAGGCCATCCACCAGGACGACCTGTTCGCGACGCTGGAGCAATTGAAAGCCGAGGGCAAGATCCGCGCCTACGGCGCGGCCCTGGGCCCGGCGATCGACGTGCGGCAGATCGACGAGGGCAAGGCCGCCATCCAGGAGCGCCGCGTCCACGTCGTGCAGATCATCTACAACCTGCTCGAGCAGATGCTCGGCCACGGGCTGTTTTCCCTCGGGCGCAAGGAGGGCACCAGCTTCCTGGTGCGCGTGCCGCACGCGTCCGGGCTGCTCGACGGCACGGTGACCGAGCAGACCGTCTTCGGCCCGCAGGACCACCGCTACCACCGCGTCTCGACGGATGAGCGCAAGCGCAAGTGGCAGATCGACGGGCTCAAGAAAGTCCGCCAGCTGGACTTCCTCACCACCGGCTCCGGGCGCACGCTCGGGCAGGCGGCCCTGAAGTTCATCCTCGCCGAGACGTCGGTGGCCTCCGTGCTGCCGAACATCTACAGCGAGGCGCTGCTCCAGGAGTTCGCCGCCGCGCCGCAGACGCCGGACCTGACCGCCGAGGAGCTGAGCCGCATCAACCAGCTCTACGCGACCGAGTTCGGGTTGGAGCAAGAGCCGGTGTCGGCATGAGCGTGGCCGCTCAGATCCCGACGCTGGACAAGCTGGACCGGGCCCTGCTGACGGAGGTGCAGTCGAACTTTCCCGTCGAGCACCGGCCGTTCGACGCCTTGGGCAAGAAGCTGGGCATCTCCGAAGAGGAATGCCTGGAGCGGGTCATCCGCCTGAAGGCGGAGAAGGTCATCCGGCAGCTCTCGGCGATCTTCGACACCCGAAGCTTGGGCTATCAAAGCACGCTGGCCGCCATGAAGGTCGACCTCGCGCGCGTCGACGAGGCCGCCGAGGTCGTCAACCAGCACCCCGGCGTCAGCCACAACTACAAGCGCAACGATCCGTTCAACATCTGGTTCACCATCGCGGTGCCGCCGGCCGATTCGCTGGAGCGCACGGTGAACATCCTGCATCAGCTGGCCCGCGCCGACGAGACCATCGTCCTCCCCACCCTGCGGTTGTACAAGATCGGCGTGAAGCTGGACCTGACCGGCAACGCGCCGTCGACGGAAACCGGCGACGAGATTTACAACGAGCAGCGCCGATGGGCGCCCAAGCCGGCGCTGACGCCGAAGGACATCGACGTGATCCGCATCCTGCAGGAAGACCTGCCGATGCTGGAGATGCCGTTCGCGGTGTGGGCGGAGCAGGCCGGCATGACCGAGGAAGAGCTCTTCGCGTGGGGCCGCCACATGCAGGAGGTGGGGTACATGCGGCGCTTCGCGGCGATCCTGTATCACCGCAACGCCGGCTTCCTGGCCAACGCCATGGTCGTCTGGCAGGTTCCGGAAGCGCAGGTCGACGCGGCCGGCGAGCAGATGGCGAAATTCCGCCAGGTCAGCCATTGTTACCGCCGGCCGGTCTATCCGAACTGGCCGTACCCGCTGTTCACGATGATCCACGCGGTGACGCATTCGGCCTGCATGGAGATCGTGTCGAAGATCGAGGAGAAGGCCGGGGCGTTTCCGCACAAGAACCTGTTCAGCACGAAAGAATATAAGAAGACGCGCGTGAAGTATTTCACGCCTGAGCTGGATGAATGGTGGAAGCGCGTCGGCAAGGAAATGGAATTGCTGAAGTAAATTAGTGAGAGAGGGTAGAGACGCTACTTTCATGGCCAATAACGCAGAACTGATCAAGCAGCGGGCCGGCGATCCGTTCAAAGTGATCGACGCGATCACCCGGGCCGTGTCGCAAGGCTACGAAACCCTCACCGAGGACGACCTGTTCCTGGCCAAGTGGTACGGGCTCTACACCCACCGCCACGAGAAGGGCTACTTCATGATCCGCACCAAGCAGCCCAACGGCCACGTGACGGTCGCCCAGGCGCGCGCCATCGCCGACATCGCCGACCAGCTCAATCGTGGCTTCACCGACATCACCACCCGGCAGGACTTCCAGCTGCACTGGTGCCATGTCAAAGATTTGCTGACCATCCTGGAGAAACTGAAGGCGGTCGGCATCACGACCCTGGGCGCCTGCGGCGACATCGCCCGCAACGTCGTCGGGTGTCCGGTGTCCGGCGTGGACCGCGACGAGGTGCTCGACGCCGGGCCGATCGTGGAAGAAGTCTCCAAATTTTTCCTCGACAATACCAAGGAGTTTTCCAACCTGCCTCGCAAGTACAAGATCTCCATCAGCGGCTGCCGCACGTCCTGCCCCCAGCCGGAGATCCAGTGCGTCGGCTTCGTCGGGATCGAGCGCCAGGTCAACGGCCGCAAGGAAACCGGCTTCGACCTGCGCGTCGGCGGCGGGCTGTCCACGCAGGGGTTCTTCGCGCAGCGGCTGAACGCGTTCGTCAAGCCGGCGCAGGTGGTGCCGGTGCTCGCGGAGATCACCCGGATCTGGCGCGACACGCCGGAGTACCGCGAGAAGCGCCACCACGCGCGCATCAAATACCTCGTGCACGACTGGGGCGCGGCCACGCTGCGCCGGCGGGTTGAGGAAAAGCTTGGCTGGAAGCTGGACGACGCGCCGGCCGAGTACCAGGAGCCGGCGGACCGGTACCGCGACCATGTGGGCGTCCACGCGCAGAAGCAGGCCGGCTACTACTACGTCGGCGCGCCGGTGCTGGTGGGCCGTATTTCGAGCGCGCAGCTGCGCAAGGTCGCCGGCCTGGCCGAGCGGTACAGCGATCCGAACGTGAAGATCAGCGGCCCGCCGCTGCGCCTGACGGTGCGGCAGAACATCATCCTGCTCAACATCCCGGAATCGAACGTCGAGTCGGTGCTGGCCGGGCTGGCCGAGGCGGAGCTCTCCATCAACGCGCACGCGATCCGTCGCAGCGCCGTCACCTGCACCGGCACCGAATTCTGCAAGCTGGCGATCACCGAAACCAAGGTGCGCACGCGGGAGATCGTCGAGTATTTGGAGCAGCGCGTGCCGCTGGAGGAGCCGATCCGGTTCCACGTCACCGGCTGCCCCAACGCCTGCGCGCAATACCAGATCGGCACGATCGGCATGATGGGCTCTAAGACCAAGATCGACGGCCAGATCGTCGACGCCTATGACATTTTCGTCGGCGGGCAGTTGGGCCGCGGCTCCTCGTTCAACCACGCAGTGCTGCGCAAGGTGCCGGCGGCGGAGTGTAAATATCGGTTGGAACAGCTGCTGTTGGGCTACTGCAAGCAGCGCCAGCCCAAGGAGTCGTTCAACGACTTCTGCGCGCGCGTCGGCGACGCGGAGCTGGTCAAGCTGCTCACGGCGGCCAAGTCCCCGGAGGGGACCAAGCCGCAGGCGGAGGCCGAGGACGTGCCCCTGCCCCAGGTGCCGGAATCCGAAGGCCCGGTGTATTGAGCCGGGGGAATCATGAAATCCCTCGCGGTGATCGTGTCAGGCGGCAGTACCAACAACCTGATCCAGGTGCTGACGCTCCTGCTGGCGACGGTGCATGCGGAGTTGAAGGCGCGGGTGCTGTTCCGCGACGAGTCGCTGCGGCGGATCACGCGCGAGGGGATCAAGCAGCTGGTGTGGTCGGACGGCCACCGCGGCCAGGAAGACGCCATGGCCGCCCGCCTGCGCCAGCACGACCTGCAGGATTTGCAGCTCTTATGCCGGCAGATCAAGGAGTCCGGCGACGTGAAGCTGTACGCCTGCAGCTCCTCGATGGCGCTCAACGGCCTGAAGCCGGATGATTTGATCCCGGAGATCGACGAGGTCCGCGGCCTGCCGGCGTTTCTGCTGGAAGACGTCGCCGCCGCGGATAAGGTACTGACGTTTTGATGAGTCGTGGGCAGCGGGTGGCGCAATGACCAATCTGACACGCGATCAAATTTTGCGGTACAGCCGCCACCTCATCATGCCGGAGGTCGGCGTCGAGGGCCAGCAGAAGCTCCGGGATGCCAAAGTGCTGCTGATCGGCGCCGGCGGCCTGGGCTCGCCGCTCGGCTTGTACCTGGGGGCGGCCGGCGTGGGGACGCTGGGCATCGTCGACTTCGACGTCGTCGACTTCACCAACCTCCAGCGGCAGATCATCCACCGCAACGAAGATGTCGGCAAGCTCAAGGTCGAGTCCGCCAAAGCGCGCATCCTCGCATTGAACCCGGAGATTTCCGTCAACGCCTACAACACGCGCCTGACCAGGGACAACGCGCTGGAGCTAATCAAGCAGTACGACCTGGTGATCGACGGCACCGACAACTTCCAGACCCGCTACCTGGTCAACGACGCCTGCGTCTTTTTGAAGAAGCCCAACGTCTACGGCTCGATCTTCCGCTTCGAGGGCCAGTCGACGGTGTTCTATCCCTACAAGGGGCCCCGAGACACCGCGCGTCGCGAAGCTCGCGCGGTGTCCGGGACTCAGTCCTGGGAATCGCTCCGCGATTTCTCAGGGCCGTGCTACCGGTGCCTGTTCCCGGAGCCGCCGCCGCCCGGCATGGTGCCCAGTTGCGCCGAGGGCGGGGTGCTGGGCGTGTTGCCCGGGATCATCGGGACGATCCAGGCTACAGAAGGTATTAAGTTGATCATCGGCAAGGGCGAGCCGCTCATCGGCCGGCTGCTCCTGTTCAACGCGCTGACGATGGAGTTCCGCGTCGTGAAGCTGAAGCGCAACCCGGACTGCCCGGTGTGCGGCGACCATCCGACGATCAAGGAGCTGATCGACTACGAGCAGTTCTGCGGCCTGGGCCGCGGCGAGGAAAGCGACCTAGCCCCCGGAGGGGGCGGCGCGACCACCGAGCTGGACATCAACCCGCCGGAGGCCAAAACGATCCTGGACAAAGACCCCAACGCGGTGTTGCTCGACGTGCGCGAGCCGCATGAGTACGACATCGTGAAGATCCCCGGGTCGAAGCTCATTCCGCTGGGCGAGCTGCACCTGCGGACCAACGAGCTCGACACCGCGAACACCATCATCGTGCACTGCCACCACGGCCCCCGCAGCCAGCAAGCCGTAAAAGTGCTGCAGCATTTCGGGTTCCGGAAGCTCAAGCACCTGCACGGCGGCATCGACGCCTGGGCCGAGCAGGTGGACAAGGAAATGGCGCGGTACTAAGACAGAAGCGTTCGGAAGGAGCTTACGAGGCGGCGGACGAACCGGTCCGTCGCTTTTTCTTTTGGAGGGACCCGCCGCTGAGCAAGCTGACCAGCGCAATCATTGTTTCACCATGATAGCGCAACTATCGGTTGACAGCCATGGGAGCGTGCGGTATGGCTGGGCGCGTAGTGTAGGCCTTGATATAACACTAAAAATAGTGTATCGTATAGGTGAGCGTCTTGGCCGAGTACGAAATCCTTTTCTACGAGACAGGCGCGGGTCAATGCCCCGCTCAGGAATTTTTAGAGGAGCTCGCGCCCAAAGTTCGTGGAAAAGTCGCCAAATGGTTGGAGCTCTTGGAGCGGGAAGGTCCCGCGCTGCCGCGGCCCTATGCGGATATTGTCCGGGGGAAAATCCGCGAGCTGCGGGTGAGCTTTGGCGGCGTACACCATCGGCTCCTGTATTTTTTCTCTGGGAAGCGAATCGTCGTCACCCAGGGCTTTGTGAAGAACACCTCCGCTGTTCCTGAGGAAGAGCTCACGCGGGCCCAGCGATCTATGACTGACTTCCATCGGCGAGTTGAACGGGGAGAAATCGTGCTATGAAAGGCGTCCGGCGGTTCAGAGCGTATCTGAAGGATCAGTTGAAGGATCCTGCGTTCCGGAAGGCCTATGAGGAAGAAGGGGTGTACGCGGAGCTGGCCATCCAGATCGCCCGCCTGCGCACCCAGAAAAGGCTTTCCCAGAGGCGGCTGGCACAACTGCTTCATACGAGCCAACAAATGGTGTCCCGCTTGGAAGATCCCCGCAATGCCAGTTACTCGCTGAAGACGCTTGTGAAGGTCGCCCACGCCCTGGATAAGGAACTGAAAGTCGAGTTCGTCTGACGTATAATAGCCAGCAATGCCTCGCTCGGCGGCGGTATTGCTTGCGGTCCTGACGGCCACGCTGGGATTCACCATGCCTGTGCGCGCCCAAGACTGGGAACCCTTCCTGAAGCAGGCGACCGGCACCCTCCAGGAATACCTCCGCATCGACACCACCAACCCGCCCGGCGACGTCACGCAAGCCGCCGCGTTCTTCATCGAGATCCTGCGCCGGGAGGGCATCAACCATGAAGTGTTCATTTCCGACCAGGCCATCGGGAAGCTCAACCTGCTCGCCAAGTTGAAGGGGTCCGGCCAGGCCCGGCCGATCCTCCTCCTCAACCACATGGACGTGGTGCCGGTGGAGCGCGACCAGTGGGACGTCGAGCCGTTCGGCGGCGAGCTGCGCGACGGCTTTATCTGGGGCCGCGGGGCGCTGGACATGAAAGGCATGGGCCTCGCCGGGCTGATGGCCCTCATCCGGCTGAAGCAGGAGGGCGTGCAGCTCTCGCGCGACGTGCTGTGGCTGGCGGTGTGCGACGAGGAGACCGGCGGCGGGCTGGGCGCGAAGTGGCTCACGCGCAATTATTACGACCAGCTCAATCCGGAGTTCGTGCTCGACGAAGGCGGGGGGATTTCGCAGGGGCTGCTGACCGGTGACGGCCGGATCGTCATTGCGCCCTCGGTCAATGAAAAGCAAGTCGTGTGGCTCACCGTGACGGCCCGCGGCCGCGGCGGGCACGGCTCGATGCCGCACAGCGAGAACGCGGTGGAGATCCTGCAGCAGGCGCTCGGCCGGCTGATGGCGGCGCGCGCGGAACTGGAGCAAGCCGCCGGCGACACGGTCGTGGAGGAGATGCGCCAGGCGCTGGGCGAGTTGGCGGACACCCCGTACGCCAACGCGATTTCGAAGAATACGATTACGCTGACCTCGTTCCAGGCCGGCGTCGGCGATCCGCCGAAGGTGAACGTGATTCCCTCCGAGGCGACGGCCACGCTGGACTGCCGGCTGCTGCCCGGCGTGCCGGTGCCGGCGTTCTTGGAACGGCTGAAGGCCGCGCTCGGCGACGAACGCGTCGCGGTCCAGGTCACGTACCAGCCGGCTGAGCCGGCGACAGGCTCACCCTCCGACACGGCGTTCTTTTACGCGCTGACGCAGACCGCCCGCGAGTTCTATCCGGACGCCGTCGTCGTTCCGCAGCTGCTGCCGGGCGCGACCGACGCGAGATTTTTCCGCGCGAAAGGAGCGATCGCCTACGGGTTCCAGCCGGTGCTGTTGGGGGCGGAGGACTGGGCGATGATCCACGGACATAACGAGCGGATTGCGGTCGAGCAGTTCCACCGGATGATCCGGATCTTCTACGAGATCCTCAAACGGGTGGCTCAGGCTCCGACTCAGGCGGGGTCGCCTCAAAGAGGAATTGGCGCTCCGCATAGCGCCGGTATAAGCCTCCCGGGGTCTTGAGCAGGTCCTCGTGGCGGCCCTGCTCGATGATCCGGCCGCCGTCGACGACGACCACGCGGTCGGCGTGCTCGATGGTGGAGAGCCGGTGGGCGATGATGAGCGCGGTGCGGCTCTCCAGCAGCCGGCGCAAGGCCTCCTTGATCAAGTCCTCTGATTCCGCATCCAGCGCCGACGTCGGCTCATCCAGAATGATGACCGGGGCGTCTTTCAAGAACGCCCGCGCGATCGCCAGCCGCTGCTTCTGCCCGCCGGACAGCCGGACGCCCCGCTCGCCGATGTCGGTGTGATAGCCGTGGGGGAGTTGCCGGATGAACGCGTCCGCGAACGCCAGCCGGGCGGCCTCGATGACATCCGCCTCGGTCGCCTCGGGCCGGCCGTACCGGATGTTCTCGGCGATGGTCCCGCTGAACAGGATCGCGTCCTGCGGCACGATGGCGATCTGCCGGCGCAAGGACTTCAGCGTAAGGTCGCGCAGGTCGATCCCGTCCAGCGCAATCCGCCCCGCCGTCACGTCGTAGAACCGCACCAGCAGCTTGGCCAGCGTGGACTTACCCGCGCCGCTGGGTCCGACGAGCGCCACCGTCCTGCCGGCCGGGATGGCCAGCGAGAAGCCCTCCAGGATCGGGTCGCGCCCGTCGTAGCAGAAGCCGACGTCCTCGAAGACGATCTCTCCGCGCACCCGCCCGAGCGTCCGCGCCTCGGCGTGGTCCTGCACGTCCGGGTAGGTGTCAAACACTTCGAAGATGCGGTCCATCGCCGCCAGGCTGTTGGTCAGGATGAGGTTCAGCTCGGTGAGCCGCTGGATCGGCTGGTAGAGCATGCCGAGGTAGGCGTAGAACGCCATCAGCGTCCCGACGGATAATCGCCCGTTCCACACCTCTAGCACCCCGAACCACAGCACCAGGATCGGCCCGATCGCGGTCAGGAAGCCGGTCACGCCGAGCGCGATCGACTGCAGCCGCACGTTGGTGAGGACGTTCGTTAAATATTTTGAGCTTTGCTCCTCGAACTCCTGGGCGGCGGCCTCCTCCTGCGTGAAGGCCTGGATCGTCGAGATGCCGGCGAACTGCTCATGGAGATCGCCGGAGATCTCCTGAAGCTGGTTGTGGATCTCGCGGCTTTTCTTGCGGATCCGCTTGGTGAGGAAGTGGCTCACGGCCGCGTAGCACGGAATAATGCTTAGCGCGACCAGCGCCAGGCTCGGATGGGCGAAAAACAGCAGGGCGATGATGACCACGACGCAGGACAGGTCCATCGCGGTGTTGACCATGGCCGAGCCGACGAAGTTCTGCGCCGACGCGATGTCGCCGGTCATGCGCGCGACGACCGCGCCGATCTGCTGCCGGTCGAAGAAGCTGAGGCTCATCCGCTGGAGGTGGAGATAGAGGTGGTGGCGGAGGTCGAAGATGATCCGGTGGCCGGCCAGCCCCGCCAAGTAGGACCGGAGGTAGCTGGTGACCGCGTAGACCGCGTACAGGGCGCACAGGCCCCCCATGAGGAGGTGCAGCCGCGCGTGCGCCGGCGCGGCGCCGGGCGCCATGAAGTCGTCGACCAGGATCTTCAGCGTCCAGGGCAGCGCCAGCGGGATCAGGTAGCGCACGATGCCGTAACCGATCGCCGCGGCGATCAGCCCGCGGTACGGCCCCACGTACCCGAGGAAGCGCCAGAGGCTGCTGCGCGACCCGGGACGGACCGGCGAGGGGGAATTGTGCTGGGGTGAACGGGGCGGTATCATGAGACGTAGGATGTACTATACCATATTCTAGACAGCCGGCAGCCGCCGTGTTATACTGCCTCTCTAGTGTGTGAAAATAATCACAATCCTTCCCGATCATGCTTGAATTCGTAGGGTTACTCCTGGTGGCCGCCCTGTCGGCGATCGTTGCCACGGGGATGCTGATGGCCAACCGCCTTCTCGGCCCCAAGCGCCCAAGCCACGTCAAATCCCAGCCGTTTGAATGCGGCAAGGACCCGATCGCCTTGCCGGCCGGCCGCCTGCCGGTCCACTTCTACGTGCTGGCCATCCTCTTTGTCGTCTTCGACGTCGAGCTGGTCTTCCTGTTTCCCTGGGCCGTCGTGCTCCGGGAGCTGGGCTGGTTCGGGGTGATGGAGATGGGGATGTTCCTCGCGGTCGTGGTGGCCGGATTCGCCTACGCCTGGAAGAAGGGAGCCTTGGACTTCGAGCGATGAGCGCGCCCGGGCCGGTGGATGCCCAGCAATTGAGCTGGATGACGACGAGGCTGGACGCGGCCCTCGGCTGGGCGCGGAAGTTCTCAATCTTCCAGTATCCCTTCGTGACCGCCTGCTGCGGCATGGAGTACATGGCCACCGCCTGCTCCCACTACGACGTCGACCGGTTCGGCGCCGGCTTCCCGCGCTTCTCGCCGCGCCAGGCGGACGTGCTGTTCGTCGTCGGCACCATCAGCCACAAGATCGCCCCGGTCTTGAAGCGGATCTACGACCAGATGGTCGAGCCCAAGTGGGTCGTGGCCTTCGGCGTGTGCACCTGCACCGGCGGCTTCTACGACAACTACGCCACGGTGATGGGCATCGACACCATCATCCCGGTGGACTGCTACATCCCAGGCTGCCCGCCGCGCCCGGAGAACGTGCTGGACGGCTTGATCAAGCTGCAGGAGAAGATCCAGCACGGGGCGCGCGTGACCTTGGCGCGACCGCCCGAGCTCACTATTCCCCACCGGCCTGAGGAACACCTCTAATCCGCATGGGCGCCCCGGCCGGTTCCGTCGTCGAGCTGCTCACCGCCAGATTTCCGCAGTGGGTGATCGCGTCCCACGCCTACCGCGGCGACCAGACCGTCATCATCCGCCGCGAAGGGCTGTTGGACGTCTGCTGGTTCCTGCGCGACGACCAGGCGGTGGCCTTCAACGTCCTGATGGATCTGTCCTGCGTGGACTACCTGACCTTCGGCCGGCAGCAGGCCAGCGCGCCGATGATGCGCTCCCCATCCCCGCTGCCGTACTTCATGAAGCCCAAGCCGGCCGGGGCGGAGGCATGGCAGCGCCACGTCGACGAGGAATTCCGCTTCGAAGTCGTCTACCATTTCTATTCCACGATCAAGAATCACCGCCTGCGGATCAAGGTGCCGGTGGCGGTGGGGGACCCGGTCGTCGAATCGGTGACCCGGATCTGGAAAGCGGCCGACTGGTTCGAGCGCGAGGTGTGGGACATGTTCGGCATCCGCTTCCGCGGCCACCCGAACCTGCGCCGCCTCCTGATGTACGAAGAGTTCCAGGGCCACGCGCTGCGCAAGGATTACCCCATCACCAAGCGCCAGCCGCTGATCGGGCCGGTCGACCAGGACCCCAGCGCCCCGAAAGTGCCCATCATCGTCGGGATAGATTGATGTCCGCCGCCACCGCCACCCAATCCCGCCACATGTTCCTCAACGTCGGGCCGCAGCACCCGGCGATGCACGGCATCGTCCAGCTCGTCCTCGAGTTGGACGGCGAGCGGGTCTTGGGCTGCGACGTCGAGATTGGCTACCTGCACCGCGCCTTCGAGAAACAGTGCGAGACCGGCCCCTACAACAACGCGATGCCGTACGTCGACCGGCTGAACTACGTCTCGCCGATGATCAACAACTTCGGGTACTGCCTGGCGGTGGAGCGGTTGCTGGACATCCAGGCCACCGAGCGCTGCCAGTACATCCGGGTCATCCTCAGCGAGATCTCGCGGATCAGCGACCACCTGACCTGCGTCGGCGCCTCGGCGATGGAGCTGGGCGCGTTCACCGTCTTCCTCTACATGATCAAGGCCCGCGAGCTGCTCTGGGAGCTGATCGAGGACGCGTCCGGCGCGCGGCTGACCGTCTCGTACGGCCGGGTCGGCGGCGTGAAGGCCGATCTGCCTGATGGGTTTGCGGAGAAGACCGCAGCGGCGTTGGAAGCGGTGCGCCGGGTTCTGATCGAGTGCGACACCCTGCTGACCCGCAACCGCATCTTCGTGGACCGCATGCAAAACATCGGCGTCCTCTCGCAGGAGGACGCGATTTCCTACGGGGTGACCGGCCCGTTCCTGCGCGCCACCGGCGTGAACTACGACGTGCGCAAAGCGCAGCCGTATTTCGTCTACGACCGCATGCAGTTCGACGTGCCGACCGGCGAGCACGGGGACAACTACGACCGGTACCTGGTGCGCATGGAGGAGATGGAACAGAGCATGCGCATCGTCGAGCAGGCACTGGCCCGGATCCCCGACGGCCCGGTGATGGTCGACCCGGAGGGCCGCGAGATCCCGGCGGCGATGATGGTCGACGAGGCCAAGGTCGGACAGACCGGCTGCTTCAAGTCGGCGCGCGTCACGCCGGACCCGACGCTGTGGGGCTCCACCAAGCCGTTTCACTCCGGCGTCAACGCGGCGGAGAAGCGCGCGGTCCTCCCGCCGAAGGAAGACACGTACGGCAACATCGAAGGCCTGATGCACCACTTCAAGCTGGTCATGATGGGCCACGGCATCCGCCCGCCGAAAGGCGAAGTGTACGCGGCCGTGGAAGGCGCCAACGGGGAGCTGGGCTTCTACGTCGTCAGCGACGGAGGGGACCGGCCCTTCCGCCTGCGCGTCCGGCCGCCGTGCTTCACCATCATGGCCGCACTCCCAGGCCTGCTGATCGGCGACATGCTGGCCGACATCGTGCCCACGTTCGGCTCGGTGAACATGATCGGAGGCGAACTTGATCGCTAGCACCCCGCCGGCGCAGTCGGCGGCCGCGCTGGATGCTTTGAGACAGCCTGCCGAGGCGATCGTCGCCGGGTACGAGCGGCCGAAGGCGGCGATGCTGCCCGTGCTCCACCTGGTGCAGGAGCGCCTGGGCTTCATCTCGCCGGAAGCCGAGCAGTGGGTCGGCGCGCTCCTCGGCGTCTCGCCGGCGCACGTGCGCGAGGTCGTGACCTTTTACACGATGTTCCGCCGCGCGCCCATCGGCAAGACCCACATCCAGGTCTGCACCAACATGTCCTGCGTCCTGCGCGGGGCCGACGAGTGCGTCGCGAAGCTCTGCGAAGCTTTGAACATCCAGCCGGGCCAGACCACGCCGGACGGCCGGTTCACGCTCTCGACGGTGGAATGCCTGTGCGCCTGCGAGCAGGCGCCGGTCATGCAGGTCAACGACATCTACGTAGGGCCGGTTTCGCCGGAGGTGATCGACACGCTGGTGTCGCAGCCGGAAGCGCTGTCAGCGGCCTCGCTGCCGTTCCAGGGTCCCGAGACCCCGTCGTCGCGCAGCTCCGACGGGGTCCGGGATTCACATACTGGAAATCGCTCCGCGATTTCTCAGTACGCGCCGGGGTTGGTGGAACCGGTGCTGTCCAAGCGGTTCACCATGCCGGACTCGCACCTGATCGCCACCTACGTCCGCGACGACGGCTACCAGATGGCCCGCAAGGCCGCCACCGAGCTCTTCCCCGAGCAAATCATCGCCGAGGTCACCAAGGCCAACCTGCGCGGCCTGGGCGGCGCTGGATTCCCGACCGGCAAGAAGTGGAGCTTCATCCCCAAGGACAGCCTGAAGACGAAGTTCCTCGTCGTCAACGCCGATGAGGGCGAGCCGGGCACGATCAAGGACCGCTACATCATCGAGCGCGACCCGCACCGGTTGCTGGAGGGCATCATCATCGCCGCCCGCGCCACCGGCTGCCGCAAAGCGTACATCTACATCCGGGGCGAGTACATCCAGCCGGCCCGGATCCTCCAGCAGGCGATCAGCGACGCGTATCAATACGGTTTCCTCGGCAAGCGGATCTTCAACAGCGACGTCGACCTGGACGTCGCACTCCACCGGGGCGCCGGCGCCTATATCTGCGGGGAGGAAACGGCCTTACTCTCATCCTTAGAGGGCAACAAAGGCTACCCGCGCCTCCGGCCGCCGTACCCGGCGATCAGCGGGCTGTTTGAATCTCCGACGGTGATCAACAACGTGGAAACCTTGGCGTGTTTAGCCACCATCCTGCAGAAGGGCGGGGAGTGGTTCGCGAAGCTCGGCATCGGGAAGACCGGCGGCACCCGGCTGTTCAGCCTCAGCGGCCATGTCGCCCGGCCCGGGCTGTACGAGGCGTCGCAGGGTGTGACGCTGCGGGAGCTGATCTTCGACTGCGCCGGCGGCATTCTCAACGGCCGGCAGCTCAAGGCGGTCGTGCCCGGTGGGCTCTCGGCCAAAATCCTGCGGGCGGACGAGATCGACGTGCGCATGGATTTCGATTCCCTCTTGGCGGCCGGGACGATGGCCGGCTCGGCCGGCGTGATCGTCATGGACGACACGGTCTGCATGGTCAAGGCCTTGCAGATCGCGGCGAAGTTCTTCGCCCACGAATCATGCGGCCAGTGCTCGCCTTGCCGCGAGGGCACCGGCTGGGTGTACAAGATCGTCAACCGGATCGCCGCCGGGGGAGGCCGCCCGCATGATCTGGACGTGCTGGTCGGCGCGGCGACGAACATGGAAGGCAAGACCATCTGCGTGTTCGCCGACGCCGCGGCCTGGCCGGTGCAGAGCTACGTCGGCAAGTTCCGCGACGAATTCGAGTTCCACATCCGCGAGAAACGGTGCAACCTGGTTACGGCACAACTTGGGGCAGCGATCTCATGAAGGAAGAAAAAATTCCAGACCGTGCCTATGAGCGATTGTTGCAGTGGGCTAGGAGGAGGAAGCCGGGAGACAAGGTGTTTCGTAGCGGCCGAGAGGCTATTGCGTATCTTAAGAAGCTTGTGAAGAAACCCCAACGATGAGGTCAGACGGTTTATCCGGGCATTTCAGTAACTGTCATGTGGCACCGGAATTCCCAGGTGACTAGAACGGGACTTTACCAAAAATAAAAGTTATGTCAAAAAACAAAGAGAGTAAAATTTTGAATAAAGAAGAAAATCGTAGAGCTATTTATAACATTACAGGAGTGGCTGGAGAATATTTTGTTGCGGCCGAACTTTCAAGGCGTGGGTGGATCGCCGCTATGACAATAAAAAATACTCCCAATATTGATGTGATCGCAACCACTCGTGACGGACGCAGAACTCTTAACATACAAGTTAAAACGAGATCAATTGGAAATAGACAGGGATGGATTTTGAATAAAGGAATAGAAGCCCTTGTGCCTGGTAATAATTTTTTTATAGCATTTGTCGATTTAAAAGGCATGGACGAAAAACCAGATTATTTTTTGATCCCTAAAAATCTATTTGCAAAATGGATCGCAAAGCGTCATCAAGATTGGCTAGTTACTCCCGGGCGTTTGGGCCGGACGCATGTAGATAACCCAATAAGGGCATTTGATAAACCGCAATTTGATGTATATGAGCAATACCACAATAATTGGGATATTTAATTTTGAATTCCGGTGACACAATACAATTTCCGAGATGAGTAAGCGTTTCGCACTCATCACTTACGGTTGCTAAATGGATGAGTAGGATCAGGTAAAGATCTAAAATTATGCCGGATCAAGCGAAAACTGTGACGCTGATCATCGACGGCAAGTCCGTGACGGTGCCGGAAGGCACGACGGTGCTGCAGGCCTGCGAGCAGGCCCAAAGCCCGGTGCCGTTCTACTGCTACCACCCGGGCCTGTCCATCGCCGGCAACTGCCGCATCTGCCTGGTCGAGATCGAAAAGATGCCGCGGATGCAGATCGCCTGCAACACCCCCGCCGCCGAGGGGATGGTCGTCCACACCGCCAACGACAAGGTGCTTAAGGGCCGCCAGGACGTGCTGGAGTTCCTCCTCGTGAACCATCCGCTGGACTGCCCGGTATGCGACCAGGCCGGGGAATGCTGGCTGCAGGATTACTACATGGAGTACGGGCTCTACGACCCGAAGTTCGACGAGGCCAAGGTCAAGAAAACCAAGAAGGCCACGCCGGTCGGCCCGAACGTCATGCTGGACATGGAGCGCTGCATCCTATGCTCGCGGTGCGTGCGGTTTTCCGACGAGATCACCAAGACCGGCGAGTTCGGCATCTTCAACCGCGGCGACCACTCGGAGCTGGGCATCTTCCCGGGCAAGGAAGTGGACCACAACTACTCCGGCTGCGTCGTCGACATCTGCCCGGTCGGCGCATTGACCGACCGGGACTTCCGCTTCAAGTGCCGCGTGTGGTACCTGGGCGCGGCGAAATCGGTCTGCCCCGGCTGCTCGATGGGCTGCAACATCGAGGTCCACTACAACCGCGAGCGGCCCGACCGCCCCCATGTCGCCGGCGGAGACCGGGTGATGCGGCTGAAGCCCCGCTACAACCCGGACGTCAACCAGTGGTGGATGTGCGACGAGGGCCGCTATGCCTATAAGCGCATCGACCACGGCCGGATCGCGCAGGTGGAACTGCGCGGAGTGGACGGCGACCGAGGCGGCACTGTCCTCGCTGCCGAGCGCAGCGAGCGCAGCGAGTCCCGATCTTGGGACGAGGAAGTGCCGCGGCGCAATGGCGACGCGGCCCACCAGCCGACCTGGGACGAGGCGCTCGACGTCCTCGCGCAGCGGTTTCAAACCCTGCGCGATGCCAAGCAGCTGGACAAGATCGGCGTCATTCTCTCGACGTATCTGACCAACGAAGACCTCTACGTCGCCAAGCGGCTCTTCAACGCATTGGGAATCCGCCATGTGGCGGTGCAGGCGCCCAAACCGGGCAAGGGCGACGAGCTGTTGCTGAAGCCGGACAAATCCCCCAATACCCGCGGCGCGCAGGCGCTGGGGCTGTCCCTGGAGGGTGCTTTGCTGTTCGAGCGGGCGGCGCGCAAGGAGTTATCGGTGCTGTGGCTGTTCGGCCACGATGCCGCCGCGCTGTACGGCCAGGCGGCCGAGCAGGCTGCGGCCAACCTCGATCTGTTCGTCTTCCAGGGCTCCAATGCGAACATGAGCTCCCGGCTGGCCCACGTGGTGCTGCCCAGCGCGGTCTACGCGGAGAAGGACGGCACGTTCACGAATATCCAGGGACGGGTGCAGCGCATCTTCCAGGCGTTCGACCCGATGGGCGAGGCGAAGCCTGACTGGCAGATCTTGCTGGAGCTGGGCCGCCGCCTCGGCGCGACGCTGGACTTCGCGGACGCCAACGCGGTCTTCGCCGACCTGGCCGCGAACGAACCGGCGTTTAACGGGTTAAGCTACGAAATCCTCGGCGACCAAGGCGCCCTCTTAAAAGGGGTCTGACCCCTATCGTGCGGGATAAGTGTCTGACCCCTGTGCAAAAATGACGGACGTGCTGATTAAATTGGCGTTGGCAGGGACGGTGCTGTTCGCGGTGCTGAACCTGGCCGGCATTCAGACCTGGGTGGAGCGCAAGCAGAGCGCGCTCATGCAGGATCGGATCGGCGCCAACCGGGCCTATTTCGCCCTGCCGTGGAAGTGGGCTGCCCCGATCAATTGGTTTCTGCGCAAACTGGGCGGCCTAGGACTCTTGCATCCGCTGGCCGACGTCATCAAGCTGCTCACGAAGGAAGACTTCGTGCCGGCCACCGGCAACCGCTTCTTGCATACCCTCGCCCCGTGGATCTCGGTCTTCTTCGCCTTGGTCGCGTTCTCGGCCATCCCGTTCGGCGACCGCCTCATCCTCGGCGGGCGGGTCATCGAGCTGCAGGTGGCGCAGCTGGACGCCGGGCTGCTCTGGGTGCTGGCGCTGGCTTCGATCGGCATCTACGGCGTGATCCTGGCCGGCATGGCCTCCGGCACCAACTACTCGGTGATCGGCGGCCTGCGCGCCGCGGCGCAGATGTTCGCCTACGAAATCGCGCTGGGCGTGTCGCTGGTCGGCGTGGTCCTGTGGTACGGGACGCTGGACCTGCAGCAGATCGTCCGCCTCCAGGGCGGTGCTTTGTGGGGCTGGCTGCCGAACTGGGGCGTGTTCGTGCAGCCCCTCGGGTGCCTGGTGTTCATGACCGCGGCGTTGGCCGAGACCAAGCGGGTGCCGTTCGACCTGCCGGAAGGGGAGTCGGAGATCATCGGCTATTTCGTCGAGTACAGCGGCATGAAGTTCGGGCTGTTCTTTCTGACCGACTTCGTGGAGACCGTGCTGGTCGCCGCGCTGACGACCGTGCTGTTCTTCGGCGGCTGGCAGGTCCCCGGCCTGCCCACCGGCGCGTTCTCCCCGAACGTGATGGCGCTGCTAGGCGTGGGGGCGTTCACGCTGAAGGTCGCCTTCTTCCTCTGGCTGTTCATGGCGATCCGCTGGACCCTGCCGCGGTTCCGGTACGATCAATTGA
>Ga0105164_10000700_pt1 | contig 22576 bp, 26 predicted proteins | sample VDWuncwatermetaG_FD_89674 | JGI IMG/M metagenome (GOLD analysis project Ga0105164, IMG submission 89674) | Wastewater microbial communities from Netherlands to study Microbial Dark Matter (Phase II) - VDW unchlorinated drinking water | ecosystem: Environmental > Aquatic > Freshwater > Drinking...
GAGCCGGCGATCCCGAACTACGGACCGCCCAACCGGGGGCCGCGGCTCAAAGCCGGGATGGTCCTGGCGGTCGAGCCGATGGTCACGATGGGCGGCTGGGAAGTCGAGGTGCTCGCGGACGGGTGGACGGCGGTGACCAAGGACCGCTCGCTGGCGGCGCACTTCGAGCACACGATCGCCATTACCGCCGACGGGCCTGAAGTGCTGACGGCGGTCTGACGATGTCTGGAAAACCTAGCAACGACATTGGCGGGGCTGATATGTGGATGCAGGCCGAGGCGCGAGGAGCGTGGCGTACACGCGGAGCAGCGGTACGCGAGCGACGAGCAACGACGGCCTGCGCCATAGATGCCCCACCCCAGCGGTCAGTGATCGGTGGGGAGGCGCCATCTCCGACCGCGTCCGGCGTTGTTCCTCCTCGACGTACTTTCATATCGCAGTACGCCTTCGTCGTCACGCCTTGGACGCGCCACGGATCTGGCGCCTCCAATGCGTTGCTAGGTTTTCCAGACATCGTCTAGGGTTCATGCCGAAAGAAGACGCAGTCGAAGTCGAGGGCACGGTCGTTGAGGCGCTGCCGAACGCGATGTTCCGCGTCGAGATCCAGGCAGGCCATGTCGTGCTGGCGCATTTGGCCGGCAAGCTCCGGATGCACTACATCCGGATCCTGCAGGGTGACAAGGTCAGGCTGGAGCTGTCGCCGTACGATTTGACGCGCGGCCGCATCACGTTCCGGCTTTAAGGATGTCCGAAAAATGATACGCCGCGTTGGAGGCGCTAGCTTTGAGACAGCTTCAAGGAACGACGACGACGGCGTATCCGCTCCAGCGATACGTCAAGGAGGAGTGACGCCGAAGATGGCTAAAGCTGGCGCCTCCCCCTCGTCAGAAGCTTGGGGCGTGGCGGGCTGGGTGCGCCCCGTCGTTGCTCGTCGCTTACGTACCGCAAATGGGTACGCTGCGCTCCTTGCGCCTCGGGGCGCATCCCAGCGCGCTCACGCCAACGCGGGCGTACCATTTTCCGGCCATCCTTCAGGGGGCCCATGAAAGTCAGAGCATCGGTCAAGCAAGTGTGCAGCAGGTGTAAGATCATCCGCCGCAAGGGGGTGGTGCGGGTCATCTGCGCCAATCCCAAGCATAAGCAGCGGCAAGGATAAGCGGAGCAGGAACCCAGATGCCTAGGATCGCCGGTGTGGATGTGCCGAAAGACAAGCGTGCGGATGTCGCCCTGACCTATATCTACGGGATCGGCCAGATGATGGCCAAGAAGGTGCTGGCGGAGACGCAGATCGACCCGGCCAAACGCGCGAAGGATTTCACGGACGAAGAGGTGGCCAAACTGACCCACGCGCTGCAGAGCACCTACAAGGTCGAAGGGGATCTGCGCCGCGAGGTGTCCGCCAACGTGCGGCGGCTGATCGATATCGGCTCCTACCGGGGCTTGAGGCATAAGCGGGGCCTGCCGGTCCGCGGGCAGCGCACGCGCACCAACGCCAGGACCCGCAAGGGTCCGCGTCCGCGCGTCGGGGTCCGCAAGAAGATCCGGCCCGGCGCTCCGGCCCCGGCCCGCACGTAAATGGGAACATCGGTGTAGTCTTAACCCTTAACGTTATGGAGAAAAAGCATGGCGACTGACACACCTGCACCAACACCGGTCCCGGCCCAAACACCGGTCCCGGCCCCGGCAGCTCCGGCGCCGGCCGTAGGTCCCGCTACCCCGCCTCCGGCGGGATCTTCGACCGGCGGGGCCGAAGCCGCTCCGGCTCCGGCGGCCCGCAAGTCCAAGACTAAGAAGCGCCTGGCCACGGCGCAGGGGGTCGCGCACATCCTGGCGACGTTTAACAACACGATCATCACGATCACCGACCGCCAGGGCAACACGATCTGCTGGGCCACGTCCGGCGGCAGCGGGTTCCATGGCTCCCGCAAGTCCACGCCCTACGCCGCCCAGGTCGCCGCGTCGACCGCCGCCAAGAAGGCGCTGGACATGGGGCTGAAAGAGGTCGAGGTCTGGGTGAAGGGGCCGGGCCAGGGCCGCGAGTCGGCCATCCGGTCGCTGCAACAGGCCGGGCTGTCGATCACGGCGATCAAGGACGTCACGCCGATTCCTCACAACGGTTGCCGGGCGCCAAAGCGCCGGAGGGTATGAGGATGTCCCTAGAATCTAGCAATAGCATTGGCGGGAGCGCGCTGGATAGCAGACTGAGGCGCGAGGAGCGTGGCGTACCCTTCTGCGGTACGCGAGCGACGAGCAACGATAGTCTGCGCCCAGCCCGCCCCGCCCCAGGACTCTTAGTCGTTGGGGAGGCGCCATCTCCGGCCGCGTCCGGCGTTGCTCCTCCTCGACGTACCACAGTTGGGTACGCCTTCGTCGTCGCGCCTTGGACGCGCCTCGGATCTGGCGCCTCCAATGCGTTGCTAGATTCTAGGGACATCCTCTAATGGGCCGGTACGTCGGACCCTCCTGCCGGCTGTGCCGCCGGGAAGGGATGAAGCTGTTTTTGAAGGGCACGAAGTGCTACGGCGCGAAGTGCCCGGTGGAGAAGCGGGGTACCCCGCCCGGCCAGCACGGCCAGATGCGGGTGAAGGTGTCGGACTACGGCATCCAGCTGCGCGAGAAGCAGAAGGCGCGGCGGATCTACGGAGTGCTGGAGCGGCAGTTCAAGCGCTACTTCAAGCTCGCTCAAAAGACTAAAGGTGTCACGGGGCAGATGCTGCTGCAGCAGCTGGAGCAGCGGCTGGACAACATCATGTACCGCATGGGCTTCGCGCCGTCGCGCAAGGAGGGTCGGCTGCTGGTGCGCCACCGCGCTGTCTCCGTGAACGGCAGGCTCGCGGACATCCCGTCGTACCCGGTGCACGTCGGGGACGTGGTGCAGATCATCCACACGGACAAGGGGTGGGGCACGCGGGTGAAGCAGAATCTCGACATGACCAAGGACCGGCCGATCCCGGCCTGGCTCCAGGTCGATCCGAAGCAATTGAAGGGCATCATCGTTCGGCTGCCGCAGAAAGACGACGTCGGTCTGTCGATTCAGGAGCAGCTGATCGTCGAACTCTACTCGAAGTAATGCGCTCCGCAGGCCGAGCGACCACAGGAGGGATCTGACGGATGGGGATGTTCTGGCGTGATTTTGCCATGCCAAAGAAGTTGGTGCAAGAGGACGCCTCGAAGGGCGAGACCTACGCGAAGTTCGTCGCTGAGCCGTTCGAGCGGGGCTTTGGCTCCACGATCGGCAACAGCCTGCGGCGCGTGCTGATCTCCTCCATCGAGGGGGCGGCCGTGTCGTCCATCAAGATCGATGGCGTGCTGCACGAGTTCGGAGCGATCCCCGGCGTGCTGGAGGACATGACTCAGGTCGTCCTGAACGTCAAGCAGCTGGTCCTGCGGTCGCACAGCCGCCAGCCGAAGACCCTCGTGATCGAGAAGAGCAAGAAGGGCCCGGTGACGTCCGGAGACATCGAGACCGACGACACGGTGGAGATCATCAACCCGGACCTGCCGATCTGCACGCTGACCAAGGCTCAGAACTTTCGGATGGAGATGGAGGTCAGCCGGGGCCGCGGCTACGTGCCGGCGGAGAAGCACCGCAAAGAGGGCCAGCTGATCGGGAGCATCCCGGTGGATGCCGCGTTCAGCCCGGTCAAGCGGGTCAATTTCAGCGTTGAGGACACCCGCGTCGGGCAGGTCACCGATTACGACCGGCTCCTCGTGGAGATCTGGACGAACGGCGCGATGACGCCCAAGGACGCGTTGTTGTACGCGTCCAACATCCTGCAGCGGCACCTGGACTTGTTCGTCAACTTCGGCGTGCTGCCGGATGAGCCGGAGGAGCAAGAGGCGTCTCCGGTCAGCGAAGAGCTGCTGGAGAAGCTACGGACCCCGATCGCGGAGCTGGAGCTGTCGGTCCGCGCGGCCAATTGTCTGCGCGAAGCCAAGATCCATACGATCGGCGAGTTGGTCCAAAAGGGCTCGCAAGAGCTGTTGAAGTACCGCAACTTCGGCAAGAAGTCCTTGGCGGAGATCGAAGAATTGCTGAAAGGCATGGGGTTGGGCCTTGGCATGGAAATGCCCGCGACCACTGATGCGACACGCGAAGCGTAAGAGCCGTCTCGCACGGCGTTCGGAACAGTATGAAGCGATGCTGGCGGCCATGAGCCGCAACATCGTGCTCCACGGGCGGATCCGGACCACGGTCGGCAAGGCGAAGCATGCCCAGCCGCAAGTGGACCGCTTGATCACCCTGGGCAAGGATGGCAGCGTGCATGCCCGCCGGCAAGCGTTCCGCATCCTCCAGGACCGGGACCTGGTCAAACAGCTGTTCGCGGAGATTGCCCCGCGCTTTCTTGATGTGCGCGGGGGGTACACGCGTGTGCTGCGATTGGGCCCGCGTGCCGGCGACGGCGCGCCGACCGCCTTGCTGGAGCTGACCCGGCTGCCTGCGGAGGAGACCTTCAAAGCTTCAGAGAAGAAAGCGCAGGCGAAGAAAGCCGCCGCGTCGGCTGCGGCACAGGCCTCGCCTGAGAAGAAAGAGGAAGCGGCCCAGAAGCCGAAGCCGTTCTTCGAGGGCCTGCGCAAGTTCTTCCGGCCAAAGAAAGGCGGAGCTGAGTCGTGACGACCACCCTCGTAGCCGAGCGGCTTCGAGGCGTTGAAGCGTCACCGACCCTTGCTCTCGCCGCGAAAGCCAAAGCCCTCAAGGACGCCGGGAAACCGGTGGTGGATTTCACCGCCGGCGAGCCGGACTTTCCCACCCCGCAGGCCGTGAAGGAAGCGGCCGTCAAGGCCATCGCGCAGAACCGCACCAAATATACGCCGGTGGCCGGCATCAAAGAACTGCGCGTCGCCATCGCGAATACCCTTGCGCATCGTCTGGGCACGAAATATGCCGAGGCTGAGGTGATGGTATCGTGCGGCGCGAAGCAGGCGCTCTACAATGCCCTCCAAGTCATCTGCAATCCCGGAGATGAGGTCATCATCTTCAAGCCGTACTGGGTCAGCTATGAGCCGCTCGTGCTCTTAGCCGCCGCCACGCCGAAGTTCGTCGAGACGAGGGAAGCGGACGGCTTCCAGCCTGACCCGGCGGCGGTGAAGCGGGCGATCACACCAAAGACCAAAGCGATCATCCTCAACAGCCCCTCGAATCCCACCGGCGCGGTGATCGAGGAGTCCAGGCTGAAAGAGCTGGCTGCTGTCGTCAAGGGCGCGCGCTCCGAGGGCAGTCTCTTCGTCATCAGCGACGAAATCTACGATCAGGTCCTGTTCAATGGGACGGTCTGCCGGTCCATCGCGCAGGTTGCACCCGATCTCCTGGACCAGATCATCCTCGTGAACGGCGTGTCCAAGACGTACAGCATGACCGGGTGGCGGATCGGCTATGCCGCGGGGCCAAAAAACGTCCTCGATGCCATGGCCACGCTCCAAAGCCATTCCACATCGAATCCGACGTCGATCAGCCAATACGCGGCGTTGGAAGCGTTGACCGGCGACCAGGGGTCGGTGCGGGAGATGGTCCAGGAGTTTCAGCGCCGGCGGGACCGGCTCGTGAACGGGCTCAATGCGCTGCCCGGGCTGTCCTGCTTCAACCCGCAGGGAGCATTCTACGCCTGGTGCAACGTCAGCACGCTTGGCCTTCCTGCGGACACGGTCGCGCGCCGTTGGCTCGAAGAAGTGTTCCTGGCGATCGTGCCGGGCGAAGGCTTCGGTTCGGCGCAGCACGTGCGGTTCAGCTTTGCCACCTCGATAGGCGTCATCGAGGAAGGCCTCTCGCGGCTCAAGCAATGGATCAACAAGCGATGAGAGCTGCCCGAGGAGTCCATCATGGCGTATGACATCGCGTACATCCCCGGGGACGGGATCGGCCCGGAAGTGGCCGGGGCCGCGCGCCGGTGCCTCGAGGCGACCGGCGTCAAGTTCGCCTGGCATGAGTGCGCGGCCGGGGAATCCGCCATCGCCAAGCACGGCACCCCGCTGCCGGACGAGACGCTCAAGACTATTCAGCAGCTCAAAGTCGCCATCAAAGGCCCGATCACGACACCGATCGGCAAAGGCTTCCGGTCGGTCAACGTCGCGCTGCGCAAGTCGCTGGATTTGTTCGCGTGCGTGCGGCCCTGCCGCTCAATCGCCGGCGTGGCGTCACCGTTCAAGAACGTCAACCTGGTCCTCATCCGCGAAAACACCGAAGACCTGTACGCCGGCATCGAGTTCGCGTCCGGTTCCAAGGAGGTCGGCCAGCTCATCGCGCAACTGCGGCAGCTGACCACCCAGCCGATCCGGGACGACGCGGCGATCAGCATCAAGCCGATCTCGGTGATGGCCTCCGAGCGGATCATCCGGTACGCGTGCGACTACGCGAGTGCCCACGGGCGCAAGAAAGTGACCGCGATCCACAAGGCCAACATCATGAAGTTCACCGACGGGCTGTTCATGGAAACCGCCCACCGGGTCGCCAAGGACTACGAGGGTACAATCGTCATGGAAGACCGGCTGGTGGACGCGACCTGCATGCAGCTGGTGCTCAAGCCGCAGGACTTCGACGTGCTGGTGCTGCCGAACCTGTACGGCGACATCCTGTCGGATTTGTGCGCGGGGCTGATCGGCGGCTTGGGCGTCGCGCCCGGCGCCAACATCGGCGTCACCACCGCGGTGTTCGAGGCGGTGCACGGCAGCGCGCCCAAGTACGCGGGCCAAAACAAAGTCAATCCGACGGCCATGATCCTCTCCGGCGTGCTGATGCTGGAGCATCTGGGCGAGCGCGAGGCCGCCAAGCGGCTGGAAGAAGCGACGCGCGCGGTCATCGCCGAGGGCAAGTCGGTCACGTATGATTTGAAGCCGCGGCGCGACGATCCGACGGCCGTCGGGACGAGCCAGATGGCCGATGCTATTATTGCGAAGCTGTAAGGCCGCGGGTCCTGCCGCTGCGCGACCCCGCCGTCCGTGCTCGCCCCGGGGCGGCCCCACCTACGGCGGGGACACCGCCAGCTCGGGGCTTGCGCGCGGGCGGCAGGGGCCTCCGCTCCGCGTCACCCGCGGCCCAGGAGCATCGAATGCGTAGGTATCCGGCATGGATGAACAAAGAGTTTTCGCCGGATGGCACGGCCCGGGAAGTGCGTGCGCTGGTGGGCGACCTGGGGCTGAAGACGGTCTGCGAGAGCGCCGTCTGCCCGAACCTCCGGGAGTGCTGGAGCCAGCGGCAATTGACGTTCATGATCCTGGGCGACCGGTGCACGCGCAGCTGCCGGTTCTGCGCGGTCGATCAAGCCAAACCGCAGCCCGTCTCCGCGGATGAGCCGGAGCGCGTGGCCGAGGCGATCGCCCGGCTGGGATTGCAGCACGCGGTGATCACCTCCGTGGCCAGGGACGATCTGCGGGACGAGGGCGCCGGCCACTTCGTCGCGGTCATCCGGGCGGTGCGGCAGCGCAATCCCGGCACGACGGTGGAAGCGCTGGTGCCGGATTTCCATGCCCGCGGCGAGCTGATCGGGCAGGTGGTCGCCGAGCGGCCGGAGGTCTTCGCGCACAACGTCGAGACCGTCGAGCGGCTCACGCCGGCCGTGCGCGTGCAGGCGCAGTACCGCCGGTCGCTGGACACGCTGCGGCTGGCCGCCGCCGGCGCGCAGGGAAGCTTGATCAAGTCGAGCCTCATGCTGGGGCTCGGCGAGCAGGTGGAGGAAGTGCGGCGCGCGTTCGAGGACCTGCTGGCCGCCGGGTGCACGCACCTGACGCTGGGCCAGTACCTGCGGCCGACGCCGGCGCACTTGCCGGTGATGGAGTATCTGAGCCCGGAGCGGTTTGCGATGTACGAGCAGCTGGCGTATGATACAGGCTTCCGGTGGGTCAAATCCGGGCCGTTCGTGCGCAGTTCCTATCACGCAATAGACGGTGTCAGACACTTATCCAGGTTTAAAATGACCGATAAGTGTCAGACACCTTTAGAGGAGAAGCATGGCGCGAACTAATCAGGCGGTCGTCACGAAGCATCCGGTCCTGCGGCAGGTCAAAGCGCACCTGGAGCAGCGCCGCAAGCTCGAGGCCCAACGCAACGAGCAGCGGCTCTTCCAGGAAGCGAACCGGCTCAAGCGGTTGCCGCTGTATCTCTTCACGATCCTGGACGACCTGAAGGCGCAGGCCCGCCGGAGGGGTACGGATGTCATCGACCTCGGCATGGGCAATCCGGACCTCCCCAGCCCGCCCCACGTCGTCAACGAGCTGTGCCGCCGCGTCAGGCAGCCGGCCAACCACCGCTACTCGCGGTCGGACGGCGACGTCGAGCTGAAGCTGCGCGAAGCGATCGCCGGGTGGTACTACAAGAAATTCAAGGTCGAGCTCGACCCGAAAACCGAAGTGCTGCCGTTGATCGGCTCCAAGGAAGGCATCGCGCACCTGTCGCTGGCGTTCCTGAACCATGACGACATCGCCCTGGTGCCCAACCCGGCTTACCCGGTCCACTTTAATGGCGTCGTCATGGCGGGCGGCATCCTGTACAGCATCCCCACCAGCCTCGAGCACGGCTATCGGCCCAATCTTCGCGGCATCAACCGGGAAGTGCTGAAGATGTCCAAGATGCTGTTCCTCAGCTACCCCCACAACCCGACGACCGCGACCGTGGACCTGAAGTTTTTCCAGGACGTCGTGGCCTGGACCAAGAGCCACAAGATCATGCTGGTGCACGATTTCGCCTATTCGGACTTCGTCTACGACGGCGCGCAAGCGCCCAGCGTCCTCCAGGTGAAGGATGCCAAGTCCCACGCCGTGGAGTTCCACACGCTCTCGAAATCCTACAACATGGCCGGCTGGCGGCTGGGCTTCGCCGTCGGGAACCGCGACATCCTGTCGTCGCTGGCCAAGACGAAAAGCTACGTGGACTTCGGGATCTTCCGCGCCGTGCAGTGGGCCGCGATCCAGGCGCTCACGGGTCCGCAGGATTGCGTCAAGCGCCTGGTGGACGCGTACGGCAAGCGGCGCAAGGTTTTCGTCGAAGGATTGCAGAAGGCCGGGTGGGATGTCCCCATGCCCAAGAGCACCTTTTACGTCTGGGCAAGCATCCCATTGAAGTTCAGCGCGTTGACCGCGCTGGAGTTCTCCACCCTCTTGGTGCAGGAAGCAGGCGTGGTGGCGGCCCCTGGCAGCGGGTTCGGGGAATATGGGGAAGGGTTCGTGCGCTTCGCGCTGGTCGAACCTGAAGCCCGTCTGCGGGAGGCCGTGAAGCGCATCAAGAAGGTGCTGGAGATGGAAAGCTGAGCTAACCCCATTCAACCGCGTTCTCATCCGATGGCAGGCCGTCGCATCCTCTTGATGCACGTGACAACCAGCTCCGGGCATCACCATGCCAGCCGCGCCATCGGCCAAGCCCTCCGCCGTCTCGACCCTGCCTGCCAGACCATCAGCGTGGATGCCTTCGACTACACCAGCCGGTTCGTCCGCTGGGCGATCATGCGATCCTACTACTCCGTCATCCGCCATTACCCGGACGTCTGGGAATACCTCTACGACAACCCCGATATCCACAAGCGCATCCGCCATTTCCGCAAGCTCCTGCACCGGTATCACACCCGCAAGCTGCAGCGGCTGCTGGAGACCGTCCAGCCCCACGCGATCGTGTGCACGCAGGCGTTCCCCTGCGGGATGGTGGCGGACTACAAGCAGCATCATGAGCTGATGGTCCCGCTCGTCGGCGTCCTGACGGACTACGCGCCCCACGTCTACTGGCTCCACGACACCGTCGACCGGTACATCGTGCCGGCGGAGGAGGTCAAGCAGCGGTTTGTGGCCCACGGCGTCGCTGAAGAACGGATCCAGGCGTTCGGCATTCCGGTCGAGCCGCGGTTCCTCGATCCGGTGGACCGCGCCGCCGTGTACCGGGAGATGGGCCTGGAGCCTGACAAGCCGGTGGTCCTCGTGATGGGCGGCGGCGGGGGATTCGGCCCGATGCGCGAGATGATGCTGAGCCTGGACCGTTCTCCGGTGCCGTGCCAGTTCGTCGTGCTGACCGGCACCAACCGGGCGCTGTTGAATTGGTTCAAGGAGCAGCGCTTCCAGCACCGGGTGCAGGCCAACGGCTATGTGGACTCGGTCCCGCAGCTCATGGAGATCGCCAGCCTCATCATCACGAAGCCCGGCGGCCTGACGACCGCGGAATCGCTGGCCAAGCGGCTGCCGATGATGATCGTGACCCCGATCCCGGGACAGGAAATGTGCAACGCGCGCTACCTGCTGGCGCAGGGCGCGGCGGTCCAGGTGGCGTCGCCCCAGTCGGCCGGCGAGGTCGTGACGAAGCTGCTCGGCGACGGAGGCGCGCAGTTGCAGGAGCTGCGAGGCAACGTCGCGCGGCTGGCCCGTCCTGAATCCGCGCTGCATGCCGCGCAGATGCTGCTCGAGCTGGCGGACCGGTACCGGGTGGTCGCCGAGGTCGCGGCATGATGACGCCCTGGTACCGCCTGGCGCAGCGCGTGAGCGGCGTCCTGCCGCCGGACCGCTACGGCCGGCTGGCGGAATGGATCATGGATTGGTGGTGGCGCTGGGCCGCCGGCGACCGGGCCGGCGTCCAGGCCAACCTCTCGGCGGTGCTCGGCGAGGCTCAAGGCCGGGATCCGGCGCTGGCGCGCGAGGTGTTCCGCCATTTCGGCCGGTACCTGGCGGAATTCCTCAGCGCCCATCAGCGGGAACGTTATCCGTTCGTCGTGGAAGGCCTCGAGCCGTTTGAGAAGTTCCGCGGCGCGCGGCCGGGCCCGATCCTGCTGAGCGCCCACATCGGCAATTGGGAAGTCGCGGCCATCGCGGTCGGCCGTCTGGGCCTCCGGACCGGCGTGGTCGCCTTGCCGCACCAGGATCCGCGGGTCAACCAATTCTTCGTTGAACAGCGCGCGCGGTGCGGCGTGGAGACGATCATCCTCGGCGCCGGCGCGACGAAACAGGCCATGCGTTTTCTCCAGGAGGGTGGAATGTTGGGCATGTTGGGAGATTGGGACTTCGCCGGCAACGGCCTGGCGGTGTCATGCTTCGGCCGCCGCGCGTCCGTCCCGCGCGGGCCGGCGGTTCTCAGCCTCAGGACCGGCGCGCCGGCGCTGCCGGTCTTCTTCATCCGGGAAGGCCCCTGGCGATTCCGGTTCCATGTCGAGCCGCCGATCTGGCCGAAGGCCGGCGACACCGTCGAAAGCCTGACTCAGCGTTACACGGAAATACTGGAACGCGCGATCCGCCGCTGGCCCACGCAATGGATGCGATTCCGCCCCTTCGATAACGCGGGTGACGCGGCGTACCCCCAGTCGTCCTCGCCGCGTCGTCACCTATCGTGCGCCGTCGGCTCCGGGCGCCCGGGGGTGCCCCCCGCCGCGTCACCCGCGCAATCTGGCGGTGTTCAACTATGAGCCTGCGCGCGTGCGCCGTCATTCCCGCCTACAATGCGGCCGCGACGCTCGGCCCGCTGGCACAGCAGATCCGCCAACTCGGGCTGGACTTGGTCATCGTGGACGATGGGTCCACCGACGAGACCGCGCGCGTGGCGACGCAGACCGGCACGATGGTCATCAGCCATCTGCGCAATCAGGGCAAGGGGGCGGCCCTGCGCACCGGGTTTGCCTATGCCGTGCAAGCTGGGTATGAGGTCGTGGTCACGCTGGACAGCGATGGGCAGCATGACCCGGCGGACATCCCCAGGCTGCTGGAGGCCGCCTCGCAGCCTGACGGGGCCGTGGTGATCGGGTGCCGGACGCTGGCGCGCGGCTCCATGCCGTTCGCCCGGCGATGGGTGAACCGGCTGATGTCGCGGGTGGTCTCCGTCATGGCGCGCCACCGGATCCCGGACTCCCAATGCGGCCTCCGCGTGATCCGGCGCGAGGTGCTGCAGGCCGTGCGGCTCTCCGGCCGGCGGTTCGATCTGGAGACCGAGCTGCTGCTGGCCGCGGCGCACCGCGGGTGGCGCGCGCGTTCCGTTCCGATCCGGACCATTTATCATCAGCGCGCCAGCCATATCGATCCGATCGTCGACGGCTTGCGCTTCATGCGCTTGATCGCCTGGTATTCCCTCGGCTTGCATCAATGGAATGGCCCTGCCCAACGGCCATGACGTTCGAGTCTGAGCGGCGGAAAATGGTGAAAGAGCAGCTCCAAGCCCGCGGGATTGCCGATAAGCGGGTGCTGGAGGCGTTCCAGAAAATCCCGCGGCACCTGTTCGTCTCAAAAGAATATATGAACGAGGCCTACACCGACCACCCGATCCCCATCGCCGGCGGCCAGGCGATCAGCCAGCCGTACATGGTCGCGCTGATGACTGAGCTGCTGCGGCTGCAAGGCCATGAGCGCGTGCTGGAAATCGGCACCGGCTCCGGGTACCAGCTTGCGATCCTGGCCGCGCTGGCTTTGGAGGTCTACTCCATCGAGCGCGCAGGCGAGCTGGCGCACCAGGCGCTGAGACGGATCGAGCAGCTCGGGTACCTGAACGTCCACATCGCGCCGGGCGACGGGTCGCTGGGCTGGCCGGAGCAGGCGCCCTTCGAGGGGATCCTGGTCACCGCCGGCGCGCCAAAGCTCCCCCAGCCGCTGGTGGATCAGCTGGCCGACGGCGGCCGGCTCGTGGTCCCGATCGGGCCGCAGCAGGCCCAGACGTTGACGCTGGTCGAAAAGCGGGGAGGCCGCCTGGACTTCCGCGAAGTCACCGAGTGCGTCTTTGTACCGCTGATCGGCGAGCACGGATGGCCCTCGGCATGACCAGCGAGCGCGCCTTCACCATCGCCTTCGGCATTTCGTTAACCTGCCACGTGCTGTTCTTGGGCGTGCAGTTCGTCCGCCTGGCCCCCTTCCAGTCGCTGAAGAAATCCCCGCGACCGGCGCTGGACGTGATCTACGAGTACCAGATCGCGGAGCAGGAGACGCGCCGGCTCAAGGAGCGTCTGGCGTCGCTGAAAGAGCTTCCGGAGCTCCAGGCGCCGCAGCCGCAGATCCGGATCCCGGAGCGCCCGCTGGCGGCAGGCTCGGCGTCGGTCGGCGGCTCAGGCTACCAGGGCGATCGGAGCCAGTTGATCCCAGGCCTTTCCGCCGGTCCGTCCGATGTCAATGCCGTCCGCGCGGCCGTGGTCGATCTGACGAACCTCGTCGACGCGGCCCAAGGCAACCCGGTCCTGCTCAGCTATTTCAGCGCGATCCGGGAGCAGATCCAGCGAACCGCCAACCGGAACACGTGGCTGACCGGCGGCGCCACCGGAGGGCTGGTCTACATCTCCTTCGTGCTGGGCGCGGACGGCCAGGTGCAGGCCGCGTCGATCCTGGCGGACCGCTCGGTGCCGGCCCAACACCTGCAGGACATCGCCGTCCGGATCGTCAAGGCGTCCAGCCCATTCCCGCCGTTCCCCCCGTCCCTCGGCGAACCGGCCAAAACGATCGTGGTGCCCTTGGAGTTCATGGTAGGCGGCAGTTGACATAACTGGCTCAGTCCCTTATAATTTTCTTCATGTCACGCGTAGAGATTCGAGACGACGAACCCTTGGAGAAAGCGCTCCGGCGCTTCAAGCGCCTGATCGAGCGCGAGGGCATCCTCAAAGCCCTCAAGGCCAGGAAGCACTACGAGAAGCCAAGCGAGAGGAAGCGCCGTGAGATGCGGCAGGCGATCAGCCGCCGCGCTCGCGCCTCGTCGTAACCCCTCAGTGCGCCGTCCTGGTGCAACGAGTGTGTCCAGTCTGCAGCGCGCGTTCCAGTGGTGCATCAGCGCGGGGCTCTGCTTCAGCCTCAGCGGCTGCGCCGGCAACCGGGAGCCAACCATCGTCCGCTCGCACCCCGTCCAACAACTGGTCCTTGAGAACGGCCTGACCGTGGCCTGGGAAGAGGACCACCGCCAGCCGCTGGTGGCGATCGAGGCCCGCATCCTCGGCGGGCTGCGCGGGGAAGGCCGCTACCTCGGCACCGGGATCACGCATTTCCTGGAGCACATGATCTTCAAGGGTACCCCCTCGCGCCCAACAGGCACAATTGATCAAGAGGTTCGGCGCTACGGGGGTACCATCAACGCCTTCACCTCCCACGACTTCACCGGCGTGAACCTGTTCGTCGAGTCCCGGCATCTCCACGACGCGCTGGGTATGCTGGCGGACATCCTCCAGCATTCGACGTTCCCCGACGAGGAATTCGCCAAGGAGCGGGCGGTGGTCATCTCCGAGATCCAGATGAACCAGGACGATCCGGAGCGCCGCATCCAGCAACTGTTCTGGAACCAGCACCTGCTGGTGCACCCGTACCGCCATCCGATCCTCGGTTATCAGCCGCTGCTGGAGGGGCTCACGGTCGGCGACATGCGCGCCTACTACCGCGCGCAGTACATCCCCAACAACATCGTCCTCACCTGCGTGGGCGATCTGGATGGGGCCGCATTCCCCGATCTTGCGAAGGAGGTATTTGCGGCCTGGCCGCGCGGGGCGCCCTACCAGATTATCGTGCCGGAAGAACCGCCGCCGGTGAGCGTCCGCGTAATGCGGGAGGCGCTGCCGGTGCAGGCGGCGTATCTCCTGATCGGATTCCCCTCGGTGCGGCTGGCCGACCCGGACCTCTATCCGCTGGACGTCCTGGCCAGCATCGTCGGGCGCGGCCGGACCGCCCGCCTGCACGAAGCCCTGGTGCGCAAGCAGCGCGTCGCCCATGCCGTCTCCGCCTCCAACTACACCCCGCTGGATCCCGGCGCGTTCAGCGTCTTTCTCCGGGCCGATCCGGACAAGGCGGACGCAGCCGTGGAAGCGGCCTTGCGGGTGCTGGAAGAGGTCGCGCAGAAGGGGGTGACCGCGGAGGAATTGAAGAAAGCCAAGCGGCAGGTCGTCGCAGACTATGTCTTCCAGCATCAGACGATCGAAGCCGAGGCGGGGGACATGGCCAGCAACATGGCGATGACCGGCGATCCAACCTATTCCAAGCGCTACGTCGAGGAAATCGAGCGGGTCACCGCCGAGGGAGTCCGGGCGGCGGCCGCGCGGTACCTGCAGCGCGCGCACATGACCCTCGTCGCGATCGAGCCGCCGCGCGAGCCGGCGCACGCGGCGGCAGCCGAGCCGGCCGCGGCCCGGCCGGCGACGAAGACCGCGCTGGCCAACGGGTTGACGGTGCTGACCGGGGTGAACCGCCAGCTGCCCATGGCCGTCATCGTGGCGGCCAGCCGGGGCGGCGTGCGCGTGGAGACCGAGGAGACGCAAGGGCTGTCCAACCTGGTCGCCCAGTTGCTGGTCAAAGGCACCAAGCGCCGCGGCGCGCAGGAGATCGCCGAGGCGGTCGAATCCCTCGGCGGCATCCTGGAGCCGTTCAGCGGCCGGGATGGGTTCGGCCTGTCGTTGCAAGTGCTCGCGCAGGACGTCGACGAGGGCCTGGCGCTGGTGCACGAGCTGTTAACAGAGTCCGTCTTTTCGGAGGATGAGCTGGCCCTGCAGCGGGACTTGATCGTGAAAGAATTGCAGGCCCGCGACGATGACGTCTTCGACGTCGGCAACCGCCTCTTGCGGCGCACATTATTCGCCCGGCACCCCTATCGGTTCGATCCGCTCGGCACGCAGGAGTCGGTCGCCCGGCTGACCCGCGAGCAGTGCCTGGCGTTCGCGAACGCCTGGGTGGTCTCGAACAACCTGGTGCTGACCGTCTTCGGCGACATCCAGGAGGCGCAGGTGTTGAAGGACGCGCAGCGCCGGTTCAGCACGATGCCGTCCGGCGCCGTGCGCTGGCCGGCGGAGCTGCCCCCTGACCCATTGAGCGGGGTCCGGCAGGCGGCCGCTTCGGTGCCGAAAGAGCAGAGCGTCATCCTCGTCGGCTTCCGGGGCACCGAAGTGACCGCTCCTGACCGCTATGCGCTGGACACCTTGACGGCGGTGCTGTCCGGCATGAGCGGCCGGCTCTTTCAGGCCGTGCGGGAGCGGCAGGGCCTGGCCTACACCTTGGGGGCGTACCATGTGCCTGGCTGGGATCCGGGCTATCTGGTCGTCTATGCGGCGACCCGGCCCGGGGACCGCGAGCAGGTGTTGAAGACGGTCCGCGAGCAATTACAGATCGTGGTGGACCATGGCGTCACCGAGGACGAGTTGGATCAAGCTAAGCGGTATCTGATCGGCATCCACCGGATGAATCTGCAGCAATTGTCCGGCCTGGCCCAGCGCGCCACGCTCGACGAATTGTATGGGCTTGGCTACGACGCCTGGACCCGGTACGAACCGCAGATCCAGGCCGTGACGCTGCCGATGGTGCAGGACGCGGCCAGGCGGTATCTGACATTGTCCGAGCGCGCGGAGGTGGTGGTTGGCCCTAACGGCCATTAACGTGTCGCTTCTGCGCCGCTCGCGGCTGGCCGGCTACTGGTATCCGGGGACGGCCGCGCCGCTCCGGGACGCGCTGGGGCGCATGGCGGGTCCTCCGGCGGCCGAGCCATCCGGCTTGGACAAGTCGGCGGCGTGCGCGGTGATCGTCCCCCACGGCGGCTTCCAGCAATCCGGCCGGGTGGTCGGCGAGACGCTGAGCCGGGTCGACATCCCGAGGCGGTGCATCATCCTAGGCCCCCACCACAGCGGCTCACATTCCGCGTGGAGCTTGATGGCCGGCGGCGCGTTCGAGACGCCGTTGGGAGAGGTCGCGGTGGACGAGGCGCTGGCTGAGCGAGTCGCGGCGTCGTGCCCGTTGCTGGTTGTCGACGAGCAGGCGCATGGGGGCGAGCACGCGATCGAAGCGCAGCTGCCATGGTTGCAATGGCTCGGGCCGCCGGACCTGGCAATCGTGCCGCTCCTGATCAGCCGCGAGCGGCCGGAAGAGTTCGACGCGGTCGCGGCCGCGCTGGCCGGCGTGATCCGCGACGCCGGCGAGCCGGTCCTCTTGATCGCCAGCGCCGATTTGACGCACTACCGTCCGGCCCGGGTGACGGCCGAGCGCGACGCGCGCCTGCTGGACGCGGTCTGCGCGCTTGACGGCGAACGGTTCATCCGGTTGGTGCAGGAACAGCAGGACGTGGTCTGCGGCTACGGGCCGATTGCCTGCGCGATGAGCGCGGCCCGCCGCTTGGGCGCGGCCGCCGGACAGGTGATCCGGTATGCGACTTCAGCGGATAGCGGCGGGGATCCGGATTCCGCCATCGGGTACGCAGGCGTCCTCATAGGATAAGGGACATGGGCGACGAACCGATTCGAAAGAAAGTCGACGAATCCTGGAAAGAGCAGGTGGCGCGCGAGAAGCAGCAGCCTGGCCCAGGCCCGGCCCTTGTGGGTCCGAGCGGCCAGCCGGTCGCAGGCCCCGCCATCCCGCCTCTGCTGGGACCTTCGGAAGGCGGGGCCAGTCCTGCCGGCGCGCCCGGCCCCGCCGCCAAGCCTGCCGGCGGAGCCGCGCCGCGCGGCGGCGAGGAGCATGAACAGGGCCTGCCTGAAGCCCGGTTTGATTTGTTCATCTCCGGTCTGGCGGTCGAGTCGCTGGTGGCGATGGGCGACATGCCGCACCCGGTGACGCGCAAGCCGGCGGTGGACCTGGCGCATGCCCGCTACATGATCGATCTCCTGGGGATCTTCGAGGAAAAAACGAGAGGCAACCTCACCGTCGACGAAGAGAAGATGCTCAAGGATGCGCTGTATCAGCTCCGGATGCGCTACTTGGCCAAGACCGGGGCAGGGCCGGTCGCATGAGCGTGATGGTGGCCATCATCTTTGCCGTCGTCATGATCGGCCTTGCCGTCTATTTTGTCCACCAGGCAGCCGTCCTCAGGATGACGGCTGCGACGCTCCAGGGAGAGATCCAAGCCTTCAAGAGCGGCGCGCTGGATCGCTTGGTTGGAGATAAGCTGACCACGTTTACGCAGGTGACCACCGCCGCGCTGCAAGAACGCGAAGCGGTCATCCGGGACGCGCAGACGAAGCTGATCCAGCAGCAACAGTCTGCGACGCAGGCCGCCCAGCAGTTCAAGATGGACTTGGGCGAAGTGAAGACCAAGATCGAAGGCCTCCGTGATCTCCAGACCAAGGTGGGCGAGCTCAACGACCTGCTCAAGCCGCAGCAGCTCCGGGGGGAGCTTGGCGAAGTCATCGTGCGGAACCTGCTCGCCGATAAGCTGCCCAAGCAGTATGAAGAGGATTTTACGTTTGCGGACGGCAAGAAAGTCGAGTTCGCCATCCGGCTCAACGACCGGCTCATCCCCATCGACTCGAAGCTGCAACTGGAGGATTTCCGGCGCCTGCGCGAGGCTGATGACCGGCAGCGGCCGGCCATTAGGACCGAGTTGAAACGAAAAGTGAAGCAGAAGATCGACGAGGTGAAGCAGTATATCCGTCCGGCCGAGGGCACCATGAACTTCGCCTTGATGGTGATTCCCTCCGAGGCGGTCTTCTACGAGCTGATCGCCACAAAGGATTTCACGGACGAAGGCGGGCTCTACGAGTATGCGCAAGCCCAGCACGTGTTCCTGACGTCGCCGATGACCTTCTGGGCCTACTTGACGACGATCGCGCACGGGCTCAAGGGCTTGGAAATCGAGCGGAGAGCCGAAGAGGTGCTCATCGCGCTTCAGCGGCTGGCGGCGAATATCCGCAGCTTCGCCGATGATGAATTTCGCAAGTTGGGGGGGCATTTGCGCAACGCCGCCGCGACCTACGATGGCGCGGAGCGGACATTGCGGAACATGGAGCAAGGCCTGACGGCCCTTGAGCGCGTGGAATCCATGCATCAACAAGAGGGAGTCGTGACATGATTGATCAACGGTTGCTGGAGATTTTGGCGTGTCCGGCGTGCAAGACCGAGGTGAAGCTGCAGGGGGACCGGCTGGTGTGCGTGCAATGCGGGCGCCGCTACCCGATCCGCGACGGCATCCCGGTCATGCTGGTCGAAGAGGCCGAGCCGCCTCAAGGCAAGGGCGCGTAAGCCGGCATGACGATCCGGGTCCTCATTATCCACGGGCCGAACCTGCAGCTGCTGGGCAGCCGGCAGCCTGAGGTCTACGGCCGCGACGGGCTGGAGGCGATCAACGGCCAGCTGCGCCGGCAGGCCGCGAAGCTGGGCGCGATCGTCACGATCGCCCAATCCAACCATGAAGGCCAGATCGTCGAGCTGATCGGGCGCGCCAAACGCTCCTTCGACGCCCTCGTCATCAACCCGGCCGCCTACACCCATACCAGCGTGGCCATCCGCGACGCCATCGAAGCGTGCGGCCTCCCGGCCGTCGAGGTGCATCTCTCCAATATTTACGCCCGCGAGGAATTCCGGCACCAGTCGCTGATCGCGCCGGTCTGCCGGGGGCAGATCAGCGGCTTCGGGACCTCCAGCTACCGGCTGGGCCTGGAAGCGGCCATCGAGCTGGCCCGGCCGGCGCGTAAGCGCCGGCCGAGTTAATCCCGGCAGGGTCGGGGCTGACAATTCTAGGACTTTCACCCGACGATAAAAGGGACTACAATAGATGATTTCAAGCAACGAAATGAAAGCCGGCGTCACCGTGGTGATCGACGGGGAACTCTACGTGGTGGTGGAGTCCCAGCACGTGAAGCCGGGCAAGGGCGGGGCGTTCATCCGCACGAAGCTGCGGAAGCTCAAGGTCGGGTCGGTGATCGAGCGCACCTTCCGGGTCGGCGAGAAATTCCAGGACGCCTACATCGAGCGGCGGACCCTGCAATTCCAGTACCGTTCCGGGGAAACCTACAACTTCATGGACATGACCAGCTACGAGCAAGTGCATTTTGAGGAGAAGACCATCGGGCCCGGCGCCGGCTTTCTGAAGGACGGCATGGAGATCGAGGGGCAGTTCTATGAAGGCCAGCTGATCGGCCTGGAGCTGCCGATCTTCGTGGACCTGCGGGTGGAGTCCACCGAGCCCGGCGTGCGAGGCGACACCGCCAAGGCGACGCTGAAGCCCGCCACGCTGGAAACCGGCGCCAACATCCAGGTGCCCTTGTTCGTGGAGAGCGGCGAGACGGTTCGGATCGATACGCGGACCAGCAGCTACGTGGGGCGGGTATAAGCGATGTCCGAGAAACGTAGCAACAGCATTGGCGGAGGCAATTTTGGCATGCAGGTCGAGGCGCGAGGAGGCGGGCGTACTGGAATCCCAGTACGTCAACGACGAGCAACGATGACCTGCACCAAAATCGCCCCGCCCCCGAGCTTGAACCGGTGGGGAGGCGCCATCTCCGGTTGCGTCCGACGTTGCTCCTCCTCGCCGTACTTTGATTCAGTACGCCTTCGTCGTCGCGCCTTGGACGCGCCTCGGATCTGGCGCCTCCAATGCGTTGCTACGTTTCTCGGACATCGCTAATGGAGAAGCGGCTGAAATCGTCTGAGCGCGAAGCCTTTCGGTTGATCGAAGAGATGCTCCAGCTCATGGATGCCCGCGGGCTGGTGGAGCTGGAGTTGGAGCACGAGGGTATCCGCATCCGCCTGAAGAAGGCCGCGCAGGCGGGCCAGCAGGTCGTCGAGTATGTCGCCGGGATGCCGCAGCCCGTCGCCCAGGCGGCACCGGCCGCCAAGCCGGCGGCGGAAGAAAACGCGCGCCGCGTCGTCATCAAATCCCCCATGGTCGGCACCTTCTACCGCGCTCCGGCCCCGGACGCCCCGCCGTTCCTCGAGATCGGGCAGGACGTGGAATCCGGCCAGGTGCTGTGCATCATCGAAGCGATGAAGCTCATGAACGAAATCAAGTCCGAGGTCGCCGGCCGCGTGACCGAGATCCTGTGCGAGAGCGGCGACGCAGTGGAATTCGGGCAGGGCTTGTTCGCGCTCGAGCCGCGCTGACCGTGTTTTCAAAAATCTTGATCGCCAATCGGGGTGAGATCGCGGTCCGGATCATCCGCGCCTGCAAGGAGCTGGGGATCCGCACGGTCGCCGTCTACTCCGAGGCCGACCGCAACAGCCTCCACGTCCGGCTGGCCGACGAAGCGATCTGCGTCGGCGGGCCGCGGGCGGACCAGAGCTACCTCAACATCCCCGCGATCATCAGCGCGGCCGAGATCACGGATGTGGACGCCATCCATCCCGGCTACGGCTTCCTGGCCGAGAACGCGCACTTCGCCGAGATCTGCGAGTCCTGCAAGGTCACCTTCATCGGGCCCTCCGCCCAGGCCATCCGGCTGCTCGGCGACAAGATCGCCGCCAAGGACCTGATGCGCAAGACCGGGGTCCCGATCATCCCCGGCAGCCTGAAGGCCATCAAGGACAAGGAAGACGCCCTCAACGCCGCGCGGCGCGTGCAGTACCCGGTCATCGTCAAGGCGTCGGCCGGCGGCGGCGGGCGGGGGATGCGCATCTGCCACAACGACGTGCGGCTGATCAGCGCGCTGATGATCTGCCGGTCCGAGGCGGAGGCCAGCTTCGGCAACGGCGCCGTGTTCGTGGAGAAATACATCGAGCAGCCGCGCCACATCGAGTTCCAGGTGCTGGCCGACCGCCGGGGCCACACCATCCATCTCGGGGAGCGCGACTGCACGATCCAGCGCCGCCACCAGAAGCTGATCGAGGAGTCGCCCTCGCCGGTCGTGGACGCGAAGCTGCGCCGCAAGATGGGCGAGATCGCGGTGCGGGCGGCCAAGGCGGCCAACTACGCGACGACCGGGACCGTCGAATTCCTCCTGGACCAGGACGGCAACTTCTACTTTATCGAGATGAACACCCGCATTCAGGTGGAGCACCCGGTCACCGAGATGGTCACCGGCTTCGACCTCATCAAGGAGCAGATCCGGATGGCGGCGGGCGAACCGCTGCGCATCAAGCAGGAGGACGTGGTCCTGAAGGGGTGGGCCATCGAGTGCCGGATCAACGCGGCGGACCCGAACAACGGCTTCACCCCGAGCCCCGGGCGCATCCAGGTCTACCAGCAGCCTGGCGGACCGGGCGTCCGCGTCGACACGCACTGCTTCGCCGGCTACGAGATCCCGCCGTACTACGATTCGATGATCGCGAAGCTGATCGTCCACGGCGCCAACCGCCAGGAAGCGATCCGGATCATGCAGCGGGCGCTGGAGGAGTACCTCATCGAGCCGATCCGCACGACGGTGCCGCTGCACCGGCAGATTTTCAGTGACCCGGCGTTCTGGCGCGGGCAGTATTCGACGAATTACCTTGAGCAGCTGCTTGGAGAAAAGGAGTAACCGATGCCTCGAACGCGTGCTGTGGCGCGGGCAACCGCGAAGAAACGGAGCCGGGTGAAGACGATCGGGATGCTGACCGGGGGCGGAGACTGTCCGGGCTTGAACCCGGTGATCCGGGCGGTGACCCGCCGGGCCCTGCTAGGCGGTTGCAAAGTGATCGGCATCAAGAACGGCTGGCACGGCCTGGTCAACGGCCACACGGTCGTGTTGGACCTGCAGTCCGTGTCCGGCATCCTGCCCAAGGGCGGCACGATCCTGGGCACCTCGCGGACCAATCCCTACCAGCGGCCGGATGACGTGCAGCGGGCGCTGGCGAACTACAAGCGCCTGAAGCTGGACGCCCTCATCGCCATCGGCGGGGAAGACACGCTGGGGGTGGCGGTCAAGCTGCGCAAGGAAGGTTTGAGCATCGTGGGGGTGCCGAAGACCATCGACAACGACCTGTCCAACACCGACTACACCTTCGGGTTCGACACGGCGGTGAACATCGCGATGGAGGCGATCGACCGCCTGCATACGAC
>Ga0105164_10000701_pt1 | contig 22568 bp, 20 predicted proteins | sample VDWuncwatermetaG_FD_89674 | JGI IMG/M metagenome (GOLD analysis project Ga0105164, IMG submission 89674) | Wastewater microbial communities from Netherlands to study Microbial Dark Matter (Phase II) - VDW unchlorinated drinking water | ecosystem: Environmental > Aquatic > Freshwater > Drinking...
ACCAATAGCCCTGCGCGCTCATGAGAGCATTTGCTTTATCGAAGGCAATCTGAATGTCAATTCTCCTGCCCATAACTGTTGCGTTAGCGTCAAACTACGTTCACCGAGAATTGCTGCAGCAGTACTCTCACTGTTGACTTTGCGAGTGGAATTCGATTCCCTCTACCCTTAAGATGATTGAAGACTTTCAATACTCCATTCGGTCGCTCGAGCCTGTGCAATCAGAACACCGGTATGGGGCGAATGTTCGGATTCTTTCTCATCCTTATGCCTTCACACTCCTTGCGCAATTAGGCAGTGCGACGTGTCATCAACCTCAGGTCTCGCAGCTGATGCGAACTCTGTATGAGCAACTTACTATTTCGGTCGTAAACGAATTTTTCCCTCTTAAAAAGACCATGCTGGAGACAAGGATGAAATCTCAGCATTCTGAGGCGGAGTTCATGGCCAATATTATTGACCCTGGATCCTCAGTGGTTTCGGTCAGTGTGGCGCGAGCGGGGACGGTCCCGTCCCAAATCTGTTTTGATCTCATGAATCGAATCCTCGATCCGAATCGCGTCAGACAGGATTTTATTAGCATCAATCGTGCGACGGATGAAAAAGGTCGAGTGATAGGGACGAACCTGTCGGGGCATAAAATTGGTGGTAAGGTCGATGGGAGCCTTCTGATGATTCCAGACCCTATGGGGGCGTCCGGCTCGACGCTTAAGTCGGTGATGGAGCTCTACCGTTCGCATGGAAAAGCCAAGGATGTGATTGCGATGCATCTGATCGTGACGCCTGAGTATCTCCGAGCGGTTCAGCAGTATTGCCCTGAGGTCAAAGTGATTGCGTACCGTTTGGACCGCGGTCTGAGTGCGACAAAACTTCTGGAAACTATCCCTGGGGAGAACTGGGACGAGGAAAAAGGCCTTAACGACAAACAGTATATTATTCCCGGTGCGGGTGGTCTTGGTGAAGTGATGAATAATTCCTATGTTTAATATTTTCTTTATCGTATTCATTGCGATTTTTATCGCTTTTGGGTTGGCGATTTTTATCACGAAGTCCGACGGGAAAAATAAGCCAATTATGGTCGGTCCAGAGGATGACCAGTTAACGGATGATCCAGAGAAGACGGTTGGCCTAGAGGACCTATTCAACGTCGCTGAAAGACTCTGTAAGGAACATCAGTTGACGATCCGAGATCGCATGAAACATTCAGAATCGGATTACTATTGGGTTGTCGAGAGCGACGATTCCTTCTTCTACGGTGTTTATGTGCTTGGTTTTTTTAAGGTGACCTCCGATCATCCCATGGTGTCGATGAGTCAAATTTTGGAGTTTAAGGATTTCGTGAAGAGTCTAGGGGGGGCTAAGGGCTTCTTTTTCACCACGGGCTATTTTACGAGAGATTGTCATCAGCCCCTTGAGGGCCCAAAGGTAAAATTCTATAATAAACAGCGAATTCTTGAGGCAGCGCTCGTCTAGAGGAGATTGAAATGGCGATTAGAAAGGTAGCGGTGATGGGGCATCCCGTTTTGCGGTTAGCGGCTACGCCCGTGCCTGAGGCAATGATCAAATCTCCGAAGGTGCAGCAGCTTTTGAGCGATATGCTCGATACCATGTACGAGTATAACGGCCTAGGATTGGCGGCGCCCCAGGTTTATGAGAGCTTGCAAATCGTTGTCATGATTTGGGATTTTGAGCAGGATCAAGAACCGTATATCAGGTATCTGATTAACCCGGTGATTACGAATTTAACGAAAGAGGAGTCGGGGCATTGGGAAGGTTGCCTGAGCGTGCCAGGGTTAAGAGGGTGGGTATCTCGCCCTAATCGGATTTCTGTTAAGGCCTTTGATGATCAGGGTAAAGCCATCGAATTTATCGCCGAGGGTTTTGCCGCAACTGTGATTCAGCATGAGTGTGACCATCTTTTAGGGAAACTTTATTTGGATCGGATGACTGAGATGGAGAAACTTGTCTTTGAGAGTGAGTTTAAGAAACATATTCGCTCCGAAGATGAATCAACCGCTGAGTAGGCCCGGACACTTGCGCAACCCAAAATAACCGATAGACTGAGTCGAAATGAAATTAGTTAAAAAATCTACGCCTAACCAGCTTCCTGAACTGGATTACGAACTTTTGAACCGCCTATGCGATCGTGCCTTCTATTATGCTCTCAATATGATTCATGTCGCAAATCACCGACCTGAGGTGGATAAGGGTGAACCCAAAGTCGGTGGGCACCCAAGTGCTTGCGCCTCCTCGAAGCATATTTTAGCCGCGATTCATCTTGTGCTACGCCGTCCAGAGGACTACTTCGCATTTAAGCCCCATTTATCGCCGATGGACCATGCTTATAACTATATGATGGAGATTTTTCGGGATTCAAACGGTCGTTGGCTCAGTGATGAACTGAGCGAAAAGGCCATGCACCATCTTCGGCATTATTCGAAAGAAGGGCTTCCCGTTTTTCAAAGCTATCATGCTGAAGCAGACCCCGATGGGTATCGGTATTTTCCCTCTGGGTCCGTGGGCATTCCGCCCGTTAATGCCCTCTACACGAGTTTGGCCTATGCCTACGCAAAGGATCACGGATTTGAAATTCAGGAGGACCCTACTTTCTGGTGCCTAATGGGCGACTCCGAATTTCGGGAGGGGTCATTAGCTGAAGCGATGCCTGATGCGGGCGAAAGGCAGTTGGGAAATTTAGTATGGATCGTCGATTACAATCGCCAAAATCTTGATGGAACTCGCGTGCTCAACGAAGATGTTTTTGACGGGTCGGATGCGGATCGGATGGTGAGAATCGCAGCGGCGAACGGGTGGAATACCTTTCAAGTCAAACACGGTAGCATTCGAGAGCGTCTTTTTAGTCAACCGGGTGGGGAAGAGTTTCGCCGAGTGTTGGATGAGGAACTGAGTGATTTTGAGATGCAGGCACTCATTACGGCGAACCGAGCGCAGCTCACAAGAGAAGTGTTGGAATCCAAATCAAAACAATTGAAGAATTTTTTAAAAGGACTCAAGGACGCCGAGCTACAAGAGGCATTTTTAAATCTTGGCGGGCACGATCTTGAGAAATTAGTAGAAGTCCTTGGCCAGGCTCGGCGGAAGGGAACGCAGCCTAGCTTAGTGGTCGCCTATACCATAAAAGGTCATGGGCTTAGTTGTCAGGCAATGTCCGGTAACCATTCGGCGCTTCCCGAGTTGAGCGAAATCCAGTCGATGGGCAAGTCGATTAAGGCATCGGTTACGGAGCCATTTGAACGGTTTTCAAGTTCATCAGAAGAAGGAACGTTTCTTAAGTCTCGTTGTAAAAGCCTACGGGATGGGATGGAATTCATTCAGGCTGCCACAGATAATCGTCGTCAGGATGTGATTGATAAGGCAAGGGCATTTGATTGGCCGGTTGATTTCGATATCCAGTCCTTAAAACTAACTCCTATGGCGCATTCCCAATGGATGTGGGGTCAGATCGCGGCGAAATTAAGTCGACTAGCCCACGGAACTTCTAAGGGAAAAGAATCCCTGAATGATTTAAGTTGGAGCCCATGGGCCAAGTTTTTTCTCACCATGGCACCGGATGTTGGAAGTTCGACTAATACCAGCCCCAATATGACGGGGAAATTATATGGGGAGGTTGGTCAAGATGATTTTGAATTAAAGTACGAGACTAAAGATAAGACTGCCCCAGATGTGATTCCTCATCGGAATGAAAGCACCGGGCATATTCGATTTGAAATTGCCGAAGGCAACTGCATGTCGGCGGCCGGATCATTCGGTAAGATGAGTGATTTAACGGGGATCCCCTTTTATCCCGCCATGACGATCTACGATTTTTTTATTAAACGCGCCCACGATCAGTTCTACTATAACCTCTATTGGCGATCGCGATTCACGACCATGGGGACTCCGAGTGGGGTAACTCTTGCGCCAGAGGGGGCACAGCATTCTTGGAAGAGCGATTTTCAGATCCCGCATTGCGTGACGTGGGAACCGTGTTTTGCCAAGGAACTCGAATGGATATTGGCTGATACCCTTCGTCGTCATTTCTGTCATGAACCCGATGGGAGAGAATCCCAACTCATTAGGTGTGTGACGAAGGGGTTGCCTCAACGCGAAATGATCAAGCGTTTAAAAACCCAGAAAAGATTTATGGTTGGTTCCCCTGAGCTAGACACCGAAGTAGAAGTTGCTTCAGAATCAATTGATGAAGGGCAAATTTGGGAGACCATCCGCCAAGAGGTTCTCTTAGGCGCGTACCCACTGATTGATTATCGTGGGTATGTCGGTTATGTGCCCGGTGACAATGTCGTGCATCTTTTTGCGATGGGCGCGTTGGGGATGGAAGCGATTAAGGCCTCGGATGAGTTGTTGAAGCAGGGGATTTTCGCCAATGTGTTTATCGTCACAAGTCCCGATCTGCTTCTCGGCAATTTCGCCGAGGAGAATGGGTATGAGCACTTAAGGGAAACTCTTTCGGTGAGCGGGGATCTCTTCGTCCATTTGGATGAGTCTCGTCAGTTATCAACCAAGGCTGATTGGTATGCGATTCAAGCCAGTCGGGTCCCAGTGGTGTCGGTCCATGATGGTGAACCGGGCCTACTGGATAATATTGGTTCAGTGGTTGGTGTGAAACAGATCTGTTTGGCGGTTCGAAAGACGTCTAAATCTGGGACGACACCTGATGTTTTTGATTACCATGGAATCAGCGCCCCCGCGATTTCTGAAGCTTGCGTTAGGGCTCTTGAGAAAACAGCGGATGAGAGGTTTGTCGTTTCCTCAGAGATTCTGAAATCACTGAACTAAGGTTTCGCGCGAACTGGTTCTAAAATAGGCGATTGGGTCGACAGCTTTCTCTTTTTCTCTGAGTTCAAAATATAACGAAGGACGATCCTGATTGCCGGTGTCTCCCACCTCGCCAATCACATCGCCCTGATTTACGGAATCCCCTTTTTGCCTATGCATTTTAAAGAGGTGGCCACTCAGAGAGTAGAAGCCCCCGCCGTGATGGATGATAATGACATTCCCCATTCCTCGTACCCACCCCTCGTGTTCGACGATACCTGGGAGGATCGCCTTGACGGAAGTGCCGTGGGGCGCTTCGATCTCGACCCCTTTTTGAAAGATGACCGTCTTAAATTTTTTATCAACGACCTTACCAAAGGACTGAAGTAACTTTCCTGTATCAATAGGGGCAACGAGTGAGCCATGGCGTGGAAAGATGCTAGTGATTTCGTTTCGTTGAGATTCAATCTTCTCAAACATAATCGAAACTTCTTTCGAAACCTGCTGATACTGTCGAATCAGAGCTTGATGGGATTTCTGTTTCTGATTCAGCTGGGTAATCAGTGATTCTTTTTTTGCTAAGAGCTTTTCAAGTAGGTTTTCCTGCTGACCTAATTCTTCAAGAAGGGTTAGGATTTGCGTCTGGATACTTTGCAGTTTTGACTCGCTATCTGAGAGGCGTTCCGAGCGCTTAGCAAGTTCTTGGTTCAGTGTTTGCTGGTTTTTAAGGCTATGAATAAGAATGCGCAGACGTTTGGAGGCGTCACTCAGGCTCTTGCCTTGGATCATATACTGCACAACACCGTCTTTTTGCATGCGGTAGAGCCATCGGATCAGATCCTTAAGTTTCTGCCGCTGCCACTGTTCCATTTCCCTCTGGCGATCAACTTCCATGGCCAGGTTTTCAAGCGCCATGCTGAGCTCCAGTTGGCCAACGGTCATCGATCCAAGTTTAGTGCGGACTGTGTTCTGAGATCGATTCAATTCGTCAATTTCCTGGAGCAAGTTAAGCCGAACCGTCTCCTGGGCATTATAGCGCGATTTCTCTTTCTGAATCAGTTCCTGGATTACTTTAGGGTTGGGTGGCGGGTTGGCGGCTCGAACTGGACCGAACGCAAGGACTAGCGCGAGAAGTGTTGCGGAGCTCATCTTGCCCCAGTATTTTTAAGGCGGAGAAAGACAGTGAAGGAACTAAGCAGGGCGGTCAGTAATCCGAATGCGAGTACGGAGGCAATTTGTAAGGAGTTGAGGTATTCCCATTGCTGAACTCCCAGAACACGCGTCCAAGATGCTGATATCGCCGATGCCAGGATCACTTTCATCCCGTAAAGCACGGCTAATGCGAAGACTCCGCCCAGAAGCCCTTCGATGCAAGCTTCTAGCAAGAAGGGAGCCATGACAAAGCTCTGCTTGGCTCCAAATAATCGCATGACGTCGACTTCATTCTGCCTCATGTGGTGGCGCATGCTCATAAAGTTGGCAATAATGAAGCTACACCCAAGAACGACGCCGATCATGAGCACCATGCCGACAATCGTAAAGAAGTTTTCTAATTTCTTAAATTGGGTCATCCATGCCTCGGAGAAATCCACTTCAAGAACTCCTTTGAATCCCTGAATGATTTCTTTGAGCTGAGTCACTTGTTCGGTCGCGGCATTTGGCGACAACTCAATTTCAAGAACTTCAGGGAAGAGCGAAGCATCGGTGGAAAACAATGAGGAGGTTGAACTAATCATGGTTTTTAGTTCAGTGACAATCATGTCCTTGTTTTTAAAGTTAGTATGAAGCACAACGCTCTCAGACATCAATCGATTCTGGATCGCATGGACGTCATCTTGAGAAAGATTGTCCGCAAGGTACACGGTGCCGGTAATGTTGGGGTTAGTTTTGGCGGCCATCAACTGAAAATTACGGTAACATAGCAGGTAGAAACCCAAAATGACCAAGGCAATGGTGATGGTTGAGACGCTCAACAGATGCATCCAGGGGTGTCTTTTAAAATCTGATAGAGTTCGGCGATAACTTCTTTTTTTCACTGAGAAAGATCCCCTCCTTGCGATTTAACCCTTTGGTCAGAGATCACAAGTCCATGTTCTAATTCGATGACTCGGGCCGGAAATTCTCGCATTAGAATTTCATCGTGGGTTGCAATCAGAACCGTCGTTCCCATTTCATTGATCTCAAGAAACAATGACATGATTTCTCGTGATGTGCGGCCGTCCAAATTTCCGGTTGGCTCATCCGCCAATAAAAGCGTTGGTTTCGCAACGATGGCTCTTGCGATCGCGACTCGCTGCTGTTCTCCACCCGATAGGGTCTGAGGGTAGTCATTCCCTCGATTGGCAAGTCGGACTAAGCTTAAGACACCGTCCACTCGGTGGTTAATCTCTTTCGTCGACATCCTTCGGACCTCTAATGGGAGTGCGATATTTTCGGCGACAGTCAGGTCAGCTAATAACTTGAAATCCTGAAAGACGAAGCCCACCTCGAGTCGATAACGATTCAGCTGGCGGCTTGCGATCGATTTGATCTCTTTGTCGTTAACGATGATCGAGCCGCTTGATGGTTTTTCCATCGCAAACAGAAGTTTAAGTAGAGTCGTTTTGCCAGAGCCATTCACCCCGGTAATATAGGCGAACTCTCCTCGTTTTAATTCGAAGGAAATATCCTGAAGTGCAAAGCGTTGTTTGCCATAACACTTCCCAACGCGATGCAGACGTACGATGTGATTTGCCATGAGTTTAAAGGGACAAAACCAAGTATCATTCTAGCATAGCTAGAACTTAATCGCCGCGGGAGAAAAAGACGCTCTGAGTCAGGCTAATTAATATTTAAGATTACCCAATATACGGCAGTAATCCCATGAGCGCGCTCAGCCTGTCCCAAACCCCTTCGTTCCACGTTCTGATTCAGGAAAACAAGAGCAGGGTCGTCGCTGCTAATAGACGAGACGAAGATTGAGGTGGTCTTCAGCGACGAAGTTGAAGACGTTAGTTGATGGCAATCTAGATGGAGAGATCCCCTGCTCTTGTGATCAACTAGCTGGATATTTGGGCGGGCAGTGGCCCAAGCCGAATCAAGGCCAGGGAAAAGATGGCCACCAACTAATACTACCTATTCGCTAGCTTTCTTTTCTTTTTTCATACCACCCTTTTTTCCGTGGTGGCAGGTGCACTCCTCTCCATCTTTGTGCATTGGGCATGCCATCGTCATTTCCTGCCGGCATTCCTTCGGGGGCTTACCCGATTTAAGGCATTCCGCGACTTTGAGATGCATCGCGGCCTTTTGTTCATGATGCTCAATCCGCTTCTGCCTTTTGGCGGGATCAAGTTTCTGGGTGTCATCGGCAAAAAGTGGCGATGCTAAGAAAAAGGGAATGCTAAGGGCGAATAGGACTTTAATCATTGATAACCTCCAATAGAATCCGTTGCAAGTTGAATGACCGCTATCAATTATGGCATTGGAAAATCAGTTGAGCAACATTGGCGTGTGGGGGTCGCCAAAGAGATTGGTTTCATACACCACCCAGCGGATGAATTCATCTTGGTTCACTTCCCGACTGAGTTGGTCTTTCGCGTCGATATGCGCTTGGCCAAAGATCGTTTTTGCCCGACGAAAGAGGCTGTTACTCAGAGCATGGTGGTAATAACTGGAGGGCCCGGTCGCTGCACCGGGCTCATACCATCCGTAATTATCATTCGCGACAATCAGTCCCGCTCCGCTCTTAGGGCGATTGATCAGTGTCTTTGCCCAATTGTCGGTTGCTAAATTTCCGGGGAAACAACCCTGGGTGACTAGGGCAAAGGGCATTGGGTTACCGAGATTAGAGATCATCTGATTTTGTAATTTAAGGCAGTAGTCCGTATTGCAGTGTCCGAGATGGTTGATGAAATACGGTTCAGACGTTGAGATTTCTGAGATGACTCGTGATTCAGAAATATTGGAACCCGAAAGCTCGTAGAGCTTTTTGATATTTAGCCCTTTAGGAAAACCCGGCGACGTGATCGACCCAATTGAGGAACCGTTTAGGAGATTGTCCATGGTCCAAGAGCCAAGTGTTGTGGCGTCAAGGACTTCACCAAACATCATAACATTTTTAATTTTGGGGTCAGTTAGGTTGCGCGATTGAAAACGAAGAGTCTTTTCAATCGCGTTGTCGAGTTCGGTGACAGTAGTTGCCGGGAATCGTCCCACAGCAACTTCGCACATCAGATCCACTTCGGTGCCATTGGGTCCATCCGTTTTTTCTCCAAAACGGCCATTGCCATTGCCATCAAAGTTTCCGTCGAGACATGCGTAATAGTAATCCGAATAGAGATTACTTCCGCCGTACGCAGCGCTGTATAGGGCTCGAGCTGGTGTGCTAGTTTTTCCGTCTCCGACGAGAAGGACATATTGGACGCCGTAACGAAGGTAATAATCTCGGATGGCTGATCGTATTTTCTCTTGGATATCGCGGCCCGCATATTGGGTCGAGATGTACTGCGTACTTAAGATCTCCGTTGAGATTCCCTGCGCAATTTTACTTGAAATGAGTTTCTGTAGGCTATTCATCGCGGCACCCTCAACAAGCGCGGAGGGGCCGATGATTAGGTATTGGCGAGTGACGGCCGCTAATAGCTGAGGGTAAGTCGCTAACTCTGCATCTTTTCCAACCAACGACGTGATCTCGTTCTTATCACTGTCTAGGCCGCGCAATAGGGGCGAGGTTGATGCTGCTCTTGTTTTCCATACGAGGGAAATTTCCTTGAGCTTCTGCAATCGCTTTTCGATGGGGTAATATTGGGCTCCAAAAACAGGGACCGTCGCAATCCTAATTCCGTGTTTCTCGTAAACGACGGGATCGCCTATTAAAGACGGTGGGTAGATTTCTCCAGGCTTAAAGGTAATGGGAGTTTCTTCAAAAGGCGTATGCTGACAGGCGGGGACCGGAAAGGGTGTCGCCGGGAGTGATAGGTTATTGATGAGGTCGCCAAGAGCGAGGTCTCCCTCAACTTCCTTCAGAGTCTCGCCGTAGGGTAGAACTTTATGGAGCCAGACTACCGGAATCTTAGGGTAACCAGGCTTTTCGAGCCAATCACCCTGCCACTCCCTGCCATGCCAAAGGGGGGCCAGGTCAATCCGTTGCTCGAAAGTCTTGGCAAAAAGGGTTACGGAACTTATCCCTAGCGCAACGCATACGAACGTCTTCATGGGCTATCTCCTCTGAGAGATGGTTTAGCAGCACGGTCAGCTCGCCTAATAATGAGGAAAAAGATCTAGATGTAGATTAGGAGGGGCTCTTGGCCCGTATTCTATAATTCTAACACATGGCCCAATTGCTCCTAAGGCTATTGAAACTCGCGTTAACCACTGGTAAGACTGAGAGCTTGCGTGGGCGCCACTAGCTCAGTCGGTAGAGCAGCTGACTCTTAATCAGCGGGTCAATGGTTCGAGTCCATTGTGGCGCACCATTCTTTATCTGTCTTCATTCCACTACCATTGTTCAAGAGCCCTAAAAGACAGACCTATTCTCATCTTTCCTCACTTGTCGCAGCGCTTCAGACTCGTTTTCCGCGTGTGTTAGATGTCCTGCAAGTTTGTGGCAGACCAGTTCAACGATTAAGATCGCCATCTATAAGACAGTAATCCTATGAGCGCGCAAGGTAACTTGGCGATACTAACTCATTGGCAGGGCGCGCTCAGCCTGCCCCAAACCCTACGTTCCACGTTCTGATTAAGGAAAACAAGAGCAGGGTCGTCGCTGCTAAAAGACTAGACGGAGATTGAGGTGGTCTTCAGCGACGAAGTTGAAAACGTCAGTTGATGGCATTCTAGCTGGAGAGATCCCCTGCTCTTGTGATCGACTAGCTGCGGCAAGTGAGGAAAGATGAGGACCTATTCATTGAACAAGCATTTACCAATCTGAGTCCATTGATCGCTAATGCATCTGTCCGTGGGCGTAATGGGGTGGGTCGAGTTGGACGGTGACATGGTCGATTTTGAAATGTTGGTTGGCGAGTGCAGTGATTGCCTTAAGAAGGTCAGCGTGGTCAGCGCCTGATTCGACGCCAACATGAGCGCTGAGCGCGACCATTCCAGTTCCCACGCGCCAGACATGAAGGTCGTGGACGTCGCGGACTTTGGTCATGGATTCGATCCTGGCTTTGATTTCAGCGATATTGATTCCTTCCGGGACGGCTTCGAGTAAGACATCGACGGCTTCGGTCAGAAGTTTCCAGCTGCCATAGAGGATAAAAGCACTGATGACGAGGGAGATAATGGGGTCGGCGAGATACCATTGTTTCCACCAGATGAGAATGCCAGCGAGTACTGCGGAGACCGAGCCCAGCGTGTCGCTCAGGATATGAAGGAACATGCCTCGGGTATTAAGATTATGGCTGCAACTTTGGTGGAGTGTTTTAAGTGCGATCAGATTAACGACGAGGCCTCCGAGTGCGATCAAGGTCATCGTTTCGCCATGGACGATCGATGGTTCAGATAGGCGCATGATAGCCCTGGAAATTAACCAACCCGCCAGCGCGACGAGTAGGGCCCCATTGAATAGGGCCGCCAAGATTTCGGCGCGGTAGTATCCGTAAGTTTTTGCGTCATTAGGGGCTTTCTGACTGACCCACAGGGCAAATAGACCGAGAGATAGTCCAGCCGAATCAATGGCCATATGCCCAGCGTCTGCGAGCAGGGTGAGCGAACCACTTAAGATCCCCCCAAGCAATTCAGCAAACATATAGGTGATAGAAAGGATCAGGATGGCTTGGATACGACGGGTCGGTGTGGGGTTAGGTTTCATCTTTATTTGTTATCTCATGGGGAGTTTAAAAAAGGGAAAGGGAATGGGGTCGCCAGCCGCATGTTTCTCAAGGGCCATTTCAAAGTCCACCATGTGGTCTCGGAGTTTTTCTATATCGACTTCGTACGGACCTTCGCCAGCCTTCTCAAGATAATGATAACTACTGGCCAAAAGCTTCTTCGCTCCGCGGAGATTTCCGTTGCCGGCGTGGTGCATGGCGACAGCTACCTGAATGAGTCCCTGCAGATAGGGGTGACGCTTGCCGATGGCTGAGTGCCAAAGGTCTTCCCAAAGTTCGTGGGCCTCAAAGTAGTCACCTTGATCAAACTGAAGGCAACCTTCCGAAAATATTTTGGCTTCGTCCATAGAGCTTTGGCATTTTGTCACAGATTACGCACGAAGTCAGTCTTGTCTTTGACAACTCGTCCGGATAGCGATGTGTCATGGTTTTTTGGGTGAATGGTACAGGCATGGAATAAGCACAAGTTGTTTGGCCTAAGCTTTGCAATGTAAAGGGGAGGATACCCATGTCGATATAAGGATGACGCGTGCCGATCATTAAGGGCCCCAAATCTCCAAAGTTTTTAAGAGACTGGCTTAAGTCTAAGCCAACTCGTCCTGCGTCTCCGACGCGGCGTCGCCGTTTGGGAAAAGCCCTCTCGCGAGCTGGTAAGGGATTGCCCAAAAAGTTAGCTGGGGTCGCGCGTCATGCGAAGGATCTCGATGTTAAAACTATCGGCGAGCACACGACGGGGATTCGTTGGTTTCTGACTGTGATTGCCGTTTTCCTGTTGGCTGAGGTGACGTCTCGTATGATTGGGATTTTAGTTCGCCCGGTATACCAACCCATGCCTCGGCAGGCTTCAGCGCCGCTCAGTCGGCAAGTTCCCACGGAAGACTATGATGCCATCTTAAGGCGAAATATGTTTAACGTTGAGGGGAAAATTCCGGAGCCTTTTGACCAGGGCCTATTGGATTGTTTCAGTCAGGCGCGCCCTTCAACCCAACGGATTCAATTGCTTGGGACGATTGTCATGGGGAAGGAAGAGTTATCCGTTGCCCTGCTGCAACGTGATGGCGATGCGATGAAAATTGCGGTCCGCAAAGACGAGGGATTTATTGATGATAGCCTTGTGATGATGAAGATCGAACGGCGCCGGATTTGTTTTCAAGTGCGCACCAGCCAGGAATTGGAATTTGTTGAGTTACCGGACGATTCAGGTGGTCTCGCCGTTGCCTCAGGAATGGTGGAACGTCGTAGCGAGGGGATCTCAGCGAGTAGTGATACTGAGTACAGTATTAAGTCTGATTTTCTGCAGAAGAGTTTGAATAATCTCAACGAAATTCTTCAAACGGCAAAGGCAGTGCCCCATACGGATCCTAGGACCGGTAAGTTCCAAGGTTTTTTGATCCAGACGGTAGAGCCGAGTTCTCCCTTTGCTCAATTAGGTATTCGTCAGGGTGATATTTTAGTGGGTGCCAACGATGTCGCCATTGATAACCCTGGTAAGGGGTTAGAGCTATTTCAGATGTTCCGAGATTCACCCCGGATTAATCTATCCGTGATCCGTGGTGGCGAGAAAGTTTCATTAAAGTATGAAGTCCGACAATAGGGCCCAAAGCCAAACGAGGTGTTGCATGAAGCGATTGATCCAAGTTGGAATGTTTGTGATACTCAGTTTTAGTCTGTCTCTGTCTGCGGAGAACCCCGGCAATCCATTCGATGGGTCAGAAGGCGCTGGCGGTTTCGATGAGCCGACTGATAATGAAGGCAGCGCGTCTGATGACTTTGGATTTTCGCCGCCTCCCACACCCTTCGAGCCATCAAGTCCGACAGCGGAAGCTGCTCCCACTATCAAGAATATGGTGGAGCGCTTCCGTAATATTCCGAGTCAGCCCGTTCCCGCGCAGCCGAGCGCGCGGAGTTTGAGTCCGGGGCCGAGTCTGCCCACGGCGTCGTCAGCTAAGAAATCCGCTACGGCACCCAGACTTCAGGATTATCTCGAACTCGATGAAACCGTGAAGGGTCTCGAAGTCAAAAGTTTTGACCTTCAAGACAAAGAAATCAAAGACGTGGTGTTATTGATCAGTAAGTGGACGGGAAAGAACTTTATCCTTGATCAGAAAGTTCGTGGGAAAATTACCATCATAGGCCCTAGCCAAGTCTCCCTACAGGAGGCCTATCAAGCCTTTCTCTCTTCGTTAGACGCTAACAATCTAACGACCGTTCAGAGCGGAAAATTTATTAGAATCATTGAAACCGCAGAAGCTCGTCGAGCGCCAGTTAAAACGTATTCGGGAACCTATGCGCCTCGAGATGATCAGTACATCACTCGAATCTTCCAACTGAAGTATATCAACGCCGAAGAAGTCCAGAGGGAGTTCAGAGATCTGGTCACTCGCCAAGGCAAGCTCTTTGCGTACGAACCTACCAATTCCATCATCATTACCGATACTGGTTCTAATATTCACCGGCTTCGAGAGATGCTTGATGCGCTCGATGTTAAAACGCATGAGACAGGCCTTCATGTGCTTAAAATAAATCATAGTTCGGCGAAAACTATCGCTGATATGCTCACTGATATTTATGGTGAGACTCAGAGCACTCGTCCAGGCCAACCCAGAACCTTCAGGCGAGGCGCTCTTGAGAGAAGCCGGGGCGGTGGGATTGTGACAAAGATTATCCCTGATGAGCAGACGAATAGCTTAATTGTGTTGGCAAATTCGGTTGGGTTTAAGCAGATTTCGCAGACAGTTGGGAAATTAGATGTTCGCTCGAAAGATAACGGCAAAATCCATGTCTATTACTGTGAGCATGCCAAAGCGGAAGACTTGGCGACAACCCTTGCTGCGCTAGCAAGCGGAGGTTCTTCGACTTCCCAACAATCTCAGAGACCAAGATCTCAATCGCGCTCCTCAAATTCGAGTGGCGCCAACCCTTCAGGTGGTGGTACGCCCGTCTCCACCAGTTCAGGCCCCGTATCGGCGGATTTTGGTGAAGGAGTCAAGATCACATCTGATGCGTCGACTAATGCTCTCGTAATCAACGGGAGTCCCGGTGAATATCAGGCCCTTCGTAAAGTTCTAAAGAAGTTGGATATTCCGCGCCTTCAGGTCTTTGTGGAGAGTGCGATTATGGAAGTGAGTATGGATGATACGGATGAGTGGAACCTGAATCTTGGGATAGGCATCCCTGGCCGTGGATTTGGCGGGGGTTTTGTGGGTGATTCCGCATCTTTGATTGGCGCTCTGACTAAGTCAGGGGCAGCGACCGAGGGAGTGAATATCCCCGGGTTTATTGGTGGTCCGTTTTCGACGGATGTTAGATCTTCGGCCACTTCAGCGGCAAGTACCGTCGAAATGGCACCGTTTATGGCGATCCTAAATATTTTAGCCAAGGAGACTCGAGCCAACGTGCTATCAACGCCTCAGATTGTGGCCATTGATAATCAGGAGGCTGAGTTCAAGGTGCAGGATAAAATCCCCATGGCAAGCGCGCTAACCTCTTTAGGCGGGGCCGGCGCGACCGGAGTCCCTCAGGTGAATGTCGAAAAGGTGGATGTGGGGATTGCCATCAAATTAACCCCACATATCAATGCGACTTCCAAGATGATCCAACTGGATGTGGATCAAACGATTGAAGATGTGAAAGACTCAAGTTCCGTTCCCGAGGCCTTGCAGGCCACGACACGTGCGACAACGTCACGTATGATCAAAACGTCAGTGGTGGTGAAAGATCAAGATTATATTGCTCTCGGTGGCTTAATGTCCGACCGCTCCTCGGAAGTTGAAACCAAGGTGCCCTTGCTCGGTGATATCCCTGTGCTGGGTTGGCTCTTTAAATCAAAATCTTGGGAGAAAAAGAAAACCAATCTAGTGATTCTTCTCCACCCACAAATTATCAACACTCGTCTTGACACAGCAACGTTGGTGAAAAAGCAACTTAGCAGACGGGATGCCTTCATCAAAGATGATCACTATGATCATGATGCTCATAAAGAGTCGATTGATGATTTGAAATCGAAAGTCGACCAGCAGGAGCAGGAAGGTAAAACGGAACCGATCATTGATTACCGAAAAAACGATCCGATGCTGGGAGAGACTCCTCCCGCGAGTGCGGCAACATCCAATGACCGAATAACGAACGAGGTGATCTCGCAAGAGCCTGCCGTACCTTCAACGCCGGTGGAGAGTCCCCCACAGGATATGCCAATGATCCCACCAGGTGAGGAAGGGTGAGGAGGTCGCCATGAGCCGGACGAGCCAAATCATTCGAAAAAGTCTTCGGTCCGAGATGAAACTCGGAGAGATTTTATTATCCAAAACGTCTTTAACTGAAGATCAACTCACTGAAGCCCTCGCCATTCAGAAAGACAAGGGCGGGAAGCTGGGTGAAATCTTAGTCCATAAGAAATTCATTCAACCTCATGAGATTATTGTCGCCCTTGGTCTGCAGTTGGGTATCCCGACTCTGAAGGACCTCGATGTGAATCATATTAACCCTGAATGGGTGAAGGAGATCCCCATCACCTATGCCAGGCAGCATGAGGTTTTACCGATTGCGGCCGATGAGCTCTCTGTCACAGTCGCGATCGCGAACCCTTTCAACCTCCAATGCCTTGATGATCTCCGTGTGATTTTTCTCAAAGAGATCAAGGCGGTCCTATGTGAGAGTCGATTGATATTGGATGCGATCAATCGGGTCTATGAGCGAGTTCAGCAGAACATCATGTCGGGAATCGACGAAGATTCTGATGAGTTCAATTATGACCTCGATGAGCCCGTCGATCTTCTTGAATCCTCAGAGAATGATGCTCCGATTATCAAGTTTGTAAATGGTCTCTTTTTTAGAGCCATTAAAGACAAAGCGTCTGATATTCATATTGAGCCCTACGAACGCGATATGTTGGTTCGCTTTCGAATTGACGGCGTACTCTATGATGTCGCTAGGCCGCCCAAGCAACTCCACGCAGGGATTTCATCGCGCATCAAGTTAATGGGTGATTTGGATATCGCCGAAAAACGGCTCCCTCAGGACGGTCGTCTTAAGATTAAAATCGCTGGCAAAGACGTGGATGTTCGTTTGTCGGTCATCCCTACGGCGCATGGCGAGCGTTTGGTGCTTCGTATTTTAGATAAAAGTAGCGTGCGACTCGATCTCACAGATTTGGGCTTTGATGAGGCGTCGATCACTGTCATTAACCAGCTCATTCATAAGAAGCACGGGATTATTTTAGTCACGGGGCCAACGGGTAGTGGTAAGACAACGAGTCTTTATGCGGCGATTAGTCGGATTAATTCGATTGATCGCAACATCATCACCGTGGAAGACCCAATCGAATATGATCTTAAGGGGATTGGCCAGATTCAGGTCAACCCTAAGATCGGGCTCACTTTCGCTTCGGGGCTCAGAGCGATCTTGCGCCAAGACCCTGATGTGATTATGGTCGGGGAAATTCGAGATAAAGAGACAGCTGAGATTGCGATTCAAGCTTCATTGACGGGACATTTGGTTTTTGCAACGATTCATACCAACGATGCCCCTGGTGCGGTGACTCGATTGATTGACATGGGAGTTGAGCCCTTTCTCGTAGCCTCATCGCTATTAGGCGTGATTGCCCAAAGGCTTGTCAGAAAGGTCTGCCCCCACTGCAAGGAATATTACGTACCGACTGAGGCTGAATTGTTGAACCTCGGTCTTTCACCTGAAAAATTTAGAAATAAAAAGATTGTTCGTCCGATGGGGTGCAACCAATGCAATAGTACGGGGTATAAGGGTCGGATGGTGGTTTATGAGCTGATGATGATGGAGGATGATGTTCGGACTATGATTATGGAAAAGGCCGATTCGACAAGTATTAAGAAGACCGCTCAGGCGAGTGGCATGGTGAGTTTAAGAGATTGTGGGATTCAAAAAGTATTGAGTGGCGAGACGACAGCCATGGAGTTGGTATCGGTGACACAGGAATAACCCATGGCTTTATTTGATTACAAAGGAACTGATTCCGCCGGTAAAGCGTCCAAAGGCGTTGTCGACGCTGATAGCTCGAAGAGTGCCCGGCTTAAACTCAAGCAAAGGGGAATCTTTACCACGGATATTCGCGAGCGAGCTGCTGAGAAGGCAGGGCGTGGCGCAAAAACTAATCTGAATGTGTCTAGCGGTCGAGTTAAAATGGCCTCACTCACGGCGATGACTCGTCAGCTTTCCACTTTGGTTAAAGCACGCATTCCTCTCGATGAAGCACTCATTGCTGTTGTGGAGCAGACTGACGATGGCCGATTGAAATCCATCATGGCCCAAGTTCTTGAGAGCGTGAATGGTGGTAAGTCTCTTGCTGATAGTTTCCGGATGTTCCCCAAAGTTTTTTCGCCTATCTTTGTCGCAATGATTCAAGTCGGCGAGGCGAGCGGTAATTTGGACTTGGTCCTAAACCGTCTAGCTGATTTTGCGGAATCTCAGTATGATCTTCGCAATAAAGTCGTTGGAGCGATGGCTTACCCGGCGTTTATGGCTGTGGCGGGGAGTGGGATCACCATTTTTCTCTTTGCGTTTGCCGTTCCTAAAATCACCGAGGTTTTCGCGGGCTCAAAGATGCCACTGCCTACATTAACCGTCATCATGATCAATATTAGTGCGGTGGTTTCTCAGCATTGGCTGGCCTTAATTTTTGCTGGCGTTGGCTCATTTTTCCTTTTTAAGTTTTACACCTCCACGGCTGCTGGGAGAGCCTGGTGGGATGCGTTTTCTCTTAAGATTCCTGTGGTCGGGAAACTTAAGCGGATGATTGCTGTGTCACGTTTTGCCCGAACGCTTAGTACGATGATTGGAAGTGGCGTTCAGCTTCTCGACGCCATTGATATCGTTAAGGACGTCGTTGACAACGACGTGATCCGAAAAGCTCTGATTCAATCGAGGGAAAGTATCTCTGAGGGCCATTCGATTTCAGGGCCTTTGAAAGCTAGTGGGCAGTTCCCCCCTATTCTAACGCATATGATTGCGATTGGGGAAAAAACGGGAGAGCTTGAGCAGATGCTCAATGTCGTTTCCGATGCCTACGACAATCAGGTCGACACGGCGATCAAATCGATGACAAGATTACTCGAGCCCCTTATGATTCTCATCATGGGTGGGATGATCGCGCTGATCGCCCTTTCAATATTTATGCCGATGCTACAAATGAATAACTTAAATTCACTGTCTTAAAGAAGGAGTCAAAGAGGATGAGAAACCGTAAGAAAAAAACAGCCAAGGGGTTCACGTTAATTGAGATCATGATCGTTCTTGCGATCATTGGGCTTATCTTTAGTTTCGTGGGCGTCAATGTGATGAATAACTTTAAGAAGGCAAAGTTGGATTCAGCGAAAATTCAAATGAGTGGGTATCAGCAGACATTGCAGGCCTATTATTTGGCCCATGGCAATTACCCCCACACTTCTCAGGGGCTAGACGCTCTGATTCATAAACCTAGCGTAGGCAAAGTGCCCAATAATTATCCTGCATCTGGATATTTTGGCAAAAAGGAGCTTTCGAAAGACCCCTGGGGGAATGATTATCGTTATGAATGTGAGAACTATCAAGAATACGTCCTTAGTTCCGATGGGCCGGACCAAGAGCAGGGCACCGAAGACGATATTCGCGCGGAATAGCTTTGGGTTCACCCTAATTGAAATCCTCATTGTCATGGCGATTATTGCTATGGTGATGGCAATGGGGTTACCCGCTATTGAGCGAGTCACCTATCAGCAAGTGAATTCCACAGCGAGAAAGATGGTGGGGCTTGTCCGCACGATCCGAAACGATGCTCTTCTATTGAATTCGCTTTATCGGCTCGGTTTTAATTTAGAAGAGAGAACCTATTGGGTGGAGTCTCAGGGAGCACTCCAACTAATTAGCGAGGGCAGTTCAGAACGCATTGTCGATAAGAAAACGGGTAAGCCGCTTCCTTCCGGGTTCAGCAAAGTTGAAAAATATTCTTCCGAACCCATTTCACTTCCGAATGGAGTCACGATTTCAAGCATTGCTAAGGAATCGGAAGGGCTAATCACCCAGGGGATTGTGTTTATTCACTTCTTTCCGAATGGGTTTAACGAGCATGCGATTATTCACCTCTCGAAAGAGGGTAAAGATGAAGTGGCCTATTCCGTAATCATCCGCCCGACGTCGGGGCGAGTGGAGATTGAAAGTGATAAGATCACGACCTTTCAAATCCTGGAATAGCGCTTTGCAAGGGCAAAGCTCCAGCCGGGCTGGGTTCACCTTCATTGAAGTGATGGTTGCCATGATGATTTTTGTCATGGCTGTTCTTGCGGCTCTTCAAATTACCCGCGGGTCGGTTCAGGCCGCGCGCGAGACCAAAGAGGTATCCAGGGCGAATTGGCTGCTTCAGAGTGTGATGGCAGAGCTTGAAACAAATTTAGAGACTCAAGGGATTGAAAAGGCATGTGAGAAGGAGAAGAAGGGAAGATTCCCTGAGCCGAATCAGGAGTTCTCATGGGTGGCGAGTTGTTACCCGGTTGATTTTAAGCTTTCTGAAACGGCATCTCAGTTAATGGCTCAAGAAGACGGCGATGCCAATGAAACGTCCAAAGAAAATCTTCAAAATAAACTGATTCTCCAATTGGCTTCGAAATACATAACCGATCTGACTCGGGAACTTCATGTTGAGGTGAGTTGGCAGAGGGCTGGGGCGACCCGTACGATCGATTTGACGACTCATTTTGTGAAGTTTGATTTCCCCTTGTCAATTCCAGCTGGCCTCTGTTCGGCGGGAGGTAAACCATGAGCCGTCGGCGTGGTTTTACTCTGATCGAAATCATGTTGGCCCTGTCCATTTTCTCGTTCATTGGGATCGCTACGGTCAAGCAGATCACCCAAATTGTCTCGACTAAGAATATCGCATTACGGGACTTGGATCTTTTTAACGCGCTCAGATCTGTGGTTTCCGTTTTTCGTCAGGACTTAAGTCAGAGTTTTCATATTTCGGTTCTTGAATTGCCTAAAGAGTCTAAGGAAGCGTTCCAACGGGGTCAGCAAGTGGCCCGCACTTTATTTGATGGTCGAAAAGACCAATTGGTATTCACGTCCCTCAGTCATCGCAATTATTATAAGAATCGCAAGGAGACGGATCAGGCCGAGATATCCTATTTTCTTCAGCCCCGAAAGGGCCGCGAGTTTCCCACGCTCATGAAACGAGAGAGCGCGATGATTGACGATGACGTCTATCAAGGTGGTAGCGTTTATATGTTACTGGATGATGTTAAGTCCATGACCTTGAATTACTGGGACGAAAAAGCGGGGAAGTGGCTTGATGATTGGAATTCAGATAGTGGGGCGACGCGAGATCGATTCCCCTTAGCCGTCAAATTGAGTTTAGTCGTACTTGATCGCGATAAGACCGAGATTCCGGTAGAGACTGTCTTTAAGGTGGCATTTTCCAATAACACGCCTGTGGTGACAAACTACTAATGAAAACAATTCAAACCAAAGGAGCAGCGTTACTCACCGTGCTCATTGCTCTCATGATCATTAGTATTGTTCTCTTTGAGTTTCAGTACGCGTCGACAGTAGAGAGGCAGCTTGCCTACAATGATTTGAGCCAGATGAAGACCTATTACTTGGCCAAGGCCGGTGCGAGGATGGGATTACTCCGAGTCATTATCTACGGAAAGGCCATGAAGCAGTGTTCGTCGGATTCGGCGATTGCCAGTTCGCTGGGTCTGATTTGGAGCCTTCCGCTACCGGCGTTTCCTCCGGCTCGAGAATCCCTTCAGGACCTGGACGCTCCCGATAAATCGGCGGCTGAAACGGTCTTGCAGCAGACGAAGGTCACTGAAGGGAGTGTGAGCCATGTGATCACGAGTGAATCTTCGAAAATTAACCTCAATATGTTGGTTCTTTCTGGTGATCAAAAGGCTGAGGACGTCAATTGTCGTGATGGCACGCCTGGGATTGTCGGAACGACTTGCAAAGCCTTGGTGGATCTCATTGAAGGCTTTATCCGAGAATCTGAAAACCCCTATGAGGAGTATGGCAACCTCAAGTCTGAAGAGCTTGTGATGGATATCTTGGATTGGGTGAATGAAGGCAGTCGACGAACCTACGGCGGCGAGAAAGATGGTTACTACCAGCAGCAGGTTCCTCCCTACCGAGCAAAAAGGACGCGCTTTTTTACGCTTGAAGAATTGCGCCTTGTCCGGGGGATAGATGACCATCTTTTTGAGAAGCTAAAGCCGCATATCACCGTCTACTCTGGGGATGGGCTCATTAACATTAATAATGCGAGCTCGAAAATGTACCAAACCTTCTTTTCGCCACCTTTAAATGATCGGGACCTCGAGGTGTTAATGGCCGAGCGAGATAAGCGAGGAGGCTGGTCTGATGTGAATGCTCTGATCACGTACATCGCAAATAACCTGAATGCCCAGTCCATTCGGGACAAATATAAGCAGCCCAGCGATAGTTTTACGGTCGAGACAAAAAGCTTTATGATAGAGAGCATGGGGTCGCTCACCAAGAACAAAGTCCAGACGCAGAAACTCATTCGCATCGGGTTGGGTAGCGTGCCTTCGACACTGGTGAAGGGCAAGGGGTCTAAGGCAGAATGCGAAAAGGATCCATGTAATTTCTGGAACGAGCTAGGTGCTGGCCTGCAGGTGGGTGATCCGTCTCAATGCGGCGTGATACCGAAAAATGGTACAGAGTGTGCCAATAAGATGCCGGGCGCCACTTGGACGGATACTGCAAAAGGCGGGACTTGCACGAGTACGGGCTCGAATCGCCAAAGCGTTACTTATAGCCGTGATGTATGCAAGGCCTCTGGTTCGGGTGCGCTAAAAATATTCTATTGGTCGGAGACTTAAATGCGAATACTGGGGATTGAGTTTGGCAGCTATTCAGTTAAGGCGGTGGAGCTTGAGTCGCGTTTTCGTCGACTTGAGGTCTTAGATTTTCATGAGGTTCGGCTCCCGCTCCAAAACTTAGACCCGACGGCTGCCTACAAGG
>Ga0105164_10000702_pt1 | contig 22557 bp, 27 predicted proteins | sample VDWuncwatermetaG_FD_89674 | JGI IMG/M metagenome (GOLD analysis project Ga0105164, IMG submission 89674) | Wastewater microbial communities from Netherlands to study Microbial Dark Matter (Phase II) - VDW unchlorinated drinking water | ecosystem: Environmental > Aquatic > Freshwater > Drinking...
AAAACAAGATGCGTCAACGGGATCACGTCTTGATCGCACAGGTTTGCCTCTCCATCCCGACCACGCGTATCGTCAGCCGTTGGCGTGCTTGGCCTCGATGATGCCGCCGCCGAGGACGCGATCGCCTTGGTAGAAGACGGCCGACTGCCCGGGGCTGAGGGCACGCTGGGGCGTATCGAATTCAATGCGGAGACGCCCTTCGTCCATGGGTCGGATGGTTGCCGGGACGGCCGGGCTGGCGTATCGAACCTTTACCTGTGCGCGGAGTGGTACCTCGCCTTGCGCCATCTCAATGAGATTCAGCCCAAGGAGATTCAGATCGCCGACGGTGCAGGCGGTTTCGAGCAGATCCTCGTCCTTACCCACGACCACGGTATTGCTGGGCGCGTCTACACGGACGACATAGAGCCGCTCTGCCCCAGGTAATCCCAATCCGCGCCGCTGGCCGGGCGTGTAGAACGGTACGCCCTTGTGTGTGCCCACGACCGCGCCGTCCGTGCCGACAAACGCGCCGGCCTGCGCGATCTCTGGGGCCTCCGCTTCGAGAAAGCCGCGATAGTCGCCCTGTGTCACGAAACAAATTTCCTGGCTCTCTTTCAGTTCGTCGGCCGGCAAGTCGAGCGCCTCCGCCGCAGCCCAGACATCGTTTTTTTGCATCCCTCCCACGGGAAACAGGAGGCGGGGCAACCAGTCCCGGTTCAGGCGGTAGAGAAAATAGCTCTGGTCTTTCTTGGGGTCTCCGCCTTTATAGAGGTGCAGGCGTCCGTTCGCATCCGGAAATACTTGTGCGTAATGGCCGGTCGCCACATAGTCCGCTCCCAACTCACGGGCTGCGTCCACCAGGCCACCGAACTTCACCCGCTCGTTGCAGCGAACGCAAGGATTCGGGGTCAGTCCCGCGCGATACCCCTGGATGAAGTCCTGCACCACCGCCGCGCGGAACTGCTCGCGGATATCTATCACCCGGTGTGGAATCTGCAACCGTTCGGCGACGTAGCGGGCGATGCCGATCTTGCAACAGCCGCGCTCCTGCCACTTCTTCGAGGTGGTCGCGTCGTCCTCGGTCTCCCAGGTCTGGAGCGTGACCGCCTGTACCTGATAACCCTGCTCGACCAGCAACGACGCGGCCACGGCGCTGTCCACACCGCCTGACAGACCCACGACGATAGACGTCATCGAACGCTCCCTGTCTCCTCACGATGCGCCACGCGAACCGTCGGCACCGAAGACACGCCCGTACGAAGCGCATCCGCGCGCTGATTGTCGACGCGGCCGTCCGCTTCGCAGGTCCCGTGAAAGCTCACGCCTTCGTCCATTTGCACAAGCGGGGCCTTCACATCCCCTCGTAGCACGGCGTTTGGAAGCAAGTGGACTTTTCCCGTCGCCCGCACATTCCCCGTGATGATCCCGCTGCTCACAATCGTCCCGGCCCTAATGTCGCCCTCGACAACCGCATGTTCGCCCAGCATAACTGTGCCAGTTGACTGGATTTCTCCCGTCACGAAGCCGTCAATACGGACCGTGCCATCAAAGGTCAACGTCCCCTTGAACACAAACCCACGCGCCAAAAATGTAAAAGTTTCTTTCCCCTCCGACGAAATCTGGTGCGCCTTGCCTCGTGCGTCAAGCATGCCTTCATTCCTTCTCGACTATGAGCCGTGAGCCCGCGCCAACCGCTTGCGACAATTTCGAGACCGCCCCTTTTCGCCCGTCCAAGGCCCTGACCTCGCCCCACCCTGACGCCTCACAGTCGCCCATGAAGCAGGCGCCTTCTTCCACCAAAAACACCTGCGTCTTGATGGTCCCGATCACCGCTCCAGTGGCGAGCAGGTGGACCTTTTCTCTGGCGATGACCGTGCCGGCAACCCGTCCGCCGATGATCGCCACATCGGCGTTCACGTCCCCTTCGATCACAGCATGTTCACCCACCACAAGAGTGCCCTTCGTGTGGATCTCCCCGTCGAGCCGGCCGTCAATTCGAATCACGCCTTCAAAGGTGATGGCTCCCGTAAACTGCGAGCCTTTGCCGAGAAACGTCAACGAGTCCTTGCCCATACTCATCAAGGGGTCGCGCTGTTTTTTCTTGAACCACATGGGCCTGCTCCTTCCGTGCTTATCCGAGAATCAGATCAATGACACGTTCCCGTTCAGCCGGCGAAGAATACGCAATGACGACCTTTCCAGCCGTTTTCCCATGGAGCAGTCGTACCTTCGTGCCCAGGCGACGCGACAGCCGTTCCTCAATCTCGCTGGGCTGATGGTTCTTGCCGGTATGATTCGAGCGTCCGGCACGAGGGGTGGGCCGGACCAGACGCTCAAGCTCCCGCACCGACAGCCGTTCCGTCACCGTCCGCCGCCCCAGGCGAATCTGCTGTTCGGGATCCGAAACAGCCAGCAGGACCTTGGCATGGCCCCACGACAGGTGTTCCCCTTCAACCCACGTTTGCACCTCGGACTGCAACGCCAGCAGGCGCACGGTGTTCGCAATTGAGGACCGCTCTTTTCCCAGGGTCCGCGAGACCACCTCCTGCGTCAGCCCGAATTCTTTCATCAGGCGTTGATAGGCCCGCGCGGCCTCTATGGGGTTCAGGTCCTTGCGTTGCAGGTTCTCGATCAAGGCCATCTCCATCGCCTCGGCGTCGGTGGCCGGACGGATAATAGCTGGAATTTTTTTGAGGCCGGCGAGTTTGGCTGCGCGCCACCGCCGCTCACCGGCGATCAGCTCGAACCCCCCGTCTCCAAGCTTCCGCACCAGGATTGGTTGCAGGACGCCCTTCGTCTTGACCGAGTCGGCCAATTCGCCAAGCTCGGCTTCATTGAACACGCGGCGCGGCTGGTAGGGATTGGGCGTGACCAGGGACAACAGCACGTCCTCGATCTCATCCCTCCCACCGGCATTGCCGGCAGGAATCAGTGCCTGGAGTCCTCTACCGAGCGCTTTTTTTTGCATGGGCCAGAACTTCCTTCGCCAGGTTCAAGTAGGCCTGCGCCCCGGACGACGCCACATCGTACATGAGCACGGGCGCCCCATGGCTCGGTGCCTCCGCCAGCCTGATATTACGTGGGATCACGGATTTGAACACGGCGCCAGGAAAATGCGTCTGAATCTCCTCCGCCACCTGCTTGTGGAGATTATTCCGCCCATCGAACAGCGTCAAGAGGATCCCCTCGACGACCAGCGACGGATGCAAGGACTGACGTATCCTCTCGACGGTCTGCATCAGACGACCCAGCCCTTCCATCGCATAAAACTCGCATTGCACGGGAATCACCACCGCATCCGCCGCCGCAAGGGCGTTCACCGTCAGCAACCCCAGCGCCGGGGGGCAATCCACCACGACCACGTCATACTGCCCGGCGACATCTTCCAAGGCCCGCCGCAGCACCAGCTCACGGTTCTCCAGGCTGGCCAGTTCCACTTCTGCCGCCGCCAGATCAGGCTCGGACGGCAGCACGGTCAGTCGGGGCACGGATGATGGCACGACCACTTCCGAAACCTTCCGGCCCCGGATCAACACATCATAGGTCGAACGCTCGATTCCGCCCCGATCAACCCCCACCCCGCTCGTGGCATTGGCCTGAGGATCCAGGTCCACCAGCAGAACCGTCCGTCCCGCCACCGCCAAAGAGGCGGCCAGATTGATCGCGGTGGTGGTCTTGCCGACTCCGCCTTTTTGATTGGCAATCGCGAGGACTCGCCCCATAGAATGGCTATGCGCCCTCCCAAAGAGGCCATGCTAGCAACTGCGCCCCCCCGTGTCAACGAAAATGCCGACCTAATTGTTCCACGTGGAACATTAGGTCCGTGCCAGCAGAGTGAGGGTGCGGGGATCATTGGTGAAGGGGAGGGTGAAGGATTGTTCCTGGACAAGCCGATACCCGGACGGGGCCTGCACTATCGGATTGGCCCGGAAAAGCAGGACTCGGCCGCCTGGGGCGAGGAGCCTGGGGGATTCCGCGAGGATGATCTCTGGCCGGATGGCCCGGCCTGTGATGAGGTCAAATCGGTCCATGAGGCCTGGCTTGGGATCGAAGGCGCCTGGTGTGTGGCCGACTGCGAGGTCTTCCACCTTGGCCGTCAAGACCCTGGCCCCTGAGATGCCCAGACGCCCCATCACATGATGGAGAAATGCCGCTTTTTTCTGCACTGGTTCGAGCAACGTCACGGCCAAGTCCGGATCCTGTATCTTCAACACCAGCCCAGGAAACCCGGCGCCTGTGCCAATATCCAGCATCCGAAGACCAGGGCCAGGCCGGATCAGTCCAGGGTCTGGCTTGATGAGCGGCCAGGCGGCCAGTGAGTCCAGAAAGTCTTTCGTGAGGATATCCTCCTGTGTTCGATGCCCCGTGAGGTTGACCTTGGCGTTCCAGCGGATCAATTCCTGGAGGTACAAGACCAGCCTGGCGACGGTATGGGAGGAGAGCGGCATCCCAAGGCGCAGCGCCCCTTCCATGAGGACGGCAGCCGGTGAGTCCAGAGCAGGCGTAGCGTGAGTGGCGGGCGATTGTTCCACGTGGAACAATCAGGCCCTTTTCGACCGTTCCAGCGAAACCTGGAGGAGCGACACGGCAGCGGGCGTGACTCCCTCAATCCGCGACGCCTGCCCGAGTGAATAGGGACGAACCTTCTGGAATTTCTCCAACGCCTCGTTCGAGAAGCCTCTGACGCTGCTGTAGTCAAAATCACGTGGTATTTTGCGTGATTCCAGGCGTTTAAAGTTATCCACATCGTGGGATTGACGGTGGATATACCCCTCGTACTTTATCTGGATTTCAACCTGTTTACACACGGCTGGAGTTGGGTGGCTCTCCAGTCCAGCCAGGCCCATCACGCCTGCGTAATCCAGTTCTGGGCGCTTGAGCAAGCCAGCCAGCGTCGTCTCAGGGTTCAGACTGTCCATGCCCAAGGCGGAGGCTCTGGCAATCACGTCAGGAGTCAGTTTGGGCCTGGTCTTGGTGAGACGTTCGCGCTCCAGGTTGATCGCGTCCAGTTTGCCGCAGAACCGCCGGTAGGCGTCAGTCGGTATAAGCCCCAGCCGGTGGCCGATGTCCGTGAGCCGGAGATCCGCATTGTCCTGGCGGAGGAGCAGCCGGTATTCCGCCCGTGACGTGAACATCCGATAGGGCTCCCGTGCGTCCTTGGTGATGAGATCGTCAATCAGCACCCCAATGTAGGCTTCCGACCGATCCAGGATGCAGGGTGCCTCGCCTCGAATCTTCAGGACGGCGTTGCTCCCGGCCATAAGGCCCTGCGCCGCCGCCTCTTCATACCCAGACGTGCCATTGATCTGACCTGCATGGTACAGCCCCTCCACCAGCTTCGTTTCCAGCGTGGGATAGAGTTGGCGGGGCGGAAAGTAGTCGTATTCCACGGCATAGCCAGGCTTGAGCATCACGGCGCGCTCGAGGCCAGGAATGGTTTTCAGGAACGCCGCCTGTACATCCACCGGCAGGCTGGTCGAGATGCCGTTCGGGTAATACTCGTGCGTATCCAGCCCCTCCGGCTCAAGGAAGATCTGGTGCCGAGGCTTGTCGGCGAACCGCACGACCTTGTCCTCAATGGAGGGGCAATAGCGTGGCCCCGTGCCTTCGATCACACCGGTGAACAGGGGCGACCGGTCCAGGTTGTCCTGGATGATGCGATGGGTCTCGTCGTTGGTGTACGTGAGATGGCAGCAGACTTGTGGCAGCGGGATCTGCTCGGTCCGAAAGGAGAACGGCTCAGGCGGCTGATCGCCCCATTGCGGCTCAAGCATCGAAAAATCAATGGTCGCACGGTCAAGACGCGGTGGGGTGCCGGTCTTCAACCGCCCCAACTCGAAGCCGAATTCCCTCATACAATCAGAGAGCTGCTCGGCTGGAGCCTCACCAGCGCGCCCCGACGGAAAGTGGTTCAGCCCGACATGAATGAGTCCATGTAAGAATGTTCCTGTAGTCAGGATCACGGCCTTGGCCGCCAGCCTCGCGCCCGCACCTGTAACAACGCCACTGACCTTCCCGCCAACCGTCTCAATCCGATCCACCATCCCGCGAATGACCGCCAAGCCAGACTGAGCGCGGAGCGTCTGTTGCATGACCAGCCGGTACTGCTTTTTGTCGCACTGGGCCCGTAGCGAACGCACAGCCGGTCCGTTCCGCGTATTGAGCATCCGAAACTGAATGCCGGTCTGGTCGGTGTTGCGCCCCATCTCGCCGCCAAGCGCGTCTATTTCCTTCACCAGATGCCCCTTGGCAATCCCCCCGATGGCAGGATTGCAGGACATTTGCGCGATCTTGTCTTCCTCCATCGTCAGCAGCGCCGTGCGCGCACCCATACGCGACGCCGCCAACGCGGCTTCACAACCCGCGTGGCCGCCGCCGACGACGATCACGTCGAACGTTTCATTATGACTCACGATCATCATGTTCAATTGAAGAGCCGGTTGTACAAATCTGTTGCGCAATTCTATCGTCGCGGGAACCATTCCGGCCGCTGCATCGCATCAACGGGAGTCACAATCCGCACACCAACGGACACGACCAGCGCGGACGCCTCTGTCTGTAGGCTCTAGACTAGCAGATTTATTGCAGGTGACACCACTTGAGGATACACCTCCACGGCAGCTTGTCACGCGCGTTCATCGGGAGACAGGACTCCCTTAATCCTGGACGGTCATTTGCCGATGCAGAATTCCTTGAAGATGCGGGCGAGGATGTCGTCCGTCGTCGTCGCGCCGATGATCTCGCCAAGCGCGTTGACGGCCCCGCGCAGGTCTGCCGCCACGCATTCGGCGGCCATGCCGCACTCGATGGAACGCAGCACTTGGTCAAGCGCCGTCTCTGCCCGTTCGAGCGCACCGCGATGGCGCAGATGGGTGATGAACAGGCCTTCGCGTGACTCCAACCCCTGCGTGAGGACGGCATCGCGGATGGCATCGCGCAGGTCATCCAAGCCGGCGCCAGTCATCGCCGACGTGTGAACGAGGCGGGTTTTCTCCGTGATCCCTGGGAGGGTACGCAGGTCTAGGCCGGTCGGCTGGTCTGATTTATTGACGACCACGACCGTCGCCTTTCCCTTCGCCGATTCCAGCAGCCGCCGATCTTCCTCGCAGAACGGTTCGCTCCCATCGAGCACCGCCAGGACAAGCTCGGCCCGTGCCAGCGCGTCGTGCGAGCGGCGGACGCCCTCGCGCTCCACCACATCCAAGGTTTCTCGCAATCCCGCCGTGTCCAGCAAGCGCACGGGGACGCCACGCACGTTCACCAATTCTTCCAACACATCCCTGGTCGTGCCAGGGATGGCCGTCACAATCGCGCGATCCGCCTTCGCCAACGCATTCATAAGGCTGGACTTCCCCACGTTGGGACGCCCGACCAGCGCCACGGTCACACCTTCCCGGAGGATACGCCCATCCTCCGCCGTGCGGATGAGCTGCGCGATCCGGTCGCGTGCTGCCATCACGCCACTCGTCAGACCTTGCGCGGAAATAAACGTAATGTCTTCATCGGAGAAGTCAATGCCGGCCTCGACTTCGACCAGCAGCCGCACCAGCCCGTCGCGCAACCGCCCCAGTTCTTCCGACAGAGCGCCACGCAATTGCTCAAGCGCAACCCGCAAGCCGGCCTCAGTACGGGCGGTAATCAAATCCATCACCGCTTCGGCTTGCGCGAGATCGAGTCGTCCGCTCAGAAACGCGCGTTTCGTGAACTCGCCCGGTTCGGCCAACCGTGCACCGCTCTGGAGAAGAGCTTCCAACCCCAGCCTCAAAATAAGCGGTCCGCCGTGGCAGTGAAATTCGACCACATCGTCGCCGGTGTAACTCCGAGGAGCCTTCATCACCGCAAGCAGGACGTCGTCTATGCGTCTGCCGTCGGGCGCACACAACTCGCCATGGTGCAGGGTGTGGGTCAGATAGTCGCGGACGGGCCGTCTGGCCGTATCGGCAAAAACTAGGGACGCAATGTCGAGAGCCTTGTCGCCGGATAGCCGGAGAATGCCGATGCCGCCCTCACCGGGCGGGGTGGCAATGGCGCAGATCGTATCGCTGGCGTTCATCGGCGCTCATTTGACGGCCAGGGCCGGCGCTTTCGGCAGGATGTAGCGATCCGTGATGACTTGCTGGGCGATGGTGAGGATGTTGTTCGTCAGCCAGTATAACACCAGCCCCGCTGGGAACGTGATGAACAGGAACGTGAGAAAGACCGGCAGCAGCAACATGATTTGCGCCTGCTTCGGATCCATCGTGGTCGGTTGAATTTTCTGTTGAATGAACATCGTGACGCCCATCAAGATCGGCAGCACATAATAGGGGTCTTGCACCGAGAGGTCCTGCACCCACAGCATGAACGGCGCCTGGCGCAGCTCGATGGTCATATAGAGGATGTTGAACAGCGCAATGAAAATGGGAATCTGAAAGAACATTGGCAGGCATCCACCCACCGGATTCACCTTCTTGTCCTTGTAGAGTTTGATGAGTTCCTTGTTCAACTTCTCGCGGTCGTTGGCGTATTTTTTCTGCAAGGCCATCAACTCCGGCTGGACCGCCGCCATGTCCTTCATGGACTTATAGCTCTTGTAGGCCAACGGCGAAAGCAGGAGCTTGATTCCGATGGTGACGATGATGATGGCCGCGCCGTAATTGTGGGTGAGATCGTAGAGGGCACTCACGGCATAGAACACGGGCTTGGCCACCGCCCGCACGAACGAAAAGCTGTCATAGATGAACCAGCCGAAATCAATCGTCTCTTCCAGTTTGATTTTCAGCGCCGCCAATTGGTCGTAGGCTTTGGGGCCGACGAACAACTGATAGCGGCTGATGCTGCCTCCCGGTGAGGCGACCGTGCGCAGACCAACCGAGACCAGCCGTTCGCCTTCCTTACGAACAACGCCGATCTGGGTCGTCGTGGCGTCGGGGATGGCGGCGGCCAGAAAATATTTATCCTGGATGGCGGCCCATGTGATCGGCGCTACTCGCAGGTCTTCCTTGTCGGGGGTAGACTTATCGAGCGTCTCCCCGCTGTAGGTGGCAGGCCCGATAAAGCCGACAAAGCCTTCCTCCCATTGATGGATGCCGAAATTCGTGCCCAGGGAGAGGGTGGTGGAACTGCGCACGCCGGATGTCTCGACCACCAGATCCACGAGGTAGCTGCCGTGGCGAAAGGTGAGGCGCTTTGTGACCCGCGCACCGGTCTCCGGATCCCGATACGAAAACGCGACCTCGCCGGTGGGCTGCGCCTCGCTCAGGCTGAGGTCCTTTCCAGAAACTTCATACAAGCCCCTGGCCAGCCGTTTCTGTAGCCCCGCATCGGGAACCTCAATGGTCAGCGGCGGGATCAGCGAGACGGTTTTTTCATCAGCAGGCACAAGCTGGATGGGCTTGGGCTGCTTGGGATCCGTGTTCAGATAGCGCTTGAGTACCCATTGCGTGACCACCCCACCACGGTTCGAGAACTGGACCTTCACCAAGTCCGTCTCGACCGTCACCGTCTGTTCGCGCTCGTCAATCCTGGCGTGGGCTGGCTGGGCCTTGGCAGAAGGCAACGATGGCGCGACCGTCGGCGTCGGTAAGGATGGCAGGGTTCCTGACTGCTTCTCGGCCTCCGGCTCTGTAACGACCGGCGTGGACATGGCCGGCGCCGGCCGTTTCGCCACGCCCAATTTCTCCAGGAGCGCGGGGTAGAGCACGATGATCGCCATCGAGCAGACAAGGAAAAAGATAAGGCGTTTTTCCATGCGAGGCGCTGGTCAGCGGACCGGCTGGACCGGATCGTAGCCGCCGCGATGGAGGGGATGGCACTTCAACAGGCGTCGCGCCGCCATGCCCAGTCCGCGCAGGAGACCATGGCGTGTTAACGCCTCGTGGGCGTAGGCCGAGCAGGTCGGCACAAACCCGCAGCAGGGCTGGCCCATCGGCGAGACCCACCGCTGATAGAACGCAATCACTGCGACCAACATTCGAGTCATCATGAATTCTCTGGCATGACCAACTGCGCCCGCTTCAGGACAACGTGCCAGGCGTCGCGCAAGCGCCCTGCTGGTTCAAGCACGGATTCTCGTTTCGGTAAGACCAACAGATCCACCCCCTCGGGAAGACGTGCCAGGCTCAGACGACCCAGCTCGCGGAATCGTCGCTTGGCGCGGTTCCGGGCCACCGCCTCTCCAAGCTTCTTCCCCACCACCACGCCGACCCTCGTGTGGGTCAACTCGTTCCGGCGGTACAGAAGCGTGAACAGCGGGCACGACACCCGCCTCCCTTCCTTGAAGACCAACCGAATCGCGGCGCTGTTGCGAAGGAGGTGTGGTGCGCGAATGGAGCGAGGGGAACCCACCGACCAGGATCAGACGGTCAGCTTGTGCCGTCCCTTGGCTCGACGGCGCGCCAACACTCGTCGGCCGCCCGGTGTTTTCATCCGTTCGAGAAACCCATGGGTGCGTTTCCGCGCTTTGTTCGACGGTTGCCGCATGGTGGCGGACATATGACGACTCCTTTACGTTCAGTTAGACGATGACGTGAGGCTTATTCCGTGAAGCTTATTATAGGGATCGGGCCGCTCAGAGTCAATCACGCCGACATCTCATTGAAACCGCGCCCGAATCTGCTCGACCCGCGCGCGGTTCACGCCGAGGTCGGAGTGCCCCACGCGCGAGGCCGAACGAACGTGGATCAGCCTGTTTCTCAGATCAAACAGACACTCGACATCGTCCACAAATCGAAACAAGCGACTGCGAAATTCAATGTGCCAATAGGTGTCTTCTTCAACAACAACCATCGCGTTGCCACTTGCCATCACGGCCTGCCGGAGCCGGGCCTTGGCCTGCGCGAGGCCACCTGTCCACGCTAGCGGAGCAATGCGATGCGCCGCGTCTTCGCTCGCCAACGACGAGACACAATTAGGGGACGAAGGGCAGGGTTTCAGAACGCGCGACATGGCTCCCACAGTACACGAGACCCCGCCACTTGTCACCCCCATGATAGAGCGCGTGATTCTTCGACCGTACTGGTTTATAATGGGCGCGGGGCGAGCCAGTCAGTCCACCGTCAACAGCCACACAGGAGACGCAGCCATGACCTTCCGTGAATTTCTGAAGCAAGTACCGCTCTTTAAGGATCTCGCCGACGAGGAGATTAGCCTGATCGCTCCACTCTGCCGCCTGGTGGAAGGCAAAGCCGACGACCGCCTGATCAAAGAGGACTTGCCCGTCAAGTCCCTGTTCTTCCTGCTCGCAGGACAGGCCGTCGTCACCAAAGGGGCGGATCCGTCGAAACAGTCGGTGCTCGGAGAGGTCCAGAAGGGAACCATTCTCGGTGAGCTTTCCCTCTATGATCACGCCGTCGCATCGGCGACCATACGCGCGACGTCGGTGTTTAAGGCCCTGACGATTGACAGCGCGAAATTCTCCGCGTTGATGGACGCTCACCCAATCCTCGGCTATAAAATTTATAAAAAACTGGCGCAGACCACCAGCCGCCGACTGAAGGCCGTCTCAGGCGAACATGCGGAATGCCTGTCCTTCCCCGACGAACCCGCCCAATAACCCCTGTGCCTTCATCGCCTGGTATCGCGCCCAGGTCATCGCGCCACAAAACCCGGTCAACATCATGGTCCCCCAGGTTGTTCGGCCAGAAAAAACGGCATCCAGAACCCCGCGCCACGCGGGAATGTCAGGCAAGAACAAGGGCCCGGAGATGATCCGGGCCCTTGTGATTGGTGGAGGCGAGGGGAGTTGAACCCCTGTCCGAAGACCGTCAGCGAAGGGCTTCTACATGCATAGCCGGCGATTTGGTGTTTCGCGTCCGTCCACGCCCTCCGGCAGGCTTCAAACGGTTGCTAGCCCAGATTGTCTCGCCCGTCGCCGCTGAGCACCGGCGCCGGACCATCCTGCTGTCGTCGCCTCTTCCCCCACGCAGGCACCAGGAGAGAGACGTCACCGTTAATTAAGCGGCGAGAGCCAGTTCGTGTTTGGCTGTTGTTGTTTCCGGACTTTTACGAGTTCCCGGAGCTCGGCATGCCACCCTGGCGTCTTGATCCCCGTCGAAACCGGTCGCCCCCTTTCGTTCAATATGTATCCTATCGTACCACCCATCCGTCCCCTCTTCAAGCCGCCCCCCCATCCTCACCCCCTTACAACCTGGCGCATGTAACCTTGGCACAACCACGCCAGACCAAGAGCCGGAGTCAGGAGTGCTATACTGATGGGATGCGTACACCCTCCCCATCATCGGTCGTGCCGACGGCATACTGGCATCGCCTCGACGATGGGCACATCCAATGTGACGTCTGTCCCCGCTTGTGCAAACTGCAAGAGGGGCAGCGCGGACTGTGCTTCGTGCGCGCCTGCGAGAACGACCAGATCGTGCTGACCACCTACGGCCGTTCCAGCGGCTTCTGTGTGGATCCGATCGAGAAAAAGCCCCTGAACCATTACCTGCCGGGCACGCCGATTCTGTCCTTCGGCACGGCGGGCTGTAACCTGTCCTGCAAGTTCTGCCAGAACTGGGACATCAGCAAGTCCCGCGAGCTTGATACCCTCGCCGACGCAGCCTCGCCGGAGAGGATTGCCCGCGCCGCCCAACAACTGGGATGCCGGAGCGTCGCGTTCACATACAACGATCCAGTGATCTTCATGGAATACGCCATGGATGTCGCACAAGCCTGCCACGAGGTCGGCATCAAGGCCGTGGCCGTCACGGCGGGCTATATGTGCGACGCGCCACGCCGGGAATTCTATCGCTACATGGACGCGGCCAACGTGGATCTCAAAGCCTTCACCGAGCAATTTTACAAGCAGATCACCATCGGGCATTTGCAACCGGTGCTGGATACCCTCCTGTACCTCAAACACGAGACGACCGTCTGGTTCGAGATCACCACGCTGTTGATTCCAGGTGAAAATGACTCAGAAAAAGAACTCGAGGAACTGACCCAGTGGGTGATGGAGCACCTTGGCCCGGACGTGCCGTTGCACTTCACCGCCTTCCACCCGGATTACAAAATGCTGGACAAGCCGTCCACACCAGCCACCACCCTCACCATGGCCCGCCGCATTGGCTTGAACAATGGGCTTCGGTATGTGTACACGGGCAACGTCCACGATATGGCCGGCGGCAGCACCTCCTGCCATGCCTGCGGGCAAACACTCATCGGCCGGGACTGGTACGTGATGACGGAATGGCATCTCACGCCCGACGGGCTATGCCTGTACTGCGGCGAGCCCTGCGCCGGTGTCTTTGAAGCCCAGCCCGGAACCTGGGGCGCCAAACGCCTGCCGGTTCGGCTCAACGAGTTAGCCCGCTAGCCCGGAAAGTCGAACTCGCGTAAGTCTATTTTCTCCCGCGCCTGTGTGATCAATCCGTGAATATCCAGCAGGGACTCGGCTTTGCGGATGTCGTCCAGCTTGGCCTGGGTGACAGGGTGCGGGGGGATGAAGAGCCGGCAGCAATCCTGATCCGGCTCGATCGAAGTCTCGTAGGTGCCAATCTGTTGCGCCTGCGCGATGATCTCGATCTTGTCCATGCCGATCAGCGGACGTAAAAATGGCAACGTCGCGGCCTCGTCCACGACCGTAATGTTGCCCGCCGTTTGCGACGCGACTTGGCCCAGGCTGTCGCCCGTCACCAGCGCCCAGCACTGATTCTCCCGCCCAATGACCTCCGCAATCCTGACCATCAATCGCCGATAGAGCACGATTCGCAAGGGCGCGGGCGCAGACAGCACAATCTGCCGCTGGATATCCCCAAACGGCACGAGATAGAGTCTGGAATGGTACTGGTGGCGGGTTAAGTGCTTGGCGAGTTCTTCCGCCTTGTCCGCCGAGGCGCGGGTGACGAAGGGGTGGCCGTGGAAATGGATAAAGACGGCTCGGCAGCCGCGTTTCATCATGCGCCAGGCGGCGACCGGCGAGTCAATGCCGCCCGACAAGAGGCAGGCCACCTTGCCGGACATGCCAACCGGCAGCCCACCGGCGCCGGGGAATCGTTCGCAATAGTAGTAGGCGTTCGCCCCCAAGATTTCGATGCCGATGGTCATCTCCGGGTTGCCCAGGCTCACGTGCGCGCCGGTGTGCGCCACGACGGCAGCGCCGACATGGCGATCCACGTCTATCGACGTCAGCGGATAGGACTTGTCGGCCCGCTTGGTCGTGACACGGAACGTGTGGAAGGGAAGGCCCTGCACGGTCTCGCAGATCGCTGTGGTCATCGTTGCAATCTCGCTCGACACGGCATGAGCCGGAGCAAAGTTGGCAAGACCGAACGTGGCGTCCAGGCGTGGCTTGATCGTGGGCCAGCGGGAAGGGTCGTCGAGTCCAATCCTGATGCGGCCGGCAAAACTCTCGACATGGCAGCGACCGATCCCTCGGAGACCGTCGCGGATATTCCGCACAAGACGATCCACCAGGAGGGGCCTGTTACGGCCCTTCAAAGCCAGTTCGTGGTAATGGGCGAGGATGTAATGCATGGGGACTCAGTGCCCCAACGATTCGAGCCAGCGTTCGCAATCTATCGCCGCCATGCAGCCGGAGCCGGCGGCGGTGACGGCCTGGCGATAACGATGATCCTGCACATCGCCCGCAGCAAAGACTCCGGGGCGCGTGGTCTGTGTGCCGTCATGGGTCGTGATATAGCCCTTCTCGTCCACCTCTAATTGGCCCACGAACAGCGTCGTATTGGGTGAATGGCCAATGGCCACGAAGACCCCATCACAGGGTTTCTCGATAACGGCATCTGTCAGATGATCGCGTAACCGGACGCCGGTGACCACGGAATCGCCCAGTATCTCCTCGACCGCCGCATTCCAGATGAAGCCGATCTTGGGGTTCGTCATGGCGCGGGTTTGCATGATCTTGGACGCGCGCAGTTGGTCTCGGCGGTGGACCACGGTGACGTGTGTGGCGAACTTTGTGAGGACCGTTGCTTCTTCCATTGCGGCATCGCCCCCGCCGATCACCACCAATGCCTTGCCACGAAAGAAGAAGCCGTCGCACGTGGCGCAGGTCGAGACGCCGTGTCCGAGGAAGCGTCGCTCGGAGGGTAGGCCCAGCATGTTTGCGGAAGCACCAGTGGCGATAATAAGGGCGCGGGTTTCGATGGTCTGCTCGCCGTTGCGCGTCAGCGTGATGGGCGAGTGATTGAGCGCCACGGTGGTCACGTCGCCGCGCAGGAATTCCGTGCCAAACCGCTCGGCCTGCGCCCGCATGTCCGTGATCAGGTCAGGCCCTAGGATGGCGTGATGAAAGCCGGGATAGTTCTCGACTTCGGTGGTCAGAGCCAGTTGCCCCCCGGCTTCGGTCCCCTCAATCACAAGCGGCGAGAGGTTCGCGCGGGCCGTATAGATCGCCGCCGTCAGCCCCGCCGGCCCCGATCCCATGATGACCACATTGCGCATGGAAGGAATTTAACACAGGCAGCGCATGAATGCACCGCGGGCAGCGTCACGCTGCGGCGGCCTCTCGGATGGCGTGGGCGACGGCGCGGTGTGCAGGTGTCCCGACGTGCGTAGACGCAGCATGAGGGTCCACCGGCCTGTAGGGAAGGAGGAACCGTTCCTTGGCTTGCAGGACGCGCATGAGGGCCGGCTCCACCTGTGTCTCGGACAAGTCTCCCTCCATGACCGCACGATAGACCGCCTCCATCGCGGCGACTTGCCGCTCATGGTCTTTGCAGATCAACAGGATGTCGGCGCCAGCCCGCACTGCGCGGATCACGGCGTCCTCAATGCCGTAGTGGTCACGGATCGCGCGCATCTCCAGATCGTCCGTGACAACCAGGCCCGTGAAGTGTAATTGCGCGCGGAGGAGGGTCGTCAGGATCGTCGCCGACAACGTCGCCGGCACATGGGCATCCAGCGCGGGATACCGGACATGCGCAGTCATGACAGCGGCCAGCCCGTTGGCCACACAATGGGCAAAGGGACGTAGTTCGATCCGGCGGAGCCGGTCAAGATCGTGCGACACCGTCGGGAGTTCGTGATGCGAATCCGCAGCGGTATCGCCATGACCGGGAAAATGCTTGCCACAGGCGAGGACGCCGTTATCCTGAAGCCCCGCGATCACCGCCAAGCCCAGCGTTTCCACCAGCAGGGGATCCGCGCCGAACGATCGGTCGCCGATGACGGGATTGGTTGGATTGCTGTGTACGTCCAACACCGGCGCCATATCCATGTTCACGCCGATCGCGCGGAGTTCCTTGGCCGTGACTTCCGCAAACGCATAGGCCAACTCGGTCGTTCCGGCTCGCCCAAGCGCCCCTTGTCCTGGAAAGACCGTGAACCCTTGAGGCAGACGCGCGACCCTGCCGCCCTCCTGATCAATCGAGACCAAGAGGGGCCTTGTGGGCGACAGCTTCTGGAGGGCGTTCGTGAGACGGGCAGCCTGTTCGGGATGCTCCAAATTACGGCTGAAGAGAATCACGCCGCCGGGATGATAGGTCGTGAAGAGGTCGCGCAGTTCTTTGGACGGCTCGGTTCCATGGAATCCGAGCATAAAGAGCTGGCCGATTTTCTCCCGCAGGGTCATGCGTGAGCCCGATTGCAGAGGAATTGAATCAACAACCGCGCCCCAATGCCCGTCGAGCCTTTCGGGAGGTAGGCCCGCTCCCGCTCACCCCAGTCCGTGCTGGCGATGTCGAGGTGCGCCCACCGAGTGTTGTCGCCTACGAATTTGCTGAGGAAGGCCGCCGCCGTAATGGTTCCACCGGGTCGTCCGCCTGTGTTCTTGACGTCGGCCACGTCGCTCTTGATCTGCTCGTAGTAGTCCTCCCACAGCGGCAGTTGCCAGGCCCGCTCGCCACACTGCTCGCCGGCCGCCTTCAACTCGCCGATTAACACCTCGTCGTTGCCCAACAACCCAATGGCGTGGGTCCCCAACGCCACAGAGCAGGCGCCGGTCAGGGTCGCAATGTCCACGACGACCTCCGGCTTGTACCGCTGGACATAGGTTAAGCCGTCGGCCAGGATCAGCCGTCCTTCAGCATCGGTATTGATCACTTCGATGGTCTTGCCGGACAGACTCGTCACAATATCACCGGGCTTCGTGGCGCGTCCCCCCGGCATGTTTTCCGTCGCCGGGATGATGGCGACGAGGTTGATCGGGAGCCGCAGACGCGAGGCGGCACGGACGGTCGCCAGCACCGCCGCGCCGCCCGTCATATCGGCCTTCATCCGTTCCATGTTATCAGCAGGCTTGAGCGAAATCCCGCCCGAATCGAATGTCACGGTCTTGCCGACGAGCGCCACCGGACGCGCGCGGCGAGGCCCGCCACGATATTCCAGAATGACGAACTTGGGCGGCTCGTGGCTGCCTTGGGCCACACCCAGGAGCGCGCCCATGCCCAACCGCTTCATGGCTGGACGGTCCAGCACCGTGACACGCACGCCACGTTCCTTGGCGACGATTTTGGCCTCCTTCGCCATGTAGGTTGGCGTGACGACATTGGCCGGATGGTTGCAGAGGTCGCGCACATAGGTCGTGGCCTCGCCGATGATTCGACCACGACTGATGCCGTCCTTGACCTGGGCTACGGCACGGGAATCACCCGCCACCACCGTCATCGCGCGAATGGCTTTGGTAAACTCATCGTGGTGTTCCGTGTAATAGGTCGTGAACCGATACAGTCCCAGCAGGGTCCCTTCCGTGAGGACCTGCGCAATGTCACGGAGGCGGCCAGCGGCAGGAACGCCGGTCATGATGTCGGCAAGATCCTGTACTGGAACGGCGACGGACTGCGCGCCCAGTTTACGAATGGCCTTGGCAGCCGTGCCGGCGGCCTGTCGAAGCTTGTCCAGTGAAACCGTCGCGCGTTTCCCCAGACCCACAAGCACCACACGCTTGGCGCGTAGCGGCTCTCCCGGCGCGACATGCAGAATGGCGACCTGGTTCAGTTGTCCCGTGAACTCGCCGCTGGCATGGAGGCCTGTCAACCGTCTGCGAAGTGTCGCATCCACGGCGGCCGCCTCGCGGCCCCATCGTCGCTCGCCCTCGCACTGCATCAGCAGAATGGCGTTGGCAGATGCCTCTTGAATAGAACCCTGTGTGGTCGTGATGTCCATGCGTCTCCTTTTATGTCCTTCTCACTGACTGTTGCCTTGTTCCGTCGTCACACGCCGCGCATTGCGGGATCCCAGATGTATTTATGCAGTTGTAGTTGGCACAGGACGGGCAGATGGTCGGCCAGTACCCATTCGGCAAGGGCCTGCGGAGGCATCTCGCCGAAGACTGGGCTGAACAAGACGGCGTGGCGATCCGCCAAGGCATAGTCACGAATCGTCGCCACGGCCCAGTCATAGTCCGCGCGATCTTTGATGACAAACTTGACTTCATCCGACGATTTGAGCTTCAGCAGATTGCTCCACAAATTGCGGTCGCTCATCCCGCTGCCCGGACATTTCAGATCCATGATAATGGTGGCGCGGGGGTCTACCGGAGCGATGTCGAATGCGCCGCTAGTCTCGATCAGAACGCGGTGCCCCCGATCAGCCAGCGCGGTCATTAACTGATGCACCTCCGGCTGAGCCAGGGGTTCGCCGCCGGTGATTTCAACCAGTGGACATCCATGTTGAGCAATGTCCTCCAGGATGCTGTCAAGGCTGCGTTCGGTTCCACCGTGAAAAGCATAGGCCGTGTCACACCACGTGCAACGCAACGGGCAGCCCGTCAGGCGGACAAACACGCAGGGCCTGCCTGCATAGGTGGACTCCCCTTGAATGCTGAAGAAAATTTCGGTGATTCGCATGGCTGGTGAACTGTCTGATGGCAGTGAACGATTACGTCCAACTCAGGATGGGCCAGCCGCGCTGGTGGGCGATGCGGCGCATGCCGCGAATCGGGTTGACGACGTGGGGATGGCCGACCGCTTCCAGAATCGGCAGGTCGCCGGGACTGTCGCCATACATGAAGCTGGCGGCCAGGTCAAGATGCTGTTCGACAGCAAGCCGTTCCGCCTCCAGGCGTTTGCCCTGCCGATAGGGATACGGCTCAATCATGCGTCCGGTAAACAGGTCGCCCTTCGTCTCCAGCCGTCCGGCGATGACCTGCTCAATCTTGAGATAGGCCGCCAACGGTCCGACCAGCAACTCCGGTGATCCCGTCAGCAGAATCACGCGATGGCCTTGTGCGCGATGGGCGCTGATGGCGACGCGGGCCTGTTCCGAGATCCGCGAACAGACCTGTTCCAGGAAAAAATTCTTGGTCGCGGCGTCCACGGCTGTGACGGACTTTCCTGCCAGATACGCCTTGAATCGCCGGAGCGGGTCGAACGAGAATGGCGGGATGTTCCGCAACAGGTCTGCCGCGCTGCGAACAAGGTCCATCGGGCCGACCACGCCCTGTCGCCAGAGGGCGCGGACATAGCGGTACTCGATGGCAGGACCGGGAACGATGGTGTTATCGAGATCAAAAAACGCCGCGATGCGTGAAGCCATAGTCTGTTGGATTCTACGGACACCACCAGTAGGTGTCAACTTCATCGCCAGGATGCCTTCATTGACAGGGCGCCCCCGTTGCCCTTTATAATCCCGTTCAGTGCCGAAGTGGTGGAATGGCAGACACGCACGTTTGAGGGGCGTGTGGGGAAACCCGTGCGGGTTCAACTCCCGCCTTCGGCACCAAATCCGAGCTTGTGTGCCTCTTCTGAACGAATTCCCATGTCTGAATGGACCCCCAAACTCAATGCCGTTGCAGCGGGCGTAGTTGTTACGTTCGGCTTCACGATGGTCTGGAATCCCATCCCGGTGTCCTGGGCGGCCATGGCCGGGGTCGGATTCACGGCGCTGCTGGTCTGGCTGGGCTCGACGCCCAGGCATGTCTGGGGCTGGGCCTGCCTGTTTCTCGGCCTTGAAAGTCTGAGTTGGCCGGCGGTGGAACTCCTGAAACTGCGGATGAGCGGGATGACGGAGCCGTCTGAAGATCAGATGAAGGAGTTGGTGGGCACGGCGTTTCTCGGCGTCGTCTTCGCCACCTTCTGGCTTACCTTCGCTTACGGCGTCTTTCGCTGGATCAAGCGCGACGTTCCCCCGCCCCAGAACTGACCATGTGGAGGCTGGCTCTCTTCCTGATGCTGTCCCTACGCATCGAGGGCTCTTCGCGCCTTGGCAAAGCCGGCGGTATGGAGCGCGCGGTAAAGCCAGTCGCCGCTGCGGTCGCCTGTGAACATCCGGCCCATGCGGTTGCAGCCGGAATGCTCAAGGCTTGGATCGGAAGCCCCACAGGCAGAGTGCGCCGGCCACGGCGAGCCCAAGCCAAGAAACCCACATTGGAATTGACGTATCGCCAAGCTGAACCGGCAGACCGAGCACCAGTCGAGCAGCATGGGCGAGCGCGACAACGCCAAAGACTATGCCAGCGACAACATTGAAGGAGAGGCGGGACATGAAACCTCCTGTGGTGTGTGTTGTGATCGGGAAGGATGCAAAGGGGTCACGTCTTGACATAACGCTTTTGGTGCTTGAGTCTTGACCTGGTCCTGCCCCCTCCGACTCGCATGTCCCAGTGTCTTCTATCCTATCACGTCACCGTGTTTCCGTGAAGAACACATCTCTCCTCAATTTCGCACACGGCCATACGGCAAGCAGATCGGGAGTGCGCGTCTAGCATGGCCACGATTGCGGAACAAGCGGGAATGCGCTACTCGACAGTAAGCAAGGCACTCAAGGGGGATCGGTGAAACTGGCCTGTCAAGACGTGACCCCATTATTGATACCGATCTCTTCGTGGGTGATCTCGGCGGGGCCGGGGCCGGGCCGGTGGCGTTTGTGCAAGGCACGCCCACCAGCGGTCTCACCTACACCTTTACCGCACTGGCCGGCGCCGGCGATGATGTGAGCGGGACGGGCGAGGCGACGCCTCGCCCCTACGAAGAAGGAGGATCGTTCCTCGTAGGGGCGACCCGGTGGGTCGCCCGACCTTCCATGTACAACCGGGCACATGAGTAACACGTTTTGATGCGTGAGTCGAGTCATCGTGTCCCCTTGTCTTTTCTCATCACAGACAATGCCTCAACTTTTTCACGCCGCTGGAAGTCTACGCGCAACTGTGCCATCATCCACCCGTTGCAATTGGAACGGGTAACCGCCCCTTTATACCCGCACTGACAATGAATAGATAAGGAAACACCTATGACGGGAAAGAGCGCCTACCAGAAAAAGATCACAACCAAACTGAAGCAATGGGAAGCCGAAATCGATTACTGGGCGGAGACGGTGGACCATGCCGAAACTCAGGTGAAGCGAGCCGTGTACAAACAGTTGAAAGACCTGCAGACCAAACAAGAAACACTGACAAAGAAGCTGGAAGACTTAAAGGAGGTCAGTGAGGCATCTTGGGAAGATCTGAAGGAAGGCACCGAAAAGGCCGGGGCAGACGTCACGAATGCTCTTGACAGTATGAGGAAGGCGTTTCGCCAGGCTGCCTCTCGGTTCAAGGGCACCCGCAACGGGCCAGGAAAGCCGACCTGACTGAAAGGGCACACCAGCAGGTGTGCCCCTACACCAATCACCCTGCCCCTTCGACGGGCTCAGGGTGAACGGAGTCGAATCGCCCCTCACCCACACGAATCTGTATTGAGTCTCTTTTCAAGCGACGCCGGACATACGACCAAGGCCTGTTAGCGCTGATGGTAGGCGAAGTCCTCCAGCAGCTTCTTTCCGATCCAGGTCTTGCCGAGACCGACCGAATCAGCCACTATCACACCGTCGTACCGCGCCAGGATTGTCCGCGCCTTCTTCACTGCGTCCTTACCGATACACTTCCCCACGATGGCCGACAGCGATTACTTTGACGGTCCTCGCATCGTCATCAATGGCATAGACCATAGACGATCCTGTAATCTCCGACCCGCACGCGATATTCCTGGCGACCGGCCAGCTTTTTACATCCCTTCGGTCTCGGATCGTCTTCCAAGGAAAGTATTCGCGAGGAAAGGCGAACATGGATGGGAGCAGGCAGCCGGCCAAGTTCTTTCTCGGCGGATCGTCCAACCAGAAGGTTGTACTTCATCGGTGTTTCTTTCGTGTCCGCTCCTCCAGATAGCTCCGAAACGCCCGAGCCGGCTCATTACGTCGCTCCTCGCACACGGCGATGTCCAACAGATCCTCGCGGAATTCCTCTTCTGCCACCAAGCGGGATACCACCTCTTGTTGCTCGGCTTTCGGCAACGCTTGGAAGGCGGTCCAAAAGATTTCCGCGGTGGCGGCCGTGCTTTGTGTCTTGGTCTTCATAAATAGTACGCCCTCCTGAATTCATCGTTGTGGTCTTAGTCCTCGCATCGTTCAACAATATAGTCTGGGCGCGCTCAAAAACCAAGCGCAACATTTTGGGAAATTAGTGGGGAAATTAGGGTCAGACTCGACTTTTCAGAGCTACGCATTCCCTCTACAAGGACGTGCCTTGTCGCGGCGGGCCGCTCTTGGTAGACTTTGGCGCCCATGACACTCCCCCCTTCACCCGTTCGGGCTGATGTGCGCCGCATCCTCCAGGCGGCGCTGGACGCGGCCGATCCCTACAAGGCCGCGCGCCGAGTCCTCGCTCTTCACACACACACGCTCCAGGCAGCAGACTGCGCCTATGATCTGCGCCGGATCCGGCGC
>Ga0105164_10000704_pt1 | contig 22554 bp, 24 predicted proteins | sample VDWuncwatermetaG_FD_89674 | JGI IMG/M metagenome (GOLD analysis project Ga0105164, IMG submission 89674) | Wastewater microbial communities from Netherlands to study Microbial Dark Matter (Phase II) - VDW unchlorinated drinking water | ecosystem: Environmental > Aquatic > Freshwater > Drinking...
ACATTTACTTATTCATAATTGATAATAAAAAGAATTAAAATGGAAAATAATAAAAAAAATGAAAGCGGACGTGGAAAATTAAGCGGTATAACTATTGCTGATATTAGATCCATCCAAAGCCATAAGTTAAAAAAAGATACTAAAACAAATAGAATGCATGTGCTTTTAGATCTTTATGAGTGTGAAGAAGAACCATTAGCAAAAGCAAAAATACTAGAGAAGAAAGTTCTAGGGGTTTTAAAAGAGTTTGAGATGGAGCCTAAAATTCAGACTTTTTATCAGTTTCAACCCTTCGGTGTGACAGCGATTGTCTATGCTCAGGGACTACAGTTCACTATGCATACATGGCCTGAATATCAATCAGCAGCTATAGATTTATACTGTTTTGGAACTAGAAAATTATCTACTGATATTTGTAATAAATTAATCTCTGCTTTTAGCTCTGCTGAGTATGAATTAAAGGTTAAGAAGAGATAAATCGGTGAAATATTGAAAATTAATTCAATAATTTGGCTTGAAAATATAGTTAATAAATTAATAGTAAAACATGGTGTAAGTAAGCGTGAAGTTCTTGAAGTCCTTGAAAATAAACCATTTTTTCTGTATGTAGAAAAAGGTTTTAGGGATGGAGAGAATGTTTATGTTGCACTGGGTAGAACATCTTCAGGTAGATATTTGGCAATATTTTTTGTATATAAGGCTAACAAAAGTGCTTTAATAATATCAGGAAGATCAATGACTAGTAAAGAAAGAAAAAGATATGAAAAAAGGTAAAAGTACAGTTTCTAAATCAACTTCATATGAGTCTATGGGTAGCTTTTGGGATTCTAATGACTTGATAGATTCTGTTTATAAATTAAAAAAGATAGATTTTGATGTTGATATAACTACACAAAAAACCTATTGTATTTTAGATAAAAGCTTATCTACTAAAGTACAAGCAGCTGCTAAAGAAAGAGGAGTCTCTCCAGATACACTAGTAAATTTGCTATTAAGTGAAAAGCTTAATTCTTCCAAATCACGCAAGAATTCTAAATAAATTATTAAAGTCCCAGAAATAGTCTAAAAATTCTACTTAAACCAATATCTTGGGTTGCTTTTAAATACATGATTTTGTTAGTGTCGAATTAAGGGTTATTTAAGAAAACCTTATATATGATTTTAATCACTTCAAAGTCAGTGTACACAGCATTTTCTCCATTGTTTTGGTACTTAGATAAAGTAAGGCCAAAAAATGAGGAATCTAACTTTGAAAATTTTCATAATTGCTATGTAAGAAAATGTGATGAAAAAAAACCTCCAGGAGAATATGAGAAGAGATCTGTAGCTGAAGGATGGGGATCCATTTTAACTATAGGTAGTGTTTTACCTTTTGCTTATGGATATTTTAAAAAGAGTAATTTTTGGAAAAGACTTAGTTATATACTTTGTGGTGGAGGGATCTTAGCAGTAATTACAGGAGTAATAAAAAACTGGGGAATAGACTTCACTACTAAGGATGGAGTTAAAGTAAAAAAAGAGAATAAGCTTGAAGAAGCTTCAAGCGCTGAATCTCCTGATTTAAATGGAGTGGAAACCGCTCCTCAAGGCAATTCTCAATCTACTGCTTTAATTAGGACTGGTGGATTGTCTGAAACCACTAACTCGACAGGTGATATTGGTGTACCAGCTCCTTGGTATGAGCAATTGGTAGGAATTCCTTCTGGATTAGTTAGAAAACTTATTGAAGATGATCCTCTAGATGATGATTTAGCTAAACAAATAAGAGGATATGCAAAAACATTTGCTCAAGTAGCATCATTCTTCAATATTGAAACAGCTGTAATAAGTCACTGTGTGAATGTTTTGGATGGCTATCAGAATGTTAGGGCTCATGCTAGAGAACATTTAGGGACTTTTGATGCTGGATATACTGGTCATCAACCTCATAACAATGATTTACTTAGAAAAAAATATGCTGATCTCTTAGGAGTTAGAGGAGATGAAGATTTTGAAGATGTTATAAAAAGAGCATATAAGAAAAAAGCTCTTGAATATCATCCTGATAAGGTTGAAATCCCAGCATCAGACAGCGCTGACGATAAAAAGGCTTATGAAGAAAGATTAAAAGTTGCTGTAGGGAAATTTAAAGAAATAGCTGAAGCATTTGATTTCTTCGATAAAGAAAATGATGCTAAGAAGGAAACTTCCTAACAGCTACTACACTATTATGTCCACCAAACCCTAGTGAAGAAATTAGAGCCACGTTTACATTTTGTTTGCGGGCTTTATTCGGTACATAGTCTAAATCACACTCTGGATCTGGCGTTTGATAATTAATAGTAGGAGTAATAATTCCATTTTCTATAGTGAGTATGGCTGCTGCTACACCACATGGACCCGCTGCACCGATTAAATGCCCTGTCATGGATTTAGAGCTACTTATAGCTAGCTTTTTAGCATGATCTCCAAAAACTGTTTTAATGGCTTTTGTTTCTCTGGCATCATTTAATGGTGTAGAGGTTCCATGAGCATGAATATAATCTACATCTTCAGGTTTAATTTCTGCATCAATCAATGCATCTCTCATTGCTCTGGCTCCGCCTTCACCACTTTCATGAGGAGCTGTTATATGGTAAGCATCACATGTACCTGCTCCACCTATTACTTCTGCATAGATATGAGCTCCACGTGCTTTTGCATGTTCTAACTCTTCAAAAACAAATACTACTGCTCCTTCAGCCATAATAAATCCATCACGTTCTTTGCTGAATGGACATGAAGCCATTTCTGGAGGACAGTCTCTACTGGAAAGCGCACCCATATTACTAAATGAAGCTACGCTAAGTGGATGGATAGTAGCTTCTGTGCCTCCCGTAACTACTACATCTGCTTTATTTAATCTGATCCAATTTAATGCATCTATGATGGAATCCATTCCACTAGCACAGGCTGTAGAATCACTTTTTGATCTACCTTTTAATCCCCATAAGATTCCTATAAATCCTGCTGGAGCATTTGGCATGAGTCGAATGATAGAGCGTACTCCGACTTTTTTCTGACCATATTTTAAAAGGGTAATTTGATCATTGCATGTGGTCGCCATCCCACCAATTCCTGTTCCTACAAAAGTAGAAACTCTTTCCGTATTCATTTTCGTAAAATCAATTTTAGAATCTTCAATAGCAAGTTTTGCTGCAGCTACAGCAAATTGTGTGACTCTATCCATGTCTTTATTCATAGAACGAGCTTGTCTGGGGTCATTAAAGAACTTACTTATGTCAAAGTCCTTAACTTCACCAGCAATTTTTACATCAATTCCTTGCCACTCTTCATTGTCTGCATTTTTAATTCTAGCAATTCCGCTTTTCCCATTAACTAAGCTTGACCAGAATTCTTCTTTTCCAGTTCCTATGCTTGTAACTGGCCCAATGCCTGTTATAACTATACGCCTTTTCATATATATCCTATTCCTTCTACGGATATAAGATTATAGCAGTAGAGGCGGAGTGTGTCATTCCCGCGAAAGCGGGAATCTAGAAATTGTGTTTGTTCTGGATTCCCATTTTCATGGGAATGACATCTTCAAAAAGCCTTTACAATTACCTTTCAATTTCAGAAAGAGCTGATGCGACGCTGTTTAAAATATTTGGATTTTTTACAACACTTTCAATTCCATGTTTTAGTGCATAGAGAACTGCTTGTGTTCTGTCATTTACATTTAACTTTGTGAAAATATTATTGATATGAGTTTTTACTGTTGATTCACTTATAAATAACATTTTTGAAATTTGTTTGTAATTCACACCTTGTGTTAATGAGTGAAGAACTTCTGCTTCTCTGTCAGTTAATAAGTTTAATAAGCCAGGTGTTATTGTGCTATCTGCTTTTTCAACCGTTACAGTGTTTCTTAATGCTTGTGCAAAAATACCACAAATAAAAGGTTGACCTTTATTGATTTGTCTAATAGCAAACTCAAGAGAATCTGGAATGTTTTCAGCATAGATTATTGCATCAGCATTGCTTGAGAGATATCCCATCACTTTACTTTGTTCTCCTTCGCAGACTACTAAAATTACTTTTGTTTTTGGAGATGCTTGTTTTGTTTTTGTTATTACTTCTTCTAACTTTACAATGCCTGGTAAGTTTGATGAGATAAATAAAAAATTTGGTTTTGATGTTTCTATCTCAGCTAAGACGCCTTCTTTTGTATTGATTGAAAGCTTATTACTAACATGGATTTTTAAATGATTTAACAGGGGTAACATTACCTGATTATTTAAAGATAGATTTAAGGCTGTTAGGGCTGTACTAATCTGAAACATATAAGCTTCTCCTTTTTGAACAAAAATTAAGTACTACTAGTATATTTATGGCTAATTGAAGGGATTACTATCAGGGGTTGCCCTAGATCCATATGTATTATTATTAAATGTTGTTAACCCTAGTTAAAGGAAATGTTAAATATATTTAATCTTTAAACAATTGAGACTAATTACACTAATTTTTGCTTCTTTTCTTCTTGCTTTGCCATTAAAAGCTCAAATCTTAGATGTAGGTAATAAGACTAATTTTTCAGAAAACCCTGAACCAAGCAGGCTTCAGCTAATGATTGATTATGATGAGGCTTTGATACAGTCAGATTTTTTTACTGGTGATGATTTGAAAAAGTATAGTCCAATAGGCCAGATTAATGATTTAAAAGGACTTTGGTCAGGGACATATAAACTTGGACGAAAATCGATTTATTGGACAAATCCAAAGTTAGATAAAGAAAAAATCCTAAGTAATATAAAGTTTGCTTCTTATAAAATCTTTTTGAATTTTAATGTTAACGATTCTGAGAATCTACCAAAACTATTAAGTATTGATATTGTTCAAAAGGATATTAAATATGGCTCTACTGGCTTGCAAGTGCTAAATGAGAAGCAAATAAATTATTGGACAACTGCAAAAATACATAATTGGGTTCAGGTTATTAGAGGGAAAGTATTTAGGATAAATAAAAATGAACTCCTGACAATTTTTCAAACTACAGTTTATGAGAGGAAGACCCCTCTTTACGCATTTGAGGGCGTAGCAGTTATAAATAAATTAGAGAGATGATAGAATTGAAAGTTCAATGTGGGGTAACCGCTTGAGAAAAGGAGATAAAACAGAATTGATATGGGAGATAAATTAGCAGAATTCGAAAGATTATTGAATGAGGGAAAATATAACTATAAAATTGAGCAAGGATCAATTATAAAAGGGACAATTGTTTCCCTTGAAAAAGATGGTGCATTAGTAGATGTAGGCGGAAAATCTGAAGCCTTTGTACCATATAAAGAATTAACCAATAAAATTAAAAGAGTAAGAATTGAAGAATTAGTGAAAATAGGCGAAGAGCATGAGTTCTTTGTTCTGAGAGAAGAAACAGATGATGATGGAGTAATTCTTTCTCTTAAAAAAGTTAATCAGGCTCAAGGCTGGAATAAACTTGAAGAGTCTAAGAAAGCTAATGAGAGTTTAAATGGTGCTGTAGTTTCTGTTGTAAAAGGCGGAATAATAGTTGAGCTTTTTGGTATTCGCGGTTTCATTCCTACCAGTCAACTACGCTTAAAAAACAGCCAACAAGATAACTTGCTCGGAGCTACTCTGACAGTAAAGATTCTTGAAATTGATCAAAGAAAAAATAAACTTATTCTTTCTCAAAAACTAGCAGTTCAAGAAGAAAAAGCAGGTCTTAGAGAAAAGACAATGCAAAATCTTGATATAGGACAAAATGTAGTTGGTGAAGTTGTAAGAGTAACTGACTTTGGTGCATTTATTGACCTTGGTGGAATTGATGGACTTTTACCTATTTCAGAGTTCTCCTGGCAAAGAGTCAATAGCCCTCAGGAAGTGCTTAAAGTCGGTCAACAAATAGAACTTAAAGTTTTAAAAATTGACAGAGAAACAAATAGAATTAGCTTAAGCCTTAAGAGAATGCAAAATGATCCTTGGGATGAGCTTGAAGGTAAAGTACATGAAAATGAAGTCATTAAAGGTACTGTAAGTAAAGTTGCTAACTTTGGTGCATTCGTTGAAGTTTATCCTGGTGTAGAAGGTTTGCTTCCACGTTCAGAAATAACTCAAGAAAATGAAAATCCAAAGGTAGAAGATTTTTTAACAGTAGGACAACAAATAGAAGTCTTAGTTAAAAGATTTGCTCCAAATGAACATAGATTAAGCTTGAGCTTAAAAGATGTCAAAGAAAAAGTTGGCTAGATAAAACTGGAGGTTAGAAGTTGGAAGTTAGAGGTTAGAGTTTTAAAAAGTTCTTCTATCTTCTAATCTCAGTCTTCTGTCTTCAAGTTCTTAATGCAAGTAACTGATGAGAGAGAGTTTGCTGTTAGAAGATGGTCAGACCTCTTTGATTTAGATTGTTATTTGCTCGGAGCTGTACTGACCATAATTATTGTCAGTCTTATGCTTCTTACCAGTGCTGCTGATGGGATTTATCTTTCAAGACAATTTCTTTTTTTAATTCCTTCTCTTCTTATAGGAATCGGTGTTCTTTTTATAAGAATAGATTTTTGGAATAGGATTGCAAATGTAATTTATTGGATAAATATTGCTCTTCTTTTATTCGTAATGGTGAAAGGTGCCACAGCTATGGGGGCTCAAAGATGGATTGATCTGGGACCAATCAGGCTTCAACCCTCAGAAATCGCAAAAATCTCCATTATCATATGCCTTGCAGCATGGTTTAGTAAAAAACCAATAAAAAACTATTATGATATTTTTATTTCTTTTTTGATAATAGGTCCGCCATTCTTACTTATTTTCAAACAACCTGATTTAGGTACTTCACTTGCTTTTATTGCTATTTATTTTGGTATGGCATTTTGGGCAGGAGCTACGATTACGCATTTAATAGTTGGAATATCCCCTGTCGTAAGTCTTATAACTAATTCAACTGGTCCAGTTGTTTTAAATGTAGGAACCATTCAAATTCATAGTAGAGTTGTTGAATTAACTATTACACAAAATTTTGTTTTCTTTCTTTGCTTTTTGCTAATTTGGCTTGTTGTGAACTATAAGCCATGGAAATCCCCATGGACAGTACTTTTCGTATCATCCATTATTTTTGCTAATTCACTTATTGGATTTGTTAGACCCATATTGTGGAATCTTTTGCATACCTACCAACAAAAAAGATTAACAATATTTTTAAATCCTGAAAGTGATCCTCAGGGAGCTGGATACCATATTATTCAGAGTCTTCTTGCTATAGGAAATGGTGGATTTTTTGGATATGGCTGGAGAAATGGAAAGCTGACAAAGGGGGACTATGTTCCAGCACAGCACACAGATTTTATTTTTTCATCGTGTGGTGAAGAGCTTGGATTTATAGGGGCTTCTTTTATCGTAATTATGTTTGCAATTGTTCTTTATAGAATCCTTTATATAGCAAGAAATTCAAACAGCAAATTTGCAAGTCTCGTTGCTGTTGGAGTATTTTCATTTTTTGCTTTTCATATTTTTATAAATATTGGGATGACTTTAGGTATTATGCCTATTACAGGTGTTCCGCTTCCATTTTTAAGTTATGGAGGAACAGCACTTCTTGTGGATTTATTCTCTGTATTTTTACTGTTATCAATATCTTGGAGAACGTTGCCAAGGAAAATGTTTTAGCTTAGACGTTATAATATTCTCATGACTAAGAAATCTAAAAAAGAAAAAAAAGAAGAACTTGATAAATTAAATGAGTCTCTTTCTTTTCGTACTAAAAGAAGAGTAGTTTTAGAATTTCCGCCAAACGTGGTTCAAACACCGATAACCTATATGCTTGCTAAGGAGTACGACATCATAAGCAATATTTTAAGAGCAGAAATAGCACCGGAAGAGTCTGGAAAACTTGTTTTGGAGATGGATGGACTTTCAGATAGATTAGATGAAGCCATAGAAAAAATAAGAGGCTATGGAATAGAAGTTACAGAAATTGCTAGAAAAGTTGCATTTGATATGGACAAATGTATGCATTGTGGTGCATGTATTTCTGTATGTTTAGCGGGGGCGTTAAAATTAGATCAGGATTACCATCTTCAGTTTATAGAACCAAAATGTACTGTATGTGAAATGTGTGTGCCTACATGCCCTGTCGATGCAGTGACGATAGATATTTAGTTTTGTTTTTTATTGTTTTCTATTGCAGCTGCTGTTTGTCCATAGATATTTACATCATCATCATCACCTGGGGTGGCTGCATTAACTAAACCGTTATCTGTTCCACCATAATAAACTTCTACTTGGTCTTTTTCCTCGTCTTCAGCAAATACTGGCATGTAAGTACTAAAACTTAATACAATAACTATTCCAAATAAATATAATGGACTTTTCATTTTTTATCCTCTATATGACAGAGAAGATAATCCCTGTAATTATCTTATTCGGTTAAAAGGTGTAGATTAAACAGGGGGTATGGATAAACTTAGGGATTGCTCTTTAAGGGTTAGGGATAGCTTGAAAATTTATAGGGAAAACCCTCCTTTCACGTCATTGCGAGGAGTGCAACGACGAAGCAATCTCGCTATCGTAATGCATTAATAGATTGCCACGCTTCACTTCGTTCAGCTCGCAATGACGTGGTCAGTTATAATAGTCCCATGACACTGTCAGATGACCAACTCGAACGCTATTCCCGTCAAATCATTCTTCCTGAGATAGGTTTAGAAGGACAAGAAAAACTTTTAAATGCAAAAATATTAGTTTTAGGTGCTGGTGGTTTAGGATCCAGTGTTTTATACTATCTGGCTTCTAGTGGAATTGGCACGATTGGCATAGTAGATTTTGATAAAGTAGATTTATCTAATCTTCACAGACAAGTTATTCACTTTTCACATGATATAGGTGAGATGAAAACTGTTTCTGCTAAAGAAAAAATTGAAAATATAAATCCAGATGTAAAAGTAATTGCTTTTCAGGAAAAACTAAAAATTGAAAACATAGAAGAAATATTTAAGGATTTTGATATTGTTGTAGATTGTTTGGATAGTTTTAAAGATAAGTTTTTAGTAAATGATTATTGTCTAAAATTAAATAAAAAATTAATTCATGCTGGAGCAGTAGGTTTTGAAGGGCAGATCATGACTATCATTCCTGGAAAATCTGCTTCACTTAGAGATTTATTTTTAGAAATACCTTCTGATGAAAGAGGTAGCTGTAAAGAAATAGGAGTTCTCCCTACTGGCGTAGGAGTTTTAAGTACACTTCAGGCAAATGAAGTCTTGAAGCTTGTTTTAGGTATTGGAGAGTTATATATAGACAAGGTTTTAAAATACAATGCTTTAAGTGGAAAATTTTATGAATATGAGATTAAGGCTAATAGGGCTGATAAGGCTAATTGTTCTCTATAAGCCTTATATGCCCTATGTTCCTTATAAGCCTTTATAGTCCTTTATCTGCCATAGTTCTTAAGTTAATACTAGTACAGAAGTCTCACATTTTTAATTTAAAAATATATTTTAACAATCTTCACAAAGTCTTAATTTACTTTCTTTTTTCAATATCTTATTATTTATATAGTATAAAAAAGAGGTTTTAAAAATATGAAAATAGAAAACTTATCATTAAATAAAAGACAATTTTTACAATTAAGTGCAGGAAGTTTAGCAGTAGCTGGACTTGGTGGAACAGGAAGAGCAGAAGAACCTAAAGATTTACTTGATGGAGAAAGTACTACTAAAAAATCTACTAAGCCAAAACAAGTACAAGCAGAAATAGATAAAATGAAAGGTAAGAAAAATACTGGTGCTGGATCTGGAATTAAGAAAACTATGATTCCTTCTGAAAGTTCTACCTTAGGTGAATGGACTATTGATGTAATTCCTGAGGGTGGATCTAATAAGGTAAGAATATTTGTGTATGCTTTAAATGAAAATGGCGAAATAAAGAATGGTAAAAAGGGATTGTTGGGTTATCAAGGTGAAATTGAAGTAAGTAAGTTGACAACAGAATTAAAAAAGATAGAAGTTGATCTGAAGTTATTAGGATATGTGGAAAAAGGTGCAAGACCCATTTTATGGATAGAAGGTACAGCAGAACCTAAGCAAGAAAGTAGTAGTTCACTCTTTAAGATAGCTTCTGATGGTTCTATGTGGGGAGAAAACACCTCGAAAGATCTTCAAGATGCAGTTGTAAAACTTATTAGCACAGAAGAAGGAAGCATTGATAATGCTAAGCTTCAAAAACTTTTTAATATAAAACGTTTATCAGGTGGTGCTGAAAAGAAAGTTGAAGATAAAGCATCTAGCAGTAGAGCATTCTTGTTAGATAGTTTATATGCTAGAACAGAAAAGTTGCCTGTTGATTTATTAGCTTAATGTGCACAATGAGTGCAGTGCTTATGTTTATGACCAGTGTCTTTGCCGGATAAATTAGTAATATTTGTAGTGAGTAAAACTACTCCTAATGTGTAGATGATTATGGCACTGATTACGCCTGAGCTTTTTTCTATGTTTGCAAAAGAATTTTCAATCTTAGAGCTAATAACTCCTTTCCCAAGAATAGCAATAAGTGCTACTAAAGAAAGTGCTAATCCAAGTCCTATACTAAAAGATAAAACATAAAAGAACCCTAATAAAAGACTATGCAGTCCTCCAAACGTAGTTGCAGTCATGAAAACGGTAAGTCCACCAGAACATGGAACAAGACCAGCTGTAAGTCCTATGGTTAATATACTGGTAGCTTTTAAACTTTTACTTAAAACTTTATGAGCTGAACAATCATGCTCATGATGATGTCCATGGCTCTCTTTAAAATAAGGTTTAACTATTCTGTCCCAGATTAAATAAAGTCCAATTAAGAAAATAAAGGTACTGGATAAAAAGCTAATAAAAATTTCTTGATTTGTGGGAGAGAATATCTCAATAACTTTTAAACTAATAAAGCCTAAGAGATAAACACTAGCTGTATGAATTATGGAAGCTACCAAACCTATTAATAAAGCATCTCTTTTTTTATTTGTATTTGTGCTTAAAATAAATGTTGTAATTAAGCTTTTCCCATGTCCTGGCTCAAGTGCATGGAGCATTCCAAGGAAGAGCGCTGTAAAAACATAAAAAGGATTTAGGCTGTGCATAGTATGGATTTTAACATATTGAGCTGGGAGCTGGGAGACCGGAAAAAAGAATACACAGCTCTCAGCTCCCACCTCTCAGCTCAGTCCTTTGGTCCTAACATATCCTCAGCTTTTACCCAAGTATCAAATTGCTCATTAGTGAGTAACTTAAGTTCAAGTGCTGATTCACGCAATGTAATGCCTTTGGCATGAGCATTTTTTGCAATCTTTGCAGCATTGTCATATCCAATATGTGGATTTAATGCTGTTACTAACATTAGCGAATTTTCAAGATAATTTTTACAGACTTTTTCATTTACTTCAATTCCTTCTACGCAGTGCTCGCTGAATGAAGAACAAGCATCTGCTAGAAGTCTAGCTGAGTTTAAATAATTAAAAATCATCATTGGTTTAAAAACATTTAATTCAAAATGACCATTAGCGCCACCAATGTTTATAGCTGTATCATTTCCCATTACTTGAGCACAGACCATAGTCATAGCTTCGCATTGTGTAGGGTTTACTTTCCCAGGCATGATGGATGAACCTGGCTCATTTTCTGGAAGAGAAAGTTCACCTATTCCACAGCGAGGACCTGACCCTAAAAGTCTGATATCGCTGGCAATTTTCATAAGAGAAACAGCTAGTGTTTTTAATGCTCCATGAGCCATAACGAGAGCATCATGTGCTGCAAGTGCTTCGAATTTATTTGGTGCTGATTTAAATTTCAACTTTGTAATTTCAGATATTTTGTCTGCTACTTTTTCAGCAAACTGTGGATGAGTATTTAATCCTGTTCCTACTGCTGTACCACCTAATGCTAATTCCATAAGATCAGGCAACACTGAGTTAACTCTTTGAAGCCCTTTTTCTAACTGAGTTACATAGCCAGAAAACTCCTGACCAAGAGTCAATGGAACTGCATCCATAAGATGAGTTCTTCCGATTTTTACTACTTTGTCAAATGCTTTTGATTTTACTTTTAGAGAATCTTTTAATTTTGTGACTGAAGGAATAAGACTATTTAAAGTAAACATTATAGCTGCTATGTGCATAGCTGTAGGGAAAGTATCATTTGATGACTGAGACTTATTTACATCATCGTTAGGATGAATAGGTTTTTTAGATCCTAATACTCCGCCAGATATCTCTATGGCGCGATTAGAGACAACTTCATTTACATTCATGTTTGACTGAGTGCCTGATCCCGTTTGCCAAACAACTAGGGGAAAATGATCGTTTAGTTTTCCTTCTATAATTTCATCGCATGCTTTAGAAATTAAATCAGCTTTACTCTTATCCAATAGTCCAAGTTCACTATTTACTAATGCACTGGCTTTTTTTAATACTCCAAAAGCACGAATAACTTCAAGGGGCATTTTATCGGTTCCAATTTTAAAAAAATGAAGTGAGCGAGCTGTTTGTGCCCCATAATATTTATTTGATGGGACTTTAAGTTCTCCCATAGTGTCTTTTTCAATTCTAAAATCTGTAACAGTGTTTTGCATTGCGTCTCCTTAACTCCTTATATCATACAATATTTCTTTTCTGATTTGTCATTCCCATGAAAATTGGAATCCAGGACTTGCTTTTGTTCTGGATTCCCGATCAAGTCGGGAATGACATTAAAATCTTCTTTCCCTGCTCGCAATCCTTCTTTATCTGGCTTATTAATTCTTCTTTTGAGTTAAACTTCTCTTCATTTCTCAGTCTTTCTACAAAGTCTACTTTAAATTTTTTACCGTATAAATCTTTCTTTGGAAAATCAAGAATATGAACCTCTGTTTTTACTTCACTAGTATCATCTTTAAACGTAGGACAATAGCCCACATTTATAACAGATGGTAATTTTTTGTTCTCATTTTCAATAACTGCAAATCCAGCATAAACACCTGTAGCTGGAATGACTACACCGCTTTGAATCATTAAGTTTGCAGTAGGAAAACCCAGTTCAGTCCCTCTTTTTAAACCTTGAGTTACTGTGCCACTGAATGAATAATACCTACCCAGAAGTTTTGATGCAGCTTTTACCTGACCAGCTGAAATATCTTTTCTTATTCTTGTACTGCTTACAGGTTCGTCATTTATGTTAACTGGAATATTAATTTTAACTTCAATTCCTAATTTCTTCCCCCATTCTTTTAATTTTTCAGGTGAGCCTTCTTGATTGAAACCAAATTTATGATCATATCCAATACTTATAAATTTTGCATTTAATGACTCTACTAAAATTTTTGTAAAATAATCCTGAGCACTCATTCTTCTAAGCTTAGAATTAAATTCAAGAGCAAGGACAGCATCTACTCCGGTAGCTTTAATTAATTCAAGTCTTTCTTCAAGTGTAGTTAATAGTTTTGGAGCCTGTCCTGTTATTTCTGTATGTGGATGATTTGAAAAGGTAACGACAACAGATTTTAAGCCTTTTTCTTTCCCAAAACTGACAGCATTTTTTATAATTTCAACATGTCCTAAATGCACACCATCAAAAACCCCAAGAGCTGCACTGGATGCAGGGAAAAGATTTGATTTTATTTCTGTAAATATTTCCATTAGTGTATAGCTCAATTATCTCTTTTATCTAACGTCTACTTCCGCTATAATTCTATCAAATGGCGATCTTACACTCAGAAGATAAAAGTATAAAGTCACGATTTGAAATTAAGATTTCAAAAGATGAAATAAAAAATAAACCAAGTTTTTCCTGGGCATTATATGAACTTATTTTAAAAAGTGGTGAAAAAGAAATAATTTATAAAAAAGATCCACAAGATAATGGTGCTGGTGACTATGTATTGTCGTTAATGCCTGTAAATGAAGTGTCCAACTTAAGTAAAGCTATTAAACAATTCTTAGAGAATAAAGAAAGTAACTTGTATTCTTTTGAGCCATTAGAACCATCATTTGAGTTGATTTTTGAAAGATCTCATAAAGGTTACTCTTTTACTTGTTGGGTAGATGCTGGAAATGTAATTTCAGATCATTACACTTGGGATGGATTTGGAGTCAGATTCTTCACGACAGATGAAAATATATTAAGCTTTGCTGACCAGTTAGAAAAGGAGAGCAAAGAACTTTTAACACATGCCTAAAAGAACTGATATAAAAAAGATTTTAATTATAGGTGCTGGGCCGATAGTGATTGGTCAGGCATGTGAATTTGATTATTCTGGAACGCAGGCATGTAGAGCATTGAAAGAAGAAGGCTATGAAGTTATTCTTGTAAATTCAAATCCTGCGACTATAATGACTGATCCTGACTTTGCAGATAAGACTTATATAGAACCAGTTACACCAGAGTTTGTTAGAGCAATTATAGAAAAAGAAAGACCAGATGCACTTCTACCTACTATGGGTGGACAGACTGCCTTAAATGTTGCTGTTCAGCTAGCTAAGAATGGAACACTTTCTGAATTTGGTGTTGAGCTCATTGGTGCGAAATTAAATGCTATTGAATTAGCTGAAGATAGAGAACTTTTTAAAAATAAAATGCAAGAAATTGGGCTTGAAGTTCCGAAATCTTACATAGCTAGAACTAAAGCTGATGGAATTGCTATGGCTAATGAAATAGGGTTTCCTATTATTCTTCGTCCAGCATTTACATTAGGTGGATGGGGCGGTGGTATAGCTTATAACCAGGATGAGTTAGAACAAATCTTAGATAAAGCACTTGAAGCTAGTCCAGTTAAACAAGTTTTACTTGAGGAAAGTGTAATTGGTTATAAAGAATTTGAACTTGAAGTAATGAGAGATCTTGCTGACAATGTAGTTATAATTTGCTCTATTGAAAACATTGATCCAATGGGAATTCATACTGGAGATTCTATTACAGTAGCCCCAGCACAAACACTTACAGATAAACAATATCAGGATTTAAGAGATGCTTCTATAAAAATTATTAGAGCTATTGGTGTGGAAACTGGTGGGAGCAATATTCAGTTTGCAGTAAGTCCTAAAGATGGACGTATTTTAATTATAGAAATGAATCCAAGAGTTTCACGTTCTAGTGCGCTCGCTAGTAAAGCTACTGGTTTTCCTATAGCCAAGATTGCTGCTAAGTTGTCTATTGGTTATACACTGGATGAAATAAGAAATGATATAACTAAAACTACTTTTGCAAGTTTTGAACCGAGCATAGATTATGTAGTCACTAAGATCCCACGTTTTGCCATGGAGAAATTTCCAGGAGCTGATCATTCTCTCACTACACAGATGAAATCTGTAGGTGAGGTAATGGCTATAGGTAGAACATTTAAAGAATCATTCCAAAAAGCACTTCGTGGGCTTGAAATTAAAATGACAGGATTTTACGATAAGTCAAACTTGAGTTTCAGTAAAGAAGAGCTTTTGAAAAAAATTAGTGCTCCATCACCAGATAGAGTTAAACAGCTCTTTGCTGCTTTATATAATGGCTTAACTATAGAAGAAATTAATAAAACTACAGGAATTGATCTTTGGTTTTTAAAGCATTTTGAAGAAATTGTTTCAAATGTAAAAATGCTTGAAAAAGAGTCTATAAGCTCTATTGATAATAAAGAAAAGCTTTTTGAACTTAAGAGAATGGGTTTTGGAGATAAGCAATTATCCTTGATTTTAAATGTTACTGAAAAGCAAGTTAGAGAATTAAGAACTAAGAATAGTGTTTTTCCTGTTTATAAGATGGTAGATACCTGTGCTGGAGAGTTTGAATCATATACACCATATTTTTATTCTACATATGAATTAGAGACAGAAGCTATTCCGTCTAATAAAAAGAAAATAATGATTTTAGGTGGCGGACCAAATAGAATTGGGCAGGGAATAGAGTTTGATTATTGCTGTGTGCATGCATCTTTTTCCCTTCGTGAAGATGGTTTTGAAGCCATTATGGTGAACTCAAATCCAGAAACAGTTTCTACAGACTACAATGTCTCAGATAGATTATATTTTGAGCCTCTTACTACTGAAGATATTTTTAATATTTATTCTCTTGAAAAACCATTAGGTGTAATTGTTCAGTTCGGTGGACAGACTCCTCTTAATTTAGCCGCACCGCTTGAAGAATTAGGTGTAAATATTTTAGGCACAAAAGTAAAAAGCATAGCTCTTGCTGAAGATAGAAAATTGTTTGGTGGAGTTATAAATAAACTTGGCTTAAATCAGCCTAAAGCTGCTACAGCTAAATCTGTCAGTGAAGCTATAGAGATTGCCAAGACATTAGGTTTTCCTCTTCTTGTTAGACCTAGTTTTGTTCTAGGTGGAAGAGCAATGGAAATCTTTTATAGTCTTTCTGAAATGGAAAAGTATATTGAAAAGGTTTTTGAAGTAGAGCCTGACTTTCCTGTTTTAATAGATACTTTCTTAGAAAATGCTACTGAAATTGATGTAGATGCTATCTCAGATGGAAAAGATGTAGTTGTTTGTGGAATCATGGAGCATATTGAAGAAGCAGGTGTACATAGTGGAGACAGTGCATGTATTTTGCCACCACAAAACATAAGTGAAAAATTAATTAAAGAAATAAAAGCTGCTGCTATCAGTCTTGCTATGGAGTTAAAAGTTATAGGTTTAATGAATATTCAGTTTGCTATTAAAGATGACATCCTTTATATTTTAGAAGTTAATCCCAGAGCCAGCCGTACCATCCCATTTGTTTCAAAAGCGACCGGTATTCCGTGGGCAAAAATGGCTACAAAAATAATGCAAGGAAAGACCATTAAAGAATTAGGTCTTAAGGAAACTATCCCATCTTATGTCTCAGTAAAAGAAGTAGTTTTACCATTTAAGAAATTCCCAGGTGCAGATATTCTCTTGGGACCTGAAATGAAATCTACAGGCGAGGTTATGGGCATTGCCTCTGATTTTAATAATGCTTATGCAAAGTCACAGGTTGCTGCTAGTCAAGATCTTCCAGTTCGGGGAAATATTTTCATAAGTGTAAATGACAAAGATAAAAAAGGAATTATTCCGATCGCTAGAAAGCTGATGGAATTGGGGCTTGGGATTTACTCTACAGCTGGTACAGCTAAGATTTTAAAAGAAAATGGTATTGAAGTTAAAGAAGTAAAAAAAGTTTATGAAGGTAGACCAAATATTGTTGATCATATAAAAAATAAAGAAGTACAGTTAATCATTAATACTCCTATCGGGCGCGATGCTCGCCAAGACGATAAATATATTCGCCAGGCAGCGATCCAGTACTCATTGCCAGTGGTTACTACTATTCGCGGTGCCAGTGCTACTGTAGAAGCCATAATGTCTATGAAAGAACGTAAGATTGAGGTCAAGCCGCTACAAGAATATTATGACGCTTCACGTCATTGCGAGGAGCTTTCAGCGACGAAGCAATCTCCCCTTCGCAAAACGTTATGAGATTGCCACGCCTCATTTCATTCGGCTCGCAATGACGTGATCACAGCTTCTCTCATCACATTCACAGGCACATCATTTCTATTAAGCCACATTTTTAATGACTCTGCTCCCTGCAAAACCAGCATTTCAACACCATTTAATGTTTTATATCCTAGAGATCTTGCATCTTTTAATAATACTGTTTCAAAAGGATTATAAACAATGTCATAAACAAGAGAATCTTGAGGTATTTTTTTTAAATCCTCTAATTTTACAGGACTAGAGTTAGAGTTTGGATACATGCCTATCGGTGTAGTATTTGTAAGTATAAAAGTATTATTTAGATCTATATTTTCTAATAAATCAATTTCAATCTTTGTTTGTGATTTTATGTTTTTAGTTTCTAGCTCATTTTTAAAAGCTTTTAATTTATTAATATCACGAGCATAAATCTTTAAAGTTTTTACTTCATTTTGAATGAAGGCTACAGCACATGCACAGGCTGCTCCACCAGCGCCTAATAAAGCCACATCTTTTCCTTTTGCTTGTTCTCTAATGTCTTTAGGAATAGCATTCCAAAAACCATGCATGTCAGTGTTTTCACCAGTGCTTTTCCCATCTTCTTCAAAGATTACAGTGTTTACTGCACCGATTAGTTTTGCTCTTTCGCTAATTCTATCTACAAAAGACATTACTGGGATTTTATGAGGAATGGTTACATTTACCCCTCTTACTTTATTTCTTTTTAACTCATCAAATGTTTTTTTTAAATCTTTTGGTAAGCATTCATAAACAGTATATTCACCATCTATTCCTAGATTACTTAGTGCAGATGAATGCATGGGTTTGGAAGATGATTTCCCGCCGGGGGATTTAAGTATGCCGAGTTTAATCATAAGAACCTTTCTCTGTCATTGCGAGGGCTTTAGCCGACGAAGCAATCTGCTCCCACCAAGTGTCATTCTGAGCGTTAGCGAAGAATCCACTAGCGTAAATAGATTCTTCAGTCGTTTCACTCCTTCAGAATGACATTTTATGTTATGAGATTGCTTCGTCACTTACGTTCCTCGCAATGACAAAAGCTTGGAGAGCTTTTGTCACTTCTTCTCTATCATCAAAATGTATGGTTTTATTTTTCAATATCTGATAGTCTTCATGACCTTTTCCAGCGATAACTACTACATCATCTTTTGATGCTTTCTTTATAGCAATTTCTATAGCTGCTTTTCTGTCAGCCTCGACTATGACATCAGAAGTATTTTTTATTCCACTTAAAATATCACTGATGATTTGTTTAGGGTCTTCAGAGCGGGGATTGTCAGAAGTGACAATGGCTATATCCGACAAATCTTCAGCAATTTTTCCCATCTTAGGGCGTTTAGTCGGATCTCTGTCACCACCACAACCAAATACACAGAACAATTTTTTATTCTCTTTTACCATTAAACGTGCTGCTTTTAAGATATTTTCAAGTCCATCTGGTGTATGTGCATAATCTACTATACAAATCGGTGACTCAGGATTTTTATCGCTGTGAATGATTTGAAATCTGCCTGGTATCTGACTGGCATTCGCTACATGCTCTATTATTATTTTTAATTCAATGCCTTCAGCATATGTACTGGCTATGGCTGCAAGAAGATTGTAAACATTAAACAATCCATTTAATTTAGAAGTGACTTTAAATTGTCCTATGGGAGAAATAAGTTCAAATGATAAACCACTAGGATTGAAAACTATATCTTTTGCCTGAAAGTCAGAAGTTTCTTTTATTCCATAACTATATAATTTTACTTTTTTATTGTCTACAGCTTCAGCAAATCCTTTAAATCTAGCATCATCTTTATTTATGATGGCATATTTATTTCCCCAGGAAGAATCGTTTATCATTTCAAACAGTTTTCTTTTAGCCTGAAAGTATGATTCCATAGTTAAGTGAAAGTCTAGATGATCTTGTGTTAGGTTTGTTAGAACAGCACCTGCAAAATTAGTATCTTCTACTCTATGCTGAGAAAGTGCATGGGAGCTAACTTCCATGGCTATATTTTTAAAACTTTTTTCAGCCAAGCTTGATATTTGTTTTTGAAGTTCAGGAGCTTGCGGTGTAGTATGTTTGGCATCGTAATAAGTAGAATCAGTAGATTCTCTGGTACCAAGAGTACCTATAACTGCAGTTTTTAAACTTGATTTCTCTAGAATATGCTGAATAAGATGAGTCGTAGTAGTTTTTCCATTTGTCCCTGTTATGCCAATTACTCTAAGCTTTTTAGAAGGCTCACCATAAAAAAGACTTGAAAGCTTAGCAATAGCAATCTGTGTATCTTTTACTTTAATAACAGGTAAACTTGATTCTATATTTTTAGAAGAAAGAATAGCTCTAGCACCTTTAGATTCAGCTTCTTTAATAAAATTATGTCCATCAGTTTTTTCACCAACTAAACAAACAAAGATATCTCCTTCTTTAACTTCTTTGGAGTTATATGAAATACCAGTGATTACACTTTCATTTTCAATCTCATTGTCAAAAAGATTTGATATTTGTTTTATTGTTAAATCAGGCATCTTTTTTTAGATCCTCAAGGTAAAGTAAAACAGATTCTTTAATATTTGATAAAACTTCACTTAAACTATCTCCACAAGTAAAACAGCCTTCGAGCTCCTTACAGTGTGCATAGTAGCCATCTTTATCTTTTTTTATTTCTAAAGTTAACTTCATCTTTATCATTATAGCAGTGGTAAAATAATAATAAATATAGGGAATTCTACTTATATGAGTTCAAAGTCAAAAAAGAAAAAAGTGAAAGCTAAAGATACTGATTGGATCTATGATCCAATTGTTGTTAAAGGTATTTTGAAGGCTAAAAAGGAAGCAGAAGAAGATCTTAAACAAGGTAAAAAATTGATAACCATGGATGAACTTCTAGAAGAGTTTAAAAAAGAAGATGAAAGAAATAATATTAGGAAAAAGCGTTAATAATTTAGAAATAAAGGGATATTTCTTTGGAGAGGAAAATGCTTTTAATAAAACACTTATTGTGGGTGGAATACATGGTGTAGAGCCTCAGTCTAAAGAGTTTTGTGATTTATATGTAGAAGAAATGAAAAATCTTCCTTTTCCTGATGATGCTTTTTTATGCATTATTCCTGGTATAAATCCAGATGGTTTAGCTGCTTTTACACGTGGAAATGCTAATGGCGTAGATTTAAATAGAAATTTCCCATCTAGTACATGGAAGAGTACTCCAGTCTCAGGAAATAATGCATATCATCCTGGCTCTGCCCCAGCTTCTGAGCCTGAAACTAAAATAATAGTAGACCTCTTGAAAAAATATAATATAAAAAAAATAATAGCTATCCATACTAACCACTATATTCAGTTCCCTAATCCACCCATGATTAATTATGATGGTGAGCAAAGCAGAGAACTCGCTGAACAAATGAGTGTGGCTTCACATCTACCCGCACATGGTGACATAGGCTATCCTACTCCAGGCTCCATGGGAGGTTATTTAGGTTTTGATTTAAAAAAGATTTCTATCACTATAGAATTAGATGACTCTAAAAAATCACCAGAGCTTTATAAAAAACATAGTAGGCTTTTTGAAGTGGCTGTTTTGGGGTAGTTTGGGTATAATTGGAGCATGGGTAAAAAAATACCAATTTTAGTATACGTAGATACTTCAGTTTTTGGAGGAGTATTTGATGAGGAATTTAAATCTGGTAGCGTTATTTAGATGATTCTGAAGTTTTGCTCACTAATGATAATGCTTTGAATCTAAGAAAAGAATATATCAAAGCAAATATAGTTACACAAAGATCTTTAGCCGATGCCCTTCATGTAGCTTTAGCTACATCTTAAAGATATAGTTAATTTTAAGAAAATATCTATGTATAATGCTATAAATCTATTAAATTGATATTCAAGTATTGGAATTTATTCACCTAAGGAGGTTATTTATTATGACTAAAAAAACTAAGAAAAAGAAATTTGATTGTGTAGAAATGAAAAAAAAAGGTTCTGCATATATTTATGAGCAAGTGAAAAATATGAGTTTAAAAGAAGAGCTTGAGTATTGGAAGCAAAAAGATGAAGAGTTGTTGAAACTTATTGCCACCAAAAAGAAAAAAGTGGCTTGACTAAGAGCAATATTCATTATGAAAATGACAAAAAAAAAGAAGAAAAAATTTGATACAAATCCTCTTCTTTGAAAAAAGCTTCTTAACCCCTTTTCGAATAGCGATTTTGGGGTGAGGGGTAAAATATTAGACCATGGTTTTCAAATCTCTAAATCTTAACAATATATAACAATTGTCAGCTTTTTATGATATACTGTTAAACATATGGCATTTAATGCAATATATCCATTTGACCTACCACTACTACCTCCTAAGATAGATTTTAGGAGTAAAGAATTATTAGAGTTTCTTATAAAAGCAAGGATTGAGCTTGGTGAATTGAAAGGCTATAGCTTTTCTCTGCCTAATCCAATGCTTTTAGTTTCTCCAGCTATTATTAAAGAATCTATAGCAAGTTCTAATATTGAAAATATAAACACAACCATTATCGATGTGTTACAAAACCAGCTCTACCCTGAAATTGAACAAAGAGAGCCAGATAAAGAGGTTCTAAGATATAGAGACGCAGCTATATGGGGATTTGAGAACTTAAAGTCAGTTTCACTTTCAACAAGATTAATAACAGGTATTCAAAAAAAACTAATTCCATCCTCACATGGAGAATACAGGAAACAACAAAATAAAATTGAAAACAGTTCAACAAAAGAGGTTTTATACACTCCCCCGATATCTTCTAACATCCCTAAATTAATTAGTAATTGGGAAAAATTTGTGAATTATAGATCAGAGGATATCGACCCATTAATTGCTTCAGCCAGTGCTCATTATCAGTTTGAAGCTATTCATCCATTTAATGATGGGAATGGAAGAACTGGAAGAATACTTATGGTTCTACAGCTTATCCAGGATGAGGTAATTTCACTACCAATTTTGTACATTAGTAGTTATATAAATAAAAACAGAGCTGAATATTATAAGTTACTAAGGCAAATAACAACAAAAGAAGATTGGAATAGCTTTATTTTATTCATGTTAAATGGGTTTTATTTACAAGCAAAAGAAACAAAAGAAATCTTGTTTAGTAT
>Ga0105164_10000706_pt1 | contig 22525 bp, 19 predicted proteins | sample VDWuncwatermetaG_FD_89674 | JGI IMG/M metagenome (GOLD analysis project Ga0105164, IMG submission 89674) | Wastewater microbial communities from Netherlands to study Microbial Dark Matter (Phase II) - VDW unchlorinated drinking water | ecosystem: Environmental > Aquatic > Freshwater > Drinking...
AAGGCAAGCATCATATATTTTTCATCAATCTCTAATGTACTCATATCATCAAAAATGCAACATCCATGCGTCGTAACAGTTCGTCATAAAAACCTCAGAACCTGATACAAAATGGAAATAAAGTATTGTGTTATGCATAGTAAATCTTACATTTGGAATTACTCCTCAGTGATAATCCGTGTATTTTGATGGTGAGTTATCACTACCGCGTAATTCTTCTAATCTTTGAAAATAGTTAGGAAAAGTTTTAGATACACATTCTGGATTTTTTATCACTATCCCACTTGCACGCAACCCAATCAATGCAAAACTCATGGCCATACGATGATCATCATATGTTTCTATTGCAGATGGCAGCGGTTCAGATGGTTCGATCTCAAAACCATCCTCATATTCTACTGCTACAATTCCCATCCGACGCAATTCATTTACCACCGCAGCAATGCGGTCGGTTTCCTTGATGCGCATATTTTTTACATTTCGCACTCGCGTTTTACCAACGGCAAATACCGCTACGGCTGCCAAGGTCTGCACCACATCCGACATATCACCCATGTCTACATCCACCCCATGCAGTTTATTTCCTTGTACTTCAATCCAGTTCGTACCCATAGAAACATTACAACCCATCCTTTTCAAAACATCTACAAAATGAATATCGCCTTGTAAGGAATCACTTCCAATACCAACAACTCTCACCTTTCCGCCTGTGATTGCCGCAGCGGCAAAAAAATAAGATGCGGCTGAGGCGTCTCCCTCAACCACATATTGTGTTGCCCTATAACGCTGTCCAGCTTTTACGACAAATGTCTTATAGTTATTATGCTCAACATTTACACCAAACTGATGCATCAACGCTATCGTCATATCCACATAACGCTTTGAAACCAGATTGCCCTTCACTTCAATGAACACATCCCTTTTTGCATAAGGGGCTGTCATTAATAGAGCGCTAAAATATTGGCTACTCAAATCGCCCTTCACAACAGCTAATCCGCCACTCAATCCTTTCCCTCGAATTATTACTGGTGGACAACCGTTATTATACTTAGATACAACATCAGCCCCAAGCTGTTTTAAACCGTCGAGTAAATCCTGTATAGGCCTTTGTCTCATACGCGAAACACCGTCTATTTCATAAACTCCACTACCCAAAGTTAGCATGGCCGTCAAAAATCGCATGGCAGTCCCTGCATTTCCGACAAACAAATTCGCTTGTTTTACCGGAATAATCCCGCCTTTACCATATATGAAAAACCTATCAGGATTTTGCTCTTCAATGGGTATCCCCAATACGTTTAAACCGGACGCCATATATTTGGTATCGTCGCTGAAAAGTGCGTTGGTAATCGTGGATTCACCGTCAGCTAATGCCGCGGTAATAAGCGCACGATTAGTATAACTCTTCGATCCCGGAACTTTAATTATTGCGTCAATTTCCCCAGTTATAGGTTTTATTTCAATCACTTAAATTTCCTAATAGGAATCAAAATTTAATTTTGTCACATTGCAAGCGATAATATGAGTACTTGATCCTAACTTGAGAATATACCAAAGATGTTCGGAAAACAAAATATTTTTTATCCGTATGTTCATAAATTTGCAATATTTACTTATTGGTTACTGGAATGTTGAAAATCAATCCTACAATACCTGCATGAAATGATAAATTATCTTGAAAGCCTTGAAAATACTTGTAAAATTATTGGTCATATAGTCATGATTTTAATTTTAACTTTCTTCAGTTAAATTCAAAAATATTTACGCATATTCTATAGTATTATCTTGCGAAAACTCCTTTTTTTGCAAGTTTTTTAACCTCCCCTCCTTCGCAAGGAGGGGAATTAAGGATGGTTATTTTGGTTGCGGCTATGCTGTGCTATGTATAATGAATTCAAAAATAAAAAGATCACCGTCATGGGACTGGGATTGTTTGGCGGTGGTGTAGGCGTTGCTCAATTTCTCGCTAGGCAAGGAGCTCATGTTACCATAACGGACTTGAGAAACGCAGACGAGCTCTCTCCCTCTATAAAACAACTTGAAGACCTCCCCATTTCATATAATCTTGGGGAACACAACGAGACAGATTTTGTGGATATTGACATGGTTATTGTTAACCCCGCTGTACCAAAAGACTCAAAATTTTTAAACGTCGCAAGGAACAATCATGTACCGATAGATACTGAAATGAATATTTTCTTCAAATTATGTCCTGCCCCTATTATCGGTATCACTGGCAGTAATGGGAAATCCACCACCACTACGCTTATTGGCAAAATGCTACAGCAAACGCAGCGAACGACATGGATGGGAGGAAATATCGGGAAATCGTTGCTGATACACATTGAAGAAATAAAACCCTTAGACATCGTAGTCGTTGAACTCTCCAGCTTTCAACTAGAAGAACTCATCAACATAAAAAAAAGCCCACATATCAGTATTTTAACCAACATATCACCCAACCACCTCGATAGATACCCAAATATGGATGCCTATATTCAGGCAAAAAAAGGTATTATCTTATACCAAAAACCAGAAGATTACACCATCCTCAATTACGATGACTCGGAATTAAGAAAGTGGGAAAAAGAATGCAAAGGTCGTGTTTTATGGTACAGTGCAAAAAACACGCTAACAAACGGCGCTTTTGTAAAAAGTAACAACATTGTGCTATCAGTAAACGGGCAGAATATGACAGTACCATGTTTATCCAACGCCAGGATACATGGCATTCATAACCTCCAAAATATCCTGGCAGCATCCTGTGCTGCTTACCTTGTTGGCGCCAGGTCATCACATATTGAACAGATTGTTACCACCTTTTCTGGACTAGAGCATCGTCTGGAATTTATACGGGAAGTAAAGGGCGTGCGATATTACAACGATTCCAAGGCAACCACACCAGAGTCAACCATTGCAGCAATTACTGCCTTCCCAGTACCGGTAATACTCATTGCTGGAGGGTATGACAAAGGTAGTAACTTTGAGGAATTTGCCAGGGTCTGTGCAAGACATACGAAGACTATAATCCTTATTGGAAAAACAGCAAAGAAAATAAAAGAACTCATCCTTCAAAATGAGGGCACACAGGGAATTCCTTCGATATTCATATCAAACACCTTCCATGAGGCATTCCAGCAGGCAGAAGTTGCGGCAAAAAGTGGGGATACTGTTTTACTTTCTCCCGCATGCGCCAGTTATGATATGTTCTGTAACTACGAAGAACGTGGAAGGCAATTCAAGAATATGGTGCAAGCATTATAACCCAGTCTGGGCATTTGAAAAATTCAAACTTGTATAATAAGACAAACAGGATAAGATACCTTCCCCATCCCTCCTAAATTAAAAGTGCTGTCAAAATCCTAATTTAAAAATAAGCCAATTCTTCCCCTTCGTATGAATTAAGGCATATCGCCCTTTTATTCTTTTCCCTTTAATGTTGAAAACTAGCTTTCTCTCTTCTGCCGATTCGATCTCATACTCCCCTTTGTCCCATATCTCTACAACGCCAGCCCCATATTGTCCCTCGGGTATTACTCCCTCAAAATCAATGTAATCAAGTGGGTGATCTTCAACGGCTACAGCAAGCCTTTTAATTCCTTGCCTTTCTGGCAGTCCTTTTGGAACAGCCCAGCTTCTAAGAACTCCTTCCATCTCTAATCGAAAATCATAATGAAGATGAGTCGCCTTATGCTTCTGGATAACGAAACGAGCCATTGTTTTAGACTCTTCTTTTTATATACTTCACACTTTTATACGAATGTGTCAAATATCATTCGGAAAACTTATTAACATCTTGAAACAGAGAAATCTCTTCTGTTAGTTTCTTATAGGAGTTACCCCTTTCCCGTAGCATGAATACGCCCACTTTTAATACTATTATCTACGATTTTCCATTTATTATCTCCTCTAAAAGCATATCCTTCAATACAACGATTTTCGAAGGATCTTTTATCATCACCAAAGAAATGCTTCAATAAAGAGTAATCCTTTTCCAGAATACCATTAATTTCTGAAGGGTCGCTTTCATAGTAACAACCAAAAAAGAATAAAGTTTCATCAGTCGTGTTGGTGTACATCTTTATCTCCTTTTTAAACGATCCCTTTTTTTTATTTTGAAGTAAATAATTACCTGTAACCTTAATTTCAATTATAAAATATGGTTTTCCAATTCCCCCCAAACTAGGATTCCATCCCAATATATCTGGTCGCTTACTATTTAATTTTTTTCCTTCAACACTTAACACAATATCCTTAATCTTGCTACTCTCCATTTGTTTGCTAATCTCTCCAAAAAGCATGACCTGTAAATAACGTTCACTTCCAAGTTTTCTTATAGGTGAGTTTTGAGCATACCCTACTTTATTTGGTTTAAAATTATGCTCATGTAGTTGGTCATTTTTTTTAAATTTATCTTCTAACGAGCGCCACGATTTAACTAATATTTCTTTTAATACTCGTTTGTCTATTTTTTCTTTAATTTGCATAAATCATTGTCCTTTCCCATACAAAAAAATCTTTGTAAAACAAGCTTCAACCACTATTTCAACATAACCATCATTTCTCGTGCGTTCTTTGCTGCCTTGCCTGCGTAGCAGTTGTTGAACATGACAACGGTTTCTCTGGCAGAGTTGGCTATATTCTTTATATCCTGCATAAAAGATTTCAATTCTTCAATTGTGTAAAGATAATTATACCTTTCTGCTGTTGGTGTGTCAAACCAGTTGGTACTGCGGCCATGGAAACGGAAGTATCCGATATCGGTTGTTGTGACTGGGTTATAAGGCATGAGTCCTTTGAGCTTTGGTTCGTCTACGATGCAGTACCCGATATTGTTTTCCCTTAATAATTTCAAACTCCTTTCATTATGCCAGGAGTAGTTTCTAAATTCTACCACTAATGGTATGTCTTTTAGTTTTCTTTGAAGGTTCTCAGGTACTCATAGTTGTCCTTTGTTGCATGAAAGCTATAGGGAAACTGCGCCAGGATTGCGGTCAATCTGCCCTCTTTTTTTAAGGGTTCTACAGCATGGAGGAAGTGTTCGAATGCCTCGTTATTGTCCGAGAGTTTTCCCGTACCCTTGTCTCTTATTTCGTGGGTGAGTGATTTATGCGCCTTGACAGTGAATTCAAAATCTTTGGTAGTCTTTCTTATCATACCATCAAATGATTTTTGGGAAGGTATGATGTAGTAAGTGGAGTTTATCTCTGTTATCGTGAAACCCAGCGTCTTTTCATAGTACTCGAGCATATCCGCTTTTTTAATATTGGGAGGGTAGATGTTGCCCACCCAGTCTGGGAAGGAAAAGCCTGATGTGCCAATCTTAATCACAATTTCGTATATTTCTGTTCCTTGGTTTTAAACTTTTGCACACTTTTCACCTTTGCGGTGAAGTGGACGTTACGATTTTATCGCCTGCACACCATTTTCGAGTGCCTGTTTATTGATGTCAAATAAATTCCCCTTTTTCCCCTTTAGTATTGCATGCAATTGATCCAAAATATGATCGGCGGAGAATAATTTTTTAATCGCAAGATAAGCGCCCAACATAACAACATTCGAGACCAGCACATTCCCTAATTTGCTAGCAATTTCTGTTGCTGGAATTTTATATATTCTTGCGTCAGGAGGATCGTTTAATTTAATCATAGTGGCGTTCAAGAGGAGTAATCCGTCTGGTCTTAGCATCCCCTTAAATTTTTGATAGGAAGGTTGGTTCATCACAATAAGGGTGTCGGCATCCTCGATAAGTGGAGAGAAGATTTCTTCGTTTGAAATAATAAGGTAATAAACCGCTGTCCCACCTCGAACTTCAGTGCCATAGGAAGGGAAATATGTTACCTGCTTGCCATCGGTCATTGCCGCTTGCGCGAGTAATTTTCCCAGCAGCATCATTCCCTGTCCACCAAATCCCGCTAAGATTACCTTTTCCGTCATACACTAATTTTGTAATAACTCAGTTCACCGCTGAGAACGCAGAGATTTTTATTAAAAATAATGTTAATTTTTCAGGATAGATAATTCTAAAAATTTTTTAATTTTTGATTCTATGTTCCCGCTGTATCCTCTGCACACTCTGTGATGAAAATTTAATTTTCCCAATCTTTTACCACCCCTAATGGAAAGGTACTGGACATTTCTTCATCAATATATTTCATCGACTCATTGGCATCCATTCTCCAATAAATGGGGCAGGGAGATAGAATTTCTATGAGAGAAAATCCCTTTTTCTCTGTCTGAGTTCTAAATCCTTTTTCAAGTGCCTTTTTTGTCTTTCGAACGTTTTCTGGAGAAGAAATACTGACCCTTTCTAGATAACTGCTGCCTTCCAGCACAGCCAGCAATTCACATATACGGATAGGGTATCCATGGTTTATGGGGTCTCGCCCTGACGGTGTTGTCGCAGTTTTCTGCATTAATAAAGTTGTTGGAGCCATCTGACCATTTGTCATACCATAAATAGCATTATTGACAAAGATAAAGGTAATATTTTCCGCCCTATTCGCGGTATGAATAATTTCTGCCATTCCAATTGCCGCCAAATCGCCGTCTCCTTGATAAGCAAACACAACACGATCTGGATGGACTCTCTTGATACCTGTGGCCACAGCGGGTGGACGACCGTGCGCAGCTTCACACATATCTATATCAAGATAATTATAAGCAAGAACGGCGCATCCAACAGGCGCAAGCCCAATGGTTTTATCCCGTATTCCCCACTCGTCAATGATTTCAGCAATTAATCTCATAACAATTCCATGCCCGCACCCCGGACAAAAATGTGTTGCTGTATCAATAAGCGTTTTTGGTTTTTCGTATATGGATTGCATATCATTTAACCTCGGCTAATTGTAATAGCGTATGTGCGACTCGGTTATCCGGCACAATTTCCACTATTTTCTTGATTATTTCCAAAGATGTAGGTACGCCTCCGCCGGTTCTTCCATAAAAATGAACCGGGCATCTACCCTCAACCGATAGTCTTACATCCTCAACCATTTGCCCCGCACTCATTTCAACCGTTAATATACATTGCACCATTTCTGACATTTTACGAATAATATCTGTGGGAAATGGCCATAAGGTAATTGGACGGATCAGTCCTACCTTAAATTCAAACCGATGGCTCTTCTTAACGACCTCCTTACATATACGTGCAGAAGTACCATAAGCGACCAGGATTATATCGGCATTATTTACGTTAATAGCTTCATAACGAACTTCATGCTCTGCAATCATTTTATATTTCTTTTGCAAATGAGCATTGAACTCTTCCAGCTCACCCTTAACAGGATAAAATGATTTTATAACATTCTTCTTTCTACCCGCAGCGCCTGTCAGTGCCCAATTTTTAATGGGAAGATTCTTTTGGGGGTTTTTGTGAAATTCCATCGGCTCCATTAATTGCCCGATCTGTGCATCACCTAAAATCATGACAGGGTTTCTGTATTTATCGGCAAGGTCAAAAGCGTCGTAGACAAGATCAGCCATCTCTTGGACAGAACAGGGTGCAAGCACAATGGTATGATAGTCACCATGTCCTCCGCCTTTTACGGCCTGAAAATAGTCTGCCTGTGATGCCGATATATCGCCTAATCCAGGCCCACCCCGCTGTATATTAACAATCACACATGGAAGTTCGCTTCCGGCCAAATAGGAAATCCCTTCTTGTTTCAGACTAATACCGGGGCTGGAGGAAGAGGTCATTGCACGGCCACCCGCTGCGGCGCTACCGTACACCATATTGATCGCTGCAATCTCGCTCTCGGCCTGAATGAAAGTACCGCCAACCTGTGGCATCCTCACTGACATATAATTGATAAGCTCATTTTGAGGAGTAATAGGATAGCCATAATAATACCTACAACCGGCTTGTATAGCCGCTTCCGCAGCAGCTTCATTTCCTGTTAATAACTGTTTCACTATGATATGTCCTCGATATAAATCGCTTTAAAATTTATCATTATCTATAAATTTCTATCGCCGTATCCGGACACATGATTGCACATTTCTTGCAGCCATCACATTCTGCGTCTTCTCTAAACTTCACCGGGTGCAAGCCTTGTTCGTTTATAATATCGGATATTACCAACGACTCGTTGTGGCATACCGGTATACAGAGGAGACATCCCTTACAATACTTTTCCTTTATTTTAATTACTGCCATAATTTGGATGCCCTCCCCAATGCAATTTCTCACGCAATACATCGTAAAAGGTTCTTGCACCAGTATCAATCATCTGAACTTCAATATCTGAGCGTTCAACCTTTATTTTGTCGCCTATCTCTAACTCTGTAAAGACTTGACCATCAACTGTAACGCCAATACCATTCATCTGGGATAATAGTTCCAGTTCAATTTTTACATTTCCTGAAACAACCAACGGCCGATTCGTGAGGGTATGCGGACATATAGGTACAATGACAAACGCATTTAAATCAGGTGTTAAAATTGGTCCTCCGGCAGATAAAGAATGTGCCGTTGAACCTAAAGGGGTCGATATTATTAAACCATCAGCCCTATAGGTTGATACATCTTCCCCATTAATATTTAATTTTACAGAAATTAATCTCGACAAAGACGAACGAGAAATTACCGCATCATTAATTCCCACTGATTCATTTATGGTTTTACCGGTACGCTCGACCCGACACAAAAGGAGCATCCTTTTGCGTATCAAATAGTTCCCTACAAAAATCTTTTCTAAGCAAGCACATACATCTTTTTCTACGAGTTCTGCCAGGAAACCAAATTTTCCCATGTGTACACCTACGATCGGTATCTGATTTCTCCCAAGTCCTCTACAAGTAGAAAGAATTGCTCCATCTCCGCCAAAAACTACGGCCATTTCTGCCGCCATTTTTTCAAATTTATTTTCTTTCGATAAGTCAATCACCTCTATACTTACCTGTTTCTCAAACCACGGCTTTAATCGGTAAATCACATCATGAATCTTTTTCTTACTTAAGTCACCTAAGACCAGTATTTTTTTCATTCTTTTAAACAGTCAAACGCCGCTTCCCCGCCTTCGTAAATGAACTAGAGATATCCATTAATTCAAGCGTTGCAATAAATTTATCGGTAATTCCGTTCTCGTCCAAACCTAAGTTTTTTAGCATTAAATTCCTAGGACCGTGCTCAATAAAGCGATCAGGAATACCCAGTCTTACAATTTTGCCTGTATCCTCTCTTTCATCAGAAACGAGTTCAAGCACCGCCGAACCAAAACCACCCATCAGTACATGGTCTTCCACGGTAATTATCAATTTATGATTCCTGACCAATTCCAAAATAAGTTCCTTGTCAAGAGGTTTGGCAAACCTTGCATTCACTACAGTAACTTCCACACCTTTCTCACTGAGCTTTTCTGCAGCTCGTAAGCATCGATATACCATAGCGCCATAGGCAAAAAGAACCCCATCTGTTCCCTCTCTCAATATTTCGGCCTTTCCAATTCCAAATGACTCATATTGTGAACTAAGTTTTTCTTCAGGAATATCCTCTTTAGGATATCGTATCGCCACGGCTTTACCTGAATCTAAGGCAATCTTGAGCATAGATTTTAGTTCATTCCCGTCTTTTGGCGCCATTAAGATTATTTCCGGCAGATTACGAAGATATGCAATATCAAATACGCCGTTATGTGTAGGACCGTCATTACCAACAATCCCTGCTCTATCAAGCACAAATACGACTCCGTTTCGTTGTAGACAAATGTCATGAAACACTTGATCAAAAGCCCTTTGCAAGAATGTCGAGTAAATGGCTACTACAGGTTTTAATCCCCCTACAGTCAGTCCATTTGCCAGACCAACGGCGTGTTGTTCACAAATCCCAACGTCGTAAAATCGATCTGGAAATTTCTTGCTAAAAGAAACCATGCCCGTTCCGTCAGGCATAGCTGCTGTAATGCCAACTACCTTTTGATCAGCCTTTGCAAGTTCTACAATGGTATCTCCAAAAACCTTGGTATAAGAAATTTTTTTGGGATCATTTGCAACATGTGTAATCTTTCCCTCGCACATTTCAAAGTTACCAGAACTGTGATATTGTGTTGGATTTTGAAATGCTGGTTCAAAACCTCGACCCTTCTCAGTAACTACATGCAACAGTAAAGGACCTTCAAGTTTTTTAATATCATGCAACGTCTCAATTAATATTCGAAAATTATGCCCATCAATTGGACCAAAATAATTAAATCCAAGGTCTGTAAATATCTGACCTGGAACAGTTCCCCCCTTTATTAGTTCAACAATGTTTTCTAATGTTTTTTCGACCGGCTTGCCAAACACTGGAAGAAAATTCAATAAATTATGAACATCTTTTTTGAGATCAGCATAGAGCGAAGTCGTTCTGATCTTATTAAAATATTTTGAAAAAGCACCTACCGTATTGGATATAGACATCTCATTATCATTGAGCACTACCAATAAATTTTTCTTAAGGTCACCAGAGTGGTTCAACGCTTCCAAAGACATCCCTGCCCCTATAGCACCATCACCTACGACGGCAACAATCGATCTCTTGCACCCGAGAATTGCATCGGCACAAGATATTCCTAAAGCGGCCGATATAGCATTCCCACTGTGACCGCAAGTAAACGGATCATAGATACTCTCGTTTTTGTCCGGAAAACCACTCAGCCCTTTATATTGCCTTAAGGTTGGAAACTTAGATTTCCGACCTGTAAGGATTTTGTGGACATACGCTTGGTGGCCGACATCCCATACAATTTTATCCTTCTTAAAATCGAAACAGTAATGTAGCGCAATAGTTAATTCAACCACACCAAGATTTGAGGAAAGATGTCCAGGATTTTTTGAAACAACATCCACGATTAATTCGCGAATTTCCATTGCGAGCTTAGGCAGGTCTTCTGGTTTCAACTTCTTCAAATCTTCTGGATATTCAACACAATCCAATAGTTTACTCATATTCCATCACTTTAGTTTAAATCCAAAATTTTATCAAATATTCAATAAATAATTCATTTTGAATCGTCTGTTTCATTATTTCCAGCCTCAAAATTTTTGGTACGGAAAATTCCATTTTCGTCTTTCATTAAGATTTGTATCTTTTTTTCTGCATTTTCCAACATGGCAATGCATTGTTTATACAGTTTAATACCATTTTCATATTCAGATAAGGTTTTATCTAGTGATAAATCGCCCTTCTCGAGTCGTTCAATAATGTCTTCTAACCCCTTTAATGCATCCTCAAATTTTACCTTTGCCATGGATTGTAAATTTTGCAAATCTATCCGCTAAAAATATTTTACATCTTACTTCAATATCTCAACTACAGAAGACACAAAGCCACCTTGAAACAACCGAGTCCTCATCCTTTTACCAATTGTCAATCCTTCACTTGATTTGACAGGTTTATCTTCTTCCACATTCGTGGTAATTGAATAACCTCTATTTAGTACTTTTAAGGGACTCATATTATCCAATCTATTTGCAAAACCAATCAATCGCTGCCGTTCTAATTCCACGATGTGCTTGCCTCTGGTAACAAGCCTTTGCGTAATTTCATCCAGCTCCTGCTGTAGCCTGAAAACTTTATCAAATGGTCTCTTAAATGAAAAACTATTCTTAATTCCTTGCATTCTGCTTTTTATAAGTAATATTTTATTATACAAATATTGAATAAGTCTAGCTTTAATTTTTACTAATGAATCTTCTAGCTGATCATACCGTGGAACAACTAACTCGCCTGCCTCTGTGGGTGTGAGTGCCCTTTTATCCGCAACCAAGTCAGAGATAGTCACATCAATTTCGTGTCCCACCGCAGAAATAATGGGAATTTTTGAAGCATAGATGCTACGCGCAACTACTTCCGCATTAAATGCCCATAAATCCTCTAAACTACCCCCTCCCCTTCCTACAATCATTACATCGATATCGGAAATGGCATTCAAATCTCTGATCGCCTGAGCAATCTCCTGAGCTGCACCTTCGCCTTGCACTTTTACTGGATAGATGAGAATCTCTACTCTAGCAAATCTTCTGTTGATCACATTTAAGATATCTCTGATTGCAGCACCTGTTATAGATGTTACAACGGCAATTTTTTTGGGAAGCAGCGGCAGTGGTTTTTTGTGTACAGGGTCAAATATGCCTTCTTTTTCGAGTTTTTCCTTTAATTGCAAAAACGCTAGTTGCAATGCCCCAATACCTTTTGGTTCAATACTTTCAATAATCAATTGGTACTGACCACGAGACTCGTAGACAGTAACAGAGCCAAAAGTTAAAACCTCCATCCCATCCTTTAACTCGAATTTTACCTGATTTGCAACAGATTTAAACATAACAGCCTGAAGCTGTGCATTGGTATCTTTGAGTGTTAGATACATGTGTCCTGATGTAGGCTTCTTTAAATTGGAAACTTCACCTACGACCCATAAGTTAAAAAATTCCTGTTCAAGAGAACCACGTATCTTCCGTGTAAGTTCGGAAATCGTTAGTATCTTGTTTCGGTTCTTTGCAGTATTCCACAATAAGGGTAAGGTGTTTGTAGAATTCATTTAATCACTTTCTTTTACTTCAATTCTCTTTATAGTATCAGCTTTTCCCGTTTGACTATCTACAACTACCTTCACGCCATTAATACGGATATCCTTTTCTGCTACATCAAATCGGGTGGGCATCTGCGTCACAATAGCCTTCAACACGCACTCAATCCTTCTTCCCAAGATCGACTCATGCGGACCCGTCATTCCCAAATCACTTATAAAGGCTGTTCCTTTCGGCAATATTTTTTCATCCGCAGTGGGCACATGGGTATGCGTACCGACAACGGCACTTACCTTACCATCCAAATACCACCCCAGTGCAATTTTTTCTGAAGTTGCCTCTGCATGTATATCCACAAAAATTACCTTCGTTTCTTTTGAGATACTTTTTAGAATCTCATCGACTGCCCTAAAAGGACAATCTATAGGTTTCATAAATACCCGGCCCAATAAATTAATAACACCTATAGGATTCCCCAACTTGGAATTCTTTACAACATAACCTCTCCCAATTGCTAAAGGTGAATAATTAGCGGGTCTTAAGATATTTCTATTGGTTTCTAATGCGTGTAATATTTCCTTTTTATCCCAAACATGATCGCCTGTGGTTATAACATCGATACCACAAGAAAAAAGCTCTTCGGCTATTTCCCCTGTAATACCAGCACCACTAGCGGCATTTTCACCGTTTGCAATACAAAAATGTATGTTCTCTTTGTCAATAAATGGCCTTAATTTGTCTTTTAATATTACACGTCCTGGTTTTCCTACTATATCACCAATAACCAAGACGTTGATTTTCATTAAACATTCTTTCCATAAATATGTTTAAATTTCCGTATCAAACGTTTTTCTACATCCGGAGGGACAAATTGGTTTACGCTGCCTCCTAAGCTAACGACTTCCTTGATTAGTGTAGAATTTAAAAAAGAATATTGTTCGCTTGTCATTACAAATACCGTTTCGACTTCTCTATTGAGCACCCGATTAGTCAGTGCCCTTTGAAATTCATGTTCAAAATCAGACACAGTACGTATACCGCGTAATATAATATTCGTTTTCTGTTTTTTAAGATAATCCACCAACATCCCGTCAAAACAGTCAACATCAACATTCTTTAAATCTTTAACATGCTCCCAAATCATCTCCATGCGTTCCTTAACCGAAAACATAGCGTCTTTTAACGGATTATGTCCTATCGAAACAATTAATTTATCAAAAATGATACTCCCTCTTTTGATTACATCGAGATGCCCGTTTGTAACGGGATCGAATGTCCCCGGATAGACTGCTTTTTTCATAACTTTTACGCGATGTTAAAACCAAAACCGGCTTGGTTTTTTCTGTAACCCTTTAGGCGTTATATCAAACATATAGGCACTATCGTTTCTCACAGGATCCAACCGGAGTGTGAGACTGCCTATCCAGTCGTGAAAATAGTGCGACAACATAAGATTTGTCCTTAGATTTCTTGGTTTGTTTTCTTCTTGCCCATTAATTACCACCAAAGATTTTAGATCATACATTTCTTCCGCTCGTACAGTCCACTTTTCACTAATCATGTAATCTGTTCCTAAGATAAATGCAGAACTGATATCTCTGATAAATCTGTAACCGGCGAAATATTGCCAGCTCGGAGGATTATAAAATTCAAGGCCAGCGGTAAGCACATCAAATTGATACTTTGCGGTATTAAACTCATTCCTATCAGAAACAAAGGTAACGACATCTGTAAGTTGTGATCTGAAATCTAAATTCACGAAGTTGTCTCTTCTTATAATAATTCCGTTTATACCATCATTAAAAAGACCTCTTTCCGTAGGAAACACATAATAATCGGCATTAAAATCAACAAAATCTACCGTCTTTTCATGGCCTGCTTCTCCCCGTTTTGTTTGCAATTTATTTTTTACGCCCATAACAACAACTTGAGACGAATCCAATGCATCAATCGAATCGTGTTGATATAACCCGCTCGGTGTTTTCGTAACAACCGGACTATAAATATAACGTAGCTCAGGAACAAAGATGTGGCGCAAGCGATTTATATCTAAAGAATCATTATAAACACTATATGACCTCCAATGTGTAGAACTCCAATCAAATCCCATGGAACCAATAAAACGCCCCGTGGCAGGGCCATTTGCCTGAGCAACAGAACCTGACGTATCGATGCTTTCTGTATACCCGGTAGCTCTACTCTCTACAAACGGATTTATATTAAAAAACCCCGGTTTAAATGGCACGCTCACACGATTTACACTATCAATTCTTGTGACTGGTTGAGGTTTAACCGTTTGACTTACCTGATCAAAAGTGCTGTTAAAATGGGTAACTGAAGATGTAGAACTGTATATAAATCGATTATCCAAAAGTGGCTCTCCAATGATTCGATAAGCCGCTTCTGGCAAACGTTCTGCATATCTCTTTTCTCTCAATGAATCTACGGTTGTATCAAAATTATTTAATTGGCCATTGAGTAAAATTGTTTCTGCTGCAGTGTCATGCGTTCTACGTAAATACATAACCGTCTCGTGGTCTTTTGCTTCCTTAAATTCGAGGGGGAAAAATTCCCTGAGGAACCTCGGGTCACTCAAAAGGGAATACTCCATATCCAAACGCCAATCGTAAGGTAACTCTTGCCTGTGTCTCCAAAGGACAGTACCACGGTCCTTAGCCGTAATAGGAACATTGTTAACATCAAAATTTCCATGATCATTTAAATAATATGTGTCAAGCTTGCCAAACACATCCTGCCCCTTATACTTAAAATCAAATCCTGTAGCCGGTCCTCTTTTTTGTAAATAATCGACTTTCAAAGTAAGGGAACTCCAATCTTTTTGCTTCCCTCCGGTGACGGCAAATAAATCCCAATCAGTTCTGACAAACTGACCAAAACGTGAAGAACCTCCGATCTCCCAGTCTTTTAAGAGCGACTCCTCCTCTTGCACATCAAGAGAGATATACGGAAAGTAAGCCACCGGATACTTACCTATGTTAAACGAATTACCTCTAGAAGACACAATTACAGGCCTGTAACCTTCTCTCTTAACCAACCTAACTTTTTTACCTCTGAAACAGTAATGAGGATGCCCATATCCGCACGTGGTTATAACTCCATTCTTGCACTCGTATTGTCCTTTCCCTGTCTGTTTTATCTCATCTGCACTAACGTATGCGGGCAGTCCCTCCAAAGCGGAGACATTACCTTCTTGGATACGCACTTTTTTCCCAAGAATAGCATCTGTTGTATCTGTATGTTTTTTAATAGGTTTCGTTGCAATCTTGCTATTAATAAAAATTCCCTTATCTTCCTTTACTTCGGTAAATATCTTATCCGCAGTTTGTATATCATCTTTCCGACGCATTGTTACATTCCCCTCTGCGTAAATTTCGTTGAGAGGCATATTCGAATGCTTTGAGCCACCCGACTCCTTTTGGTCAAACCACAAGATTACGCTATCAGCATCTATAGTCATATCCACCTTTTTAATCTTCACATTTCCTAGTGCCACAACAATGCGTTTGTCCTCTTCTTCCCATGTGTCAATATTGTCTGCAACAATATCAACCATCTCTTCTTTCGGCGAAATTCCTGCCGCCAGATCTTTTTGGGGTATTTCGTTGGATAAATATTCTTCTTTTTTCATCAAGCGAATTTCCTCACCCCGCAAAACAACTTCGGTTTTTTGTACTTCCTCCAAAGTTTCTATCGGCTGTATATCAGGATTAAATACCATGCCGGTCATCGTCTCAAATCTCAAATAAACCTGTTCATATTTCTCATAGTTTTCTCCCTTCAGGATAGTTATATTGCCTTCGCAATACACTTCCACAGATGCTTCTTTATATTGTTTAGCTCCTTCTTCATGAAACCAACAAACAGCCGTATCCGCAGTAATCTGAAAAGGTCCCTGAAATATTCTTACATCTTTATCGGCGAGAAACACACGAATTCCGTCTTTCCTCCATGTCTTAATTCGATTAGCTGATAGTGAAAAAGGACGTTGTATTATGTCCTTCGTGGATAGTAAACCTTCTGCATAAGCACAGACATTCAACATAAGTAACAAAATAGAAACTGAAAATAGTCGTATTATTGTTCTCATACAAAAAAATTTATGGTTTATCCCCTAAGAAGAAATTTTTTATATGGCCAATTACATAATCCTGTTCTTTCTGTGTGATCTCAGGATAAATGGGCAGGGCTAGCGTTTCATTTGAAGCCTCTTCTGACTCCGGTAAATCAGTTCTCTTATATCCTAAATAATCAAAACACTTTTGCAAGTGAAGGGGAACCGGATAATAAACAGCAGTTTCTATTCCTTGTTGCTTTAGGTACTCCATCAGCGTATCCCTCCGTGGCGTTGCTATTACATATTGATGGAATATATGGGTATTATGAGATCCTATTTTAGGCAGTCGAATAGGCAATCTCTTTAAATGTTCATGATAATATGATGCTATAAATCTGCGCTTCTCGGACCACTCATTCAAGTATTTCAATTTTACAGATAAGACTGCGGCCTGGATGGCATCCAACCTTCCATTAACACCAATGTACGAATGATAATATTTCGGTTTTGATCCATGCACCCTCAGGATTTTAATAAATTCCGCTAGTTCAGCATTATTGGTTGTTACAAGTCCGCCATCACCATAACCGCCAAGATTTTTTGTAGGATAAAACGAAAAACAGCCCATATCCCCCATACTGCCTGCATTCTTCCCCTTATAAACAGCGCCAATTGCCTGGGCAGCATCCTCAATAACCATGAGTCCATTGGCACGCGCGACTTCAAGGATAGCATCCATATCAGCACATTGTCCATAAAGATGGACAGGCAGTATTGCTTTTGTCTTCTTGTTTACCGCAGGTGCAATTTTATTCACATCAATATTGTAAGTATCGGGGTCTATATCTACAAATACAGGAACTGCTCCCAACCGTACAATCGAACCTGCTGTTGCAAAGAAAGTAAAGGGTGTTGTAATGACTTCATCGCCATTTTTGACGCCACACGCCATCAAGGCTAACAATATTGCATCCGTACCTGATGATACTCCAATGGCATATCTAACAGAACAATATTTTGCTATTTTTTGCTCGAATGATTCAACAAAGGGGCCTAAAATAAATGACTGGCTGGCAAGTACCTCTAAAACGGCATTATTTACTTCCTCTCGAATACTTTCATACTGCCTCTTCAAATCCAGGGAAGCGATTTCCATTAATGAAATGATCGGTGTTGTGCAATTAATTAATTTTCATAAGTTTGCTAAATTATTATATTTGCATCATCAAACGCAATTATTATATTTAATCAACTTAGATTTGTCAATTAAAAAAGGGGGTTTAAAACAACCAACACTATGATTAAATATTTAATCTTGATTTCAATTCTATCTTCAATGTAAAATCGCAATAGGTTAATATTAGCCCCTATAGCTCAACTGAATAGAGCGTTGGCCTCCGAAGCCAAAGGTTGCAGGTTTGAATCCTGCTAGGGGCGCCAATTAGAACTTTCCAATTTTTGGCGGCGGTCTGATTCTTTTCCTTACCCACCACCCAGCGCGGAAAAGTTCATAGAACTCTCTGCTTTTGAGTGAAGACCTATCTTACGACAAGCTCTATTATGTGTGTGCAAGTGCATAATATTATGCGCAATCTACCAAGACAATTTGGTAAAAAAGTAAGAGAAATACGCCTTGAAAAAGATCTCTCACAGGGAGACGTCACAAAAAACGGCTCAATCTTCACCGCTCATACATAATGTGGCATTGAAAGGGGCGTTCGCAATCCTTCCCTGAAAGTTGTTGAGAAAATCGCTAGAGCACTCGGAGTTAAAGCGAACGATCTTATTATTTGATTATGGAAAATTATATCAAAGAAATGCTTTTGGCTCTTGAAGCAAATATTGAGTATTTGCGACAAGAAGGAAGTGCACAATTGAGAGTAAAAAATGGCCAATTACTCAACAGTGTTGGCGATGTTTACATTTACGAATTTACGTTGGAATTTTTTCAAAATATAGAACCGGATACCGATGTTGAGGTGAGGGTGAGAAGCGAGAGTGCCAATGGAAGAGTTATCGCTATCAATGATAAAAGCATTCAAGTTGAGCTTGATAAAAATATTGGAGCAACAATCCCAGAAGCTCGGCTCATTATTTCAAGCTATTATTTACTTCAACTTCTCTACGAAAAACTTAAAAAGGTTGACAATGGGGAACTACGGCTTACAGATTTGGCGGAAAAGGCATTCGAACTAAAGGCATCAAATATTAGTCTGCAAGAATATCAGATACCATATTATTCAGACTCCGAATTACATGAACCAAACCAATATCAAGAAAAAGCGATCAGACTCGCATTGGGCAGTGAGGTTTCATTCATTTGGGGACCACCTGGGACTGGTAAAACAGAAACCATTGCTCGAATTATTGACTCCTTTTTATCGAAAAACTTAAGTGTCCTATTAATTTCACACACGAACGTGGCAACTGATGGCGCACTTTTATACTTAGTGAAGCATTTAAAAGGTTCTGATGATTACCATGATGGAAAGTTTTTGCGTGAAGGTGCAATACAAAAACAAGAGCTCAAAGCGTATGAAATGGTTGTGCCTGCGGTTGTTTTGGAGAAGAAGGGGTCGCCAATCAAAAAGGAGATTGAAACTTTATCGAAGCGCGTAGATGAAATTTCCTTAGTAGCTTCAAAATCAGAAACCGTCATAAATAAATTTCGAAAAGTAGAGGCGTTAAGAAAGGAAGAAGAAAATATCAAAGGTGATATTTCGAGCAAAGAAAATGGAGTAGTTTCTGCTAAATCTTTATTGGGCAATATAGAAAATCAATTATCGGATAACGAAGCAAAAATACGTGAGTATCAGTCGAAGGGTACTTTGGGGAGATTTTTTTCCGGCTTAAACCTAAAAAAACTTACTCGTCAAAAAGGCTCATTATTAATTCAAAAGGACAAGGAAACACAAAAGATTTCTACATATACCCAAGCCGTAGGAACTGCGAAAATAAAATTACAGAGATTCGTTGATGAAAGAAAAAAGCTTGAAGCGCAGGTGCAAGGCGAAAACTTAGAGAGACATAAAAAGATAGTTGAGAAGACCAATAGTGATTTGAAAAACCTCAAAGAACAGAGAGATTTGTTATTGAAGCAACTTGAGGAACTAGCTAATACACTTATTAAAGAAGCAAAAGTTATCGCTACAACACTGACAAAAAGTTATAGCTCGCAAGTTATTTTGAATCGCGAGTACGACTGTGTTGTGATAGATGAGGCTTCAATGTCTCCGTTACCTGCTCTTTGGTGTGCGGCAGGTTTAGCGAAACAAAAAGTTGTGATTGTAGGAGATTTTTACCAATTACCACCTATCGCAAAACATAAAGTTTTAAGGCGTAAAGAAAAATCAGAAGAAGAAATCAGAAAAGAAGAAGCCCTAGTAGAAAAATGGCTGAAAAAGGATATTTTTGAAGTTTCTGGCATTTTTTCAGCAATTCGTTCAGGCGTTCCGCCCGTCTGGTTGGAACAATTGAAAATCCAATACAGAATGCACCCCGACATTGCGGGTGTCGTTAATTCACTTGTGTATGGAAGAAGTGGGAAGCAATTTGAACTTGAGTCGGCAGAGAATACACGCAACAATGGCAAGGAACGATTATCGGAGCCCCCTCTAGAGGGCTCGCATATTGGGATATATGACACGAGCAGAATCGGGTCGTTGCCTAGCCGAACCGATAGCGGTTCTTATTACAATCTTTATCAAGCATTTTTGGCAGTTTCACTTGCCAAGCAAGCCGTTGAAAACGGCTATGAGAGTATCGGCATAATTTCTCCGTTTAGACCACAAACAAATCTGATACAGAAAATCGTAGAAGATGAAAATCTCAGTAAGAAAATTAAAGTAGATACCGTCCACCGTTTTCAAGGCGGAGAGGAACAAGTAATTATTTTTGATATCACGACACCACAACCAACAAAATTAACTGGTGGTCAAAGCGATAGCGGAGATGATGTGATCGGAGATGATAAAAAATTGCTTAATGTCGCTTTTTCGCGTGCGAAAGAAAAATGTATTGTGATTGCCGATGTTCAAACTATAGACAAAAAACACAACATAACATCTTTATTGCGTGAATTCATTCAGTATTGCCACGAAAAAGATTTCCCAATTATTTCCTCGGAAGATACGCTTCCAAAATATTCTGTGAGCGAAAAAGCGGAAAAATGGTTAAAACAAATTAACAACATAAAAAACCTTGTGGGAGATTTTGAAAAATCACACTTATTCAGTGAAGCTGATTTTTATGAAAACTTTATAAAAGACCTGCTTAATGCAAAACAGGAAGTAGTTATTGATAGCCCCTACATCACAACAGAGCGAGTGCGTACTTTTACGCCAATTTTTGAACATTTGATAAATAAAGGTATAAAGATTTTCATTTTGACCAGACAACCGAAAGAGCACGATCCCACAATGAGATACCAAGCAACGGACGAGATTAAAAACTTTGAGAGTATGGGTATTACAGTTTTACCGTTTATCGGGTATGTTCATCGAAAACTCGCAATTATTGATCGAGGTATTTTGTGGGAAGGTAGCTTAAATATCTTGTCGCAAAGAGATAGCCACGAAATAATGCGGCGTTTTGAGGGAAAAGAAACTGCTCAACAAGTGATGATCTTCTTAAAGTTGGATAAAAATCTCGGCAAGATCGGAGAAAATAAATTGCAAAGATGCGAGTTTTGCCGAGGGTCAGGCGCGTGGTATTGGACAGATAAAAGTATTTACGGAGGTTTATGGACTTTTTGTCTGATTGGCGGTCATAAATTAGGCGCAGAGCCAAAAAGCAAAGAGGAAATAATCAAAATCAAAAAGGAGATTAGAAAGTCACGAAAAGCTAAAAAAGAAACAACAACAGAAGGGGTACCCATTTGGAAAGGTACTCCCCAGAAACCGCATATGCCATTACAAATGATTGAACGCAAAGGACCATTCGGACAGTTTTGGGGTTGTCCAAAATATCCGGTTTGCAAAATAACCCACAAGATGTCTTAATAATCTTGATATCTCCGCCAAAAAATTCGCCAGCCAAAGCGAGGGCGCGGGATGGAGCGTCAGGAGTTTCGCTCAAGGTGGGTTCGCGCATCGTTCAATATCTCGCGCTTTAAAAAACGCCACATATGCTTTTCTGCTTCTCCAATTATTTTTAAATGGCCGATTATGGTAGCAATTCCTTTCCATAAATTCCTGTTCTGCATCTTCTGCTTATTAGCACAAATTTGACAGAATCAAAACAAGCGATCACCGTCCTATGAAGTCTCACAACAAAGTTTACTTATCCAAATCATCGCGAATCATCAAGTAGTGGTCAATATTGGCCTCTCTAAATACATCACCAACAACCACAAAACCGTGTTTACGATAAAGGGGAAGATGGAAAAAAATTATCGTACGAGTTGTCTCGCATAAAAATAGAGTTTTTTTACTTGATTTATAAAGTAATAGATATTAGCATGCCTTTTATGGACGCTAAAATGCCAGCTATTAGCAAAACAAATGGGTCTCCAATATGCCTTTAAAATATTTCATCAGAAATAATTATTTAAAGAAAAAACTGTTTGCTTTTATTCTCCTTCCATATCTCCTTTTGTGCTTGACGATCGGGGGTTTCCACGAGAGTATTTTTAATTCCTCACACGGCAACCACTCACAACAATTAGCGTCTCGTAATACTGACAACTTACAAATTGGAATTTTAAAGGACAACAACCGACACAGTTCGGAGACATGTCAAATATGTCAATGGCTGAAAACCCCTTCATCTTTGATACAATTTCTGTCGCTGGATACACACTTCACATGTATATGCAATAGTCTTGTATGCTATTCCAATCCAGTCCTTCCGTTACTATCTATCCATAAATTTACCATCCGTCCACCACCGTTTTTCTCCTGCTAATATAATTTCAGAAAATGCGTAATTTGTAAT
>Ga0105164_10000710_pt1 | contig 22500 bp, 20 predicted proteins | sample VDWuncwatermetaG_FD_89674 | JGI IMG/M metagenome (GOLD analysis project Ga0105164, IMG submission 89674) | Wastewater microbial communities from Netherlands to study Microbial Dark Matter (Phase II) - VDW unchlorinated drinking water | ecosystem: Environmental > Aquatic > Freshwater > Drinking...
ACTTATAGATCCAGCCATAGAGGTGAAACCTACTCAGGGACAAATTGATGATTTAATTCATGAAATAAAAATCAGAGTGGAGAAAAAAGAAAGAATTCTTGTCTCTACTTTAACTAAGAGAATGGCAGAAGATTTAACTGCATATTTAACTGGCTCAAATATAAAAGTTCGTTGGTTGCACAGTGAAATAAAGGCTTTGGATAGAATAGAGATTTTGAGAGATTTAAGACTTGGTGAGTTTGATGTGCTTGTGGGTGTAAATCTTTTAAGAGAAGGATTAGACTTACCTGAAGTAAGTTTGGTTTGTATTATGGACGCTGATAAAGAAGGGTTTTTACGTTCAGATAGATCTCTGATTCAGATGATTGGAAGAGCTGCAAGAAATGTTTCAGGAAAAGTTATTTTATATGCAGATAAAATGACTAATTCAATGAAAAGAGCTATTAGTGAAACTGATAGAAGAAGAAAGGTCCAGGTTGAATATAATCTTGATCATGGAATTACTCCTATGAGTATTGTTAAAGGACACTCTAATTCTATTCTTGAATCATTGAGAGCAAATAAAGATATTGAAGAAGTCGTTGCTGAACAACTGGCCTATGAACATCTTGATATTAAAGAGATTCCAAAAATACTTAAGAAAATTGAAGGTGAAATGAAATCTGCTGCTTTACTTTTAGACTTTGAAAAAGCTGCAAAATTACGTGATGATCTATACGCATTGAAAGATAAGTACAGAGAAGTCAAGAAATGACATTAAGCCGTGTTAAAATAAAAAAATGGACTTCTTTAGGAAGAACTCAAAAATCGTTGTAATTATTATGTTGCTATCATTTTTAATGGCTTCTTTAGCCCCTCTAATACATATTTTCACTTTTAACCAATAATATTTATGCAAATAAAGATCTTAGAAAAGGTTTTATTATTTATTCTTCATTCATTTGGAGTTGTATTAACCTCTTTGTCAAAGTTTTTTGACTTGTTAAATACTTCAATTCAATCATCCAAAACACATTTAAAAAAAATAAGTAAAATTAACTCTTTCAATTTAAAGCAATATACATATAGTTTTTTACTTGCATTTTTAGCTTTGATGTCACCACTCTTCTTGCCTTTTTTGTCTGAAGGTATTCCTAAAAACGTATCCTATGCAAAAACAAATACTCCTAAAACAAGAGCATTGAAAGAGATTGAAGAGAAGACAAATTATTTGAAAAGGAAAATCGCAGAAACAAAAGCTAAAGAAAGAGTGGCTATTAATAAACTTACACAAATTCAATATAAACTTTCAAATACACAAAAAAATCTTAGAGATAATAAACAAAAATTATCTCTTACCCAGTATGATCTTGCGCAAACAGAAGATAGACTAACAGGATTAAAGTCAAACTATATTAGTCTTCAGGTTGAAGCAGAGAGAAGAATTAGACAAATATATCAAGGGCAAAGATTGAGAATATTAGAAGTCTTATTAAAAACACCTAGCCTGACTGACTTTTTAGATACTCTTTATTATCAAAAACTTCTTGTAGCTCAGGATAGAAATCTTTTAGAAAGCCTTTCGAGAGAATCCAGAAATATTGAAGAATATAAAGATAAATTAGCAGATCAGAAAATTAAAATTGCTAGTGTTGTTAGTGACATTGAAAAACAAAAAATGCAAATTGCTAGAGAACACTCTATTCAATCTGGTTTAGTTAGAAGATTGCGTACTGAAAGAGGTACTTTTGAACAGGCTGAAAGACAGTTAGAAAGGGAATCTCAGCAATTAATCTCAGATATAAATAGATTAACAGGGCGTACAGTTTCAGGTGGATATTCTCTTCCTGGTACTGGAGTTTTTGCATATCCGCTTAGAGGTCGTTTAACTTCTCCATTTGGTATGAGAAGACACCCCATGTTTAAAGTAGTTAGTTTTCATAGTGGAGTAGATTTGGCTGCTCCTCTGGGTACTCCTATTAAAGCTTCAGATAGTGGAAAAGTTATTTTTACTGGCTGGTATGGTGGATATGGAAAAGTCGTTATAGTGGATCATGGAAGAGATTTCTCTACTTTATATGCACATTTAGGCAGCACTGCTACCTCAGCAGGAAAGACTGTCAGTCAGGGACAAGTTATAGGCTATGAAGGAAGAACTGGTTATTCTACTGGACCACATTTACATTTTGAAGTTAGAAAAAATGGTAGACCACAAAACCCTTTGAACTATCTTAGAGGTGGTTAAGAGTCTTTAATTAAATCAGAGACTTTACCTGATTGTTTTTGTATCTTGAAAATGCTACAAATAAAAGTGTTATGGAAACAACATACCCAACTGAACCCCAGTTATTTAAATTACACACAGTATTAACCTTTTTTAAGAATGGTGGGATTAATTGGTTCCTAATAGAGTATAGAGGTGATAGAATTCTCATAAAGACTGATCCTTTAAAAGGAGAAATAGATATTAGGGTTTTTTATATAGATAGAAGCGGGGAGGTTGATGACGATGGGTTTGGAGAACATGGACTATACTAAACTTTCACTTAGAGGATTAAAAGATCTAATGAATCAATACGACCAAAAAGCATTTGATGAGCACCTCAGGCGTTATCTTTCTGGTGAACTAAAAACCAGAAGACTATCAATGGAAGATTTAGCTAAGATTTGTGATTTAAATTATAAAAATGATGCGGCTTAAACTAATGATTAATTCTATAAACAATACTTTGGCTTTTGCTTAAGGTGATTTCAGAGATAGATCCACATTCTGTTTTTATAGACCAGAGTTTTTCTACTTTTGCATCTAAAGAATGTAAGAGAAAGAGTTGTATAGGTCCAGCGTGACTTACAACTACTATGGTTTTATTCTGATGTTCTTTTAAAAACTTATTTTTAACCTTTATTACTCTTTTATGTAGATCTAACATAGACTCGCCATTTTTAGGTTTGAAGTTAGTTAGGTCACTGTACCATTTTGAAAAATCAAGAGGATCACTCTTTTCTACTTCGTGATAAGTTTTTCCTTCCCAAATGCCTTCTGATTTTTCAATTAGGTTTTTTTCTATAACTATATTTTTTATATTTAATTTCTTTGAAACTATTTTTGCAGTATCTTTTGCTCTTTTAAGTGGGCTGGAAAAAACATGATCGATCTTTTCATTTTTTTTCTTTAATAACTTTAAAAGCTTTATGGCAGCATTGTTTGCCTGGGTGATTCCTTTTTTTGTTAGCTCTACATCTAAGTGTCCAAAAATCAATCCACCTCTATTTGCAAGGGTTTCACCATGCCTAATAAAATAAATTTTTGTTATTGGCTCTGAGTAGTTAAGTATGCTTTTTTTAGGCTTTTTCATATTTTTTATACTAATAAGATACCAGCTCTCTCTATATTAAATAAAATTAATTAAGTATTACCCCGGCAATACAGATTGATTTACAGAATATTTCATTGATAAAAGAAATCTCATTTGTTATAAATAAAAGATAATTTTAAGAACTCGATTGGAGAAAAATAAAATGACTTCATCCTCTATAGCAGCAATAGTACAAGCATCTAGACCCTCACTATCTCCTGCACCTTCATCTAACAATGTATCATCTGAAAGTGGAACATCTGTAAGAAATGCCATATTAACAGCAGTAGCAAATCCCTTTGATGTAGATGTATTATTCGCTAATATGGATAATTCTTCTGCTGTAGTTGGAGCAAAAGCATCTATTTATAAGGATAAATTACTAGCTCGAATTATCAACACCTCTTTAGCTATAGCAAAAGAACAAGAAAATCGTGGCAAAGTTACTTTTCCAGTTGTATTTATGGCTATACAAATAGTTGGAAAGATAGATTTTGGTTATGAAGCTGAAAATCCAGGGGAAAAAACTGCAAAAGCATTAAATCTTCCGAAAGCAAATAGTCACAGTGATCTTACAATCTTTGTACTGAATGAAATAAATGGAAATCCAGAGAAATATGATTTGATTTCTATAGATCCTGATTTACAAAGAGCAAGAGCTGAAAAGGAAGAAAATAAAAATAGCTGGGTTAGAGCTATTGCAAATAGATTTGATGATGGAACAGAGAGAGTTGTTACTATTCTTCCTGTAGATTTAAAAAGAAATGCTGAACTTCTTACTGATGATCAGGCAGATGCCTTTGCGCGAGAATTAGGATTTGCTGACAGGTTTGAATTTGCAACAGCTGTTCGGGCAGAACTTTCAGGAAGAATATTAGAAAGAAAGAGAACTAGAGAAGCTCAAGAAAGTGCAGCAGCAGAAACAGTTAAACAAGAAGCTGTTGTCGAATATAGAAAAACTGAATTACCTAAGTTTATTGCTGGGTTTGTAGAAGCGCATAATGGAACACCTTATAATTTGCCAGAAAATAAAATAGAAGAAGCTATTACAACTCTTGGCTATGGATCTAAAGCTAAGTTCTTGGAACAATCAGGATATAAAGATTTAAAAGAAGTAGGAAAAATCTTAGAAGAAGCAATCTTAAAAAATCGTGTTGAAAATGATTTAGAGAAGTTGGTAGAACAATTTCAGGATAAATATAAAGGAAGCTTATTTACTATTCCTGATGATGTTGTTTCAGAAACAATCAGAGAAAATAATTATTTTGGAATGATGAATGAAAAAGCTTTTGTAAGTTATCTTGGATTTGAATCCTTGGGTAAATTAAAAACAGCATTAATCGACAAAGTTGTTTCCAAGATGGAAGCTGGGAATGCTGAAGAAGCTACAAACAACAGGACCATGAAGATTGATGGTGAATTATTTGATTTAGTGTTTAATACACATATAATACACAGAAGAGAAGGTGAGAGAGAGTTAGCAACTGCTGTAGATTTCTATGAAGCACTAGCAAATTATAGATCTGAAAACCCTTTAGCCAAGCTATTAAAAGCACCAAAAAATTCTAATACAAGAGCTTTAGCTGCAAGAGTTTTACAAATAGTTAATCATCAGAAAATTTATTTTGGTTCTGGCGGTGTAGCTGGTGAAAACCTCTTTAGATCAAAAGGTGTTTCTGATGATTTGTTTGATGTGGTTTATAGAGCACATGAAATTGCTTCTAAAAGACCAAGAAATAAAAAAGTAAATCGTGATGATTTACATTCTGCTCACTCTTTTCATACTGCTGTAGAAACTAATTCTTCAGTAAGGGTTAAAGGTATTGAATTTGATGAACTTTTAGATAGAGCATTAGTCATTGCAAGAAATCCAGATGTTTATTTATATGCAGGAGATATTAAAGAAGAGCAGAAGTTAAGATTAGAAATAAAGAAAATGGAAAAAGGCAGTGAAGCTCTTATTAATGCTGAATATAGAAAAATGATTGATAACAATCTCTATGATATTGTTTTAAGAGTAAATTCAGTGATGAGAAGAGAAAGAAGAGAAGCTGCTACTTTTAATGATGCTATAGAAGGCTTAGAGGCTTTTAGAGCAGTAAACACCACTGTTGGTCTAAAAGAATTAGGCTTCGCTTCAGAAAAAGCTTTATTAGCAAAAATCTTAAGAATAGCTAATCATCAAGATAGATATACTTACATGAAAAAAAGACCAGCAGCAAAATCTTAAACTATAAGGGTTTTAATTTTTTCTTCGATATCAATATGCTCATTATAATTGCAGTGGCTGGTACTGAAATTATAAGTCCTATTGTTCCAGCCATTGTAGCTGTTATTTCTGACACTACTAATTCAAGGTTTAAATATTTCACAGGATTATTATCGTGGCTAATTAGAAGTAAAAGTGGAAGTGCCATTCCTGTATAAGCTAGAACAAGAGTGCTAGTCATAGTACCCATAATATCTTTGCCCACATTCATTCCAGAGTTATATAATTCTTTTACTGAATAATTTGGATTTGCAACTTTGATTTCAAGAATAGCACTGGATATAGATATAGCTACGTCCATAACTGCACCAAGACATGAAACTATCATTCCTGCTGCAAGTAAGCCTTTGAAATTTATTGTATAGAATTGATTCCCCCAAAGTATCATGGATTCTGAAGTGGCTAGACCAGATAATGGAGCTTTGTCGATTACAATTGTAGCTATGAGTCCACTGACAGTAACTCCAATCACTGTGCCTAGTGTACTAGCTAGTGACTTTATATTTACTCCAGCTACAAGAAGCATGGTTAGAGCTGTGGCTAAACAAGAAGCTATTACAGCCCCTAAAAGTGGATTTATTCCTTTTTCAATGGATGGAATTAAAATAAAAGCAACGATTGAAATAGTGCAGACAAGAGAAATTATTGTTCTAAAACCTTTCATTCCTCCGATAATAAGTAATAAAAGTAAAAAAGCTATACCTAAGATCCAAATAACATTTTCTCTATGGTAATCAATTAAAAAATAATCTTCATTGCCTGTTTCTAAATTTTCAGTTTTATTAACTAAATATATTTTCCCAATTACACCAATTATAGAAAAAGCTGGATTGTCAGGAATTTCATTAGAGGCTGCTCTTTCTTTTCCTTTATCTTTGCCCGTCAATATTCTTAAAACTAAATCCTGAGTTCTTTGTTTATTTCCACCTGGTAAGTCTTCAGATCTGTCTCCAATTATTTTTATAACTTCAGCAAGACAATAACTATCTTCAGTATTTAATTCACTTTCTATAGAGGTCTTTTTACTTATGGGTTTTAATTCTGCTGCTTTAGATGAAGATTTATCTATAGCTCTATAGGTGACAGTTAAACCTAGACTTTGGAAGCTGAGAAGGAGGATTAATATAAAGTAGGCAATCTTCTTCATGGTTTTATTTTAGCAGAGAGATTGTGTTTGTAATTAAACAAAGATAACATGTCATTCCCGCGAAAGCGGGAATCTAGAAATTGCTTTTGTCCTGGATTCCCATTTTCATGGGAATGACACCACTATGCAGTTCTTCTGCATGGTATGAACTTCGAACAAGAGGTCCGCTAAAAACTTTTTTAAATCCAATATTTTCTGCAATTACTTTAAGTTCTTGAAATTCATCAGGGTGTAAATATCTTTTAACTGAAAGGCTATCTCTATTAGGTTGCATATACTGACCGAGGGTTAGATAGTCACATTTATAATTAACTAAATCTTTCATGACTTCTATAATTTCTTCTTTTTCTTCCCCTAGACCCAGCATAATTCCTGACTTTGTAATAATTTTAGAATTTAATTCTTTTACATATTTAATCAATTCAAGAGATCGTACATAGATGGCTCCTGGTCTAACTTCTTTATAGAGCCTGGGTACTGTTTCTAAATTATGGTTATAGACATCTGGAAATGCATCCACTACATTTTTAATACAATCTTTATCTCCTCTAAAATCAGGAGTAAGAACTTCTACTGTAATTCCAGGGATTTCTTTTCTTAATTCTTTTATAGTTCTAACAAAATGCATTGAACCTTGATCAGGCAAATCATCTCTGTTTACTGAGGTTACTACTACGTGTTTAAGATTTAATATTTTTGCTGCTCTGGCAACATTTTCTGGTTCACCTTTTAATTCATTGCTTTCAAGTGGAAGTTCAGGTTTCCCTTTTGGTACACTACAAAAAGTACAACCACGAGTGCATGTATTTCCAAGAATCATAAAAGTAGCAGTACCACTAGAAAAACATTCATTTCTATTTGGGCAGCGAGCACTTTGGCAAACAGTGTTTAAACTATATTCTTGAATTAGTGAGTGGACGTTTCTAGACTTATTATTTAATAAAACATCTCTTTGTAGCCATTCTGGCAATCTTAGTGGTTTGTTTTCTATGGCTTGGTTAGACATTTATAAGTTAATAATAGCATTTGATCAAGAATGTGATGCATTATTAGATTGCCACGTCGGCTCTTTCAGAGCCTCCTCGCAATGACGTGTTGCGAGTAAAAATCTTCCTAAGCAGATCTTTATCACTTTTATTAAATGTTTTTAAAAGAAAAAGACATAAAAAGTAAGTAAAGATTAAGAAAATCATTCTTATAAATATATTTATATGATCTAAAAAATAAACGGTAAGAAGTAGACTAATACCACCTGAAAAGGTTGGTTTTAAAAATGCTTTTATAGTATCTGGAATCCCCCAGATTAAATATTTTCTTCCTATACTAATAAGTATAATTACAAAAAATGCTTCGCTAATTATGGTGGCATAGCATGCTCCAAATGATGCAAATCTAGGAATAAGAAGAATATTTAAAAATATATTTAATAAAGTTGTTGAAGCTTGGCAGTAGAGCATGTTTTTATGTTTATGTAATCCAATAAAAAATAAACTAAATGGTGTTGCTATAAATCTAAAGTAAATAAAGATGCTAAAAATTTGAACCAGAGGAATAGATAATTCATATTTTCTTCCAAATAATAAATGAATGATTTGACCTGAAAAGAAGTAAATTAAAATTGCAGAAGGAGTTGCAATAATAATCATATATTTAAGTATGATATTAAAAACTCTTTTTCTGGCATCTTTTGAGTTTTTGTCTTCTAAAATTCTGTAGATTGTAGGTAGCATTGCAAATTTGATTTGACCAGGAATGATGTTAGCTATCCTTGTGAATTTAATAGCTGCACTGAAAATCCCTACAACATGTAAGTTGGCAAAGAATGATAGTAAAACAGTGCTAATCTTTGCATAAACACTTAAAAAGAAATCGCTAAAACTGAATATTAATGAGTCTTTAAAGAAATCTTTTACTAGAGAAAGTTTTAACTTGGGTTTTAGTAGTAAAACAGAATTAATTAGTGAAATTATAAATGAAATAAAACTAAGTATTAGAGTGGCAACAACTAAAGATAAAACAGAATTATTATAAGAAAGTGCAAAGTACACTATAGCTAAATAGATAAGAGTTTTTAATACTCTAAAAAACGATATAAGTTTAAAATCTCCTAATATTCTTCTTATGCTACTGAAAACAGTTCCAAAGCTATCAAATATAATACTAAGAGTAAAAATTAAAATTATATTTAATGTTTGTCCTCTATAACCAAAAACATAACCCAATATCCAGACTAGGAGAAGAGTTGGAATAATTAAAATACTTTTTACAAACAGTGCATTTCCAAAACTAACTTTAGTTCTTTCAATATTAGTTGAGCCAAATTTTAAAAGTGTTTTATTTAATCCAAAATCACAGAGGAATTCAAATAGTCCTACAAAAGAAGCTACTGTTGAAAAAAGCCCAAAATCTTCTACGGTAAGTTTTCTTGCAATGAAACCAATTGCAATGGCACTTAATCCTATGGAAATCATAGAACTACTAAGCAATAAGAAAATGCCATGAGATAGTTTTCTAGATAAAGATTCTTTTGTCATGAAAAGGGTAGATGTTAGAGGACAGAAATTAGAAGATAGAAAGTAGAAGACAGAAAAGGAAATTCTTAATCCGTCCTCTGCCTTCTAATCTCTGACCTCTATCTTATTACCCTTCTTCTGAATTATCAACTAAACTAAGTTGATTTATTACAAGATCACTGAGTTCATCGCTAGTCATAGCGGCATATTTTGCCCAGGTTGATCTGATCCATTGAATCATAAAGTAATCTTTATTGATTTTTAAATGATTATTAATAAAATCTTCTACTTTAGGAAATTTTCTAAAATAATAAACAGCGGAGACAGTATTAGCGCAAGTAATGGTTGCTTTGCTTAAACCATCAGTATTCTTTCCTTCATTAGTGTAGGCTAAAACAAATCTAACGAGTAATTCATGTGAGTTAATTAATAAACTTTCTTCTTGAATTGGTAAATTGTTATCCATATTATCTCCTCATTCATCCTTGTAATAATAAAAAGAAAAACTTATAAGAATCTTGACAGGATATTTCTACTATGTGGTTAATAAATGATTAAGTGTTACTTGATTTTTGATAATTTTCTAAGTATTTCAAACATTACTATTCCAAAAGCTACTGAAACATTTAAAGATTCTACCTTTGCATTTATGGGTATCTTTACTAAAAAGTCACAGTTTTTCTTAATTAAAGGACCAAAACCTTCATGTTCATTGCCCATTAAAACTGCTACTTGCTCTGGATAGGAGACTTGGTAGATAGATTGTGAATCTTCCGAACCTTCTGTACCCACTACCCAAAAACCATTTTCTTTTAATTCATTTAATGCATTTATGCAGTTAACTACTCTTGCAAACTTAACCTGAAAGAGTGTCCCAGCACTTGTTTTAATGGTAGTGCCATTTATTCCTACATGTTTTTTCCCTGTTAAAATTATGCCTTCGCCACCAGCACCTACAAAAGTTCTAATCATTGCACCGAGATTATGATTATCTTCTGTTTCATGTGCTATTAAAATAATTTTTTCTTTACTGTTTTTAAGTACATGTTGAATTAAATCACTAACGTGCATATACTCTGTAGGAGAAATACTTAAAACTACACCCTGATGAACTTTATTATTTGTTAATTTATTTAGTTTTTGATCAGGGACAAAATTATATGGAACCTTATTGCTTTTAGAGTAAGAAATAACACTGTTTTTAAAATCACTGTCTTTAATAGATTCACTAATCCAGATTTTATTTACCTGAACATCACTGTTTTCAATTAATTCAAGTACTGGGTTCTTCCCAAATACTAAGTCAAACTCTTTTCTTTCTTCGTCGCCCATTCGCCGTCTCGCCCTTTCGCCCCACCGTTGTTCTATCAAGGTGCAATATTACTATCAACTTCTTTATATTTCTTTTTAAAGAAGCCACCCATTTTTGGTTGTTCTTCTGCTGGCATTACTGGTTCTGCTGGTTCTTGCTGAATTATATCCATGGGAGTAGGCGGTTCTTCAACTCTTGGTTCTTGAACCATGATATTTATATCTTGTTCTTGATTGTCAGGATTTAGGATGACATCACGTTTTGTTTCTTCTATAATATCTGCTTTGTTTTCATTGTCTTCAGGATTTTCTTTTTCATCTAAGTCATCTTTTAATTCATCTTTATTAAACAGTGGTCCATTAAACAATCTTGAGAAAGGTCTAAACCTTTTTGCACCATCTGGTACTGGTGCAAAGTCAGTAGGTTCAGTACCAGGGAAAAATCGACGTTTAACAGGATGTGATGTATAAGGCGTAGCTAAAAGACCAGTAAGTGGGTCAACTAATAATTCTTTCATTGATGCTTCATCTGGAAATGCTCCCGGTAAAATATCTTTATCTGCATAATATGCTTGGTAGTATTTTTTCCATACCCTGGCTACGATAGCACCACCAGTTACACCCTTTCCATAAATTGGTTTAAAGTGATCATTCCCACCCCATATAGCTGTTGAATAGTCAGGAGTAAACCCAATAAACCAAACATCTCTGGACTTATCTGATGTACCAGTTTTCCCTGCAACTGGTCTATCATCAAGTCTTGCAAGGGTACCAGTACCTCTTTTTACTACCTCTTGAAGGATGCTGACAAGGACTGATGTTGATCCAGTAGATGCTGCTCGTATGGGTACAGGATCATTCTTTTCTATTACTCTCTTTTTAGGATCTTCTATCTTTCTAATTAAAATTGGTTTTATATAAATACCGCCTCTTGCAAAAGTAGCATAAGAAACTGCTGCTTCTAGTGGAGAAATAGCAGCACTACCCAAAGCTAGTGATAAATTTGGTTTAAGTTCAGTTTCAATACCACATGCTCTTGCCATTTTTATAACATTCTCAATACCAACTTGTTTAGCAACTTTTACAGCTGGAATATTTCTTGATTTCACTAAGGCTTCTCTGATAGTAATGGTTCCTAGGAATGAGCCATCAAAATTCTTTGGCTCCCAAACCATATCACCATCTGGATAAGATACCTTGGCATCTTTAATTTTTGTGCTTGGATCAATTAAACCAGCTTCAATAGCAGCTAAATAAGTAAATGGTTTGAATGCAGAACCAATGGTGTGTGGGTTTGTAGCTCTATTCCATTGATGTTTCCAGTAATCTCCTACTCCACCTACAAGAACTCTTATTTGACCTGTTCTTACATCTACTGAAGCTAGTGCATATTGTGTAACTCCTGAAGGTGCATGTTTTATTTCTTCGTTTAGGATTCTTTCTGCTTTTACCTGAGCGTCAGGATCTAATCCCGTATAAACTTTATAGCCTTTTGCTTTCAATTTTTGAATATCAAATCTTTCTTTTAACTGTTCTAATACATATGAAAAATAGTAAGGATAAAGTTCAAACTGACCCGGTGCAGATCTGAAGTGAAGCTTTTCTTTCTTTGCACTTTCATATTGTTTATTTGTAATATAACCAAACTCATGCATTTTTTTTAATACAAGATTTTTTCTTACGATGCCCTCATGTCTTTCTCTGGAGAGTTGACTTGGAGCTTTCAAAAGACCAGCTAGATATGCTGATTCACTAAGAGTTAAATTATTTGCACTTTTATTGAAATATTTTTGAGCTGCTCTTTGAGCTCCATAAGCTCTACTTCCCCAGAAAACTTGATTTAAATAAAGTTCTAAAATTTTATCTTTATTAACTTTTTTTTCTAGTTCAAGTGAAAGTAGAATTTCTTTTATTTTTCTTGAAAATGTTCTACCTCTCTCATTTTCAGGTATTAAAAGATTCTTAACTAATTGTTGAGTAATGGTGCTGGCACCCTCTATAATTCTTCCGGCCTGGAGATTTACAAAAAATGCTCTTATAATTGCTGGTGGATCAATTCCAGAATGTTCATAAAAGTCTTTATCTTCAATTGCTAAAACTGCTCTTTTTAAATAAGGAGATATTTCACTTAAAGGAACGACTTGTCTGTCTTCTTCCCCTTGTAAAAACCCTACAAAATTATCTTTATAGTCATAAAGTTCAATAGAACTAATAGGTTCATATTCAGTTATGTTATCGAGACTTGGTAAGCCAAAATAATCATTTAATGATGGAAGGGCTAAATAAGTACCTATTCCAACCCCTAAAATAAAAGCTAAAAGAAAAAGAAGTCTATTATTCATTGATTCGTTTTAATAAAAAGGCCCTTAAAATTAAAAACCGGCACAAGAGCGCCGGTTTTTATTATATCTTTTAGATACGGTAAAGATACTTCTTAGGAAAATTCCTTTGAAGCGCCTTCAGCTGTCCATTCGATAGCATCTGGGATACCTTCGAATGCTGAGTTGATTGTATTGCAATGTAATGGTTTTTCTAAACCTGCCCATAGACCTTTAGCAGTCCAGAGTAAGCCACCAACTACTGCATGTACTAAAGCACCAGGAGCAGCACCAAAGATAATACCAGCAAGTGTTTCGCCAGCACCGTCTTCGTCACCTAATGCGCCTGCTACTGCTTTTGTTCCTTTAACAGCACCACGAACTAATCCTGTTGCTGTGCCTACAAGTAAACCTGTAGCACCTGCAAGAGCACCACCAACAATTTTGAATGGTAGTCCAAGTGTCCACTCAATAACTGGTTCTGTTTTCTTACATCCTGAACTGCTTTCATCTGCTAAAGCAGCTGTAGGAATTAAAATAGTTGCAACTAATAATAGTGCAAGTAATTTTCTTTTTAACATTCTTATTTTGCTCCTTTTTTTGATTGATTAAAATTACTTAACCTCAACCGATAATTAAAGCAAGTGATTGCCATATTGAGAACTTACAAATATGTATTTTTTACAAAAGTGTATGTTAAGGGATGAAGGTTTAATATGAAACAGGGCATTATTCACGTAAATTTAGTGTTTTTTTGAGAATTTTCTAATTTCTTTGTTTTAATTGTTATAAAAGCCAACCTCATACTTATGCTAATACAAAAAAAAACCATTCTGATTTTATTTATTGCTTTTTGTCTGATTTTTTCTCAAGAAGCACATTCTCAACTTTTACTTAAAGGTGGAGTTCAAACATCGGTACAAAAAGGAAGTAAATTAGAAATCAAGTTGTCTGCCCCTTTAAATTTTTACTTTAGTGCCCAAGGAGATAAAATCCAAGGACTTATAAATGAAGATATTAAAATCTCAGATGATTTAGCTATTCCAAGAGGAAGTCTAATTTCAGGATATATAAATAAAATCACAGATCCAGAACGTTTTGGGAAGGATGGTTCTTTTGAGGTAGAGTTTGATGAAATCATTACGCCAAATAATATTTCTATTCCAATTCAAGCTAGTGCAAGTACGGACACTAACAGTGTTTCTGAAAAAACAGCAAATATTGTGACTTATGATTCTGCTCTTATTGCTTATGGTACTTTCAATGGGGCACTGGCTGCACTTCAATATGGTGGAATCCCTTTTGCTATTACTTCTCATGGGGCTAGTGTTATTGCAGGAGCTGGCATAGGAGCTGGGGCTGGCGTTATAGGTTCTCTAATAAGGAAAGGGAAAATTCCTACTACTAGTTATGGAAGTACATCAAGCTTTCTTTTAAAAAGTAATTTATATATATTAGGAAACCAAGATGAGTTAAAAGCGGTAAGCGGTAAGCGGACAGCGGTAATTCCAGAATATAAAGGCTTTCGATTTAATCCTGTAGTAAATAAACAACAAGTTGAAGTTAATATTCTGAGTTATTCAAAGCTCCATGATAAAAAATATGGAAATTATATTGAAGTTAAACTATATATAAAGAATAGTTCAAATCGTTCAATAAGCATTTCTGACTTTAAATTAGCAAATATAAAACAAGAAAAAAAAGAGTATTTAAATCCTGATCTTTTTTTAACAGGTCTTGAATCTTTGAAAACAATTAAATCTGGAGATGACTTAGAAGCTAAAGTTACCTATTTAATACCATCTAAAAAAGGAAACTACGCTATTGTTCTTGTCGATCCTTTTGATATGAATGAAATTGTCTCTTTGCAATTGAGCAAATAGGTTGATATAATACTTTTATGCCTGATAAAACAATAGAAAAAACGGAGAAAAAGACTGTGTCTAAAGAAGGAATAGATTTGGATTCAATAGCTTATTTTGGTGGAAAGTTTATGCCTCTTCGTGAAGCAAATATAAACATTATGACTCATGCATTTCAGTATGGTACTGGGGTTTTTGAAGGTATTCGTGGTTACTATAATACTGATGAAAAACAAATGTATATTTTTCGCTTGAAAGAACACTATGAAAGATTACATAATAGCTGTAAGTTAATCAGGTTAGAGCTTGAAAAATCTGTAGAAGAACTATGTGAATTAACAATTGAATTGATGAAAAGAAATAAACCAGATTGTGACATGTACATTAGACCGAATGTATATAAAGCAGGATTAGTAGTAGGACCAGCTTTGATAAATAAAAATGGTGGAAATCCCACAGGGCTTTCTATTTGTACTATGCCTATGGGTGACTATGTAGACATCTCAAAAGGTCTGCATGTCTGTGTTAGCAGCTGGGTCCGTGTAGAAGATAATGCACTCCCAGCTCGTGGGAAAATACAGGGCAGTTATGTAAATGCTGCACTTTCTAAAACTGATGCATTACTTACTGGCTTTGATGATGCCATTGTTTTATCTGCTGATGGACATGTTTCAGAAGGCAGTGCCATGAACTTATTTATAGTTCGTGATGGAAAACTTATTACTTCAGGTGTTGCTTCAAATATTCTGGAAGGAATTACTAGAGCTACGATTATTGAACTGGCTAAAAATGAATTTGGAATAGAGACTGTGGAAAGGCAAATAGATAGAACAGAATTATATATAGCTGATGAAGCTTTCTTTTGTGGCACAGGTGCTCAGGTAAGTCCTATAACCAAAATTGATAATAGAGAAATCGGTACTGGAAAACCTGGACCTATTTCTAAAAAACTACAAGATTTATATTTTGATGTCGTTAAAGGTAAAAAGGCTAAGTATAAGAGCTGGTGTGAACCAGTATTTTAAGCACGTTGTCATTGCGAACCCTGAAAGGGTGAAGCAATCTCAAAAAGAGCCTAACTTATATTTAAATATTAATTCGTAAGATTCTTAGCCTTATTACTAGGAAAAGTACCCTGTATTAGAAATCTTTAAGTCTTATAATAGTTAATGAGGTGTTTATGTCAAAGAAAATCAAGTTATTATTTATAGTTTTAATGCTTTCAAGTATTTCGCAGGCTTCTTTTTCTCAAGTTTCTCAGAATAGTGAAACCACTACTGTAACAGCCACGACCATCAATCATGCAGATATAAAGCTAGAATGTCCTGGCTATGAAAAAAGAATAGAAGAACTGAAATCTAATATACAAATCTTAGAACAAAAAATAAGTGAAGAAAAGCTAAAAGGTGAAAATCTAAAGCAAGGTGTAATAGATGCAGCAGAAACTAAAATCAAAGAATTAAATGAACAAATTACATACAATCAAGATATCTTAAATGTTTGCCATGGGAAATTAAATAAACCTGATCCTAGCAAATGTACTAATTTTGAAAAAATAATTCAAACCCTTAATTCTAATAAACAAATTTTAGAGAAAAGAATAGCTGAAGAAAGAGCAAAATCAAATGCACTACAGTCAGTAATTGATGTAGCTGAAACTAATATCAAAGGACTTGATGAAGAAATTGTACGTATGCAGAAAGCATTAAGTACTTGTAAAGAAGTTCAGGATCCTTTAGCTAAGAAGTAATTATTTCTTAATTATTACTAAAGAATCAGATACTATTCCTTTTTCCATGAATCCGCCTTGATTTGGAATGAACCTTCCATCTAAGCTTATATGTCCTAACTCTAGATCTGAATGTCTTTTTCCCATTGATTTCATGAATCCTTCTAAAATAGGAATGTTTTGTTCTTGAATAAAATCCTCTATTTCTGCAACACTAAATCTTAAAAAATTCCCAAGAGCAGGAGCTGACGAAATAACAACTCTTCCTCCAGGAGCAAGTAATTTTGACATATCATCATACCAATCCTTTGGCATATTTTTTATATAAGCACCGACATTAGCTAATCTTATAGTTGATAATGAGCCTTCAGCTCTAAATATTTGAGGTAATTGCAATATATCAGCTTTTACCATTTGGCAGTTTCTAACTTCTGCTAAACCTAAGAAGTTCTTATATAACTCTTCAATAAAATCTGATTTATCAACAAAAACAAATTGTCTCTCTGGATGCTTTGCTATATCTGGAGTCTGAGCAAGACCACTTGTTCCAGTGCAAAGATCTAAATGTATAAGATTTTTGTGTCGTGTGTCACTAAATATAGGTATGATTTCTCTTCCATCATGAGATATTTTGAAAGCAAAGCTTAGAGATGATAATCTTGCTATTTTTCTTCTTAATTCAAAGTCATTTTGCATATCGATGAATGCATCTGCTATTTCTCTCAAAGATTTAGTGGCTTCTGGGTTTAATATGATTTTGCACATTTTTATTTCCCTTGCATCATCTTTATGTATGAGATTCGGATAGTCTCTAAGTATTCTTTTCATAAAAAAGGTTGAAATTGGATTCAATTCTTCTGTTAGGGTCTGGGCTACTGTTATGTCCATGTCTGATGTAATTAAATGTCTTGAAGTCATAAGAAATAAAAACATACCAAAATTAAGCCTAGCTTCCTTTTCTATTTCATTAAGTGTTTTACAGATGTCACCTCTTCTTGAAGAACTAAGTCTATTGATAAAATCTCTTTTAAGCTCTTCTCCAAGTATTCCAGCTTCCATTCCTATAGATGAATGTTTTAATCTAAGTATTTCGCAAACATTTGGAGTTGTAGCTTGTGCTGGTGCTAAGGCACTACTGTGGCTAGAGTCTGATGATAAATATAATCTTTGATTGCCAATAATCATAGAGAATATTGTAAATAAAAGTCTTAAATCTTATATTAAATTCTTCTAATAATACCTATTTGAATCTATGAAGGAATACGCCGTTACGTTTTCTTCCTAGCCCAGACTAATCTGCTGCCATAGGTATTTTTATCGAATGAGAGCAGATCGAAACTTGATAGGAGTCCTTTTAATTCTTCATCTGTAAAATTTCTTAGCATCATTCCTTTTCTCATGTCATCAGTGTAGACATGAGTGGAATCTTCTAATTCAAAATATTCGCCTTTGCCTGAACCTACTTGATCAAAGCATCCGAAGAAAAATCCTTTATCTACTAAAGTTTTACTTATTTTTTTAAAAACTATTTTTGCCTGGTCATATCTAAAATGTTCAAGAGAAGAATTTAAAACAATGGCATCAAAAGATTTTTCTGGAAATGGCATTTCAAAAATATCGCCACAAATGAAATCTATGTTTTGAATATTGTCTTCTTCTTTCCACCTGTTAGCTAGAGCTATTGCTGCTGGGGAGATATCAAGACCCGTTACATCAAAATTATATTTAGAAAGAAAAACTGATAACCATCCTGATCCACATGCAAGGTCTAATACTTTTTTTAATTGAAACTTTTTAAATTTTCTGGCTACTTCATGAATGTAAGGTAATTTAGGTGGATCTTTGTGAATCTTCGTGACTCTGACCCATGCAGTATCCCAAAAATTTAAATTATCTTTGTAAATCTGTTCTATATCTTGGTTGTTTTGTATTGCACTCATTGTTGGTATATGGTTGATAGTTTATGGTTGATGGTATAAGGATTTCCTTAAGATTATTAAATACTAGTATAATTTAACATAGAAAAGTTGGTAATAACACATACCAAAGAGATAATTGAGGGGAAAATGGATAAAAATCTTAAACATCAAAGTAAAACAGTTTGTGATGGTCCAGAACGTGCACCACATAGGGCTTTCTTTCGTGCAATGGGGCTAGGTGATAAAGAAATCAGCCAACCATTTATAGGCGTAGCTACTACATGGAATGAAGCTACTCCATGTAATTTAACTTTGCATGATCAAGCAGAAGCTATTAAAAAATCAATTTCAAAAAACGGTGGAACACCACGAGAGTTTACAGCGATTTCAGTTAGCGATGGAATTGCCATGGGGCATGAAGGAATGAAAGCATCACTTATTAGCAGAGAAGTGATCGCTGATTCTGTAGAGCTTATGATGCGTGGACATTGCTATGATGCTCTCGTAGGAATTGCAGGTTGTGATAAAAGTCTTCCTGGAATGATGATGGTAATGCTTAGGCTTAATCACCCGTCCATTTTTCTTTATGGTGGAACGATTATGCCAGGAAAACATAATGGAAAAGATATTACTGTTCAAGAAGTTTATGAAGCAGTCGGTGCTCATAGTGCAGGGAAAATAACTGATGATGAGCTTTATCAGATAGAATGCGGAGCTTGTCCTGGAGCTGGTTCATGTGGTGGTCAATTCACTGCAAATACTATGGCATGTGTAGCAGAAGCTATTGGAATTGCATATCCTGGTAGTAGTGCATTTCCTGCGATCGATCCGCTTAGAGCTAATATACATGAAATATTAGGTAAGACGATCATGACTCTCTTAAAAGAAGATATTAAACCACGCGACATTATGACTAAAAAAGCATTTGAAAATGCTGCTCGTGTCGTAGCTGCTACTGGTGGCTCTACAAATGCAGTCTTGCATTTACCAGCTATGGCTTATGAAGCAGGATTTAAATTTACGGTCGAGGATATAGAAAAAATATTTAATGAAACACCATATTTTGTAGATCTTAAGCCAGGTGGGAAATACACTGCTTATGATGTACATAGAGTGGGCGGTGTACCTGTAATTTTAAAAGTTCTTTTAGATGCAGGATTATTACATGGTGATACTTTAACTGTTACTGGAAAAACAATGGCTGAAAATTTAAAAGACATAAAATTCCCAAAAGACCAGGATGTTGTGCGTCCTATTTCAGAAGCCATGAGTCAAACTGGTGGAGTGAAAATCTTAAAAGGAAATCTTTCACCAGATGGGGCTGTAGTAAAAGTAGCAGGATGTAAAAAACTTATTCATCGTGGTCCAGCAAAAGTATTTGATGGTGAACAAAGTACATTTGAAGCTATTATGAATAAAGAAGTTAAAGCTGGTGATGTAGTGGTAATTCGTTATGAAGGACCACAAGGTGGACCTGGAATGCGTGAAATGCTTTCAGTTACAGCAGCACTTTACGGTCAAGGATTAGGTAGTGATTGTGCTTTATTAACTGATGGAAGATTTAGTGGTGCTACACGTGGTCTTATGGTGGGGCATGTAGCTCCTGAGGCTTATGTAGGTGGTCCTATTGCTTTACTTCAAAATGGAGACATAGTAGAAATCGATGCTGAGAAAGGTACTATTTCTGTAGAGCTTTCTGATAGTGAATTAAAATCCAGAAAAACTAAATGGAGAAGACCAGAACCAAATTATAAATCAGGTGTGTTAGCAAAATATGCATCACTCGTAGGAAGTGCTAGAGATGGGGCTGTTACTACTGCTAAGTTTGATAAAGAACCTTCAATAGTTTAATAACTTCTTGAATAGATAATTAATATGGAAAAAAATAAATTCACACAACTTCTAGAAAATGAAAATGAACATATAAGTAAATTGCATAAGATTGTTCTTGATTCTGTAGATGAAGAAAAACTTTTAGCAGATAAGGTTTACTCATCTGCAGAAAGCCTTTCTTTGGCAGATAAATTAGCTGACAAAGTTGCTGAATTTGGTGGGAGTTGGAGATTTATTATTTTATTTCTAGGAATGATCATATGCTGGATTGCTTTAAACGCGTATTGGTTAAATAATAAAAGCTTTGATCCTTATCCATTTATTTTATTAAATCTTATTCTTTCTTGTGTTGCAGCTTTACAGGCTCCTGTTATTATGATGAGTCAAAACAGAAAAGAAGATCGTGATCGCAAGCGAGCTGAAAATGATTACTTAATAAATTTAAAATCAGAAATTGAAATTCGCAATTTACATCAAAAATTAGATTTACTTATAGTTGAGCAAATGAAAAACCTGTTTGAAACACAGAAAGCACAAATGGAAATGCTTGAAGAAATTAAAGAAAAGTTAAATTAATTGAAAATAAGCTATAATAGATTTGCTTTTTTTTTGAATCCTGATTTTAAACCCCTATTTGTTAATAAAAGGATTCATCCAATTTATTTGGTGAATCCGGTAGAATGAATAGGATTGACCAAAGGAAGCTGCAGCTTGTCTGCAGCAAACAAATAATGATATGGCAGGTGTCGCCAAGTGGTTAAGGCCCCGGGTTGTGGTTCCGGTATTCGCGGGTTCAAGTCCCGTCATCTGCCCATTTTTTCATTATACTTACAAATTTAATCAAATTTTCAACACCGTTTAGTAATTAATTCTAAGGGGTAGAACTACCTTGGAGGGTTATACCTATGTTTATACTAGATGCAGGACAACTATCATTCAATGGAAACGGAAACGGAAAATCGCAGGCCGAATATCAGAAAGAAGCAGATAATGGATTAAGAATTCTTAAGGAAACTACACAGGAAACATCTGTTTTAAAATGTAAAACCAATTCTTCTAAGATATATAATTTCTCCAAAGAATTTAAAAATCTTCCAACGGATGCACAGTTAACAGTGGCAAAATTAATGCAATGCAGTATATTAAAAAACAAAGGACTTTCTGCTGAAGAAATCATAGAAAATCCAGATTTGATTGAAAAAACTCTTTCTTCACAACAGGAACAAGTTTCTAATGCTGATACTGAAGCATATAATAAGATGAAGTTAATAAATGTAGACAGGAAATTACATAACTTGAAAAAGTATAAGTCTTCATTAATAGCCTATTACAATACACATGATCCTAAGGAAGTTCCCTTTTCCTTACCACAGATAGAAATGCAGATTAAAATGTTTGAAACACTTCAGGAATCAGGGGTAAAAGATATAAATCTTCCATTGAAATCAGTTGAGCAGGAATTAAATGAAGCATCTAAGATATTAAGATTGTTGGAAAGACAAAATGAAGCTCAGGCTAAGGTTATAAGTGAAATGAAGAAGTCTTTATTGGAATATAATTAAGCCACATTATCTAAAAAATTCCCAATGCTTGCTAAGAATGACCTTCTTGATTGTTTTACCTGGAATTCTTGTTCTATGACAAATCCCGCACCATCATAAAGCCTTTTAGCTGAAGGTTTTGTGGTAAATAGCTTTCATATTTTGAGCAGAACAAATGGATCTAAGGTTTTATTAAGAAAATAGGAATTAATATAAAACCATGTTAATACCTGTCAACATTTTAAGACTCCATCCCTTTTATAAGCAGGGGTGAATTATGGGAAATATTTTAATTGCTGGACAAGAACCAGGAACAGTTTTTAAGCCTAATGTTGTTAGAAATAGAGTTAATGATAAACTTGCTAAAGATCAGCTAGCTTTTGCTGAAGATGCAGTAGTACTTCAAAAAGAAGAACCAAAAGCTTCAGATCCTAAGACTGAATTAAAAAAACTATTAAGTGACGCTTCTGAAGGAAAACTTTCTCCTGACATATTGGAGAAAATCGATGAGCTTTTTCCTGCAATTAGCAATCAATTAATAAAAAAGATTCTTATAGAAGAAGGGAAGAAAGTGAATCCTTCTAATTTTGGTGCTATGAAGAGTTATACAAAAGAAGAAATAGAAATTATTGATGCTATTTTAAAAGATTTAGAAAAAGTTGTTAAAAAGCTGGATGGAAATAATCAGGATGAAGTCATTAAATTAAATACTGAATTAAAAAT
>Ga0105164_10000711_pt1 | contig 22496 bp, 21 predicted proteins | sample VDWuncwatermetaG_FD_89674 | JGI IMG/M metagenome (GOLD analysis project Ga0105164, IMG submission 89674) | Wastewater microbial communities from Netherlands to study Microbial Dark Matter (Phase II) - VDW unchlorinated drinking water | ecosystem: Environmental > Aquatic > Freshwater > Drinking...
AGATTCCCGACCCCCTTTTCTTCCCTTTCAACGGCGGGTCAGCCGTTTTCCTCTAACCGTTTTCTGATCCACGATGGATTCCTGCGGCAATCCAATACGGCATGCACACGAACCAAATCCCGCTCCACGCTGTAGTAGATGGCAAAGGGGAATCGCCTGGATAGGCATCGATGATAACCATAATGAACTGGATGAACCCCTGCGTACAAAAGGAGGGAATCAATGTCCGAGAACAGGCAATCTAAGAAATAAGATCCGAGTCCGACATGCCGGCCTTCGTAGAAGAGAAAGCCGTCGGTCAAATCGTCCTGGGCTTCATCCAGTATCTCGATTTTCACGACAGCTTTTTGCGGATCTCCGCTTTGGCCGTCTCCCAATCTACGAATCGAGACTTCCCCTCGTCGAGCCGCTGACGGCGCTCATCAAGGATGTCTTTGTGCCAGGCAGGTGACTCAACGGCCTCTGGAGTACGGGCGAGGTCCTCCCAAAGTGACTCCATGGCAGCAAGCTTCTCTTGGAGGGTCATCTCCTTTAAAGGCAGGGTTACTGGCATAGTCCTAGTATACCTCAGTGCCGGACGTATTCAAATCCCATTGGCTGATATAATTATGCTGACGGTTCAGACTCTACTTCGGTCTCCCACGAGTGGTGCTCAGCGCAGTGTACAACCGTAAGGCCGTGCTCATCCAGCCACGCCTGCTGCGCGTTCCAATCCACTTTGCTGTTACCTGAATAGTCAAACCCTCCGTCTTCGCTCTCAACGAGCCCAGCGAGGACAGGTACCGTGTTGAGCTCGGCGACCGGCGGGCCGCCACACGTTGGGCACCTACTCACCGTGTACTTCATTGGTACTCCTTCTTAAGTGCACGCGCCTGCTCGACGTAAGGCGTCGCGCGACGGTTCTTCTCCAGAGCTAACGCGGCAAAGCCGGCGCGGACGGCTTCGTTTGTTGTTTCGAGGTCGGCGGCAGATTTGAGGTGAAAGAGATATGGTTTGCTCATTGTTCGATCCTTTCAATCAGTGGAGGCCTAGACGCGACCGCAATGCTTCTGCAGTTGCTGGCTCCTCGCAATATATGATCGTGCCTTTACGTCCTCGCGACAGCAAAATTCGGTAGCGATTAATAAGACGCCGCACGACATCTTGCCTGAGGAGGATATCGCCTGTAGCAACTGCATCGTCCGCCATCCTTTGCAGCCGTCGACCGTAAGCGAGTTGTATGTCATCTTTCACGTCATTCGGCTGGCAGAGGTCGAATGTAACCCAGCCGTCGCTGTTGAGCAATCAGGCTGAAGTGCCAAGTTGGGCTGGAAATGCAATAACTCAAGCCAGGCACTAGCGACTGAGGATCACAACAGGACAGAGTCCGCAATATCCTTCGCCATCGCCCGATCTCCGGCGAGAAGAGCATCCACCGCTCGTATGTAGAGCGACCTATAGTCAACGTCGTCTAATCTAAGTTCAGGCAACTTGATCTTCGAAAGAGGTCCCGGCTCATACTTGACCAAGCCGTCGGCATACTGACGACCCAGGCGACGAATTTGTCGCTGAGCTACTGTGGAGAGTAATGCCAGAGCCCATATGTACCAGGTCTCCCGGTTTCCGTTTCGAAAAGTCACGACGTAGAGTGTATTAGTTGCGTTCAAACCGTTCATTTCGTTTATGCAGAGCCAGGGTCCATACTGACTCATCCCGCTCAAGAAGGCATCGGGAGCTTTGGGCATTAACGTACGATACCAAGGTTCTCGAATCGACACCTTGTAAGCTTCTCGATTACAGCCCCCTTCGCTGGCGTCAAGGTTCAAGTAATTTCTCACCTGTGGATGCTTCGCCAATTGCTCACGTGGGTTAAAGAGCCAAATGCGTTCGCTCGAGGATTTAAGCTCGTTCCAATTCACGCGGTCCATAAAGGCTGACCGAAGGTGTTTCGCCTTTGAGACAACCGAGGTAAGCGCCGCCGTGGGAAGGTCAAGATCTTGGCGTTTCTCTTCCGTCATAAGAAAGTAGGATGCGTCGCCCGTCACACCGCCAAGCCGAACCTCGGCGACTGCGTCCAATGTGACCTTCGAGCCAGTCCATCGCACAGTTCCGGACGGACATTTATGCCCGTTTCGGCTACCGCTCTGTGCCAGTCCCTGTATTAGACCTTCACGTGTTTCAAAGTGTTTTCGACTCACCATGCATGGGTGCGCGCCATAATCACGCGCAACGGCAACAAGAGGACCTTCTTGAACGTCCTCAAAGAGGGGCCGCGAGCAGCGGTACAGCTCTAAGCTGCCAAAGGTCCCGTGTAATGCTCGCCTTATAGCGGCCGCGTAGTCTGCGAACTCTGCTGCCGAGGGTAAGATGAACGCTAGAGAACCTCCACGCCTCAGTAAACCAAGGGAGGCAAGCACAAAAGCATACCAAACATTTGCGCCTCGACCGATGGGCGTACCACTTATATCCAGGACCGAGCTAGCTGATTTCTGTAGACTCGGCGGTAACCGCTTGATCGAAATGAAGGGAGGATTGCCAACGATGCGATCAAAGCGCCGTTCCGTCTCGCCGGCCCAGCGCAAGAAATCAACGCCGCGAAATGTCGTCGCCAAAGTGTCTGCCGCAGAAGTTGCCGGGTCAAGATCAACGGCGACGATTCTCTCTTTTTTGACTCCTAAGCGTGAAATCGCCTCAACAAACACGCCCGTTCCATGCGACGGCTCAAGCCACGACACCTGCGGTTCATCACCAAGCGCACGTACTATCGCCTCGGCCAGATCCGCTGGCGTGTACACTTTAGAAGAGACCGGTGGGAGCGCGAGTCTCATGAGGAACTCAGCTTGCTGACATTTAGCCAACGTAGAACTCGTCGGCCAGCGTTCGATGCTTACCAATCACGTCGACACATTTTTTGTAAAACGGTTGCAGGACAAGAGCCTCTTGGCTACGAACTAAACCTCGCCATTCGGGTTTCTCTCGGAATTTCTTCGACCGCCCGTCCGGAAATTCATGCAAGGCCATGTCGATAAGCAGTGCCAGCGACATCGGCCAGAAAAAAATCCGGGGCTCCGACAGCCATGGGTGCATTTGATTCAACTGCGTCTCCCGACAGCCCATCGTCGCCATCTGAGGGACCATTTCGCCGCAGTACTGGAGATGACATAGTGGATGCTGCTGTAACCGGGGTTCCGATTTACCGCCGCCACCCGTTACATCAAAATGAAACTTTCGCAGTATAGTGAGGTGACCTGATCGAATTCGGCACACGGTAAGACAGTAGGTCACATTGCTAAACGCTCGCTTGTCCAACTCAATGCGTACCGCCACCAGGAGCCGTACGTTTGGAGTACGTTTCCCCTGTTTGCCGCTCCCTTGCTTCTGTCTCCGCATGCTCGCATGCCATACGTCAAAATACGAAACGAACTCAAACCCACGCGATTGGCCGTCCCGGTTACGCTCGTAGTACGCGCTGGCATGTCGCGCAAATTGATTATGTGTTTCCTTGATGTATGGATCGGTCCTTAGAAGGTTCAGGACGGCGATTTCGCTTTCAATCAGGTCACTAGGAGAAGGGTAGAAATCTGAAAGCTCCATCATTGGCCCCGCATCATGCGAATGTCCTCGAAGTATAGCTCTCTCTGGAAACGGGGATGGAGCAAGGTACACTCCAAGTGCATTGCCCGTTGTTGGTTACTTACTTTGTCGAGGTATGCGACCGTATCAGGAAATTCCTTGCCGCAAGCGTAACAACGACTGTGATGTTCTTTCTTGATACCGCGCAATCGCCTCCCTACATGCCAGGACATTTCCCCGGTCTTCGGTTTACACTGCTTGTACAAGATCTCGGAGAGCCGGCTCGACCACCAGCGCGGATCGTCGTCCCGTGCAAAGACACCAATATACTGTCCCTTTTCGAAACGGTCGGCGACCTTTTCAAACGCAGATTCGTTAAGGCCGAGGAATGTGGCCGCCCATAACCTGTCGTACAGAAATCCTGGCCGATCCATAAGACCCTCGATCCAACGGTACAGTCGCGACGCAACGCTCGGATCGCGAAAGGACTCCTTGAGGTCATCTGGGAGAGCAGCAACCAATCTGTCTATCTCGTCCTTCGGTGGCTTTAGAAATTGTACCAGTTTGCGCGCTGTCATTCCTTTTGTTCTTGCGACTAGAGCAAAGCCCTTCCGGATGGCGTCAATGCGGTCGATATACTTGCGAAAGTCTTGGAAGGAAAAGAAGACATCGTATGTTCTCTTCGTCCGTAAATCGATATCTTCGACATTATCTCCACTCGTGACGCACACAACGGGACAGGAGGGCCACTCCTCCTTAAAAGCTTCGGCTATAGTAGAACCCTTCTGCAAGACAGGATTCTTCGGTGTACTCCTATCTAGGACATGGTCTAGTATGACGAGTGGCGGAGGCGGACCGCTCAGAAGCTCTACGACGATTTCCGCGAGATCCTTATTTTGAACATTGACAAATTTCGCATCAAGGTCGTCCGCCGTACGTTTACGCCCAGGATTGTCGTCGATCCAGATGATCTTTTTCGATATGCTCATGGAATTACAATCTCAAGATCGGCCTTCCACCCGTCCTTTGGTGTGACAAAGCGGATGGTGCCGCCTCGATAGGACAGAATCTCGCTTGCGATGCTCAGCCCCAGTCCGCTCCCCGTCCCGACAATGTATTGATCCTCGGGATTGAGCTTTGCATCGAGACCACGATAGAGTCGCTTGTCCGGATCTGCAACGAACGGCGCAAAGACCTGCTCGTACTGCTCTTCGTCAAGCCCGATTCCGGAATCTCGGACGTTCAAAACAACCTGAGAACCTCGACGCTCCGCAGCCACCATGACTTTCTTCCGGCCGCCGGCTGCAATCACCGACTTGATAGCGTTTGACAAGATATTGAGAAGGACCGCGAAGAGCTCTGCCTCGAGCATGGGTCCGATTTGAAGGGTTCCCGGTACATAATCGATGTTGACATCGATCCCATAGCTTTTAGTAATCAGGTCGAAAGACCGAATCGCTCTTTCCAGACGCGGCCGGAGCGTTAACCGCACTGCTTCGGATTTGCGACTGTTCACGGAGATTAGCGAAGTCATAGACAGCAAATCAAGGAATCGTTTCTTCGTCGCGCCGAATTCATCTCGAATTTGAGCAAGTTTTCTCGCTTCGGCCTCATTGACGTGACGCCGCACGCGGTCAAGAGAAATACTCACCTGCTCGAGCCAACTCAGAAGTGACTTTACCTCGTGCGAGAAGATTAGCAGCAGAGTCGAGGTGGATGCCACAAGCTGGAGGTGCCGTAATTCCTCACGACTGGAAGCTTCATGCTTCGCGATCGCCTGCGTAGCTGTCCGGAGAGAGCGCAAAACCTGTTGACGCTCCGTAGTTGGCAGTTGCGTTGCCAGGTTTCGAACTTCACTTTCCACTACACGTATCGCTGTCGCTACAATCTCCTTCGGCTTGACCCTGTGTCTAAGCTGGGTCGCTAGCTCCTCCCGTGCGTCACGTGCCTCTTCCTTGGCTGCAAGTCCTCTTGCGTACTCGCGGTAGATTGTAGACCAGTCGATCGCGAATCTGATTATTTCCTGCAACGCCGCGATTCCGGCCTCACCCACGAAACCTTCTCGGCTAGCCTTCATCTCGAAGCCGCGGGCACGTTCCCCAATTTCAACATCGCCTATATAGCTCTTGCTTGACAGCAGTGAGAGCAGCGCCCTCTGAGGATTCACACCTCTTAGTTTCGCAGCAAACGGTTGAAGGATTTCCGATAGGGCGGTCCTCCGTATACCACGGTCGCGATCGATGTTAAGCCAATCATTTCCTGGTTCACCATATGGGTAAACCCTAAACCCCTTGTACCGTACGTAGACGCCACCCCAGTCATCCAGGATCTCTGACAAGCTTCCTTTTGAAATCACCTCTCGGTTTCGCATCTCAACGCGGTCTACCGGCATGATGCCGATCGTCGCGGAGACGCTTGCCAAGTCCGGTAGCTTCTTAGGGTAAGTGATTGTCTTTTTGCCGACTTTTAAGGCATCCAGCGCACATGCCACTTCTCCGCCGCTGTTTACCCTCACCTTTAAATCACCCCAACCAGCAGACAAAAGTTGCTCCCTGAGATTACTGATTTTCTCGTTAAAGTCAGGTGCCTCTAGACTTACGTTGAAGCCAGGATCTTCCTCAAACCCTGCGCGCTTCCTACCGCGGTTGGCCGCCAAGACGGCGAGTTGACGCTTGAGAAAGTCGTACCCTCGCTTGCTCCACTCGTCGACGCGGTTCCCGCTGATGATTAGGGTCGTGCCGGGACTTGCATGCTCCAGCCGTTTACGGTCTCCTTCGCACTTGATCGTGCTGATCTCTCGGCCTGGCTTAAACCTCAACCAATCGAACGAGACATCCGTCTGTTCAAAGGAACTGTCATCTAGAGCGCCAGTCGTAAGAAGCTTCAGTCGGGTGCCAAGGCGGCGACAGCTAAATCGACCAATTCCCTTCGAGCCAGTCCGGGGCCGACCGTAGCGCTGTGAAACTTGGTGATCCTGCTTATGCGTCGTCGCGATGCGCATCCAGTAGTTTTCAACGTCCCGAAAGATCATGCCCGAACCATTGTCGACAACGTGCACTTGAGGACCATGTGGCGGATCAGGCACGATTTTGACGGTGACGAGAGTAGCGTCGGCGTCGTAGGCGTTTTTCACTAGTTCGACCAAGGCGATGTGGGCCGTTTCGACAAGCTTCTCGCCCAGTTCCGACAGGAGAGCGCTATCAACGGTGAAGGTAAGTTCTGCCATGATCGAAGTGATGCAAGCCCCTCAAGTAGTCCCCGGTCCCGCCTAACTACAATTATACTGGTTAATATAGCACGGTCGCTGAGTTTCAAAAAACGATGGCGATTCTCCTGCCTTTCCAAGAACTTGTCAACGCCTTAGGAAAAGGGAGAGAAGGCGTCCTTGACCTAAATTGTATACCGTATCTACCTGGGCGGTAGAACAGCATCTAATGATGCGAGGTCAAGTTTCTCCTCGAACACATCGGCCAGAGACGACCGTTTAGATTCCAAGTCCTCGATGTAGGGAATTTCTCCCAGGCATGGGACCGCTGTAAGAGAGAGGAAGGCTTCTCGATTGGTCCCAGCGGCGAGGGAGGGTTCATTGTTCAGACGGTTGAAAACGTATCCAAGAACCTGCAATCCGCGGCAAGATGCGTGATCCAACGTGAGCAGCAAATGATTGATCGCTCCGAGACGATTAGCCGCCACGACCAGAAGAGAAAGCTTCAGCTGACGAGCGAGATCGGCGTAGGTGTAATGGGGCAGCAGAGGGACGAGAAGGCCGCCTGCCCCTTCCACAATCGTGATATCGTGCTTTGAGCTCAGCTCACCATAGAGCCTTTCGATGAGGCCGATATCGATCTTGACGCCGCTTCTCTCGGCGGCCACGCTGGGAGCGAGGGGCTCCTTGAGCCTGTAGGGGCAGATCTTCTCCAGAGGCTCTTCGCAACCCGAGGCTTCCTTTAAATAAAAGGCATCCTGGGGAAAGAATCGGCCCTCTCTCTCTTCACAGCCGGTCTCGGCGGGCTTCATCACACCCACCTTGTAGCCAGACTCCCGCAGCAGTGCTGCTAAGCCGCAGGCAACCAGTGTTTTCCCGACTCCGGTATCCGTCCCGGTGATAAATATTCCTTTACCCATAAGAACTTTTGATCGGATCTCCTTGTCGCTTCAGTTTTCCCCTCGGGACCGAAGGACCTTCCTTGTTCCTGAGCGAAGATTGACTCCGAGTCGTTGGAAGTCTCTGCGAAGCCGAGGATCAGCGGCATCGATGTTTGAGCCCGTTCTGTTTTTTAGGGCGAGTTTCGATGCCGCCCGAGGCGAGCAGCTAAGACTTCTCGACGAGGAGGCACCGGAGCGAAGGGACGAGGAAGTCCTATCATATTTCCGTGACATGTCGGATCGACTCACAAACCACATCGAGCAGAGTCTTAAGCTCATCTTCACTGATCGTCAATGGCGGCATCAGGATGATCACGTCCCCTAAAGGCCGAATCATCACGCCTCTCTTGCGCGCCTCGAGAATAACCTTATATCCGACTCTTTTTTCGGGCGCGTAGTTCTTGCGCCCGTTTTTATCTTCGATCAGTTCGATGCCCACCATGAAGCCCCACTGGCGTACGTCGCTGACATGCGCGAGCGGAACAAACTCCTTTTTCAAGCGCCGTCCAAGATAGGCGATCTTGGGCTGCATGCGCTCAAGAATTTTCTCTTTTTGAAAAAGCTCAAGACTGGCCAGGGCAACCGCGCAGCCGAGCGGATTTCCTGTATAGGTGTGCCCGTGAAAGAAAGTTTTGAATTCCTTGTACTCTCCGAGAAAGACGGAAAAGATCTCCTCCGTGGTCAGCGTCGCCGCCAACGGGAGATAGCCGCCGGTGATTCCCTTCGCCAGACAAAGAATATCCGGCGTCACTCCCGCGTGCCCGCAGGCGAACATCTTTCCTGTGCGGCCGAAGCCGGTCGCCACTTCGTCGAGAATCAAGAGAATGCGGTTTTTGCGGCAGATCTCGCTTAGCGCCTGGACGTATCCCGCGGGCTGAGCCCACATCCCCGCCACCCCCTGCATCAACGGCTCCATGACGAGCGCCGCCAGGAAATTCTTCCGTTCCGTCAGCTTTTCCTCCGCCTCTCGGATCGCCGCTCCCAAAGCCTGCTGTTCGCTCATCCGCTTGAAGCAGCGGAAGACATGCGGCGGGGTGAGGCGCAAAACGGGAAAGAGCAGACTGCGGTGAAAACGGTGGAAGGTTTCCGAATAACCGACGCTCATCGAGCCTACGGTATCGCCGTGATAGGACTCCGCCAGAGAGGCGATTTGAGTTCGTTTTTCTTCTCCCTTGAGCTGCCAGTATTGAACCGCCATTTTGAGCGCGATCTCCACCGCCGTCGCGCCATCATCCGAATAAAAAACCCGTTTGATCCCCTTGGGGACGATCCCGATCAGCTTTTCGGCAAGCTCGATGGCCGAGGGATGGCTTAAACCGAGAAAGGTCGAGTGGGCTATCTTGTCGATTTGCCCTTTGAGAGCATCATCCAGCTCTTTTTTCCTGTGGCCATGGACATTGCACCAGAGAGAAGAGACGCCATCGAGATATCTCCTCCCCTGGATATCGATCAGGTAGTGCCCCTCGCCCCTTTCAATGATGAGCGGATCTTCGCCCATCCACTCCTGCATCTGGGTAAAGGGATGCCAAACATATTCATGATCGAGCCATTTTAGCTTTTCGTAATCCGACGCCATGTCTTTTAATTTTCGATTCTTAATGTTGAATTTTTAATTTTTTCCCGCAGCAATTCAAAATTCATAATCCAAAATTTAAAATTGGTTCTTGACTTCCTCGAATGCCTTTAACGCATGATGAAGATGCTCGTGGGTGTGCGTGGCCATGAGTGTTATCCTTAAACGGGACGTGCCCGGAGGAACTGTCGGCGGACGGATTCCCTGGGCAAAGACCGCTTTCCGCAGCAATCCTTCCGAGAAGGCCATGCATCGCTGCGCATCGCCGATGATGAGCGGTTGGATCTGGTTTTGGCTCTCGCCGAGAGAAAAACCCAATCGCTTAAGCCCATCCCTCAAGGCCCGGCAATTATGCCACAGCGCAAGCCGCCGCTGCGGCTCCTTGTAACAGAGATCGATTGCCGCGATCGCCATCGCCATCACAGCCGGCGGAAGAGAAGTGGTGAAGATGAAACTCCTACAGCGATTGATAAGAAGCTCGCGCAGCTCCCTGGGGCCTGCCACATAGGCGCCGAACGCCCCCAGCGCCTTTCCCAGCGTCCCCATCTGAACCAGGACGCGATCTGCCAATCCCAACTTGGCGGCCACTCCCGCCCCATTCGGCCCGAAGACGCCTGTGGCATGGGCCTCATCCACCATGACCATCGCACCGTACCGCTCCGCCAGATTCACAATCTCCGCCACGGGCGCCTCATCGCCGTCCATACTGAAGAGGGTTTCGGTCACGATCAGCTTGCGCGCGGCCGCCGGCGATTTCCTCAGCGCATCCTCCAGCTGTGCCACATCGCAGTGGGGGTAGACGACGATCTTTGCCCGCGAGAGACGGCAGCCGTCGATGATACTGGCATGGTTTAGAGAATCGCTCAGGATCATATCCCCCTCGCCCACCAACGAGGAAAGAATGCCGATGTTGGCCTGATAGCCGGAATTGAAAACCAGCGCCGCCTCGGTGCCCTTAAGGGCCGCGATCTTCGCCTCCAGCTCTTCGTGCAGCGTCATGTTCCCCGATATGAGACGCGAAGCGCCCGAGCCGCAGCCATAGCGATCAATCGCTTCTTTCGCCGCTTCGCGCAGAGCGGGATGGTCGGCCAAACCCAGGTAGTTATTGGAGGAAAAATTTAATACCTCCCGGCCATCGACGACCAGAGTGGGACCTTGCTGCCCCGCTATGTGGCGCAGCTTTCGGTAGAGTCCTTGCTGCTTCAGCTCTGCCAATTCCTTTTGGATGAAATCGAGTGCCATGCCCGGCCTAGATTTATTATAAGGAACTCTGCATGGCAACCATCATCCATACTCTTTCCCTCTTTCAGCCAGCGCAGAACTCGGGACCGACTAACAGATGCACTATGGAGAAAACTTGGGGAAGGAATGATGACGAAAAGGACTACCGCCTGTTTTGGGTAGGGACAGGCCTTGCACTTGTAACTCAAGGCCCGCCCCCAACTCTAAGCTCCTAAGGCATCGGAGCCATCAGACTGTTCGCTGCATCGCTGCAGTCTGAAAGGTTGTTTAAGAGGCGCTAGGAGGGTGGCGCTGCAGAGATGGCAAACCGGTCGTTACGGTTCTCCTGCCAGCATTCCTCGGTATGCTCTCTACAAACCGGCGCTTCCTCGCCATAGCTTATAGTCGAAAGCCGATCCGGAGAAACTCCCAGAGTCACCAGATAGCCCTTGGCTGCATTAGCCCGCTTGGCGCCGAGAGCGAGGTTGTATTCATTGGTCCCCCGCTCGTCGCAATGGCCCTCGATCTCTGCCCGGACGGAAGGATGCGACTTCAGCCACTCTGCATTGGCCTTCAGCGCCTCTCTTGCATCCATGTGCAGGTCGTAACGGTCGAAGTCAAAGTAGATATTTTTTAACGGCCCTTCTGAGGGAATCTGACCCTGGCGCATTGCCTCCAGGCTTGAGGCCAGACTGTAACCGCTGGCCCCGTCTGTAGACGGAACAGACACCGGCGCACATCCTTCTAGTAAAAAAGAGGCCGCCAAAATAAAGCCAAGAAGGGATGGAATCAACCGACTAAGCATAACTTTCCTCCTTTCCATATCTTTTAACGGGGTAGAGCAAATGGGATGCCAAGCTGTAATTAGTTGGTTTTCAGGGGGTTTTCGCATTTCCTCATACCCTAATAGTGACAATTGTGCGCATTTAGTTCCAAATTTTGCCTCCTTCACCGAAGGTTTTGGCGGGGACAGGGCGGCAAAAAAAATCTTCCATCATGATTCTTTCCTGATATATTTCGGTCATGGCTAAACCCAAGATCATCTACGCCTGTCAGAATTGCGGCTTTCAGTCGCCCAAGTGGCTGGGAAAGTGTCCGGACTGCAACCAATGGAACAGCCTGGTCGAGGAGAGGATCGAGCGCGCGACGCACCGGCGCGACGAGCTCACTTTTGGGACGAGAGAGGATCCCGCGCCAATCAGCGCGATCTCGACCGCCGAGGAAGGGAGGATTTTCTCCGGCATCGGTGAGTTTGACCGCGTCCTGGGCGGCGGGCTGGTCCCCGGATCGGTTACACTAATCGGCGGCGACCCAGGTATAGGGAAATCGACGCTGCTCCTTCAGGCATTCGCCGCCTTGAGCCAAAAAGGGCTCACCTGCCTCTATGTCTCCGGCGAGGAGTCCCAGCGACAGATCAAGATGCGCGCGGAAAGGCTCGGCGTCGCCCCGCCGACTCTTCTCATCCTCAGCGAAACCTCGCTGGAGAAAATCATCGAACAGATCAAAAAGATCAAACCGTCGGTTCTGGTGATCGACTCCGTCCAGACTATCTTTACTTCCTCTCTTCCGTCGGCCCCTGGGAGCATCGGCCAGGTGCGAGAGAGCTCCGGCTCGATCATCGTCCTGGCGAAAAAAAGCGGCCTCAGTACCTTCCTGATTGGCCATGTGACCAAGGACGGCTCGCTCGCCGGCCCCAGGGCGCTCGAGCACATGGTGGATACCGTGCTCTACTTCGAGGGGGAGAGAGGCCACAACTTCCGCATTTTGAGGGCGGTCAAGAACCGCTTTGGCTCGACCAATGAGATCGGCGTCTTTGAGATGAAAGAGGCGGGTCTGCGAGAGGTCGACAATCCCTCGGAGCTTTTTCTCTCGGAGAGACCGCTTCAGGTTCCGGGATCCGCCGTGGTTTGCAGCATGGAAGGAACACGGCCCATTTTAGTAGAGCTGCAGGCATTGGTAAGTCCTTCTTTTTTAGCCGTCCCGCGCCGCACCACTATCGGCGTGGATCACAACCGGGTGGCGCTTTTGGTCGCGGTGCTGGAGAAAAAAATGGGAGTGAAGCTTTTTAATCAGGACATCTTCGTCAATGTGGCCGGCGGGGTCCAGGTCGATGAGCCGGCAGTCGATCTGGGGATTATCGCTGCTGTCGCTTCGAGTTACGAGGAAAAGGCGCTTGATCCGCAAACGGTCCTGTTCGGTGAGGTTGGCCTAGCAGGAGAGATCCGCGGTATTGCTCAGGCCGAGGCGCGCGTCAAAGAGGCGGGCAAGCTAGGCTTCAAGCGCTGCATCATGCCCCTGAGCAACAGCCGTCAATTGAGCCACATCAAACAGCCTGAGCTTACCGGGGTAGGTTCGCTCGAACAATGCTGGCAGATTTTATTTTAATTTTGAGTTTTTAGTTTTGAATTTTGACTTTTATCGCTCTTGTATCGCAAGTCTCAGTTGGTTATTAATAATGTTAACGCCGGAGTGGTGGAACTGGTAGACGCGCTGGACTCAAAATCCAGTGGGGCTTGCCCCCGTGGGGGTTCGATTCCCCCCTCCGGCACCAATAAAATCAAGCCCTTACGCAGTGCGTCCATCACTTCCAACTCCTCATTGTCCAACGATTGTCCGAGAATTGTCCGACTTCTCTTTCATTTCGCTGCCTTCATGGGAATCACGTTCCCGACCTTGGGTTGCTCTTCCAGGTGAGCCTGGAGCTGCTCGATAGCCTCCTTAGTATCACCTCCCCATCAGGACCCCCGAAGCCGGGGATGCTCTACCCGAAGCTTGCGATCCCCCCACAAAAATCGACCCCCCTCTGGCTCGCCCACTTCTGGATCTCCGAACAGTAGGGATGATAATCCGGCCCTACCATCTCCTCCCGCTCCATGTACATGATTGCTTCCGCTACCATCCGACCCAACTCCAAACTCAACCCCTCCAACCCTCGCTTTCCCTTGCAAAGTATTTCTGCCATCCACCCTGCCAGCCAACCGCTCCCACCAATATCCTTAAACAACCGACTTGCCTTTTTCCTCCTAAAGGTGTCTTCTCTCATCTGAGTGGCTCCTTTCTATTTGCTCAACCGTGGATTGTTCCACGGTGGAGCCACTCATTCAAATTTCAACTAAATTCAGTATAACCTTCAACCACCGTACCAAAGGCTGAAAATGGAAAACCCCAAGGATTTTTCTAGTGATTTGCGAAGGGAATGGCAGAGAGATCCAGGCCTCGTTGTTTACATGAGCAGTTGTTTTTCGAGAAAAGATTCGGAAAGACAGCAGGTAACTTCTCCTGTAAACATTGTTACGCATCTGTCAACACTGTTGACAGATGCGTAGTTGCATGTTAAGCAGCACCCACTCATCAAGCACTGGCCAATTAGGGAGGGGAGATCGATGGATTTAAGTAAGCGACCCTCTGTCCTGGACCCAAATCTGCTTAGTGAAAAGCTCCTTTCCGTCCTTAATGTATGCGAGAAGATGAACTCGGAGAAAGATCTCACGGCCCTTTTGGACCTGATCGCCAGGGAAGCCACCGGACTTATGCAGGCGGATAAAGCGAGCATTTCCTTGCTTGATCGGGAAAAAGGAGAGCTGTGGTCAAAGACAACCCTCGACGGGGAACAGATTCGTTTTGATGCTCGCTTGGGGGTTGCAGGGACCGTGGTCCTCACTGGTCAGACCATTAATCTAGAGGACGCCTACCAAGATCCACGATTCTACCGAAATATCGATGCCCTTACAGGATACTGCACGCGTAGTCTTCTGGCTGCGCCGCTCAGAAATTTTGTCGGGGAGATCATTGGAGTTTTTGAAGTGCTTAACAAGAAAGGTGGCGCCTTTACCCCAGAAGACGAGCAGATCCTGAAAGCGCTGGCAGCCCAGGCCGCCATTGCCATTGAGACCGCTCAAATGATTGCCGACCTAAGAGGCCACCGAGACCAACTGCTAGAAGAGAACACTCATTTATGGAAAGAGGTTGAGGGGAGATTCTTCACTCAGAACATCCTGGGCACCAGTGAAAAGCTTAAGGCTGTTTTAAGGCTGATTGAACAGATCAGCGGGAGCTCGGCCGATATCTTAATTACCGGGGAGAGCGGAAGTGGGAAGGAACTGGTAGCAAAAACTATTCATTATAACAGCGTCCGCGCCCGGCGTCCGTTTGTGGCTCTTAATTGCGCCGCGCTGCCAGAGAGCCTCATGGAGAGCGAACTCTTTGGAATCGAAAAAGGGGTCGCCACAGGCGTAGAGCGACGCGTAGGTAAATTCGAGGCGGCCGAGGGCGGCACTTTCTTTCTAGACGAGGTCGGCGATCTCAGCCTTACGGCGCAGGCCAAGCTTTTGCGCGTCCTCCAAGAGAGAGCGGTCGAGCACGTGGGTGGGAGAAAAGTGATTCCCATAGATGTGAGAATCCTATCGGCCACAAACAAGGATCTCGAAGCAGAGATCAAAAAAGGGAACTTTCGCGAAGATCTATACTTTCGGCTAAAAGTGATCCACATTCATATGCCCGCCGTGCGGGAAATCTCAGATGACATTCCCCTCTTGGCAAACTATTTCCTAGCCAAGTATTGTCAAGAACTGAGGAAAGAGCCCATAAAGCTGACCCCTCAAGCCATCAGTAGCCTCATGAATTACCGCTGGCCGGGGAACGTGAGGGAGTTAGAAAACGAGATGAAACGCTTGGCGATTTTAGCCCAAGGTAAAACCGTTAGGGAAGAGGATCTCTCAGAGGCTATCCGTGCTGGCAGCGGCATAAAGCTTGCCTTAAACTCAAAATCCGAGCGCCCTTTAAAAGTCATGGTAACGGAAATAGAGAAGCGTATGATCCAAGAAACCCTACAAGCATATCGGCACAATCAGCAGCAATCTGCGAAGGCGTTGGGCTTGAGCCGGCAAGGTCTTATCAAGAAAATGAGGCGATATGGCATTAGATCTTCTCCTTGATCTGTCATGCCTATATTTCGGGAGACGCTGGGGCCAGTTGGCCTCTTTCGCTCTTTCCTCACTGAATCAATCCGAGCATCTTCCAGCAGGGTGTTCTTGACAGAGAAGCGAAAAGAATGAATATAGGTAAGCTATCCTTCTAGATTGCGCCGCGGCAGGAGTGTTTCCCATGAGGTGCCCATATATCCAGCAGGTTCTCAGTTGGCCGTCTTTAATCTTCGCTTGCCTCCTTGGTCCTATCGGAAATCTTTTAATCGTTTTCTCCAATCCTGCCTTAGCGGACTCTTTTCTTGCTTCAGAAGTTTCACCGTCTGAGCAGCATATGGAGCAAGGCCTAAACTCCTTCAGGCGAGGAGAATTTGAAAAGGCCGTTTTGGCTTGGACAGAAGCCGCCCGCTTGTACGCAAAAGAGGAAAAACTCAACGAACAAAGCTATGCGCTCACCCGCCTCTCTCAGGCGTATCAGGCTCTTGGCCAGTACAGGGAGGCCACGAAACAGCTCGAACTTGCCTTGGTTCTGGCTGAAAAATCGGGTAATCGGGCACAGATGGCTTTGGTCTTGGGTGTCCTGGGAAATTCCTATATCGCCACCGGGCCTGTCGATAAAGCCTCCCAGTATTTGAACCAAGGACTTGCCATAGCGAGGGACTTGGAGAATTCCGCTCTTACGGCGGCCATCCTGAATAATTTAGGAAACCTCCTGACTTCGCAAAAGAGGTACCCAGAAGCCGTCAAGGCCTACACCGAGAGCATTTCTCTTGCGAATGTTAGCAGCAACTTCTCGTTAGCGACTAGAGCCCTTGCCAATGCGGCAATAGCCTTAATGCGGGACGGACAGTATGAAGAGTCCCAGAGATTGCTTGATATGGCCTCTAACGAGATACGAGGCCTGGATGACTCACACGACAAGGTCTACGGGCTGATCAACATTGGCCTGGCCTACAATGACCTTCGTACCCATCTACTTCCCCATAATGAACTCCTCTTAATGCTGGCGTTTAAGACCTTGAATGAAGCGGCCAACCTGGCGGAGCGTATCGGCGATCGCCGGACAGTGTCCTACGCCTGGGGCTTCCTGGGCAAGCTTTACGAAGGTGAACGCCGACATCAGGAAGCTTTGCAGTTGACTCGCAGGGCGATCTTCTCAGCTCAGCAGGTCAACGCCCCCGAGTCTCTTTACCGGTGGCAGTGGCAGTCTGGGCGTCTGCTTAAGAAGCTGGGAAATATCGATGAGGCCATTTCGGCCTACCGGCGTGCTGCCTCCACCCTTCAGTCGATTCGCCCGGAACTATTGGTCAGCTATGGAGGTCAGCAGGCTTCCTTTCGTGAGTCTGTCGGAACGGTTTACTTCGAACTGGTGGACCTTCTCCTAAAACAGGCAGCATCTCTTCAGAACCATGACCAGGTTCTGCCTTTCCTGGTTGAGGCGCGTGAGGCTGTCGAATTGTTCAAGGCTGCTGAGTTGAGGGATTATTTCCGGGATGATTGTGTAGATATTGTTCAATCTAAAATCACGAAGCTCGATGTTGTGTCCGAGACCGCGGCCGTCGTTTACCCCATCCTCCTACCCGATCGAACCGAATTGCTGGTGAGCCTGCCAACCGGGCTGAAGCGATATTCGGTTGCGGTGGGGGAAGAGACCTTGACCCAGGAGGTACGGCAATTCCGCCGCACACTCGAAAAACGGACAACTCGAGAATACCTCCCGCACGCCCAACAGCTTTACAAGTGGTTAATTGCTCCCCTAGAACCCGATTTGAACTCACTGCGGATTGATACTCTGATCTTTGTTCCCGATGGGCCGCTTCGGACCATTCCCATGGCCGCCCTGCATGACGGAAAGCAGTTCCTTGTAGCCAGATATGCGCTGGGGATCACGCCCGGCCTCAATCTGACTGATCCGCGGCCAATTAGGCGGGAACAGATGAAGGTCCTGGCCGTCGGCGTGACGGAATCCGTGCAGGGATTTTCGCCCTTGCCTAATGTTTCAGCAGAGCTCGAGGCCCTGCGGAGCCTGTTCGGCGCCACCACGCTGGTTGACCAAGAATTTCGCATCGCTCAATTCGAGGCGAAGTTGAAGGGTGAACGGTTCACAATCCTGCACATCGCCTCCCACGCGCAGTTTGAGAGCGACGTTGAGAAGAGCTTCCTCCTCACCTCCGATGCCAAACTCACCATGGATCGCCTGGACCAGATCGTGGGAGTCTTCAAGTTCCGGGATGATCCTCTGGAGCTGCTGACCTTGAGCGCCTGCGAAACCGCCGCAGGAGATGATCGGGCGGCCTTGGGGCTTGCAGGTGTCGCGATCAAGGCAGGTGCCCGAAGCGCCCTGGCTACCCTGTGGAATATTAATGATCAGGCGTCATCGGAGCTGGTTGTAGAGTTTTACCGTGAGCTCAAGGATCCGTCGATCTCAAGGGCCGTTGCCCTCCAGCGCGCCCAGATAAAAATGCTCACGAATCCGCGCTACGACCATCCCGGTTTTTGGTCCCCATACCTGTTGATCAATACCTGGCTGTAAACCGGCCTGTCTGCGGTGATCTCTGTAGCGAAATTCTGGCGCTCTCCACTGGCTGCCGCCATTCTGGTCAGCGTCTCAGTTTCACTTGTCATCCTGGGACTACGCAGGCTCGGCTACCTTGAATACCTGGAGCTTGCAGCTTATGACTGGTTCATTAGATTGCGCCCCGAAGCCTCGGAGCCGGATTCCCGTATTGTTCTCATTGGAATCACCGAGGCCGACATCCGAAAGCTGGGGCGCTGGCCAGTAACGGATGCCACGTTGGCGCAGGCGATGGAAATCCTTACTCAGTACCGGCCACGCGCCATTGGTCTCGATATTTTTCGCGATATCTCTGTGCCGCCTGGAAGTGAAGAACTTAAGACCATTTTTACGCGCAATCGCCACATTATTGCCACGATGAAATTCGGTGAAGATGCGTCAAGCGGCATACCACCGCCTCCTGGGCTCAAGGATACGGACCAGGTTGGCTTTAACGATATGGTCGTCGATCGCGACGGTATTGTCCGTCGGGCTCTGCTCTTTCTGGATGACGGGGCGCAAGTCTCCTATTCTTTCGCCCTGCGACTCGCTCTTCTTTACCTCAAGTCGGAAGGGATTACGCCCCAACCTGATAGGTTCAACCCCCAGCATGTCCGTCTCGGACGAACCGCATTCCGTCCATTCGAAAGTAACGATGGCGGATATTTGGGCGCAGATGCGCGCGGGTACCAAATCTTGCTTGACCTCCAAGGTTTTCGCAAGCCATTTTTATCGTTTCCTCTCATCGCCTTACTCTCCGGTGAAATTAATCCCGCAATGATCAAAGGCAAGATCGTCCTGATAGGGGTCACGACGGAGAGCGTGAAAGACGCCTTTTACACATCCTACAGCCGGGGGCTGCAATCCGCCCAGCAAATCTTCGGAGTGGCCCTGCATGCCCATATCGTCAGTCAATTGTTGAGATCGAGCCTTGAGGGCAGCGTGCAGGTCGCAAGCCCCAGCGAAAGACAGAAAGCGTCTTGGATCCTCCTATGGGGCATCATGGGAGGTGCGCTTGGACTCTGGGTTCGTTCACCGTGGCGCTATGCCCTATTCGGCGCAAGCGGCCTACTGATCCTCACCCTTGCCGTCTATATCGCATTTTTAAACGGCTGGTGGATTCCTCTTGTCCCTCCTGCTATGGGCTGGCTGGTCTCTGCCGCTCTAGTCACCGCCTGTATGTCGAACCAGGAAAAGAAACAGCGTGCACTCCTCATGCAACTCTTTGCCAGGCACGTCTCGCCGGAAGTTGCCGAGATCCTCTGGGTGCAACGGGACGAATTTCTGGACGGCGGCCGGCCGCGCTCCCAAAAGTTGATCGCGACGGTATTGTTCTCGGACCTGAAAGGGTTTACCCGGGTCTCTGAAAAAATGGACCCCCAGGCGCTTATGGAGTGGTTGAATGCCTACATGGAAACCATGGCTCAGTTAGTGATGGATCACGGGGGCGTCGTTGATGACTATTTCGGAGATGCCATCAAGGCTAACTTCGGTCTACCATTGCCGCGAAAAACCGAAGCTGAGATAAGTCGCGACGCGGTGAATGCGGTGAGCTGCGCCTTGGCTATGGAAAGGGAGATCAACCGACTCAACGCGATTTGGCAGGAGCAAAACCTTCCCACGGTCAGCATGCGTATAGGGATTTTTACCGGGCCCGTTGTAGTGGGCTGCCTCGGGAGCGCCCAGCGCTTAAAATACACGACGGTAGGCGATACGGTGAACGTTGCCTCAAGGCTCGAAAGCTTCGATAAGGACGTGTTCGATCCTGATTTTGCAAGCCGTTCTTGCCGCATTCTCGTTGGGGAGACAACGCTCTGTTATCTCGATGACCAATTTGAGACCCAAAGGGTCAGTGAGACGACTTTGGAAGGTAAAGAGGAAAAAATAATTATCTATCGCGTACTCGGCCGAGGAGACCCATAGGAGGAAAGCGTGCTCGTGCTTGTTCACGAACACAAGCCGCGAACACGAATCACGAAACAAACGAATAGCTGTCAACGAAGTTGACTGCCTGACAACGGTGTTCACAAAAAGATACGTTCCTCCCTTTCCCGCTCTAAACCTTCCTGACAAAAATTTTTCCGGTAGTTCAGTACGTTACTTCCATTCTGAGTTAATCTTCCCTGTCTGGCACGGCCCTTGCCTATTCAACTGAGCAGGTACGAAGAAGGGAGGGGAAAATCATGACAGCAAAGACTTTGGCTCGACTGCGATTAGCGGAACAAAGGGGCGATATGACCGCAGGGTTTGCGTTGCCTTTCCGGAACGGACCCCTACGGCGGCCGCCGGCCATAAGGGCCGGCAGCAAGACGCGCCACGCTTTCTACACATTGGAAACGTGGTTGTGCACCGTCATGCACCGAGTGAGTTTCCTTCTTTACGGCTCTCTCTTGGCGCTTCTCATATGGGTCTGCGCGGTCGGTGCCCAGACCGAGCCAGTGCACCTTTTTTTCGATGGCAAAGACGCCTACGTCGAGGTACCGAACGATGCCGATTTCAGTGTTGAGCCATGGGGCTTAACCGTGTCGGTCTGGATGAAACCGGCGGCGCTGACTTTTCCCAAAACAGACGGATCAGATGCGTGCGAAAAATTCGTGCACTGGTTGGGTAAAGGTGATGTCTACCCGCCGCCGGATGGAGAACAGCAAGAGTGGGTCTTCAGGATATACAGCCTCAATCCGAACTGTCCGACGGCGAACCCGGCGTTACGGAATCCGAGACAGAACAGGATCAGCTTTTATGTGTTCAACAAAAAAAGACCTGAGGGCAGGCCATCGAACCTCGGTGTTGGGAGTTATTTCCAAGATCCGGCAGAGCCGGTCAAGGCCGGGGATTGGATTCATGTTGTGGGTGTTGCGTATTATTATGATGGTGTTGATGAAAACGGCCTGACTGCTATTTATAAGAATGGTGAATTCAAAGATTGTGATAATTATCGAGGCATAACAGGAGTGCGGTTATATAATCGGACGTGTAACATCGGGAGGTGGCCGCCTCCTACGAATGACCCTATAGTGATTACACCAGAGCACGGCAGAGCGCCCGTTCGGATGGGTACGAGAGATGGTGTAAGGCCGGATGGTACGATACGCGATGACAGGAGCTTCTTTCTGGGCGGTCTTGCTAGAGTAAGAATCTGGAACCGCCCACTAGATAGAGATGAAGTAAACGGCTTGTTTCGAGCAGAAAGATGCCTATTCTATCCTACAGATCCTTCAGCAGTGTGCGATGGAGAAGTGCCGCCGGGCGATTTAGTAGCAGAATGGCTGCTCAACGAGGAGACAGGCACGACAGCCTTCGATCCTATCCGCGGTCATGACGGAACCATCTTTGGCGCATTTAGGCCTGTTCGTTGAAGGTCGATGATAAACAGGTCAAGCAAGCAGCGCAACTGTTGGACACAAGTCATGAAACCAGAAGGAGAATGGGAATGAGGGTGCTTAGGGAAATGACCCGCTTGTGGTTTCTGGGCCTACTCACACTCCTTACGCCCGCAAAGACCTTGGCAGCCGACTGGCCGGTCTGCAGTGCCGCCGAGATTAGAAGCGTCATGCAAATGGCTCAACCGGGTGACACGCTTGTTATGTGTAATGGTGTCTGGACTAACCAGCCTATTGTCTTTGAGGGCGACGGTGAGGAGGGAAAGCCGATCACTCTGCGAGCGGAGACGCCCGGACAGGTTATTCTGACCGGCTCCTCGAGTTTGAAAATGGGCGGTACCTATTTGATTGTGGATGGTCTCTATTTTACGGGTGGCGCACTAACACAATTTGGTGCTAATGCCGTCGTAGAATTTCGCTCCCGTGCTTCAAGACACTGCCATTACTGCCGTCTGACCAATACGGTCATCGAAGACTACAATCCGGTGGAGGATCCGTCTCGGCCCAGAGATGAGTTTAGGTATAGATGGGTGTCGCTGTATGGAACCCATAATTGGGTAGACCATTCCGGGTTCACGGGCAAGACAAATGCGGGTTCACTCCTGGTGGTGGTGAGGAGGACAGTGGACAATCAACTCACTGACGAACCCCAACATCACAAAATAGAGCGCAATTATTTCAAGGATCGACCATTCCTAGGCCGCGATGCCGAGGGGAATCTTATTAACGGAGGGGATATCATCACAATCGGCGAGAGCGGGAATTCTCTATCCGACTCCTTAACTACTGTAGAATCCAACGTATTCGAGCGCTGCGATGGTGAGGTAGAACTCATCTCCAGTAAATCTGGTGGAAATAAATTCCTTTACAACACTTTTATCGACTCGCAGGGCACGCTAACTTTGCGGCATGGCAACGGAGCTTTGGTGGCAGGCAACTTCTTCTTTGGAAACGACCAACCCGATACCGGCGGCGTACGCGTCATAGGTGAAGATCACGTCGTCATTAACAATTACTTCTCGGGTATCGCTGGCAGCGCCGACACCTTTCGCTCCGCGGTGAATTTGTTTAATGGCGTCCCGAATTCTCCGCTGAACGGGCACTTTCAAGTTAAAAATGCCGTGATTGCCTTCAATACCTTTGTCGAT